>Ga0181516_10000820_pt1 | contig 25770 bp, 23 predicted proteins | sample PEATcosm2014_Bin_25_FD_121104 | JGI IMG/M metagenome (GOLD analysis project Ga0181516, IMG submission 121104) | Peatland microbial communities from MTU Mesocosm Facility, Houghton, MI, USA - PEATcosm2014_Bin01_10_metaG | ecosystem: Environmental > Terrestrial > Soil > Wetlands > Peat | place... | reverse complement strand
GCGCGTGAAGTCCAGGGGACACCGCAACTACGAGGCGTTCAGACACGACATCCTCTTCCATCTCGGGGGACTCCAACTCCACCCGGTTTTCCCGGCATGATCCACGAATATCGCGGGAAACCCTCCTTTCTGCGGCGTAGAGAAGCCCAAGGTGGTTGCAGGTAAGGCAAAGCGAGTGCGAGATGGGCTATATCGGTGCCATGCATGTAATAATCAGTTCTCCGTGACCGTTGGGACGGCCCTTGAAGGAACGCATTTAAGTATGCGACAGTGGGTTGTTGCGCTTTTTCTGGTTATTCGATACAAGGAGTCTTTGTCAAAAAGAAGATTGCAGCGATTATTGCGAATCGGATCCTATCGGTCGGCAAGCCGAACATACGACTTGATTTCTAGATTCGCAATCAACGATAAATGTGATTCTAAATTTGATACCTTGGATCCTATAATTTCAAGCATTGATGTAGATAATCTTCGTCGCCCACATATCAAGTTATTGTATAGGCATTTAAATCGCGAGAAACTAGCGCTTCCGTTACCCCGCCTGTGGTATCGAATCGCGACACCAATTGAGATGTAGATATACTTTGGATGTTAGAATAATTAACGACTGTCCACACTCAAGCATCCCTTGGCGCCTCTCCCCGATCTCAAGCCAATGGATGCCTGTTACTTGCATGCTAGAACATTGATTGTAAAATCTGATCGCCCCATTATATGGATTAAAAGCAATAGCGACAAATCACCCGTAATTCTTCTCACCAAGAATCATACTTGGCAAAGCATTCCCCTTAGTCCTCTTTCAGCCTATCCAGATAGTCCGCCCATTCCCGCATGAGCCTACGCCGTTCCCCGATGTGCGTGGTGCGGTCATAGGCATCTCCAAGAGGTCCTGCCTTACCATGCGCCAATTGCTCTTCGATCACCTCCGGGGCAAATCCTAGAACTTCGTGGCAGAGCGTGCGTGCCATCGCGCGGACACCGTGGCCTGTCATCTCCTCGGATGTGTAGCCCATCCGTCGAAGCGCGGCCAGAACAGCATTGTTTGACATTGGTCGATGCGTTGAGCGTGCGGAGGGAAAGAGGTACTTGCTCTGACTGGTTAGAGGACGTAGACCTGCAATAACTGCAATGGCCTGGGGTGCCAGTGGGACCACAAACGGGCGATCAGTCCGAACTTTCATCTTGGTGCCCGGGATCCTCCATTCAGCCTTGCTTGGCTTGTCTAGGTCAAAAAACTCATCCCATTCTGCTTCCCGGAGATTTCCTGGTCGAACAAAAGTCAGAATTCCAAAAATTAGGGCTGCACGCGTCTCCGGTGATCCCCTGTACGAGTCGATCGCCCGTAATAGACCCGCCACATCCTCCGGGGAAGTCAGTGCTGCGAAATGTCCTCCTTTGGCTTTTGTTATCGCCCCGCGCAGGTCCCTGGTCGGGTCACTCTCAACGAGACCAGACGCAACAGCGTAGCGGAAAACCTGTGAGCATAGGCTTAAAACTCTGTGTGCGGTTTCCAGTTTCCCCTGTTTTTCGATTGCCCGGATGGCAGCGAGTACCTGAGGCGGCTTGATCTCTACGACCGGAATTTGTCCAATCCGGCGAAAAATGTTTGCTTCCAGCCGTCGAAGGATCCACTTTGAATTGGTCGGTGTGAGAGTCTTGGAAGCCTTTGCATGCCATTCCAGCGCAACAGCTTCGAATGAGTTTGCGTGAGACTCCGCTTGCGCCGCCTTCGCTGCCTTGCGGACCAAAGATGGATCTTTACCACTCCGGAGAGTACCGCGAGCTGCCTCGCGTAGGCTCCGAGCGGTTGCCAGATCGATTTCGGGGTACGACCCGAAAGAGATCATTTTTGCAACTCCCTGAAACCTGTAGCGATATCGCCACAACCGAGACCCGTTGGGTTGCACGAGAAACACGAGGCCGTTGCCATCGGCCACGGTGTATGGCCTTTCAGTGGGCTTACTCGCGCGCAGTTTAGCGTCTGTCAGCATTCATCGATTCTCCCGGGAGGCCCTACTCACAGTTAACCCTACTCACACCCCCTTATTCTACTCACAATGATACTCTCAATGTGAGTAGCTGTGTTCGGTATCCCTCGGCGCGCTTCGGACACGAAAAAGGCCGGGACCCGCTTGTTTCCTGGGTTTCCCGGCCTTCTTCGGATCTTCTCGGATCTTGATCAAGAGGTGCCACCCGGATTCGAACCGGGGAATCGCGGTTTTGCAGACCGCTCCCTTACCACTTGGGTATGGCACCGAAGGGATGCAAAATAGTCTAAGGGACGGAGGCTGGGCGGGGAAACCAGCGTTCCATCCAGGCTTCGCACCCTTTCCGGCACAGGTCCAGCACGGTCTCGAAACCCCTGGGGCCGCCGTAGTAGGGATCCGGCATGTCGGTCCACCCCGGGTCGGGAAGAGCCGACAGGAATAGCGCCATCCTCGCCTTCTGGTCGCGACGGGCATGTTCGCGCAGCCAGTCCATGTGGCTTTGGTCCATCGCCAGGATCCAGTCGAAGGTCTCGAAGTCTTCGGCCCGCACGCGCCGCGCCTTGTGGAAGGAAAAGTCGAACCCGGCCCGTTCGCCCGTGGCGCGCGAGCGCGCGTCGGCAGGCTCCCCTTCATGGTAGGCCTGGGTACCCGCGGAATCGCTGGACAGACGATCCTCCAGTCCCCTCTCGCGGATCAGGTGGCGCAGCACCGAATCGGCCGTGGGAGAGCGGCAGATGTTCCCCGTGCAGACGAACAGGACTCGAGTGGGACTGGACATGATTCGCGAAGATACCTAGTGGAAGCCCCCTGCAAATGCCGAGGGAATAGCGGTACACTGCTTGCCTGGACCAGGCCCGACGGACGGCCCGCTGGAGGAGAACCGATTGGACGAAGAGCACTCGATCACGCCCAATGACGCCCCTTTGGAGCGTTGGGTCCGCAAATTGGCCGAGGAGGAGATGCCGGTCTTCGCCCAGACCGTGGGCGAAATCAACCGGGTCCTGGGCAACGAGGAGTATTCCAGTCTCTCCTTGGCCCAGGTGATCCTGCAGGATCCTTCCATGACGGCCAAGGTCCTCAAGCTCGCGAATTCGGTCCTGTACAATCCCAGCGGCACGCCCATCAGCACGGTCAGCAGGGCCGTCGTGATCCTGGGGTTCAACGCCGTCCAGGTCATCTGCATCTCCATCGCCATCATCGAATCGCTGGTGCGCGGATCGGCCAAGGACCGGGTCATGCGCGAATTGGCCCGCTCCATACACGCGGCCACCCAGGCCCGCCACATCGCCGTCGTCCAGAAGGACGCATCGAGCGAGGAGGTCTTCATCGCGGCGCTTCTGCTCAATCTGGGCCAGATGGCCTTCTGGTGCTTCGCCGGAATCGAGGGAGACAAGCTCGACCGGGCCCTCCAGGACGATCCCCGCAAGGATCCCTCGCAGGTCGAATTGGAAGTTCTCGGCTTCCGCCTGCGCACCCTCACCTCGGCCTTGGCCAAGCAATGGCGGCTGACCTCGCTCGTGGACGAAGGCATGAAGGGCACTTCATCCAAGGATTCCCGCGGAAAATGGATCGAGCTCGGCCATCGCGTGGCCCGTGAATCGGAAAACGGCTGGCTGACCCCGTCCATGCGGCAGATCGCGGGCGAGATCGCGCGGACCACCGGACAGGAGGTGGCCGAGGTGGGCCCCCTCCTGGAGAAGTGCGCCAACGCGGCCGTGGAGACCGCTCGGGCCATGGGCGCCGTTTCGGCCGCGCGGTTGATCCCCGTCGCGCACAAGGAAGGCGAACCCGATTCGAACTGGGAGATCGGCGGAACCGCCCCCTGGCCGGCCCCGGATCCGCTTCTCCAGTTGAAGATCCTCCGCGACATCACCTCCATGATGACCTCCAAGCCAGACCTAAACGTCGTCCTGGAGATGGTCCTGGAAGGAATCCACCGGGGCGTGGGCATGGACCGCACCGTCCTGGCCCTTTCGTCGCCCCGCCGGAACCTGGTGAAGGCCAAGCACGTCCTCGGCCCCGACCGGCAGCTCCTGATGGACAAATTCTGGTTCGATCTGGGCCGCTCGGATCCTTCGCCCTTCGCCAAGGCGATGGAGACGGCGGAAGCCACCTGGTTCGAGGAATACGGGGCGGGGACCGTGAACCAGGAGCAGATCTTCGACGCCATCGACCATGCGCCGTTCTTCGCGGCGCCGGTCGTCTATTCGGGCCAGACCATCGGTCTGTTCTACGCCGACCGCCACCCCAGCGGCCGCCCGCTGGACCGCGAGGCCTTCGAGAGCTTCAAGCTCTTCGCGAGCCAGGCCAACCTGGGCATGGAACACGTGGCGCGCCTGAGGACCCCGGGAGCGAAGTAGCTCCGGTCAGGGCCTGTGCACGACCGCGGCCGCCTTGGCTTGGGCGTAGGCCGAATCCCACTCGGGCTTGGTCAGCCCCGAGATCCCCGGATGGTCGGTTCCCGGCAGACCGTTCGACAGGACCCGGATGAAGGCGTCCTCGGACGAGAGCGCGTAGGGGGTCTGCCGAATGTCCTCGAGCGCCGTCTCCCAGGAGCGTCCGATGGGATTCGGGAGGTAGTAGGGATTGCGCTGGAAGACGGCGCGTTCCCCCGCGGGCCCGGACTTCAGGAGATGCAAGGGGCTGTCCACGGCCAGTTCCCGCATCGCGACCGCGATCTCCCCGCTGTCCTTGAGCACCTCAGGGGCGTGGGCGGGCTTCCAGGGCGGCGGGTCCAGCGCGTCCTTTCGCGCCTCGAAGTGGAGCAGGAGGCTTCCGAAGACCAGGATCACCAGCGCGGAGACCACCGAGACCGAGACCATGAGGACGTTCTTCTTCATCCCTCTTCCTTCACTGGTGGAGATGCAGGAACTCGTCGTAGCGAGGATCCTGCGATGGGACCGTCTTGTTCGCCGCGAAGACGGAATGTGTCACATACAGGAAGACGCCGGCGCAGGCCAGCGCCGGCCCGAGGTCCCAGAGCACCGGCGTCGGTCCCTGTCCTCCTCCCAGCTTGAGGGTGGGGATCGCGATCCAGTAGAGGTCGTAGAACTCCGCGGAGAGGATCCACGCCGCCCCGATGGCCAGGAGCACCGGATTGCGCTTCACCTTGCGCCGCATCAGGAAGAAGAAGGGGATCACGAACCGGTAGCAGATCATGCCGAGCGAGACCGCGGCCCAGCCCGTGTCCCAGCGCTGCTTGAAGAAGTAGGTCTCGTCGGGGATTCCTCCGTACCAGATGATCAGGAGCTGCCCGAAGCCGATGTAGACCCAGAAGACCGTGAACCCGAACATCAGCTTGCCCAGGTCGTGGATGTTGTTCACCCCCACGATGCCTTCCAGCGCGCCCCCCGGACGCCTGTGGTACAGGGTGAGCAGGGTGAGCGCGGACAGTCCGCTCAGGAAGCATCCCACGAAGGAATAGATTCCGAACATGGAACTGAACCAGCGGAAGTCCAGGCTCATCAGCATGTCGAATCCGAACATGCAGATCAGCACCGCCCAGACCACCAGGAACCCGGCGGCGAGCTTGGCGCTCCAGCGCGTGTACCTGTCGTCGGCCGTCTTGTCCTGGGCCAGGGACCAACGCCGCCAGAGCTGCGTGGCGACGGTCACGAAACCGAGGAAGAAGAGGTCGCGGACCATGAATCCGGGCACGTTCAGGTACCAGGTCTTGCTGACGATGAAGTGCCGGAGCGCCGGCGACAGGCTCTCGGGAGCCATCCACGCCCAGATGTGCCCCCGGCCCGCGAGCACCAGCGGGAAGTACGCGACGATGGAAACCGGCAGGATGCAGGTCATCGCTTCGGTGAGGCGGCGGAACCCGACGCCCCAGGCGGCGTTGGTCACGTGCCCGATGGCCAGGATGAAGGCCGCGCCCAAACCGACGTAGGTGACGAGCATGTACCCCATCACCACCGTCTTCCAGGCGCGCGGGGCGTCCGAGGAGAATCCGATCCCGGCGAGCAGCAACCCCGCCAGCAGCAGCGCGCCGAAGAGTTGCTTGGCCTTGCCCGTGAGGACGTAGGGCCGACCTTCCGGGAGTTCGTGGTGTCCGCTCATGACTTGTTCGCCCCCGGCTTCTTGGAGGATTTCCCCGCCGTGTCCGTTCCGGTCAGGGCCGCGTCGTCGGCGACCGGACCGTAGGCCTTCTGCATGGCGCGGATGTAGTGGATGACCGCCCAGATGTCGTGGGCGTAGATCTGCTTGCTGTAGGAGGGCATGGCCGTCCCGCCGTACCAGACCACGTGGAAGATGGCGGCGTCGGCGTAGTTCCTGATCTTGGTGGATTGCAGGGAGGCCGGCTTGGGGAAGGGATCCACCACGGGTCCGTCTCCGGTGCCCCAGGTTCCGTGGCACACCGCGCAGTACATGCGGTACACCGCCTGTCCGCGCTCCAGGACGGCGGAGGTCCTCGGAAGCGGATTCGCCATCTCCCGTCCGGCCTGGGCCCGGATGATCTCCACGCTGTCCCCCACTCCCTTGGGGTATGGAAACGGCTGGTAGTCCATCGGAAGGGAGCCCTCCGCGGGCATGCGCATCACCTGGACGGGCACGGGGGACATCCCCGAATCCGCCATGGCGGCGACCCGGTTCTGTCCCTGGCTCTTGAGGAACGGCTCGTCGTACATGTTGGGCGCGTACTGGCCCAAGGACTGCCCGTCGCGGCCCAGGTTGCAGCCGGAAAGCACGGCCAGACCGGCCAACAGCAGAGATCCGGTCCGCATCAGACGTCTCCTTTCCGGACCACCCGGACGTCGCTCGCGCCGGCTTCGCGCAGCGCGGATTCCAGCGCCGCGGCGTCGTATCCGGGCTCGTCGGAGGGGATCCAGAGGGCGAATTTGTCGTCGGTGAAGCGCAGATCCAGGGGCTTCTTCGCGTGGAAGGGGAGCCCGCAAAGCCCCAGCATCCCCAGGAGGTTGGCCCAAGCCGAGAACAGGATGGTGAGTTCGAAGAAGATCGGCACCCAGGCCGGCCAGGAGAGCATGGGCTTGCCGCCCACCCAGATGGGGAAGTTCACCGCCGAGGTCCAGGAGAGGAACCAGATGGCGAAGGTGAGGCCGGACAGTCCCGACGCCAGCACGAACCAGGGGAGGATGGAACGCGGGAGATCCATCGCCTCGTCGAGGGTGTGGACGGCGAAGGGGGTGAACGCGTCCCACTTCTGGAACTGGCGTGTCTTGCGCAACCGCTTGGCGCCCAGGATGATCGCCTTGGGCCCGTCGAAGTAGCCGAGGATGCCCTGTTCAGTCATGGTCGTGGCTCTCCCGGATCTGGCGGAGCGTGTCGGGGTGGAAGGCCTTGACTTCCGCCATGTTGCAGACCGGGAGCACCCGGCAGAACAGGAGGAAGAGGGTCATGAACTGTCCGAAGGATCCGACGAGGATCACCACGTCCCAGAAGGTCATGATGTACGCGCCCCACGAGGGCATCAGGAAGGACCTGGTCAGGGTCACCACGATGACGTAGCGTTCGAACCACATGCCCACGTTCACGAACAGGGACAACAGCCACATCAGCGGGATGCTTCGTCGAATGTACCGGAACCAGAAGAACTGCGGCGTGATCAGGTTGCAGCTCATCATGATCCAGTAGGCCCACCAGAACGGACCGAAGGCCCGGTTCACGAAGGCGAACCTTTCGAAGGGGGCGCCGGAATAGACCGCGATGAAGAATTCGGTGATGTAGGCGAATCCCACGAGCGAGCCGGTCAGGAGGATGATCTTGTTCATCACCTCCAGGTGGTCCAGGGTGATGTAGTCCTCGAGGTGGAACAGCTTCCGCGCCGGGACCAGCAGGGTGACCACCATGGCGAAGCCGGAGAAGATCGCGCCCGCCACGAAGTAGGGCGGGTAGATGGTGGTGTGCCATCCGGGCAGGATGGACACAGCGAAGTCGAAGGACACGATGGTGTGCACGGACAGCACCAGCGGGGTGGCGATGGCGGCGAAGATCATGTAGGCCGTCTCGTAGTGGATCCAGTGGCGCATGCTTCCGCGCCAACCCATGGAGAAGAGTCCGTAGAAGAACTTGCGGATGGGATGCCTGGCCCGGTCGCGCAGGGTCGCGAGGTCCGGGATCATGCCCATGTACCAGAACAGGACCGAGACCGTCGCGTAGGTGGAGACGGCGAACACGTCCCACTCCAGGGGACTCCGGAAGTTGGTCCAGAGCGGACCGCGGAAGTTCGGGTAGGGGAACACGAACAGGATGGCCAGCCAGGGACGCCCGGTGTGCAGCATCGGGAACACGCCGGCGCAGGACACGGCGAACACCGTCATGGCCTCGGCGGCGCGGTTGATGGACGTGCGCCAGTTCTGCCGGAAGAGGAAAAGGATCGCGGAGATCAGCGTGCCCGCGTGCCCAATGCCCACCCAGAACACGAAGTTCACGATGAACGATCCCCAGTCCGAAGCGTTGTTGATGCCCACCAGCTTGAGTCCGATGGTCTGGACCAGCAACCACGCGCACAGGTAGACGAACAGGGCCGTCTGGCTCGTGGAGAACGACGACCAGAAGGCCATGGATCCCCAGCGCTCGGCGGGCGCGCAGACGTCCTGGGTCACGTCGTGGACGGTCTTCCCACCGGTCACGAGCGGTCGGCGTCGGCGAAGCGTCTCAGGGGTGTTCATTTGGGGCTCCGTGCGTTTCGGATGGGGCGTTTCCCGCCGCCGCGGCGCTTTCCGCCTCGTGTTCGTGCTCCATCCGCTTCAACGCGACGGCCGCGGAGACGGCCTTGCGGTCGGCGGTATGGCGGACCCTGGGGAGGTAGGTGACGTTGGGCTTGATCTGCAACCACTCCAGGACCTTGTACCCGCGCTCCGAGCGGATCAGCTTGGAGACCTTGGTGGTGGGATCCTTGATGTCGCCGAACACGATGGCTTCCGCCGGGCAGCTCTGCTGGCAGGCGGTCTGGATCTCGCCGTCCGGGACCTTCTCCAGTCCAAGTTCCTTCGAATCGTAGCGCGCGTCCTGCACCCGCTGCACGCAGAACGTGCACTTCTCCATCACGCCGCGGCCGCGGACGGTGACCTCGGGGTTGAAGGCCATGGCCAAGGGCGCGTTGGGCGTGCGGCCGTCGGCGGTCTTCTCGTACAGGTCCGTCAGTCCCTGCGCCTTCCAGTTGTTGGTCCAGTTGAAGTGCCTGACCTTGTAGGGGCAGTTGTTCGCGCAGTAGCGCGTCCCGATGCAGCGGTTGTAGGTCATCTGGTTGAGGCCGTCGTCCGAGTGGGTGGTGGCCAGCACCGGGCACACCGACTCGCAGGGCGCGTTGTCGCACTGCTGGCAGAGCATCACCTGGTGGGTGACCTGCGGCGTCTCCAGCTCGCCGTGGAAGTAGCGGTCGATGCGCAGCCAGTGCATGTCGCGCCCGTGCCGGACTTCCTCGAAGCCCACCAGGGGAATGTTGTTCTCCACGTGGCAACCCACCACGCAGGCGCTGCAGCCGTTGCAGCGGTTCATGTCGATGGCCATCCCCCACTGCTGCGGGGACTTGTACCTGGGATCGCCCCAGATGGTGAACAGCTTGGCCTCCTCCTCCGGAGAGCCTGCCTTCCTGTCCTTGGAGTACTCGTCCCAGTTCACCTGGACCGCGACCTGCCGCCACTCGCCTTCTCCCGGCTTCTCCTGGTTCGCGATGTCGTTGTAGTACTGGGTGGACGAAAGCCTCCCGTCGCGGCCGGTCCTGGAGATCTCGGCTTCCAACGGCACCACGGACTCCCGCCGGGAGACCCGCAGGATGTCGACGCCCACGGTGGAAATCTTGGAGTCCATGCCCTTGGCGCCGGTGGCGTAGGCGAGGTTCGTCCAGACGGGGAGTTCCGGATTGCCGTTCAGCAATCGGAGCTTGGCAGTGCGCCCGTATCCCAGGGCCACCCCCACGACATCCTTGTGCTGGCCCGGGACCAGGAGTCCGACGAGGTCGAACTCCGCCGTTCCCACCTTCACGTGCAGCAGATCCTCCGTCTTCGCGCCGAGCGCGGCTGCCCCTCCAGGCCCCATCAGGAGCGCGTTGCCCCAGACCTGCTTGGTGACGGGATCCGGCAATTCCTGGACGAGGGGATTGTTCCCCTGGGCACCATCGCGGATGCCCGCGGGCCAGTAGGGAGCGAGTTCGATTCCCTTCGGCGGGACCGTCGGTGCTCCGGCGACCTTGGCCAGGTCCATTCCGGCGAGGGGACGGACCGCCGATGTCCTGTCGCGCGCGGCCAGCACGGCGCGGGACACGAACCCTCCGTGGCGGAGGCTGTCCTCCCAGAAGGCCTCGAAGGTCCCCGCGACGGCGGATCCGGACTGCACTTCCTTCCAGTATCCCTGGACCGCCTCGTGGGCGTTCGCCGCGTTCCAGGGAACGGGCTTGCCCAACACCCTGGTCCAGGAGAGGAGCGAATCCGCGGAGGACCGGACTTCCTTGTAGAGCGGGGAGATGGTGGGTTGCGCGAGCTGGAAGACGCCCTTCTGCGGCTCGGCGGCGTTCCAATCCTCCAGCCAATGGGTGGTGGGAAGGACCATCCGGGCGAGCTCGGCCGTCTCGTCCATGTGCAGGGCCAGGGCCACCACCAGCTTGGCCTTGGCCATGGCCTTCGCGAAGCCGACGGATTCCGGCAACCCATAGACGGGGTTCGAACCGTCGACGAAGAGGATGTCGACCTTGCCCGATTCGAGATCCGCCACCAGGGCGTCCATGTCCTGGACGCCGGTCTCGAACTGGAGGGACGGGGAGACCACCCCGTCCAGGACCGTGCCTTCCGCTCCCAGCAGGATGTTGAGGATTCCCGCGGCGAGCTGGGCCCGCACCGTGGGCGCACCCAGGGCCACGGCCTTGCCCCTGTGCGCTGCGAGGTCCTTGGCGAGGGCCTTGATCACGAGGGGGTCGATGCCGGCGGTGGCGGCGACCCCGTCCGCCGAATAGGGTGCGAGCGCGGCGCGGATGTTCGGGTCGGCGTCGCCGAGGATTCCCGCCACCTCCGACGCCACGGCGAAACCGACATCCGCGACCAGGCTCTGGCGCACCTGGATGCGGTCGTCGGCGTTGGTGCCCGTGTGGGAAAGCAGTCCCTCCACGGTGGTGAGTCGGACCGGCTCCGGGAAGGCGTCCAGGTCGCGGCGGTGGGAGAAATCCCTGGCCATGTCCAGACGAGACCATGAAAGGTTCAGGAAGTCGGAGCCCAAGTCCAGGATCCGGTCGGCACGGTCCAACCGGACGCGGGGGAGTGCCCTGGTTCCGTGGAGGAGTTCCTGCACCTTCAGCGCGGCGTCGGGGGCGATCGGCTCCCAGACCGTTTCCTTGCCGTCCGGAAAGCTCGCCAGGAAGGCCTCCACCGACCGGCGTTTCACCTCCGATGGATACGGCGCACGAAGCCAGCGGACCGTGCGGGCCTGGCGGAGCTCCACCAGGAGGGTCTCGTCGAACGCCTTGACGGATGTCGGCTCGCCGGCCACCAAGGGCTGCTGCAGCCGCTCCGGGTCGAAGAGGTCGTAGGTCGCCGCCTGGGCGCGGGAACACAGCCCTCCGCGGCCGACCGGGCTTGCCTTGCGACCCTCCAGCTTCAAGGGACGGGCGTCGATGGTCTTCACCACCACCCCGCAGGCGTCCGCGCAACCCTGACAGGCGCTCGCGTAGTACACCTTGGCGCCCGGCGTGGACTGCTCCGGACGGTTGACTTCGGGGAAGATCCGCTCCACCGGACGCGCGCAACCGGCGAATCCCACGGCGGCGGCACCAGCCCCCATGATCTTCAGGAATTCACGCCGCGCCGCGTCCGACGGCTTCTCCAGCTTGGCCGGGTCCTGGAACTCGTTCAGGGTCGCTTGCGGAAGCTTCCCGCTGCGCTTCTCGGGGCTCTTCCATTCGTGGGATGCGTGCGTGTCCGACATGGATTCTCCGCTCAGTAGTGGCAGGTCTGGCAGGTGGTCGGGGCGTTGTGACGGCCGGTGGCCGTGCTGTCCCGGTGGCAGTTCACGCACCACCCCATGGTGAGGGGCGCCCATTGCTGGACCACGTTCATGTCCTGGACGGGTCCATGGCAGGTCTGGCAGACCACTCCCGCGGCCAGGTGCTGCCGGTGGTTGAAGCGCACGAAGTCGGGCAGGTCGTGGACCTTGGTCCATTCCACCGGCGTCTCCGTCTTGTACCAGGAAACCAGCTGCTGGAGCTTGGGCCGGTCCTTGGTGGGGATGGCCAGGTGGCAGTTCATGCACACCGAAAGGCTCGGGACCACGCCCTTCCGCCCCCGGTCGATCCCGGCGTGGCAGTACAGGCAGGGAATCTTGCGGATCCCGGCGTGCAGATGGTGGTTGTAGTCCAGGGGTTGGGCGGGCTGGTAGCCCTGGTTCGCGTAGTAGAAGAGGTTCGTGGCCCGGTGCCAGGCGTCGGGGACCACCACCATGTAGGCGGCAAGCACGAAAACCGCGGCGAGGGCGAGGACGCCTGCCAGCGTGGAGGGGGAGCGTTTCTCAAGGGGCATGTCCGAGCCTTTCCCGGGACGAGGCGGAGATAGGACGCTTTCTGTCGTGCAGGTCGATCTTCACTTGTGGGGCACCCGTGTCGGTTGTGTCCGTTGAACCTTTGAATGGATGACTCTGATTCTAAATCTAATAACAGCTTTCACGACTCAAAGGTCGACGTGGAGCGACGCTACCACTTCCATGTGGGGGGTGTGCGGATACAGATCCATCAGGACAATTCTATCCAGATGGAAGGAATTGGCCAAAAACTGTCTCAGGTCGCGGGCCAGGGTGTCGTGTGCGCAGCTGACATAACGCACGGTCCGCGGCCGCAGCGAAAGAAGGGCCGAGACGGCCCTGTTCGTCATCCCTTGGCGGGGGGGATCGACCACGACGAGGTCCGGACTTTCCCCTCTCCCCGATCGGAGGCGCTCCTCCAGCCAATCCTCGACGCCGCTTCGGTGATGGACCGCCCGCACCAGGTTCCCCGGGGCGAATTTCGCGGCCAACGGGTCGCTTTCCACGGCGTGCACGACGTCGAACCGGTCCTCCAAATGGGAAGCGAACAACCCCACTCCGGAATACAGGTCCCAGGCCTCCACCCCGCGGGCGTCGCCGACGACCTCCTCCACCATCCCGGGAAGCATCCCGAGATGGCTCTGGAAGAATCCCTCGACGGCGAAACGCAACGACTTCCCCGCGACATCGACTTGGGCGGGTTCCCCCGGCGGGTCGTCGGGGCCGCGGACCCAGCGTCGACCCTGCCCACCCCAGGCGAAGGCGGATCGATCCCCGCGTCCGGCAAGGGAGTCGGCTCCGCCTCCGGAGAGTTCTTCCCAGACGCCTTGCAGTTCGGGTGCGAGCACCGGGCATTCGGAAAGTTCCACGGTGCGCCGCGTTCCCGCGGCGAAGAAGCCCCAGGAACGCCCCCGCAGGGCGGGTGGTTGGAACCGGGCCCGGTTGCGGCCACCCCAAGGCGAGGCCGGCACCGCGATCTCGATCCGGGGCCAGCTTTCCAAGCGGGCCAGCCTGCGCAGCGAATCCTCCAGGATGGATCTCTTGGCTTCGATCTGGGCAGGGTATGACAGAAATTGCCAGGAGCATCCTCCGCAGTCGCCGAAATGCCTGCAGGCCGGTTCCACCCGGTCTGGAGACGGCTCCAGAACGCGCACGACCCGACCTTCCAGGAACCTTCCCTTGTCCGCGAGGATCTCGGCCTCGACCACATCGCCGGGAGCTGCGCCCTCGACGAACACCACGCGTCCGTCGTCGAGCCTGGCCACGGCGCGACCGCCCGCGGCCATGGAGCGGCAGTGGAGGACCGCCGTCACGGTTCCGGGCAGTTGGCGGGGACGAACGCGCCCTTGTCGACCCGGAGGAGTCCCGCCGCGGTGTTCACGCGCTTGTGGAAGTCCATGCGGAGGTCGGCCTGGGCACCGCCGAACAGCGCGGGGACCGTCGGCTGCAGGGCGATTTCGACCGCATCCCAGCCCAGACCGGCGAGCCTGTCGGGAGCGTCGTTCTCCGAGGCCCGCCACCGCTGGACGAAAGCCTTCCACGCCGGCCTGGATTCGTCGGGAACGTTGTCCGTGACGATGTAGGCCCCGTCCAATCGGCCCGAGGTCTCCAACAGGAACTGCCGGGAGTGCCAGCCGGAGGCTCCGATCCATCGGACCTTCATCCCCATCTGCGTGGCCTGGGCTCCCAGGGCGAGCGCTTCGGACGGGCTTTCCGAGGGAACGAACACCGCGGGAGCGAGGTTCGAGGTGTCGCGACCCCGCCGCCGTCCGAGATCGAGGGCGGTCTGCCGCAGCGACTCCAGCACGGGACGGAAATCCGTGGTGCCGGTCTGGTACGACCTCTGCCACGCGACATGCCCCCCGATCCGCGAAAATTCCCTGCGGAATCCGTCGGAGACGGATTCCCCGAACTCCGTCCTGGGCCAGAGCAGGAACGCCTCCGGCGAGTGCAGGCAATTCCTGGCCAGGTCGGCCGCCGCGAGGCCCTGCTCCCGGGTGGTGATGTTGATCTGCCAGGCGGAGGGATCCAGGCTGGCCACCCCCGGGCTCGTGGCGGCGGGGAGGACCATGGGGATCCCGGGCGCGGAACGCGCCATCTCCAAGGCCGCGGCGGCGGCGGTGTTGGAAAGCAACGGTCCGACCAGCGCCCGGGGCTTGGAGACGCGGAGGATACCGCGGACCAGGAGCGCGGCCTGGATGGGATCCGTCGGCTCGTCCTCCACCAGGAAGCCGACCTTCGCGTCGAGCGCGGCCAGCCTGGCCCCTTCGGCCACCCGGCGTCCGATCTGGGCGTAGGAGCCGGTCAGCGGGAGTACCGCCACCAGCTGGCCAGGGGAGACCGCCGCGGACGCCGCGCGCAGAGTGGTGTCGTCGATCCCCGGCCACAGGTACGGAAGCTCCAGGATCTCGGACGTGTCGAGGTGCCCGGAGCGGATCCAGTCCCGCATCGCGGCCCTGGCCTGGAGCGCCGCGCCCGAGTCGGTTCCCGCGGCGACCTCCGACAATATCTGGCATCCGTGCCCCAGCTCCCCCTCCAGGAGCAGGGCCCACGACTCCAGCAGGAGCGCCCTGGCCTGGAGCACGGATCCCGCGAACACGGACTGGAAGTCCTGCGCGGCCTCCAACGCCTCCGGAAGCCGCCCGGCGCGCAGGAGAGCCTCGGCGCGAAGGTATGCGGCACCCTCCGAACTGTCCCCGGAAAGCCGTTCCAACGCCTGCGCGGGGGGGAGGGTGCGCAGGTCCGCGACCTCGGAGGAGGACATCGCGAGCGCGGCGAAGAGAGAGAGGATCATCCCGCGACCGCCTTCTCGAATGCCTCGGCGAATTCGCCTGCGGTGGCGAACCGGTCTTCGGACTTCACGGAGAACGCCTTGTGCACCGCCTGCTCCACGGGTCCCGCCAGATCCGGACGATGCGTTGACAATTTCTGCCCTTGGCCCTTCAGGATCGCGTTGCACAGGGCGGTGAGTCCCTCCCCGTGGAACGGAAGTCGCTGCGAGAGCAGCTGGTAGACGACGACGCCGAAGGCGTACAGGTCGGAGGATGCGCCCACCTTGGAACCCTGCAGCTGTTCGGGGGACATGTAGTTGGGCGTTCCCACGGTGGTTCCCGCCTGGGTCAACGTGACGTCCGGGGTCCGCGCCACCCCGAAATCCATCAGCTTGATGCCTCCGCTGGAGCGCACGATCATGAGGTTGGACGGCTTCACGTCGCGGTGGACGATGCTGGCCGCGTGCGCGGCGTCCAGCGCGTCGGCGATCTGGTGGATCCAGGGCACGATGGCCCTGGGCCGGACGCCGTTGTGCTCCTTGATCCACTGGCCGAGCGTCTCGCCCTCCACGAACTCCAGGACCAGGTAGAGGAGATCGTCCGCCTGCCCGAAGTCGTAGACGGTGTTGATGTGCGGGTGCTGGAGCGACCCCGCGATGCGGGCTTCCCGCAGGAACCGCTGTTCCGTGGTGTGTCCCTTGGCCTTGTCGGTGCGCAGGATCTTGATGGCGACCTTCCGGTCCATCACCGAGTCGTGGGCCGCGTAGACCTTGCACATCCCCCCGGATCCGATGGGGGAAAGGTCCACGTACCGCCCGAGCCTCACGAGCTCCCCGTCGGGCCCGCGCTGCATCTGGCTTTCCGTCACCCCGGAGGCGATGGCCACCTCCATGCTGGAACTCGATCCGGACTGGACGCTGCGGACGTTTTCCGCGACCCTCTGCGGTCGTGGCGGCAACGGCGCGGACGGCAACGCCCGCGCCGGGCGCCTTGGGGCCTTGGGCCACGCCAGGACCGACACCCACGCACCCAAGGCGGGCACCAGGAAGGCGAGCGGACTGACCCACAGGCCCAGTTGGAAGACGACCCACCACCCGGCGCACTCGGCGGCCAGCAAGGCGAGCAGGGTCAGGATCGTCCAGCGTCGCTTGAACCTGGAGAGCCCCAGCCCGGCGAGAAGGAAGGTGACGGCCAGCGACACCCAGAATACGGCCACGGACCAGGCCGGTTGCAGCACGGTGGATTGGTCGAGCAGGTCCAGGAGCACGGTGGCCGTGGCCTCCGCCCTGGGCATCCGGTCCCCGGCCAACGGCGCGGTGAACGGCACGGCGCAGGTGGGAACGAGTCCGGATGCCGTGACCCCCACCACCACCACCCGATCGCGGAACAGGTTGGAAGGTCCTTTCTGCGCGAGGACCGTGGCCGCGTTCACCCGGGGGACGCCCTGGCCCGGAGCCCCCAGCGGTCGCATCAGGATGCTTCCGCCGGCGTCCACCACGGTCTTTCCGTGGGGACCGACGATGGTCCGGGTGGAAGACGTCCACCACGAGGCCACCGAGACGTTGGGAGAAGACACGAGCAATGCGGCCAGAGGCAGCGAAGGTACCAGGTGGCGACCGTCGCTCCAGACCAGCGGGTAGCTCAACCCCCCCTCGGAGGGAACCAAGGTGTCCAGGCCGGCGCTGAACCGGTCGTCGCAGGGGACCCCTTCGGGGAGCACCGACGTTCCCACTTCGGGAAAGGCCGCTTCCGCGTCCGTCGCCGACAATTTCCAGATCTGGCAGGCGTCGCCGAAGCTCCCCGACGGAGCGCGCGCGGGAACCACCACCGGCACGCCACCGGGGAGGGCGCTCCACAGCGCCGGAGTGGGACTGTGGTCGGGATCGGAGAAGATGGATTTGTCCACGACCACGGAACGTGCGCCGGAATTGGCAATGGAGAGGATCAGGTCGTCCACCCGGGACGCGGGCCAAGGCCAAGGGCCCTGCGCATCCTGCGACGCGTTGTCGATCTCCACGAGCACCACGGGGGAGGCGCCTTCCCGGTCGGTCTTCACCGCGGGCGTGGTGAGCGCAAGGACGGTCGGATAGAGGGATTCCGACGAAACCAAGCCGATCGTCGCCGCAAGTGCTCCCAGGAATGGCAGTATAAAGCCCAAGGCCAGGGCCAGTGGCTTGCGATTCATGAAGGACCAAATCTAGTGCGCAGCCTCGAGGTCATCGACTCCACACCGGGCCACTTGCGCCAAAAGGCCCAGGCCGCAACCGCCGAGGCGGAAACGAGCACGAGGGCGACGGGCCTCAAGCCGAACAGCCCTCCCCCCAGGATCCGTCCGATCGCGGCCCCCGATCCGGAAACCAGGGCGATTTCGGCCAGCAGGATCCAAAGACCGCTGAATGCCTGTCTCCCCGACGGCGATCTCCACCAGGTGGCGGCGAACACCGTCGCTTGGATCCCGACCAGCAGCACGAGGCCGATGCCCAGGCCACCCCGCCCCCACCTTTCGACGAAGAAGGACCATGCGGGCCATGCCGCCAGGACGCAAACGGTGCCCAGCGCGGCCCCGAGCCAGAACTTCCCCCTCGCGTACAAGGCCCTTGCCAACACGATCTGCATGCACCAGGGGAACACGCACCAGACCATGACCGCCATGTGCGAGGCCACGATCACGACCGAATCCTCGCCGAACCGGCCTCGCCGGAAGGCCAACCGCACGAGATCGTGCGCGAAGGCGGCGGCGAAGCAGGAAACGGGCACCAGCAGCGTTGCCATGCGCCGGAGGGACGTGCGGATCAGTTCCTGCAGCACCGCCCAGTCCCGCTTGGCCACCAGATCCACCATGTAGGGGTAGGACGCGACTCCAGTGGACTGTCCGAACAGGGCCACCAGCACCATGACCAGCCGGAAGGCGTAGCTCGCCTGCGCCACGGCACCGGTGCCCAGGAATCCGGCTTGGCGCCGAAGCAGGAATTCGCTGGAAAACCCCAGCGTGAGCCCGAGCATGAGGGGGAGGGAGCGCCAGACGAAGGCCCGCAGATCCGGGCCGACGTTCCTGGGGAAAGCAACACCGGCCTTGGAAATCCACAATCCCCAGGCCTGGAGAAACAGATGCCCCACCACGGCCCCGGCCAGAACGCCCCACGCGAAACCTTCCGCGCCCATCCAGGGGGCCAGGAACCATCCTCCCGCCAGGATTCCGGTGTTGTACACCAAGGGTGCGATCGCGGGCACCAGGAATCTTCGGTGCGCGTACTGCGCGCCGTTCCATGCCCCGGCCAGGAGAAAGCACAGCTGCGCCGGAAGCAGGATGCGGGTGAGGTGGACGGCCCGTTCCATGGCGGGGGTCCCCACCAGCCCCGGTTGGAGGAGGTGCAGAGCGGGTCGGGCGTAGATCGCCAAAAGGGCGATGGCCGCGGCACCGGAGAGTCCCAGGATCAAGGCCACCCCCCCCAGGAATCCGGCCGCCGTCTCCTTGCCGCGCTCGCGCAGGGCGTCCAGGTAGAGGGGCACGAAGGAGAGGGACAGGAATCCACCCGCCAAGAGCGTGTTCACGAGATCCGGCAACAGGAATGCGGTGGCGTAGGCATCCGCCTCGGAGCCCGTTCCCAGCCGGGCGGCCAGCAACGCCTCGCGCAGAAGACCCAGGACCCGGCTGGCCAGGGTGGATCCCATCAGGACCAGTGTGGCCGTGGTCATGCCCCTGCGGGCGTCGCGTTCCATTCGCGAGCAAATCTAGCCCGACCCTCCCATCCTGCGAAACACGCAGGACGGGAACCCTGGCCATCCCACCCTGCGAAACACCCTGCCCCTTGAGGAGCGGGGTTCTGGTTCTTACATTATCCCCCTCGATTTTCAATCCGGCAAAGGAACACCCATGGCCACCATCTTCCGCCTCCAAAGGGGCGGCCGCAAAAACAGGAGCTTCTTCCGCATCATGGTCGCCGATTCGGCCCAGAAGCGCGACGGACGTTTCCTGCAGGAAGTCGGCACCTACGACCCGTTGAGCACGCCCGCCGGGATCCAGCTCAAGGACGCGGTCATCCTCGACTGGCTTTCCAAGGGCGCGATTCCCTCGGAGACCGTCAAGTCCATTTTCCGTCGCCACGGACTCCTGGCCAAGCACGCCGCGGTGCGAGTGGGTGTGGATCCCTCCACCGTGGGGACCGCGGTGATCCCCGAAAAGGCCAGGAAGCCCGTGCCCTCCAAGAAGGCACAGGCGAAGGCCGCGGCCGCGGGCTGAGTTCGGGAATGGAGATCCCCGACGGTCTGGTGGCCGTCGGTCGGCTCCACTCCCCCCACGGACTGTCGGGCCAGATCAAGGCCGAATGCCTCAGCTGGAATCCCGAACGGTTCCGAGGGCTTTCGGAAGTGGTCCTGGTCACCGGTCGCGGGCGGCGCGAAACCAGGATCGTCGACGCCATGGCGGCTGGACCGCTGTGGCGTCTTTCGTTCGAGGGGATCCGCGACCCCGAAACCGCCAAACTCCTCTCCGGCGCCTGGATCTGCGTTCCCGAGGCGAACGTCCAGAGGCCTGCGGGAGGGTGGATCGAAGCCGACCTGGAGAATCTCCCCGTCGTGGACGTCCAAGGCTCCGTCCTGGGCAGGGCCCTGGGCCTGGCCGACATCCCCACATTCTCCCTGCGCGCGGTGGGCAACGACGGGACGGAAATCGTCCTACCTCTGGAGGGACCTCTCGCCTGCCGGGTGGACATGCCTGCCCGGCTCGTCGTCGCCGACCGCGGGATCTGGGACGCCCTATCTTGAGGGTGGACGCGGTCACCTTGTTTCCGGGGATCTTCCAAGCCCTGGAGCATTCCATCCCCGCCAAGGCCAAGAAGGCCGGAGTCTTCGATCTGCGCCTCCACGACCTCCGGGAATTCCCGCTCAACCGCTACGGCGCCGTGGACGACTACCCCTACGGCGGCGAACCGGGCATGGTCCTGCATCCGCGACCGTTGGAGCAGTGCTTGGAAAAAGCGCTGGAGGGAAGGGACCGGGTTCCGGTCCTGTTTCCGTCCCCGCACGGCAAACCGCTGACCCAGGCCGATGTCCGGGAATGGTCGACCGTACCCGAGCTCGTGCTCGTGTGCGGGCATTACAAGGGCTTGGACGAGCGCTTCCGCTATCTGCACGTCACCCACGAATTTTCGGTGGGCGACTACGTGCTCTCCGGTGGCGAGATGGCGAGCCTGGTGTTCCTGGACGCCGTGACCCGGCTCCTTCCCGGAGTGCTGGGCGACGACGGTTCGGCGCGCACCGACAGCTTCGAGGAGCCGCTGCTCGGCTGGCCGGTCTACACCCGCCCCGAGGTCTGGAACGGCCTGAAGGTCCCGGAAGCCTTGCTCTCCGGAAACCACGAACGCATCCGCCTTTGGCGGCGGAAGCAGCAGCTGCTCTGGACCATGGAGCGACGCCCCGACCTGTGGGCCCTCCTGGAGCTGACCCCCGAAGACCGCAAGCTGCTGGAGGAATGACGAGAAACCATTGCCTCAATGGTGGTTCAGAACGCATACTACCAGGTATGAAAACGGCGATTTCCCTTCCCGACGACGTCTTCGAAGCAGCCGAGGCCGTTGTCGAAGCCCGTGGCTGGTCGCGTTCCAGGCTCTACACGGAAGCGTTGCGGCAGTATCTGAAGCGGGAAGACCCCGATCAGATCACCCGCCAACTCGACGAGGTCCACGGTCAACCGGACAAGGATCGGGAATTCCGTAGGGAGGCGAACCTCAAGACGGCTCAAGCCTCCGACTGGTGATTCGACGAGGCGAAGTCTACTGGGCCGAGTTGGGTCATCCGCCCGGGTCCGTGCCGGGCTATCGAAGACCCGTGGTGGTGATCCAATCCGACGTTTTCAATCGAAGCCGCATCGCGACCATCGTGGCTGCGATCCTCTCCTCCAACCTGGATCTGGCTCGTGCCCCGGGGAATGTCCTGTTGCCGAAAACCGCCACGGGCCTTCCCAAGGATTCGGTGGCCAATGTTTCGCAGATCGTCGCGGTGGATCGAACCGATCTGGATGAATCCGCCACGGGTCGACTTCCGAAGCCGTTCCTCGATGACCTCGACGAAGGTTTGAGGCTGGTGCTCGCCTTGGGCGACAGGTAGGCTCCCGCCCTAGTAGGGCGGGCGGGGGGTGGGTTGTCACAAGGCACGGGTTGGATCAATTGGTAGTTTTCGCCGCCTCATGATCCTACCCAGAGAGAAATCCCTCACGTCCGCCCAGCTCGCCGAGGTGGAGGGCATCCTGGCCGAGTACGGTTGCACGGTCACCGTCATTTCCGGCACCACCCGCACCATCTACGCCATCTCGGGCGACGAACGGGACGAAGAGATGGTGGGCCGCATCGAGGGTTTGGACTACGTGGAGCGGTTCGACCGCATCCAGGCGCCCTATCGCCTGATGCACCACGCCTCCGACCTGAGCTCGCACAAGGTGCGGTTGGGAGACGCGGTCCTGGGCGATGGATTCCATGTCATCGCCGGGCAGTGCACCATCGACCCCATGAACCCCCAGTACTTCCTGGAAACGGCCCATGCCGTCAAGGAAGCGGGCGCGGTGGCGATCCGCGGCGGCGTCTGGAAACCCCGCACCAGCCCCAATGCCTACCAAGGCGACGACAAGGCATTGCAGATCCTGCTCCGGGCGCGCGAGGAGACGGGACTCCCCGTGAGCACGGAGGTGATGGAGGACCGCCACCTGCAGGTGGTCATGGACGCCGGCGTGGACGTGATCCAGATCGGGACCCGCAACGCCTTGAACTACGGACTTCTCAAGCAGGTGGGACGCGGGACGGCGGGCACCCGGACGGTGGTCCTGCTCAAGCGCGGAATGCACATGGGCCCGGTGGACGAATTCCTCTGCGCGGCCGAATACATCGCCGCCGGGGGAAATCCCAACGTGGTGCTCTGCCCGCGCGGGACCAAGCCGGAACTGGACGGGTACAGGAATTTCCCGGACGAATCCATCTCCCCGCTCCTGAAGGCCCGCACTTGGGCCCCCGTGGTGGTGGATCCTTCGCATTCCGTGGGCAAGGCCGCCTTCGTTCCCTTCGCCTCCCTGGCCGCCGCGGCCTACGGTGCCGACGGCTTGAACGTGGAGGCCCATGTCTGCGGTTCCAAGGGCATCGGGGACGACCCCAAGCAGGCCATCACTCCCGCCATCCTCGCTCGACTGATCCGCGACTGCAAGGAGATCCACGGACGTTCGGCAGGTTACCGCCTGCCCGTCCAGAAAGCCTGAGTTGCTGGTCCGAATCCATCCCCAGACCCCCCAGCCCCGATTGATCGACCAGGCCTCCGCCGTCCTGGACAAGGACGGCATCGTGGTGTGGCCCACGGAATCCGGCTATGGGATGGGTTGCTCCACGGCCAGCCCGAAGGCGTTGAACAAGCTCTATCGCATCACCAATCCCGTGAAGGCCAAGGTCCTGGCCCTTCTGTTCCAGGACTTTTCCCAGATCGCCCAGTACGCGGAGGTCTCGAACTTCGCCTTCCGCACCATGAAGCACCTGATGCCCGGCCCCTACACCTTCATCCTTCCCGCCCGCGCACGCACCGCCAAGATGCTTTCCATCAAGCGGCCCGAAGTGGGGGTGCGCATGCCCACCCATCCCGTGCTGCAGGCCTTGTTGGTCGCGCATGGCCATCCGCTGGTCAACGCAGCGGCCCGTTTCTCCGAGCGGGAGGGCGAGATCTTCACCACCGGGGGAGGGGTGGAAGACCAGTATGGGCGCTCCGTGGACCTGGTCCTGGATGCGGAAGAAATCCCGGCATCTGGAACTACCATTGTCAGCTTGGTCGGAGACGAGGTGCGCCTCCTCCGGCTGGGTATCGGCCCGATCTCCCAACTGGGCTTGGAGGAGTAGATGGATGCTTTGACCGACTTGGCATCGGCCCGATCTCCCAACTGGGCGTTGGAGGAGTAGATGGATGCGCTGACCGACCTGGAAATCCGGATCCTGGGGACGCTCGTCGAAAAGTCGATGGCGACGCCGGAGTACTACCCGCTGACGCTCAAGTCGCTGCGGGCCGGATGCAACCAGGCGACCAATCGCCAGCCGGTCACCGACTACGAAGAACTGGACGTCGAGCTGGGAATCAAGGCGCTCAAGCTCAAGGGTCTCGTGCATTTCATCGAGCCCAAGGGAGGGCACGAGGTCCGCAAGTACCAGCACACCCTGTTCGAGGAGCACCGCTGGGGGATGAACCGCGGACAGGTGGCGCTGTTCGGTCTCCTGCTCCTGCGCGGAGAGCAGACCGCCTCGGAGCTTCGCACGCGCGCCCGGGAGAAGATGATCGACCTCTCCCCCCAGCAGACCGACGATGCCCTGGAAACGATGGTCGCCGCCCCGGACTCCCCCATCGCCCGCGTTCCCCGCCAACCCGGCCAGCGCGAGCCCCGCTGGCGCTTCCGCGTCGGTTTGGCCGAACAGATCGACCCCACCACCTTCCCCAGCCTGGTGGATGCCGATTCCGACGAGCTGCCCGTCCTGCCTGCGTCCTCTGCGACCGTCGCCGAATTGGAGGAACTGCGGCGTCGCGTCGCCGAACTGGAACGGCGCGTCCGGGCCCTGGAGTCCACGGGCCGCTGATCCCTCCATTCGCTTCCGGTGTGTTTCCCCGAACTCCTGCGTCCGGGGATGCCGTTGACAAGACTTCCACGGAATGCGCGGGAATCCCCGCTCCAGCTGGCAATCGGACAATGGAATCCTTCGGATCAGCCTAGATTCGAGCCATCGACAGGTGTGCGTTGCCGATGGAACACAATTGGTGGAGCCGGGGAGAAAACAGATGACTACCACGATGCGCGGAACGACGATCTTTGGATGGAACCATCGAGCTTGTCTGTTGTCGGGGATGGCCTGGCTGCTCGCGATGGCTTCCGCCCAGGCCACCACCTACTACGTCTCCCCCACCGGGAGCGATTCCAATGCGGGGACCATCGACAAGCCCTTCCACGGTTTCCAGAAGGGGGCGGATGTGGCCGTCGCCGGAGACACGGTGTACTTCCGAGGTGGGACCTATTCCTACGCTGGGCAGGGCTCCGGCACGGCAGCGGAAGGGGTGCTGCTCACCAAGAGCGGAAGCTCCGACACCAAGCGCATCTATTTCTGGGCCTACCCCAACGAGAAGCCGATCTTCGACTTCTCCCAACTCACCCTTTCCAAAACAGCCACCTGCGGGGGCATCCGCCTCAACAACGCCAACTGGCTGTACTTCAAGGGATTGGAGATCGAAGGCGTCCCGGAACCCGGCACCGTCGCGAACAATGGCATCTGGTCGAATCCAGGAAGCAACAACACCTACGAGTTGCTGAACATCCACAACATCTCCGGACCGGGGCTTTCCATCGCCAACGGCACGGGGGGCAACCTGGTGCTCAACTGCGATTCCCACGACAATTACGATGCGACTTCCGCCCAAGGGGCGGGCCAAAACGCCGACGGATTCGGGATCCACTACCAGAAATCCGGCCCGAGCACGGTCCTGCGGGGTTGCCGCTCCTGGTTCAATTCCGATGACGGGTACGACTGCATCTTCCAGGGGGTGCCCGTCATCTGGGAGAATTGCTGGGCGATGCGGATGGGTTTCCACGACCACGGAACCATCAGCGCCGCCCAAGGAAACGGAAATGGTTTCAAGGCAGGTGGTTTTGGCATGCCGCCAAACTACGGCAGCTACCCCAGCCCCATCGTCCACCATGTCCTGAGAAATTGCGTTTCGCTCCTGAACAAGGCGGCTGGATTCTACCAGAACCACCAGCCCACGTCCGACACGTTCTACAACAACTCTTCCTACGACAACGGCTCGGACTTCGACATGCTCGGTTACGATATCGCCGCGGGCGCGGGCGCGGGCTACGGCTACTACCGCAACAACGTCGCCTACCTGTCGAATGCCACAGCCAACCGCACCGGCACCCATTACGACGACGCGTTCAACTCCTGGACCATCGCCGGCCTGACGGTCACCGCTTCCGACTTCGTCACCCTCGACACCGCCGGCATCATGGGCCCGCGCAATGCCGACGGCAGCGTCCCCAACGTGGGCTTCATGCGCCTCTCGGCTGCCAGCAAGCTCATCGACAAGGGCGTGGCGGTGGGACTTCCCTACAGCGGCAAGGCACCGGACCTGGGTGCCTTCGAGTACGGGACGGTGGCCATCCAGCCGCGCATCCTCGCCTCCCAGGCGGGTTACAGCCTGGGATGGCGCAATGGCGAGATGGTCTTTTCAACCCCCGGTTCCGAAAGCGTGACCCTTTCCATCCATTCCGTGTCGGGTGCCCTCCTGGAGCAATCCGAAATGACCAGCAAGCCAGGAGAAAACGTGTTTCCGGTGCGGCAGCACCATCCGGGACTCAGCATCGCCACGTTGCGCACATCCTCGGGTTCCACGCTCCAGATGCGGGTGATCTCCGCGGGTACCTAGGAGTCTGCGCGGCAGAAGCCGAGAGGCAAAGAGTGCACCAGAGTTTCGTGATTTTTACCACCAGAAATCGTCAAACGCGTCGGATTTCGAGGCGTTTTGGCGTGAAAATCGTTCTACCG
>Ga0181516_10000819_pt1 | contig 25788 bp, 21 predicted proteins | sample PEATcosm2014_Bin_25_FD_121104 | JGI IMG/M metagenome (GOLD analysis project Ga0181516, IMG submission 121104) | Peatland microbial communities from MTU Mesocosm Facility, Houghton, MI, USA - PEATcosm2014_Bin01_10_metaG | ecosystem: Environmental > Terrestrial > Soil > Wetlands > Peat | place... | reverse complement strand
TCCTTGATGGGCACGCCTTCCGCCGCGCCGCGCGGGTAGCGGATGAACATCGGATGATTCGAGTGCGTCGCGGTGAACATCATGTCCACGAGTTCGTCCTCGTCCTTCGGCGCCATGGCGGTGACGTTCGGCAGCGTGCGCAGGTAGGCGATGTCGAACAGGCCGTGGTGCGTCGGGCCATCATTGGCGGAAAGCCCGGCGCGGTCCATGCAGAAAATCACCGGCAAATCCTGCAGGCAGATGTCGTGATGAATGCAATCGTAAGCGCGTTGGAGGAAGCTGGAATAAATCGCCACAACCGGATGCAGCCCCATCGTCGCCATGCCGGCGGCGAAGATGACGGCGTGTTCCTCCGCGATGCCGACGTCGTAATAGCGGTCGGGCATCGCCTTTTCGAGATGTTTCATGCCGGTGCCGGTGGGCATCGCGGCGGTGATGCCGACGAGCGTGTTGTTTTTCTGGCAGAGCCGGACCATCGCCTGGCCCATCACGTCCTGATACATCGGCGCGGCGTTGGGCTTGGCGGCGGGCGTTTCGCCGGTCTCGGCGTTGTAAGGCCCGAGGCCGTGGAATTTTTCCGGGAATTTCAGCGCCGCTTCAAAACCCTTGCCCTTTTGCGTGAGAACATGGATGACGATCGGGCTGTCGCAGGTCTTGGCAAATTCCAGCGTGCTGATGAGCAGCGGCAAATCGTGTCCGTCAATCGGGCCGAGATAGCGGATGCCCATTTCCTCGAAGAACACCGGGCTGCCGTAGCCGCCACGACCATCCGCATCCTCCGGCTTGCCGGTCTGCTGCAGCCCGACGCCGGTCAGCGCTCCTTTGAAACCGCCCTCGGCCTTGTGCGCGAGCTTCAGCGCGAGTTCGCCCTTGGGCAGGCGGCGGACGAAATTCTCAAAATCCTTCGCGATCTTGTTGTAACGCGGATTGGTGATGAGCTTGTTGAGGTAGGCGGAAATCGCGCCGACATTTTTGGCGATGCTCCACTCGTTGTCATTGAGGATGCCGATGAACCGCTTCGTCGTATGGCTGATGTTGTTGAGCGCCTCGAACGAGATGCCGTTGGTCAGCGCCGCGTCGCCGAAAATGCAGACGACATTTTCGTCCGAGCCGCGTTTGTCGCGCGCCGCCGCCATGCCGAGCGCGGCGGACAGCGCCGTGCCCGCGTGGCCCGCTCCGTAGCAATCGTGCGGGCTTTCCGTGCGCAGCGCGAAGCCGTTCAAGCCGTCCGTCTGGCGGATGGTGCGAAACCGGTCCTTGCGGTCGGTGAGAATTTTGTGGACGTAAACCTGATGGCTCACGTCCCAGACGAACTTGTCCTTCGGCGTGTTGAAGACGCGGTGCAGGGCGATGGTCAGCTCGACCACGCCGAGGTTCGGGCCGAGATGCCCGCCGGCCTTGGACAGTCCGGCGATGAGTTCCTGCCGGATTTCACCGGCGAGATCCTGCAATTGCGGCAGCGTGAGCTTCTTCACGTGCGCCGGGCCGTTCACCATTTCGAGATAACTGCTCATAAATTCCTTTTTGCCACAGATGGGCACAGATTAAACACGGATAAAAAATTTTGGGTCGCGCGAAGGCTGCGAATGAAAACGAAGACACTTTTCCCATCGTAACCTTCGCGTTCATCGGGCGAGATGATTAATCTGTGTTTCATCTGTGAAAATCTGTGGCTGAACTATTCTTCCTGCAAATCAACCGGTTTCAGTTTGATCTCACCAGTCGCGTTCTTCTCCAATTGCCGGATTGTCAATTCAGCCTCGGCGAGCTTTTCCTGGCAAATCTTCACGAGCCGCGAGCCTTCCTCGTATCTGGCGAGGAGCGCTTCCAGCGGCAAATCATCCGACTCCATGGCCTCGACGACGCCTTCGAGCTTTTTCAAGGCGTCTTCGAACGGCAGGCTGCCTTTGGGCGCGTCAGCCCTGGCTGTCTTTGACATGAAAAAATGCTAATGGACAGGAGCAGAAAAGTCCAGCTTGCGCAGAACACCACTATTTCTCCGCCCGGCTCAAAACTTCACCCTTTGCCAAACGCGTTTTCAGCTTTTGACCGGGCTTAACCGTCGTTGCTTCGCGCAAAACTTTCCCGCTCGCCGCGTCCATCGTGATGGAATAGCCGCGCGACAACACCTGCTCCGGTCCCAGCAGACGCAACCGCGCCTTCGTCGCCGCCAAATTGTTCTTCAAATCCTTGAACCGGACGTGCGCCAGTTCGCGCAGACGATGCTGCGTCACTTTTAAAACCTCACGCCGTTGCTTCAATAATTGCTTCGGGCGGACCTGACGCAATCGCGCCACGAAATTATTGCAGGCAACAAGCCGCTCGCGGACACCTTGCCGACCACAGCGCAGCAAGCCCGCCTGCAAATCGTCCAGCCGCTGCAACGCTTCATCCAGCCGCTTGCGCGGATGCGCCTGCATCATTCGGCGAACGAGGCTATCCACGAATTGCCGGCTCGCGAACACGCCTTCAGTGATGATTTCCGCCGCCGCGCTCGGCGTCGCCGCACGCACATCCGCCACGAAATCGCTGATGGTGAAATCAATCTCGTGCCCGACGGCGGAAACCACCGGAATCGCGGATTCAAAGACCGCCCGCGCGACGACCTCCTCGTTGAACGCCCATAAATCCTCCAGAGACCCGCCACCGCGAGTGACAAGAATCAGGTCAATTCCGAATTCCGAATTCCGAATTCCGAATTGGTTCAGCAGCCGGATTGCCGCCGCAATTTCCTCCGCCGCACCGTCGCCCTGCACGCGGCACGGCGCGAGAATGATTTCCAGGCCCGGATTCCGCCGCCGCACGACGTGCAGCACGTCACGGATGGCCGCGCCCGTCGGCGATGTGACCACCCCGATGCGCTGCGGATATTTCGGCAGCGGTCGTTTCCGTTCCGGGGCGAACAGCCCTTCCGCCGCGAGCTTCTGTTTGAGTTTCTCGAAGGCGATTTGCAGCGCGCCGACGCCCTGCAATTCCAACGCGCGCACGATGAGCTGGTATTGCCCGCGCGCCTCATACACCGTCACGTCGCCTTGCAACAAGACCTTCTGTCCGTCCGCGAGCAGTTCGCGATGCGGAACTTTTTCGCGGCTGAACAAAACGCAGCTCAACTGCGACGCCGCGTCCTTGAGCGTGAAATAGATGTGGCCGGAAGATTGCGCGCGAAGATTTGTCACCTCGCCCGTAACCCAGATTGAACCGATCTGTTTCTCCAGCAGCGACCTGACCTGCGCCGTCAATTCCGACACGGACAAAACCTTGCGCGTTGCTTCTGTTGGAAACAATTCGCCGAAGTCCCATTGTGATTTGGACTTGTTCATCAAATTCCAAGTCCATCAAACCATGGCCGCCGTGCCGACGCAAGCGGAGGTGTTACATGGACTCACGGGCGCTGGAAATAAAAAGCGCGCAACCACCCGGTTGCGCGCGAATTAGAGTTAGATTGAATTGGCGAACTACTTCTGCAGCGTGGCTGTCCAATCGCGGGAAGTGGGCGTGCCATTCCGATCCATTTCGATTTTGCCCTTGATGGCGCCATCCGCAACCGTGCCGGAATATTTGATGGTCACCGGGTTGCCACCCATGGTGCGCACCACGCTGAACGAAACGTCCGAGCCGGTGACTTTGCCGTCGGTGATGTCAGTGGGTGTGGGTGCCGCGCCGCCGCGACCGGGTGAGGTCACGCTGCCCGTCAGGTTGCCGGCATCCACCTTCAGCACGAGAGTGTTCGTCCGGTCCGGCCCGCCGTTGCGGCCCGGCTGGGTCCAAATGTAGGTTCCCGAGGGATCCACTGGTTTGTCCTGGGCCTGCGCCTGGGCCACTACGCCCGCCAGCAGAACAGCCCCCATCACGATTTTTACGAATTTGATTGTTGTCATTTTTTTGTTTGGTTTTTTGGTTAAAGCGACCCCGCATGCTTGCACACAGCGCATAGGGGATACCTACTAGGAAAGACCGTTACCGGGCGGGAAAGGTTACAACCATTGATGAAACCGGCAAATTCAAATCTGCCGGCTCCATTGATTCCAGTTCATTGATTCGATGGTTCATGGCGGGGTGATGGTGATTCGGGCGTTCGCGCTGGAAATCCGGTTCACGCCACTGCGGGAATTGATTTTGCAATCCACCAGCCGCACGCCTTGCGCGTTGTAAACGCCGAACGGTTTGTCGGCGATGATGTTGACCCGCTCCAGCAGCACGTTGGTGACGGACATCTCCGGCAGGCCCCAGATCAATCCCGCCCGTCTCCCGGATTTGCCAGTGGTGGCGGTGATGTTGCTGAATGTGATGTCCGCATAAATCGGCGTGCGCGGCCCGACTGGTGCGCCGGGATAACTGGCGGCGATGGCCGGCGTGAGGTTGTTCAGCAGGCGATATTCGCGGTTGGTGGCCATGTATTCGCCATAAATCAAAATCGGGCAGCCCACATTGGTCATGGACAGGTTCAGGTAGGAAAGGTTGTGGACGTAGCCGCCGCGGTCGCGGTCGGACTTGATGCGGATGCCACACTCGGTGTTGTTGAAGGTGCAGTTGATGACGGTGATGTTGGACACGCCGCCGTAGGTGCCGCTGCCGATGGAAACGCCGTGGCCGTAGCCGTAGGTGCAGTTGGTGATGAGCACGTCCGAGGTGCCGCCGCCGCAGGTGAAGTCGTCGTCGCCCACGCTCACGTCGCAATTCTCGATCAGGACATTCCGCCCGCTGACGTCGCAGGCGTCGGTGTTGTGTCCGGGATGGACCGGGTCGGTCGAGGGATTGGCGCGGATGGTCACGCCCCGGACGGTGACATTCTCCGAGTGGCTCGAGATGGCGATGTGAAACATCGGCGAGTTGGAAAGCGTGACGTTCTTGATCAAAATGCGGTCGCACGATGTCAGCAAGATCATCCGAGGGCGTTGAGCGCCGCGCACATCCGCATAAGGCCACCAGGGAATGCCCTGACCGTCAATCATGCCCGAACCGCTGATGGCGATGTCGTGCAGGCCCTGGCCAGTGATGAAGCTCGCCGGGTTGACGGTGCCGCCGGGATATTTATCCAGCGGCAGCATCCGCAACACCGCGCCGCCGTCCAGATGCAGATTGATACGGCTGGTCAGCGCGATGGGGCCGCTCAAAAATGTGCCCGTCGGCACCTCAACCGTCCCGCCGCCGGCATTGGCTACGGCATTGATGGCAGCTTGAATAGCTGCGGTGTTTGTCGTCACGCCATCGCCAATCGCGCCGTAATTCGCGATGTTGAAACTGCCATCGGGGATCACTGGTAGTGCGGGATTGACGATGGATTGGGCATTTGCGCCCAAGGAAATGACTCCAATCAAACCGGCCAGAAGAATCACGAGCGGATTTGGAAAAGTGCGCATGAAGGATTGATTACAAGTGTCGTTCTGCTATTGTTCTCACCCTGCTGGCAGGGCTTCGGAAACGCGCTGAATCCTAATCGCCTTGCCGCTGGTGGCGTCGATTTCAATCACCGCGCCGTTTAGCAGCACGCGGTTTCTGGCCACGTCAAACCGTTGCGGCATTCCGGTGAGGAACTTTTTAATCACCGGCTCGATTTCACGGCCCAGACAGCCGTCGTGCGGGCCGGTGAACCCGGCGTCGGTCAGATACGCCGTGCCGCAGGGAAGAATCTGCTCGTCCGCCGTTTGCACGTGGGTGTGCGTGCCCACCACCGCGCTCACCTGCCCGTCCAGAAACCGCCCGAACGCAATCTTCTCCGAGGTCGCCTCGGCGTGAAAATCCACAAAGATGATCTTCGTCCGCCCGCGCAGGCGCTTCACTTCCCCGGCGGCAAGCAGGAACGGATTGTCCAGCGGCGGCTGCATGAACGTTCGGCCTTGAACATTCAGCACCGCGATTGAAATCGGGTTTCTGGCTTCTGACTTCTGACTTCTGACTTCAAATACGCCGCTCCCCTGCCCCGGCGTTCCGGCGGGATAGTTGAGCGGGCGGAGAAAGCGCTTTTCGCTGGTGAGCAGTTCCATGACTTCCTTCTGGTCCCACAAATGGTCGCCGCTGGTGATGGCATCCACGCCGGCGTCGAAGATTTGCCCGGCGGTGCTGGGCGTGATGCCGGAGCCGCCGGCGGAATTCTCGCCGTTGGCGACGACGAAATCGAGCGCGTGCTGTTCGCGCAGTTTCGGCAGGAGGATTTTGACCGCGTTGCGTCCGGGCTGGCCCACGATGTCGCCGATGAAGAGCAATTTCACGGGAACATTTTAACCGCGAACGCACGAAATACACGAAAAGAAATTACAGCGCGGCGAACAGGCCAATCAAAACGGCAACCAGCCAGAGGAGCAGCACCGCGCGGGTGCGGCTCAAACCGGCGCGGACCAGCCGGTGCGAAAGATGGTTGGTGTCGCCTATCCAGAACGGTTTTTTGTTCAGCGTGCGGAACAGGCTGACTTGCGCGAGATCAATCAGCGGAATGGCCAGCACCAGCAGCGGCGACAGCACTGCGAGCCGATGCGGATTCTGCTTGGAATAGAAATGCGGCAGGATGGCCATGACCGCGAGCAGGTAGCCGACGAGGTGGCTGCCGGCGTCGCCGAGAAAGGCGCGGGCGTTCGGAAAATTCCACGGCAAAAACCCGATGAGCGCGCCGCACATCAGAAACCCAATCGTCGCCACGAGATATTCGCCGTTGGCGGCGGCGATGATGGCGAAGAGCAGCGCGCCGAGCGCGCCGAGGCCGGCGCAAAGGCCGTTCATGTTGTCCATGAAGTTGAAGGCGTTGATGACGGTCAGAATCCACAGGATGGTGATGGCGTAGCTGAAAACGTCGTTGTGGACGAAGAGGGTAATGCGTTTGCACGCCATGGCAACGGCGACCGCGATAAGGAACTGGCCGGCGAATTTTGGAAGCGGTTTGAGCTCGTGTTTGTCATCAAGCCAGCCGAGAAGCGTTATCGCAATCGCGCCGAAGGCGATGGCGCCAAGTTCAATGGCGCGACGATTCAACCCGTAAGCAAGCGGCGCCAGCACAACTTGTCCGTTCACCATGGATTGGCCGCCGGCGATAAACCGGATCCAGACCGCTCCGGCGACCAGCGGCAGCAAAATGCCGGTGAGCACGGCGAGTCCGCCGGCGAGCGGAACGGGCTGGTCATGGATTTTGCGCTGGCCGGGGTCGTCCACAAGCTTGATGCGCAGGCACCATTTCCGCCAGAGCGGCAGCGCGAGCAGCGTCGTCAAAAACGCGCCCGCAAACGCGGCGGAAAAATAATTGAATGGAAAGGTCACAGCCGGATGCCGCGCTCGGCGGCCAGTTTCAGGTAGAGATTGTAAATGGCGTCCACCATTTTTTCGACGGCGAAATTGTCCCGAACGAATTGTTGGCCGGCCCGGCCGAGCTTCCCGCGAAGCGCCGCGTCATCGGCGAGTTGGAGCAGGCGGTTCTTCAAGCCGGTCAAATCGCCGGGCTTCACGAGAAATCCGGTCTCGCCATCGCGACAGACTTCGCGCGCGCCGTCGCAATCGTAGGCGACAACCGGTTTGGCGGCGGCAAGCGCCTGCGGCAGCGCGCGCGGCAATCCTTCGCGCGACGACAAATGAACGAGCGCGTCCATGATGCCGACATATCGCGGAACTTCGGCGGGCGGGACGAGGCCGGTGAAAATGAAATGCTTCTCCAAGCCGAGGGTTTTTGCCAGATTTTCAAATCGCCCGCGCCATTCGCCGTCGCCAACGAGCAGGAATTTGATCTTTGGATTCCGGCGGACGAGTTCGGGTGCGACGGCGAACAAGTCATCATGGCCCTTGAGCTTGAACAGCCTCGCGATTTTGCCGGCGACGAAATCGTCGGGCGCGATTCCCAATTTTCTCCGTTGTTCCAGGTCGTTTTTCGCGGTGAGAAACGGTTCGAGCGCAAAGCCGCTGAAGATCTTCGTGAATTGCTCCGGCCGGCCGATGCCGGCGGCGAGGTATTGCGCCTTCATCGCGTCGGCAACGACGGCAAAATTCGTCGTGGCGCGGGCGGCATATTTCTCGGCGGCGCGGAAAATGAGATTGGCGGCGGCGTTTTGAAAATTGCCAAACGACGGTCCGTGAACCGTGTGGATGATTACCGGAACACCGGCACGGCGGGCCCCGAGCCGGCCAAGGATGCCCGCCTTGCCGCTGTGCGTGTGGACGATGTCCGGCTTTTGTTCGCGCAGGATTTTTTCGAGTCTTCGCAGCGCGAGCCAGTCCCTCAGCGGATGAACCGGCCGGACGAGTTCGGGAACAATTTCGAAGAGTTCAGGGATTTCTGAAACTTCGGATTCCAGCGAGCCTTCGGGACCGGTCGTCGGGCCGGAAAGCAAATGGACTTCAACGCCGGGTTTTTTGCGCAGGCCGAGGACGGTGGCTATGGTGTTTTCCTGCGCGCCTCCAACGACGAGCCGCGTGATGATGTGGGTGACACGCATCGCACGGTCAGGATGATTCACTTTTTGAGTTCGCGCAACCGTTCAAGAATGGTCTGGGCCTCGCCGGTGTTGGTGTTGGCGTTGGCAAGATAGATGGCGTAATTACGGACGGCTTCGTTGGTGTCGTGCTGGCGCCATGCGATCTCGCCGAGGCCGTAAGCGACCTGGAACGAGTTGCTGAAGGTTTGCTGCAACCGTAAATAGTCGGCGCGGGCGGCATCGAGCCTGCCGCTGTCGAGATTGGCGATGGCGCGGTTGAAGACCGCATTGTTATTGTTGGTTTGAATCGTCAGCACCCGGCTCAAGGCGGCGATGGCGGCATCATAATTTTTCAGTTGAATGGAAATGTAACCCTTGCTGTAAAGCCAGGCCGGGTCGTCGGGCACGAGTTGGAGCCTCCGGTCAATGACGTCCAGCGCCTTGTCAAACAGGCCGTGAACCATGTAAGCCTGCGCGGCGGCGGCGAGCAGGTTGTTGTCGTCCGGATGGCTGGCAATCTCGGCTTCGAGCAGTTCCGAGCCGCGAGTGAAATTGGTTTCCTGAAAACAGGCGGCGGCGGCGAGCACATGCAACTGGGTTTCGTTGGTTTCAACGAGCGAGAAATTTTCCGGGTGCGCCAGCGGGTCGTGCAACGCGTCCAGGGCGCGTCCGGGCAGGCGGTTCATCAGATAAATCTGGGCAAGCCAGAGGCGCGCGGGCAGATTATCCGGCGTCAATTCGCGGACGCGATCGAACGAGCCGACAGCCTGGCGGAAATAGCGGTTGCCAGCCGCCAGATTGACGCCGTTCTCAAAACAAAAACTCGGCTCGTCGAACGGCCCGTTGGCATTCATGACTTCACTCCACGTCTGGTATTTGCCGAACTGGTCGGCGGTGGCTTTGGACAGGTCCACCGGCGCCGTGCCGCCCGCGCGGAGGGTTTCGTTGAAATGGAGATTGATTTGGGCGACGATGTTGTCGGGGTTCAGCTTTTGCGCGTCTTCAAAACGCGCGGCGGCCTTTTCCAGTTCGCCGGCGCGCTGCAACTCAACCCCCCAAAAATCCAGGCCGCGTGAGTAAAACGGCCCGGCAAGAAGGGTCATGTGATCCGGTTCACGCGGCACATGAAATTTTTTCAGCCGCCGCTCGCCCCAACTCTGCGGGGCGTTCGGGTCGGGCGGCCCGGCGGCGTGTTCGATGGGCGCAAACCCCTCCGCGGCCTGTTTCCAGAACGTCTCATTTTCGGCAATCAGATTTTGATCCGGCAGCGGCGGCAACAGCGTGTCCCCGGGCAGAGTCTTCATTTTGTATATCAGGCCGTGCGGCTCCAGATAGAACTGTTCAAAGTAGTAATTGAAGCTCGGATGCAGGTAGTAAAGACCATTGGTCCTAGCCAGCAGGGCCATGACTCGGATCAGGCCGAACGGGTTGAGCGCGTTGGTCTGGGTGGCCGAGACAATCTCCGGCCAGCGTTGCGGATAGATCCGGTGCAAAAAGCGGTGATAGCCGGGCACCACCAACGATTGCGTTTCGAGCGGCACAAAATCCCGCGCCCGCCCGTCCCGCACGAGGGCTGATCGCACCAGATCCAGTTGCTCCGGGTCATCGCTCAACAAATAGCCGCCCGCCGCCGGCAGTTTTTCCACGACGAGCGAGGTGTAACGCTGGAAGGTGTCGCCGTTCGTCTCGCGGATTTGCGGCGCGTTCCGGTAAGCCAGCCCCGCCACCGCCACGACGCCGAGCAGGCACACACCAGCGACAATGAGGCGATTCAGCCATTGTAATGACTCGGTCTGGCGTCCTCGCTGGCGCGCAACTTTCTTCCCAAAAATCAGCAGGAAATAGCCGCTGTAATAGCCGATGCTCAACGCAATCAGATAGTAAAACATCAGCCCGAACCCGTTATGCCGGGGGCTGAACGGCGGATCAAAAACCAGCCAGATGCAACCCGCCAGAAAAAGGGCGTGAAGCAGATGAAAGACGAGGCTGGCCAGCGCCACTCCCAGCCGGCTGTTGTCGCCAAAGGACGATTTCCAGCGGATTACCAGCACGAACAGCGGCATCAGGTAGGCCAGCATCAGGGAAAGTTGTTCAAGATGTTGCTGCGGGTGCATGCCGAACGCGAAGTAGGCTTTCAACACGGCATACTGCGGCGACAGGTTGAACTTCAAATACTGCCAGAACGTGGCCGGCATTTTATGGGAAGCCACCGCCAGAACGGGCAGCAGCAGGTAAAACACAAGTCCCGCCAGCCCGCACAGCAACATCCGCCCCAGAAAGCGCCGATTGAAAAAGTCCAGGCCGCGCAGCCATACAATCGCCACCGTGAACAGCGGGAAAAAGCCCGCCATCCCCCAGTCGTCCGCCATCCCGGCGGCATAAACGAACGCGGCCAGATACAAACGCCATTCACGTTCGTCCAGCCGGTATTCCAGCAGCGACCAGATCACAAAAGCGAACAGCAGCAGGTCGAACATTTCGCCCGTCCAGTTGGTCGCGCGCTCCCAGAATGTGAGTTGCAAACCGCAGGCCAGCACGGCCAGCACCGGCGGCATCCACGCGCTGCCGGTCGTTAGAAATGAAAAATCGCTTCCTTCACGCACGCGCTGCGCGTCCGTCCGGTCATGCGGCAGCAGCGCCACCGAACGCGCCAGCAGGGCGAGCGCCAGCGCCGCGCACACGGCGGAAAACAAATTCAGCGCAAGCGGAACCGCCGCCGCTGGCAGACAGCGAAGCGGATATGTGACCAGGAAGGTGATGGGATTCAACACCTCCGGCTGCCACGTCCAGCCGGAAATTTTGGCCACGGTGGAGAGATTGAACAACGACACCCAGCGGTTCAGCGTCAGCCAGTAAACCAGCAGCGTCGCCGCCGCCAGCAGCCACGGCAGCAGGCGCGGAACAAAATTTCTCCGCGGGTCAGTTCGCGATTCCATCGGCATGAATTGAAACAGTTGAATCCATATTTTGCGGTTTGGCAAGGTTTTGTCCCGCGCGCAAATCCGCCACGCATTCCACATGCTGCGTCTGCGGGAACATGTCCAGCGGCTGCACGCGCGCCAAGTCAAAGACACCATCGCCGCACAAAACGTTCAAGTCCCGCGCCATCGTCGCCGGATGGCACGACACATAAACGACTTGCGCCGGCTTCATTTCGCGGAGCAGTTGCAGGATTTCCGGCTGGCAGCCCTTGCGCGGCGGGTCGAGAATCACTGCTGTCGCCTCCGGTGAAAACTTTTTGAGCAGTTCCGGAAAAACGTCCTCCACCTTGGCCGCCACGAATTCGCCGTTGGAAACTTTCCGGGTCGCGGCGTTTTGCCGCGCCGACTTGATGGCGAGCTGGTCGTATTCGACACCGACAAATGATTCGACCGCGCCTGTCAGCTCGATTCCGAAAAATCCCACGCCGCAATACAAATCCGCCAGGTGTCGCACGCCGCTTGCGCGCAGAAATTCGCGGACCGTTTCCACGAGCTTCGGCAGCAGAAAAAAATTATTCTGGAAAAATGAGTCCGGCGGCACTTCCCAATTTTCCGGTTGCACGCGCAGCACCACCTTGATGCCGCCCTTCGGCGGCGGATGGGCGCGGACATGCCGGATTTGCTCGTTCAACGCCGGCTCGGCGATTTTGCATTCCTCGATGTCCTCGACCAGACCGCAGTCGGCGCGGATGAAGCCAATGTTCAGCTTTTGCTCCGGCTTGTTCCACTGGCTGCGAATCATGATCCGGTTGCGGTAGCCGTAGGGTTGCGGGCATGGAATGACCGGCGCGATTTTGTCCGACGGAATTTTCCCGACGCGCTCGAACAAATCGGCAATTTGTTTGAGCTTGAGCCGCAACTGCGCCGGATACGCGACGTGTTGATACTGGCAGCCGCCACAGCCGCCGAAATAACGGCACTCCGGTTGGATGCGCTCCGGCGACGGCGTCTCCACGCGCATCAATTTCGCCCGCGCAAAATTCTTTTTTACCTCGGTGATTTCCGCCTCGACGGTTTCGCCAACCAGCACGAACGGCACGAACACGACGAAATCATCAATGCGCCCGACGCCCTCGCCGCCGAAAGCGATGTCGTGAATGGTCAGGGAAAGTTTGTCGCCGATTTTGAGGGGCACGCGAGTAGTTTAGAAAGCAAAGCGCGCGGTAAAAAGACAATTCACCGTGCGCTGTAAAAAACACCCGTCAATTCTTGCTCAAACCGGCGATGGCATCCTTCATCTCGTTGAAATGGATGTCGGGATTGCCCGCGTCGGTCACATGGACGATTTTTCCATCGAGGCCAATGAGAAAACTCACGCGCTTGGCCATGTTCACCATGGGCATCTTCGCGTCGTAGGCGGTGATGATTTTACCGTCCGGGTCGGCCACGAGTGTGAAGTTCAATTTGTATGTGTCGGCAAATTTTTTATGGCTGTCCACTGAATCATGGCTGACGCCGATGACCTCCACGTTGTTCGTCTGCAAATCGCCCATGCGGTCGCGGAAGCCGCAGGCTTCCTTCGTGCAGCCTCCGGTGAAATCCTTCGGGTAAAAGTAAAGCAGCACAATCTTTTTGCCGATGAAGTCGGCGAGATTGACGGTTTTGCCGTCCTGATCCGTGCCGGTGAACAGCGGCGCTGTGTCGCCGGCCTTCGGCATGGCGGCCAGGGCTGTAGCGGCGGAGAAAAGAATTGAGCCGGCGACCAGCAAGTTTGCGAAACTGTTTGTTTTCATTGTTTTAGTCCTTTCATTTGGAATTTGACTGAAAAACCGGCGGAACGTTCAGGCTATTATGTCGCGCAATTTCACGCGCGGAGCTTTTCGACAAATCCGACAAATCCGACGGCCTGTTTCCTCAAACGCTCCAGCAACTCGGCGTCCTTCAGCCGGCCTGCATCATCCAGCAGGTCGTAAATCTGCGGCAGGAAAACGCGTTCGGCATAAAGGTGGGCGTTGCGGTAGGCAAAAACCGCCTGAAGCTGCTCGACCGGCCGCAGCGCGCCCCACATTCCCGCCGCCAGGCCGGTGAAACACACCGGACGATGCTCGAAACTCTCCGGGAATTTCAGCATGTCTATGAAATACTTCAACACGCCGGGCACGCTGCCGTTGTATTCCGGCGTCACGACGTGCAGGCCGGCGGATTGCAAAACGGCATCAGCGAACGGCTGGAAGGATTTCGGTTTTTCGCCGTAGGAAGCCGGCGAGAAAATCTCCGGCGGCAGCTTCGCCAGGTCCAAAACGAGCAGCGGCGCTTTCAGCTCGCGGTAAATCTCCTCGATGTGCGCCGCGACCTTGCGCGTGTTGCTGCCGGGCCGGTTTGTGCCGACGACCAAGGTGATCATGGCCATCAATTTAGATTATGCCACGATTTCAGCAAATTTATTCTTGCCGGCGCATCCGGGGCCAGCGGCCCAGGCCGTTTTGCAGCCACAGCCACCAGACCATCCAGAACGCCTCGGCGACGATGCCGCGCGACAGTTTGGACGAGCCTTCGACGCGCTCGGTGAAGATGATCGGCGTTTCGACGACCTTGAATCCTTCGCGCCAGAGCCGGTGGGTCATTTCAATCTGGAAGCTGTAACCGTTCGAGCGGACGGCTTCGAGAGCGATGGCTTGCAGCGCGCGGCGGCGGAAGCATTTGTAGCCGCCGGTCGGGTCGGTGAACGGCATCCCGGTGATGAGCCAGACATAAATGCCGGCGCAGCGGCTCAACAACAGCCGCTTGAGCGGCCAGTTCAGCACACGCACGCCGCCGGAATAGCGGGAGCCAATCACGAGATCGGCATTCTGCGCGGCCTTCAGAAAATTCGGGATTTCATCCGGGTCGTGTGAAAAATCGCAGTCCATCTCGAAGATGAATTCGTAATTTCTCTCCAGCGCCCATTTGAAGCCGGCGATGTAGGCGCGGCCCAACCCGCTTTTTTTCTGCTCGTGCAGGACATGAATTTCAGGATGCTTTGCCGCCAGTTCATCAGCGATTTTCCCCGTGCCATCCGTCGAATTGCCGTCCACCACCAGCAGGTCCACAGCAACCGGCAGCGACAGAAGCCGTTGCGCCATGCGCGGGAGATTTTCCCGCTCATTGACAGTTGGCACGATGATGAGCGTCTGGTTCATGGGCGACGGTGCAAATTGTTAAGCGGTAAACGCGCCAAAAACAAGTGGACAATTCGGAAGACAGAAGCCGGAGGCCGGAAGCCTGATGTTTATTCTCCGTCATCTTTCCTCTGGTTTCTGCCCTCTGGTTTTCGCGGCAACAGCGGCTTGAGCGAACACTCATCGCACCGCGGCGCGCGCTTCCGACAAAAATGTTTCCCCACCATCACCAGTTGCGCGTGGTAATCCTGCCAGTAATCCAGCCGCGCCGCGCCGTTTTCTTGATTCAACGCCGATTCGCACAGTAGCTTTAGTTCGTCGTAATCTTGCGCCGACTGTGGACTGCGGACTGCGGACTCTGGACTCCATTCGTGCCTTGCAAAAATCCGTTTCGTGTAGGCGTCAACCACGAAGCTGTGATGCCCACCGGCGTAAAGCAACATGCTGTCCGCCGTCTCCGGCCCGATGCCGTTGACAGCCAGCAGCCGTTCGCGCACTGCTGAAGTTTCTCCGGCAAAGAGCTTTTCCAAATCGCCACCGAATTCTCCGACCAGCGCGCGCAAAAACGACCGCAGCCGCCGCGCCTTGACGTTGAAATATCCGGCGGGCCGGATCAGTTCCGCTAGCTTCGTCTCCGGCAATGCGAACATTTCTTCCGGCTCCAGCACACGAGCCGTTTTGAGATTGGCGATGGCGCGCTCGACATTCGACCATGCCGTGTTCTGCGTCAGAATCGCGCCGACGCAGACCTCAAACGGCGTTTCGCCCGGCCACCAGTGCTGATGACCGGCCCGCGCTCGCAAGAGTTCGTAGGCACGGCGCAGCTTGCCCGCGTTACTGCTGATTTTCACCATGCAGATTTTTACCAGACTGGCGCCGGAGATTGAAGTTTGATTGCTTCATTCCGTCCGCGCGCCTAATCTTCGCGCCATGTTTGCCTCGTTGATTTCAGGTCTGCTCAACATAGATTATCTGATTCATAATCCGTGGCTGTTCCTGGTATTCGCGTTCCAGGTCTGGATGTTCATTGACGCAGTGCGGCGGCAGGAATGGCTTTGGGCGGTGTTTATTTTCATCAGTTTCGGGCTGACGGCTTTGATTTACTTTTTTCTGGTTTATCGCTCCGCCGCGCCGTCGGCCACGCGCGGCTTCGAGCTGCCCGGCGCGGGCAGCCGCAAGCGCATCAAGGAACTTCAGGCGCAAATCCATCACCTCGACAACGCCTATCACCATTTCCAGCTCGGCGACGTTTATTTCCAGCGTGGAAATCTTGCCGAGGCGGAAAAATGTTACCGCGCCGCGCTCGAACGCGATGCCACCGACATTGACACCCGCGCGCACCTGGGCCAATGCCTCGTCCGCCTGAATCGTCCCGCCGAGGCGCGACCACTCCTCGAATGTGTCATGCACGAGAAGCCCGACCACGATTACGGCCACACGATGATGGCGCTGGCTGAAACGCTCACCGCGCTCGGCGAAACCGACAACGCGCTCCAATACTGGCAGCACGTCACGCAAAACCATTCCTATCCGCGCGCCAAGGTGCAACTGGCCGAGCTTTACCTCGCCAAAAACCAGCCGGACCTGGCGCGGGCGGAATTGAAGGATGTCGTCAGCGACGACCAGCACGCGCCGGCGTTCCAGCGCAAGCGCGACCGCGTCTGGGTCCGGCGCGCGAAAAGTTTGATGGGGAAATTAAAATGAGAAGGAACGCAGTCCGACTTATCCGTTTTCCAAGCCACGACTGCTTGCGTCTAAAAGATTCCTTATTTCATTATTGAGCCAATAGACTGCCTCGCCAGCTCTTTGTTTCTCATGGTCGCTCACACAAAACGTCATAAATGATTTTGGATGCACCAACCGATGGCGAAGCTCGTAAGTTTCACAAAGAGCCGCAAATCCATCTTGGTTGAAATCTGTTTCTTAACGACGTCTCCTGCGCGGGAGTTGGTGTTAATTTCATAATTTTTCGATTAAGAAAAGATTAGAGAAGCGTTGTGGTTACGTCAATTCGCAGGAAACTCGCCATTGCATTTTCCACCGTTTTCGTGCAAAGTAATTCCATGACTTTCAAGCGCATCACCTGCGATCCGAAAAGGATGAACGGCCAGCCGTGCGTCCGCCGGCTTCGTTTGACGGTGCGCCGTGTGGTGGAGGCCGTCGCCACTTATCCCGACCGCCGGGATTTGCAGCGCGAGTTTCCCGAATTGGAAGAGGAGGACATCCGCGAGGCGCTCGCCTACGCGGCAGCCAATCTCGATGACAAAGTGATTGAACTGGCCCCGGCGGGATGAAACTGCTGCTCGACCAGGGAATTCCGCGTTCGGCAGCAACGATCCTTCGCCGCGCAGGCTTGGACGCGGTTCACACGGGCGAAACCGCCCTGGCCGAAGCGGAAGATTCTGAAATCATCCGTCGCGCCTCGGATGAAAACCGCATCATCGTGACGCTCGACGCCGATTTCCACGCGCAGCTTGCCCTGGCGCAGGCCCGCCAGCCCTCGGTGATCCGAATCCGCATTGAGGGATTGCGCGCGGAGGAATTCAGCAGGCTGCTCCAAAATGTTCTGAACCAATGCACGGATGATTTGAAAGCCGGCGCGATGATTTCCGTGAATGATTTTCAAATCCGCGTCCGTCGTCTCCCGATTTCATAACATTTACCGCCGCACAGTCGCGCGCATGAAAATCCTTCTGGATCACGGCACAAAAGTATTTTGATTTCCGGCGACGGCAAAATTTCCTATCCTGCCATCGTGTCAAATCTAATTGCCATCGTTGGCCGCCCAAACGTGGGCAAATCCGCGCTTTTCAACCGCATCATCAAGAAGCGGATTGCAATTGTGCATGACCAGCCCGGCGTCACGCGCGACCGCGTCACCGCCGAGGCCGAGTGGGGCGGAAAGTCGTTCACGCTCGTGGACACCGGCGGCATCGGCCTGCTGCGCCGCGAAAAATCCGACGACATCATCATCAAGGCCGCGCTCGAACAGGTGGAAATCGCCATCGAAGCCGCGAACGCCATCATCCTCGTCGTCAACGTGCAGGAAGGCGTCGTGCCGCTTGACCGCGAAGTGGCGCAGCACCTCCACAAGAGCGGCAAGCCGGTGTTCGTCGCGGTCAACAAGGTGGACACATTCCGCACCGAAAAGGGCGCCGATGAATTCGCCCAGCTTGGTTTCGACAAGATTTTCCCCGTCAGCGCGATTCACGGCGAAGGCATTCAGAATTTGATGAATGAGGCGGTCGCGTTGCTGCCAGCCGATAGTCCTCAGTCCTCAGTCCTCAGTTTGGCCGGCGGACCGACTGGGGATAGTGGACTGAAAACTGTGGACTCGGTTTTGAAACTCGCCATCGTCGGCCGTCCCAACGTTGGCAAATCCTCCATCATCAACGCGCTCACGCAATCCAAGCGCGTCATCGTCACGCCCATTCCCGGCACGACGCGCGATGCGATTGACGTGCCGTTCGAGGTCGAAGCCGACGGCATCCGGCAGAAATACATTTTGATTGATACCGCCGGGATTCGGAAGGCGCGGCGCGTGGACGATTCGATTGAATATTTCAGCGTCAAGCGTTCCGAGGATTCGATCGAGCGCAGCGACATCACGGTTCTGGTGATTGACGCCGACGCCGGCATCACCGAGCAGGACAAGAAAATCGCCGACGTCATCGTGGAGAGCCGCAAGGCGTGCATTCTCGTCGTCAACAAATGGGATTTGTTCCAGGCGGAGGTTCTCAAGGCGCGCGAGGAGGAAATCGGGCGGCGCAATCGCAAGGAGCGCACCGAGGGCCAACCGAAGGAATTGACCACGCTCGGCGAATTTGCCGAATGGGTGCAGCGGAAATTGTTCTTCCTCGATTATGCGCCGGTGATTTTTACGTCTGCCAAGTCCGGTTTTCACTTGGACCGGCTGCTCGAAGCCATCCGCTTCGTCGCCGCGCAGTTGCAGCAGAAAATTCCAACGGCGATTCTGAACCGCACCATCCACGACGCCGTCGAACGCCGCCAGCCGGTCAGCGCGATGGGTCACCGGCTGAAATTTTTCTACGCCACGCAGGTGCGGCAGGCGCCGCCGACGTTCCTGCTGTTCGTAAACCGCGACGAATTGTTTTCCGAGCAATACAAAAAGCACCTGGCGACGGAACTGCGCACGGCGTTCGGCTACGAAGGCTGCCCGATTGTGCTGGTGCCGAAAGCCCGTCCCAAAACCATCGAGCCGGTGCGGAAATTCAAGTCGGCGCACAATAAAGCCACGGGGAAAATCGAGGCTCACCGGAAGGCGCGGCATGAAAGATACTCCCGCTCGAACGAAAAAAAACCGCGCGGAAGAGTTGTTCACCGCGGCGAATAAGTGGTCGCCGCGCCAATGCCAGCGCGGAAATCCCATTGATTTTATTTGGGAATAACGCATTTGTAACTTTTGTGAAAATTTTTCTTGAATTCCACAACAGGTAGTGGCAAGATGACGCCCGTTCCCCAACTAATAGGGGATTTGAGATTTGGCAAAAAGTCAGTTTTCGGTGGGAAATTAACAGTTTTTGAGGCCCGGCTGGGTTCTGCTTTGTCTGAAACCGCCGGGCATTGACATCTAAAAAATTTAATTGAGGAGACAATCATGATTGACGCACGCGAGGAAATTTCGACTCCGGCTTCGCACGCCGGACACCGCCGCACAGCAAAAGTAAGCGCATCCCGGGAATCAAAAGGCGGCAAGACCACGGGAAAGAAATCCCTGACCGTCGAACGCATTTTCAGCAACCCGAAAATCAAGCCGTTCGACCAGATTGAATGGGAGAAGCGCACCGCAGAAATCACCGACGACGCGAACAAGGTGATTTTCAAGCAGGAAAACGTCGAGGTGCCGAAGTCGTGGTCGCTGCTCGCCACCAAGGTCGTCGTCTCGAAATATTTTTACGGCGAGATGCACACCGCCGAGCGCGAGACCTCGGTGCGCCAGCTCATCCACCGGATTTGCCGGACGATAGCGGATTGGGGCATTGCGGACGGCTATTTCAGCAAGGCCGACGGCGAGGTTTTTTATGAGGAACTTTCCTGGCTGTGCGTGAACCAATGCGGCGCGTTCAATTCGCCGGTCTGGTTCAACGTCGGGCTGTTTCACCAATACGGCATCGGCAAGAAATCCGGCAAGGGCAACTGGTTTTACAACCGCAAGACGGGCGAAGCCGAGCGCGCGGCCACGCAATACGAATATCCGCAGGGCAGCGCGTGCTTCATCCAGTCCGTCCAGGACAACATGGAGGACATCATGCGGCTCGCGTCCAGCGAAGCGATGTTGTTCAAATACGGCTCCGGCACCGGCACGGATTTGTCGCCGCTGCGGTCCAGCAAGGAAAAATTGAGTGGCGGCGGACGCCCTAGCGGCCCGATGAGCTTCCTGAAGGTTTATGACCAGGTGGCCAATGTCGTGAAGTCCGGCGGCAAGACGCGCCGCGCGGCCAAGATGAACACGCTGCGCGACTGGCACGGTGACATCGAGGAATTCATTGACGCGAAGCAGAAAGAGGAAAAGAAGGCGAGGGCCTTGATTGAGCAGGGTTACGACGGCTCCTACAACGGCGACGCCTACGGCAGCGTGATGTATCAGAACGAAAATCTTTCCGTGCGCGCCAGTGACGAATTCATGACCGCCGCGCTCGCCGGCAAGGAATGGTGGACGCGCTCCATCACCACCGGCAAGCCGCTCGATAAAAAGGACGCAGCCAAGCTGCTCTACAAAATCGCCGAGGGCACCCACATCTGCGGCGACCCTGGAATGCAATATGACGGCGCGATCCAGAAGTGGCACACCTGCAAGGGCACCGAGCCAATTCACTCAACGAACCCGTGCAGCGAATACGTTTTTCTCAACAACACTGCCTGCAATCTCGCCTCGCTGAACCTGATGAAGTTCAAACGCGAAGACAGCAAATTTGACGTGGAACGGTTCAAGGCCGCCGTGAGGATTTTCATCACCGCGCAGGAAATCTTGGTGGATAATGCCAGCTATCCGACGAAGGACATCGCGGAAAATTCCCACATTTACCGCACCCTCGGCCTCGGCTTTGCGAACCTCGGCTCGCTGTGCATGAGCTCCGGCCTGCCTTACGACAGCGATGAAGGCCGCGCGCTCGCCGGCGCCATCACCGCCATCATGACCGGGCACGCCTACGAGCAGAGCGCGGAAATCTCCGCGAACATCGGCGCGTTTCCGGGCTACCGCGACGCGCGTTGTGCCCATGTTCCCAAGCCGCTGGCGAAAGACAACGTGGATTCCATGCTCGGTGTCATCAAATTGCATCGCGAAGCCGTAGAAACAATCCAGCCCAGCCGGGAGTTCAATTATTTGAAGGACGAGGCGCGCAAATCCTGGGACGGCGCGCTCGCCAAGGGCCGCCAGCACGGCTACCGCAACGCGCAAGTCACCGTGCTCGCGCCGACCGGCACGATAGCATTTTCGATGGATTGCGACACGACGGGCATCGAACCCGACATTGCGCTCGTCAAATACAAACTGCTCGCGGGCGGCGGCATGTTGAAGATTGTCAATCGCGGCGTGCCTGATGCGTTGCGTCGACTCGGTTACGGCGAAGCCGAAAACAAGAACATCATCGCGCACATTGAAAAGTTTGACACGATTGAGGACGTCGAGGAAAACGGCGCGATTGTGAAAAGCGGATTGAAGCCGGAGCACCTGCCGGTATTCGACTGCGCGTTCAAGCCTCATCAAGGCAAGCGCAGCATCGGTTATCTGGCGCATTTGAAAATGATGGCCGCCGCGCAGCCGTTCATCAGCGGCGCGATTTCCAAGACCGTCAACATGCCGAAGGAATGCACCGTCGAGGAAGTTCGCGACACCTACGTTCAAGCGTGGAAAATGGGCCTGAAATGCGTGGCGATTTATCGCGACGGCTCAAAACGGTCGCAGCCGCTCAACACGAAGAAAACCAACGAGGGTGGCGAGAAGACATCCCCCACGGGCAATTCCGCGCTCGAAGCCCGCATCAAGGAACTCGAAGCTGAGATCGCCAGATTGCGCGCCGATTCCGGCAAACCGCTGCGCCGCCGGCTGACCGACACGCGCACTGCGGTCACTCACAAGTTCGACATCGCCGGTCACGAGGGCTACCTCACCGTCGGCTTGTTTGAGGACGGCCAGCCGGGCGAATTGTTCGTCACGATGGCGAAGGAAGGCTCGACCATCGGCGGATTGATGGACACGATCGGCACCTTGACGAGCATGTCGCTGCAATACGGCGTGCCGCTGGAAACGTTGTTGAGAAAATTTGCGCACCAGCGCTTTGAGCCGAGCGGTTTCACCAAAAATCCCGAAATCCGCAATGCCTCCTCGATCATTGACTACGTGTTCCGCTGGATGGCGCTGCAATTCGTCCCCGGCTACCGCGAAAGTGTCATCGCCGCGCGCACCCAGCCGGAATTGGCGATGCCCGGCCTGGCCGAGGAAATAAAAAAAAAGGTGAACCGTCCGGTGCGTGAATTGCCGATGGCCGAGGACACCGACGTGTTGGAAGTGAAAAGCACCAACGGCAACGGCCACGACTATCGCGCCCAAGCGTTGACCTCGATGATCACCAATCAGCAGGACGCGCCGACCTGTCCGAACTGCGGCCACGTTGCCGTCCGCAATGGTGCGTGCTACAAATGCCTGAATTGCGGCGAAAGCCTTGGCTGCTCTTGAAAGACCGGGACGGAGGAACGACCGGAGAATTTCGGTTCTCCGGCCCGTTTTGTTAATCCGATCCTCCTCGTCCTCCTGCTCGTCCTCGAAATCGAAAGAACAAAATCGAGGACGAGGACGAGGACGAGGGAGGAGGACGAACACAAGCCACGGCTTGTTTCCGCCCGTCGCCGGGATTAAGCTCCGGTCATGAGCGATACGACCTTTCTCATGCGCGAGGATCCCTGGCGCATCTTCCGCATCATGTCCGAGTTTGTGGATTCCTTCATGACGCTGTCACAAGTCGGCCCCGCCGTCACTATTTTCGGTTCGGCGCGAATGAAACCCAGTGACAAGTATTACCGCGCCGCAACCGCCATCGCCAAGGGCCTGGCGCAGCATAATCTCGCTGTCGTCACCGGCGGCGGGCCGGGCATCATGGAGGCCTCGAACAAGGGCGCGGCGCAGGGCGGCGGCAAATCCGTCGGCCTCAACATCGAATTGCCGCGGGAACAAAACGGCAACCGCTATGCCAACATCCCGCTGCACTTCCATTATTTTTTTGCGCGCAAGGTCTGCTTCGTGAAATACAGCCTCGGCTTCATTTACATGCCGGGCGGCTTCGGCACACTCGACGAATTGTTTGAAGTCCTCACGCTCGTGCAAACCGAGCGCATCCCGCAATTCCCGATGATCCTGTTCGGCAGCGAACATTGGAAAGGGCTGCTTCACTGGATAAAAGCCGAATTGCAAACCCGGCATGGCTACATCGGCGCCAAGGATCTCGACCTCCTCAAAATCACCGATGATCCAGACGAAGCCGTCCGCATCATCCTCGACTATGAACGCCACGTCGGCACGCCCGCAGCCATGCCCAAGGCATTTGCATGAAATGCACCCGTTGATCCAGGAAATCACCACCACGCACACGCCGGAGTCGCTGGCCGAAAATCTGCGGGACGATGCGGGCATCGTATTGCTCCTCACCTCGGCGTTTGATTCGCCGTCGGCGCGCTATTCCTTCGTCACAGCCAATCCATTTCTGACTTTTCGTTCCTTTGGCTCGCGCTGCGAAATCATTTCCGGCCCTCAACCCTCAACCCTCAACCCTCAACTGAAATTCGGCGACCCGTGGCATCTGCTCGACAGCCTGATGTCGCGCTTTGAATTGCTGGACGAGATTGATCTGCCATTTCCGCTCGGCGGCTGCTTCGGCTACTGGGGCTACGACCTGAAAAATTTCACCGAGCCGAAATTGCCGCGCAGGGCGGTAAACGACTTGGATTTGCCCGATTGCAATGTCGGGTTTCACGACAGCCTGGTTGTGTTTGATCACCAGCTCGGAAAAGTGTTTGTCGTTTCCACCGGATTGGATGCCGACGGCTCGCGCAGCGAGGCAAGGGCACGAAGACGGTTGGAACTTTGGCGGACAAAACTCGAGAGCGCAGCGCCGGGCACCGGCTCGGCCATGGCAGGCGGATTTTCGCATCACGCCAGACCGGCGCCTAGCACTTCAACGTCTAATTTCTCCCGCGCGGATTTCATCGCCGCCGTCGAACGCGCGCAAAAATACATCGGCACCGGAGACATCTATCAGGCCAACCTTTCCCAACGACTCACAGCTTCAAGCCATTTGTCCGCCTGGGAATTATTTGAAAGATTGGCCGCCGTCTCCCCTGCCCCGTTTTCCGCGTTCCTGGATTGCGGTGATTTTCAGATTGCCTCGTCGTCGCCGGAGCAATTTTTACGCTTGAGCGGCTCGCACATCGTTACGCGGCCCATCAAAGGCACGCGCCCCCGCAATCCCGACCCAACGCGCGACGCGCAGCTCGCGTTTGAATTGCAGACCAGCGCCAAGGAGCTCGCCGAACTGGTGATGATTACCGACCTGCTCCGCAACGACCTCGGCAAAGTCTGCGAATACGGCTCCGTGCAAGTGCCAGAGCTTGCAAAACTCGAAAAATTCGCGCAGGTGCAGCATCTGGTTTCCACCGTGGAAGGTCGCTTGCGGAAGAACGTCACGCATTTTGCCGCGCTGGCGGCGTGTTTTCCCGGCGGCAGCATCACCGGCGCGCCGAAGTTCCGCGCGATGGAAGTCATTGACGAACTGGAACCGATCGCGCGCGGGCCTTATTGCGGCGCGATTGGCTATCTCGGATTCAACCACGAGAGCCAGTTGAGCATCACCATCCGCACGGCGGTTTGCAAGGATGGCCGGGCGCATTTCAACGTCGGCGCCGGCATCGTGGCGGATTCCAATCCGGCGGCGGAATATGACGAGACGCTGGCGAAGGCCGCCGGTTTTCTGGAGGCCTTGAATCTGGCCGAAGTTAGAGCTCAAACTTTGACCGGCGCCGCCGGACAAGCCAAAGCTTGAGGCGCGTTTTTCCGCTCGCGAAATTCCGGCGCTTCGGGTAATTCAAGACGCATTAGGAATTGATTCCATGGTTGTTTTTCTCAACGGACAATTTTTGCCCGAAGCGCAGGCCGTCATTTCCGTGAACGACCGGGGCTTTTTGCTGGGCGACGGGTTGTTCGAGACGATGCGAATCATCGGCGGCAGGCCATTCCGTTTCGCGCAGCACCTGGAACGCATGACGCGCGGCGCGGATTTCCTGAAAATCAAACTGCCGTTCCCACCAAAGGAACTGGAAAAATTCGCCGGACAGCTCGTCGAACAGAACCAAATGCCCGAGGCGATCCTTCGCCTGACGCTGACGCGCGGGCCGGGCGGACGCGGCTACACGCCGAACGGCTCCGGCCAGCCGACCCTGGCGATGACATTGCACCCGGCGCCATCGCTGGAGAATCCGGTTGAATGGAATCTCATCACCTCTTCATTCCGCATCCCCGCCTCCGACCCGCTTTCATCATTCAAAACCACAAGCAAAGTCCTGCACGTCATGGCGCGCGCCGAAGCCATGGAACGGGGCGCGGACGAGGCGCTGCTCCTCAACACCAACGGCGAAGCGGCCGAGACTGCAAGCGGCAACTTATTCTGGATCCATGAAGATGCCATTTGCACCGTGCCGACGGGTCGCGGCGTGCTGCCAGGCGTCACGCGCGCGGTCGTCCTCGAAATCTGCCAGGCGCTTGGCCTGGAAACGAAAAAGCGCGCCGTCAAGCCGGAGGCATTGCGGAATTCCGCGGGGATTTTTGTCACGCAAAGCACGCTGGGCATCGTGCCGGTGGTGTCGTTCGACGGCGTGCCGGTCGCGTCGTCGCCTCTGGTGGACCAAATTGCGCACGCCTACCACGAAATACTGGTTCAACCGTGAATTGAACATTGTTAATTCATTTCATTAGCCGTCATCAAATCGTTCGAGACCCCCTTGAAAACCCAATCTCCGGGGCATAGTTTGCCTTGGAAGACGGCGGAGGCGACTATGACGAGCATTGGCGTTGAACATTGTGCGTCTTTTGTCAGCAGCCAGTTCCGAAAGGGCGGCGGGGCCGACGAGGACGCGGAGATTGGCGTCCGGCGCACGGTAACGATTTCGCGGCAGGCCGGCTGCGGCGCGCTGGCCATCGCCGAAAAGCTTGCCCGCTATTTGCAGGAGCACTCGCCACATCGCGCCACAGTGTGGACGGTTTTCGACCGCAACCTTATGGAAACGGTGCTCGAAGACCATGACCTCCCG
>Ga0181516_10000818_pt1 | contig 25800 bp, 22 predicted proteins | sample PEATcosm2014_Bin_25_FD_121104 | JGI IMG/M metagenome (GOLD analysis project Ga0181516, IMG submission 121104) | Peatland microbial communities from MTU Mesocosm Facility, Houghton, MI, USA - PEATcosm2014_Bin01_10_metaG | ecosystem: Environmental > Terrestrial > Soil > Wetlands > Peat | place... | reverse complement strand
TGCTGGCGGCGATCCCGATCATCGTCCTGCCGCTCTACGCCGCCGGACGGACGGTGACGGCGCGCTCGCGCCGCGCCCAGGACCGGCTCGCCGACGCGACCGCCTTCGCCGCCGAGAGCCTGTCGGCGGTGCGCGTCATGCAGGCCTTCGTCGCCGAAGCGTTCGCCGCCCGGCGCTTCCGCGCCGCCGCCGAAGAGGCGTTCGACGCGGCGCGGGCGATGACGCAATCGCGCGCCATCGTCACCATCGCCGCGCTGTTCCTTGCCTTCGCCAGCGTCGTGGTCGTGCTGTGGCTCGGCGCCAACGACGTCGTCGGCGGCCGCATGAGCGGCGGCGAACTGTCGCAATTCCTGCTCTACGCCGTGCTCGGCGCCGGCGCGCTCGGCCAATTGTCGGAAGTGTGGAACGAGGTTTCGCAGGCCGCCGGCGCGGCGGCGCGCATCGGCGAGCTGATCGCGGTCGAGCCGCGCATCGTCGCGCCAAGCGCGCCGCTGCCCCTGCCCTCGCCGGCCCACGGCGAGATCGCCTTCGACAACGTCGGCTTCGCTTATCCCGGCCGGCCGGACGAGCCGGTGCTGCGGGGTTTGAATTTGCGCGTCGCGCCGGGCGAGGTGGTGGCGATCGTCGGCCCCTCCGGCGCCGGCAAGTCGACGTTGTTCCAGTTGATCGAGCGCTTCTACGACCCGACTGAAGGCGCCGTCCTGATCGACGGCGTCGACGTCGCCAAGGCCGACCCGCAAGCGGTGCGGCGCGAGATCGCGCTGGTGCCGCAGGAGCCGTTCATCTTCGGGGCCAGCGTCGCCGACAACATCGCCTACGGCGCGCCCGGGGCGACGCGCGAGGCGGTCGAAGCCGCAGCCAAGCAAGCCGCCGCCGACGGTTTCATCACCGCGCTGCCGCAAGGCTACGAGACGCCGCTCGGCGAACGCGGCGTGACGCTGTCGGGCGGCGAACGCCAGCGCCTCGCCATCGCGCGCGCGATCCTTCGCAACGCGCCGATCCTGCTGCTCGACGAGGCGACCTCGGCGCTCGACGCCGAGAACGAGACGCTGGTCCAGGGCGCTCTTGAAGCGCTGATGAAGGGTCGCACGACGCTGGTCATCGCCCACCGCCTGGCGACGATCGTCAACGCCCAGCGCATTCTCGTCATCGACGGCGGCGGCATCGTCGAAGAAGGCACCCATGCGACCCTGCTCGCCGCCGGCGGGCTCTACGCCCGCCTCGCCCGCCTCCAGTTCGAAACCGGCGCCGCCGCGCTGACCGCAGACGTCAGGGCGGCGGAGTGAGAGCGGACTTGGCCGCGAAAGCGAGGGATCGCCGCGAGCGGCCGTTTTTCAATTCGAATTTCCGTTTTCGGCCCGAGCTGGATCTTCTGCCCGCCGCGCCCAAGTGACCCAGCTTGGCCGGCAGGCGGACGGCCGGCTTCGGGCGATCGAAGTTCCGAAGCGCACGTTCGCTCCTTTATCGCGTCGCGGCTCCTCTCAACGCCTCGCGGCGAGACCGCAATGAGATCGGACGAATCCGCCGCCGCGCGTCAAGCGTATCGATCGCCGCCGGCGCCGCCCGGCTGATCCGCCTTGCCGAGCGGCAGACTCCTCGCGGCGCGCGCGGCGTAGGGGTCGCGCTTCATCCGGCGCGAGTGCGCGCGGCCGCATTTTACGCAAACGAAGATCTCGACCACCGCATCAAAGACTGGATCGGCGGGTTCGATCCGTTTGAACCGCAGTTCGCCGTCGCAGCGTTCGCAGTGCAAAGAGAGAAGAGGCTGGACGAGGTTACGCATATGCGACCTCCTTTCATACGACATCCGTCGTAACGAAGCCGCGGGACGCTCAATGGGGTCCCGATCAATGTGCGATTTGGTGGGAAGCCTGACGCTTTGGTTTGGCGCGGCGATTGTAACCTACGCTGGAAAACACGAGCGCGGAAAGGCGGCGCGACGAACGCGACGACGTCTGCGGCTGCAAGCGGCGCTTGATGAGAGCGGCGGCTTCGAGCTGCGGCGACGGACTGAACGAAACGCTGTGCGACGAGTATGTGACCGAGAAGTGCGCTCGCGCGCAAACTTCAGCGCCGAAAAAAATGAAGCCCCGGTCGGGTTAAGGCCGGGGCTATGTCTGATGCGGCGCCATGCTTCTCTCTGTTGTGGATTTCTCGTAGAGCTGAGCCCTCATCACGGCACAAACCGAGCGTATACCCTGCCGGGAAAGAATCAAGGGCTCCTTGTTTCAGACACCGGATCAATTCGAGTTTGACAGCCGGTTCGCGTGCTGGAAATCGTTCCGCCATGCGCCCATAGTGTTGGGATGGTCGAAAATCACCCCTTCACGATCGGGGTTGAGCCCGATCTCTTGCGCGACGGCCGCTTTCGCTGGACGCTCTATGAAAACGGCCAGGTTCGCAATCGATCCGCCATGTCGTACGCGGCCAGACAAGAGGCCCATGCCGACGCCGTCAAGGCGCTGGCGAAGCAGATTGCCGACTGGCGGCCGGCCAGACGGCTCTAGGTCGTCCTGCGACGCCGCCGTCAAACGTGGCTCGCCCGATCAAAATGGGAAGAAAGACTGAAGGAGCTTCGGACGATGTCCGGCGCGCAGGACGACGCGTCGCAGATCGCGGCGTATCTCACGACTGGCGTCAGAACGTCTGGCCGCCGAGCATCAGCAGATGCTCGACGATCGGCCCGAGCGCCAGAGCGGGAAAATAGGTCAGCAGGCCGACGATGACGATGACGCCGATCAGCAGACCGACGAAGAGGGGACCGTGCGTCGGGAACGTCACGGCCGAAGGCGCGGCGCGAGTCTTGGCGGCGAGCCCGCCGGCGAGCGCCATGATCGGCACGCCGCGGAAGAAACGGCCGGCCAACATTGCGACGCCGGTCGACGCGTTGAACCAGGGCGTATCGGCGTTGAGTCCGCCGAACGCCGAACCGTTGTCGGACGCCGTGGCGGCGTAAGCGTAGAGGATTTCGATGAGACCGTGCGGACCGCCGTTTCCGAGGCTGTCGAGCGCGAATTTGGCCGTCGCCGAGACCGCGCCGAATCCGAAGATGAACGCCGGCGTGACCAGGATCGCGTACATCGCCAGCTTCATCTCGCGCGCCTCGATCTTCTTGCCGAGATATTCGGGCGTGCGCCCGACCATCAGTCCGGCGATGAAGATGGCGATGATCGAGATCGCCAGCATGTCGTAGAGGCCTGCGCCGACGCCGCCTGGGGTGACGCGGCTGAGCAACAGGAAGAACAGACTCACCGCGCCGCCGATCGGCGTCATCGAATCGTAGGTCGCATTGGCCGCCCCAGTGCCGGCCCCGGTCGTCGCGGCGGCGAACAGGGAAGCCTGCGCCTGATCGAAGCGCAGCTCATTGCCTTCCATATTGCCGAGCGAAGGATCGACGCCAGGCGTCGTCAGCAGCGGATTGCCGGCGCTCTCCGACCAGTAGAGCGCGCAGAGGCCGAGCAGGAAAAAGATCGCCATCGTCGCGAGCGGCGCGCGGCCCTGGCGTCGATCGCCGACCAGGCGCCCGAAGGCGAACACCAAAGCGACCGGAACGACGAGCAGCGACCACGCTTGCAGCATGTTCGACCACACGTTCGGATTTTCGAAGGGATGGGCGGAGTTGACGTTGAAGAAGCCGCCGCCATTCGTTCCGATCAGCTTGATCGCCTCCTGGCTCGCCACCGGGCCGAGCGCGATCAGCTGTTTGGCGCGCCGCGCTTCGACCTCGAAGCGGTTCCCGCGGCAATCTTGTCCCCCTGTTCGCTCTGCGAGCCAGGAGAGGCCAGTTTTTCGGGGGTCGATCGTCTGTCGTTCGAGTCTGCCGATGCGGGGATGCTTCGCCCATCCCACGTCGCGCCGCGGCGGCGGTCACCACGAACAATGCAATTCGATCGGATCAGGGATGAAGCGGATGATGGTTCCGCGGCCGGCGCTCTCGGACTTGGCGTAGCAGATTGCGGCGTTTTCGCTGGCGAACAACCCTCCGCACAGGCCATTGGCCTCCTGAACGATCCAGTGGCCGCCGCCGTCGCGGCCGAGCACGAAACTGAGCGGTTCGGGAGGGATTTTGCTCTCTTCGAAGTTGGCGTCGAACATCGCACTCTCCATCGGCGACGGGCGCGGCGGTCCGCGGCGAACTCGGCCGATCGAATGCGATCGCGAGGGAACCTGCGCCCAAATTGGCGATCGTGAACGGATCGAAGCGCCGGCCCGCCAGGGGGCGCCGACGAACCGCATTTTCCGCGCTGTTCCCATCTGGAAGGCGCTTCGCACGATCTCTTCTCCATGCGGCGAGCCTCGCTCGCCGCGGCGCGACAGTGCGCCAAGACGCCGCAAAGGATCCATGTCGAAGGTCGGCTACGCCCATAAGCGCAACGTAAAAGCGCTCCCGGCGACGGATCGCGGAGACCATGGCGAATCCCCGCCGCGTTGATCGACGCCGCAGGCCCTTACAAACCCATTATGGCTTCGGCCTGCATTCGATATGGAGCGTTTGCGGCTTCCGGCGCTACAAGCGCGGCGCGATGAACCGGGTCGGTTCGGCAGGTTGCGATGTTCGAGAAGGCCCCTCGCGCCAAGGTTAGCGTCATGGCGTCGACTGTCGAAACGCTGCGGCGCCGTCACACGCCGAGCGAAGTCGCGCTCCTCGCGCTCCAAGCGATGTTCGTCGCCATCATTGTCGCCTCGTTGATAGCCTGGCTGACGCCATCGAATCTGCGTCGATCCGCCGTTGGCGCAGGGTCAGATTGCGTGAGCTTTGGCAGAGGCGGCGCATATTGCGCCGGCAATTCCGCGAGCGCCGAGCGATCGAACGCGCCCTACGGCGCGGCCGAAGATTGCGTAAGCCTGGGTCGAGGCGGCGTGTTGTGCAGCCAGCGTCCTGGGGACGCTAGGCATCCAAGCTAGTCGAACGACGCCTCCGCTCCTGGCGATGGCCGCCGCGTCGGCCTGGGGCCGGCGGCAGTCGACGCGAGGCTGCCGGCGCCGGATGCGAAGGCGTTGACCGGAAGCGGCGAAATCGTCGATTCAGCGGGGGTCAGCCGCCCCTGTCTCGGCAGACCGCTTGCACCAAACTGCGAAGCCAACGTTGCGCCGGATCGGCGTCGACGCGCGGGTGCCAGAGCAGGGACACCGTGATCGACTCCGTGCTCACCGGCAGCGGGAAGCTCTCTACGCCCGCGCGGGCCGTCTCGGCCTGGCGGCCGTTCGCGACGGTGAGAAACGAGTTCGTCACCAGCGCCACCAGGTCGGAAGCGCGCGCGACCGCCAAAGCCGCGGAAAAACTCGGCACGACGGCGACGATTCTCCGTGTGAGCCCGAGCGCGGCCAGCGCCTCGTCCACGGGGCCGTTCGAGCGCCCGCGGCGCGACGCGACGACGTGATCAAAGGCGACATAGCGCTCCGGCGTGATCTCGGCCGCGGCGAGGAGCGGGCGTCCTTTGCGGACGGCGCCGACGAAACGGTCGCGGAACAGCGCCTGCACCCGCAACTCCGGCCCTGTCTCGCCGAGGACGCCGATCTCGAGGTCGACCGTCCCCTCTCGCAACGGCCGCACGTCCTTGTCGGGTTTGGGCGCGAAGCGTAGGCGCACGCCGGGCGCGACGGCCGTCGCCGCCGCGACGATTCGGCCGGCGAAAGCCTCGACGAAGCTCTCGTTGGCGCGAATGGCGAAGGTTCGATTCAAGGCCGATACGTCCAGTTCGGCGCCGCCGGGCTGCAGCAAGGCCCGAGCCTCCAGCGCCAAGTCGCGGGCGCGCTCGCGCAGTTCGGCGGCGCGAGGCGTCGGCGCCAGGCCGCGGCCGGCGCGCACCAACAGCGCGTCGCCGGTTGCAGCGCGCAGACGAGCGAGCGTGCGGCTCATCGCCGAGGCGCTCAGGCCGAGTCGTCGCGCCGCGCCCGCCACGCTGCCCTCGGCGAGCAGCGCGTCGAGCGCAATCAACAGATTCAGGTCGACCTCGGGCATTTGCCGGCAGATGCACCATACGCATGCGCGGCGCGTCGGAACGCATGGCGTTCGGCGCAACCATACCATGCGTCCGTTGCGTCTTCCGCCAAATCGCAGGGATGCTATTTCCTGCGCATCGGCCAAGGCGCCGCGCGCCAAGGCTCATGACGGAAAACACTTGTGAACGGACGTTCCCCGATGCTCGATTCCAACAAACGCCTGCTTCTGATCGGCGCTTCTCGTGGCCTTGGTCTCGCCATGGCCAAGGAATACCTCGAACGCGGCTGGCGCGTCGTCGCCACCGTTCGCGGCGCCGCAAGGACCGCGCTGCATGAACTGGCGGAGCCGTCCGGCGGACGGCTCGAAGTGGAGATCGTCGACATCAACGATCCCGATCAGGTCGCTGCGCTCCGCGCACGGCTGGGGTCGCGAAGGTTCGACATGCTGTTCGTCAATGCGGGGGTCAAGAACGACGATCGGGAAACGATCGCCGACGTGTCCACCGAAGAGTTTGTTCGGGTGATGGTGACCAACGCGCTGAGCCCGATGCGCGTCGTCGAGGCCCTCCAGGACGTCGTGCCTCCAACGGGCGCGATCGCCGTCATGTCCTCCGGACAGGGGAGCGTCGCTAACAATCTGAACGGGAATTACGAGGTGTACCGTGGCAGCAAGGCGGCGTTGAACATGTTCATGCGCAGCTTCGCCGCTCGCCACAAAGACGATCCGCGAACCTTGCTGCTGCTGGCGCCGGGCTGGGTCAGGACGGACATGGGCGGCCCGCAGGCGCACTTAAGCATCGAGGAAAGCATTCCCAACCTCGCCGACGCCATCGCGGCGCAAGCGGGCAAGGCAGGCCTGCAATACCTCGATTATCTCGGCCGGACGGTTCCGTGGTGAGCGCCGACGCGCTGTGGAGCCGTCGCGGCCTGCCGCGACGGGGGACGGCCATGGCGCCCGCGCCCCTCGCCTCGCCTCGCAGGATCTTGGCGGCGCAGACGCGGACTCCGCGCAAGCGGCGCGCGCCGAAAACGTCACGATCGGGCCTCGAACCACGTCGCAGCGTCGCCAGGAAGGTCCCGCTATGCGCATTGTCGGCGTCGAAGAGCATTTCGTCTTTTCCGACCTCCTCGCTCGCGTCGACTCCGGCGTCTTGGAACGAAACGGATGGCCGACGCCGGGAACGGCCGGGTTTCGCGGGATCAATCCGCGGGCTTTGTCCGATACTGGCGAGGACAGGGTGGCGGCGATGGACGCCGCCGGAATCTCCGTGCAGGTTCTTTCCGTTCCGGGGCCAGGAGCGGAGTTGGTCGCCGGCGCCGACGGCGTGGCGATGGCGCGAGATTACAACGACCGTCTGGCGCGTCTGATTGCGGCCGAGCCGGAGCGCTTCGCCGGCTTCGCCCACCTGCCGATGACCAGTCCCGCGGCGGCGGCCGACGAATTGGAGCGGGCCGTGCGCGACCTTGGGCTCAAAGGCGCGTTGATCAACGGCGCGATCGACGCAAATTCTTGGACCAGCCGGCGTTCGAGCCGGTTCTCGCCCGCGCGGAGCGGCTCGGAGCGCCGCTCTATATCCATCCCGGCGTTCCGCCTGAGAGCGTTCGCGCCGCCTATTACGATGGTCTGCCGGGAGAGGCCTCGTTCCTGCTGTCGATCGCGGCTGGGGCTGGCACGCCGAAACTGCGGTCCATGTGCTGCGCCTGGCGCTGTCGGGCGCATTGGACCGCCACCCTCGTTTGAAGCTCCTGATCGGCCACATGGGCGAGGGATTGCCGGCGATGATGGAACGGGTGGAGCGGGTCTTTTCCCGCTACAGCGGCGCCTACCTCGACCGCAGCGCCGCGCGCGCCATTCTCGACCAGGTTTGGGTCTCCACCAGCGGCTTCGCCAGCGCGCCGGCGTTCCTGGCGACGCTGTTGACCTTCGGCGCGGACCGCATCCTGTTCTCGGTCGACTACCCCTTTGGCGACAACGAGGCCGCCGTCGACTTCCTGACCACCCTGCCGCTCTCCTCGGCCGACCGCCAAAAGATCGCGCATGCGAACGCGGACGCGCTGCTCCGGCTCGCCCCCGCAGCCGTTGCGACGTGAGGCTTCGAAGAGGGAAAGCGAAGCGACAAGCGCCGCGCCGTCGCCACGACCGCTTTCGCGAGCCGCCGCATTGGCCGTGAGTCGCCGCAAGGAGCGCGAAACGGCGGAACGCGAATGCCGAGGTTCGGCCGGAGACAACGGACGACCGACTCACTCAGCCTTTCTGGATCAAACGGTACTGGACCGGCGAACAGTCGTGAACCCGCCGGAACCGGCGCGAAAAGTAGAGCGGATCGTCGAACCCGAGTTCACTGGCGATCGCCTTGACCGGCAGATTGGTCGTGTCGAGCAGAAAACAGGCGCGCTGCATCTTCAGCCGGGCAAAATAGTCGAGCGCGGGAAAACCCGTTCGGTGCTTGAACACGCAAGCGAAGTGGGAGACCGACAAGTTCGCGTGGCGGGCCAACGCTTCGATCGTCAGGTTTTCACCCAGCGACCGGACCATGTAGTCGATCACCCGCTTGATTCTTTCATCGTGTCTGTCCTCGCCGCCCGGCTGCTGGTGCCGGGTCTTAATCAGATAGGCGGCCATCTGATGCAAGGCGGCGGCGGCCGCCATCAGGCTGTCGGCGGAGTAGCCCCGGCTCAGAATGAACAGGATCCTCTCGAACAGGGCCTGCAGCGCCGGGTCCTGGCCCGGGAAAAGAGTCGGCGACGACAACTCGATCTCCAGCAACCGGACCAGCGCCGCGGCTTTTGCGCCGGCCATGTGGATCCAATAAATCGTCCATGGCGACAGCGGATCGGCGCCGTAGGCGTGAGGAACGCCGGGCGGAATCACCAGAGCTTGACCGCGACGAACCCGAAAGGTGTTTCCACCGATCCGCGACCAACCCTCGCCGTCGATGCAGTGGATGAACACCAATTGCGGCGAGGATTCGGGACGATCGACAAAATGCCATCTGGCGTGGGGATAAAATCCAACGTCGCTCGGCAGCATGTCAAAGAGCGGGGCGTTGTCGAGCCAGCCCGATACGATCGAACGCGGAAGCACGGCCGACCGCTGGCCGGGGAACCCTTCGCGGATTTTTTGAACGTCGCTAAGTTCGAAGCTGTCCAGCGCCGCCGTCTCCACAGGAATCCTGAAGCCGCCCCGCCAGGCCAAGGCCCGCCGGCGAAAGCGCGGCGTCGCCTCCGCACCGCCGTCGGACGATCGCGAACCTACTTCGATTTCAGAGAATCGTCCATGACATCCGCGGTTCCCGCCATTCCATCGGAGCCGCGGCGCGCGCTGTATGCGCGGATCGGAGCCCAGCTGACGAGGCCGACCGACGCAACCAGCGACGAGGGCCTTCGCCGCAGGCGGCAAGACCAGGACCATGGACCAATCCCACCTCACGCCTGCGCCTGCCGCTCTTGCCGGTCCGGTCAAGGCGTGGGCGGCGGCGCTGGTCCTGCCGACCTACGAGCCTCATCGAGCCGACCTCAATCCGATGTTTCTCGAAAAGCGGGTGTTCCAGGGATCGAGCGGGCGGGTCTACCCGCTGCCCTTCATCGACCGCATCGCCGCCAAGCCGGTCGACCGCGCCTGGCGGGCGCTTTTCATCGAAAACAGATACCTCCGCGTCATTGTCCTTCCCGAACTGGGCGGGCGGATTTATGCGGCGATCGACAGGATCAACGGCTACGACTTCATTTACCGCAACCCGGTGATCAAGCCGGCCCTCGTCGGCCTGGCGGGTCCGTGGATTTCGGGCGGCGTCGAATTCAACTGGCCGCAACATCATCGTCCCAGCACCTACATGCCGACCGATTGGGAAATCGAAGAAGACGTCGACGGCGGCCGCACGATCTGGCTCGGCGAACATGAACCGATGAACCGCATGAAGGGCATGCACGGCGTGCGCTTGAGCCCCGACGCGGCGCGGATCGAGCTGCGGGTGCGCCTCCACAATCGGACGCAGCTGACGCAGACCTTCATGTGGTGGGCGAACGCCGCGACCGACGTCAACGGGCGCTATCAGAGCTTCTTTCCGCCCGATGTGCGCCGCGTCGCCGACCACGCCAAGCGCGCGATGAGCGCCTTTCCGCTGTGCCAGGGCGATTATTACGGGATCGACTACGGCGAACGCCGTCGCGCCGGCGTGCCGGATTCAGAGACGCCGCGCCAGTTCGCGCCGGACGGCTCCTACGCCGCCAACGACTTGCGCTGGTACGCGAACATTCCGGTGCCGACCAGCTATATGTGCGTCGACAGCGACGGAGATTTCTTCGGCGGCTACGATCACGCGGCCAAGGCCGGAATTGTCCACTTCGCCGATCATCACGTCGCCCCCGGCAAGAAGCAGTGGACTTGGGGCAACCACGAATTCGGCTACGCCTGGGACCGCAATCTGACCGATCCCGACGCCAACGGGGTTTGCCACCCCTACATCGAGCTGATGGCCGGCGTCTACGCCGACAACCAACCCGACTTTTCCTTCATTGCGCCGGGCGAGACCAAGACCTTCACCCAGTACTGGTATCCGATCCGCGACATCGGGCCCGCCGATCAGGCGACCGCCGAGGTGGCCGCCAGCCTGCGCCTCGACGACGCCAAAGCGGTGATCGGTCTCCAAGCTGTGGTGGCGCTGCCGGACACAGAGATCGCCGTGGCGGTCGGCGAGCGTACGCTTGACCGCCGAGTCGTCGACCTGACGCCCGAACGGCCGTTGCTGTTCGAGGTTTCGGCGCCGGCCGGGACCTGCCGTGACGCGCTTCGGCTGGCCCTCGTCACCCGAAGCGGTCGGCGGCTGATCGACATCCGGCCCCGGCCCGATAGGGAGGACGATCCCACCGAACCCGCCACCGAGCCGCCGGACCCGAAGGATATCGCCAGCGCCGACGAGCTGTACGTCACCGGCCTGCACCTGAGCCAGTACCGGCACGCCACCCGAGCGCCGGAACTCTACTGGTTCGAAGCGCTGCGCCGCGATCCGCTCGACAGCCGCTGCAACAACGCGATTGGCTTGTGGCGGCTCCGGCGCGGCGAGTTCGATTTGGCCGAGCGTTCCTTCCGCCTTGCTCTCGAGCGCCTACGCCGTCGCAACCCAAACCCGTACGATGGCGAGGCGTTCTACAACCTCGGCGTGACGTTGCGATTGCTTGGACGCGACGGGACGGCTTACGACGCCTTCAACAAGGCGACCTGGACTGCGGCCTGGGCCGCCGCTGGCCATCTCGCCGCCGCCGAGATCGACGCCGGGCGCGGCGCGTGGGAAACCGCCCTGGCCCATGTCGAAGACACGCTTCGCTGCGACGCCGAGCATCTGCGAGGCCGCGCTCTCAAGGCGCTCTGCCTGCGCCATCTCGGACGCGGGGACGAGGCGGCGGCGTTGTCCGCGGCGACGCTGGCCTTCGATCCGCTCGACTTCCTTGCTCGGGCCGCGCTCGGCCGGCCGCTCAGCTGGGACTCGCAGGTCGTCCTCGACCTCGCCCTCGATTACGCCCGAATGGGCGCGCTCGAGCAAGCGTACGAACTCGTCGCCAACGCCTTCCCGCGACCGGATTCCGGCGCGGCCCCGCTGCTTCACTATTACGCCGCGAGTTTCGCCGACCGGCTGGGGCGGAAGGCGGACGCGCTCCGCCACCGTCAATTCGCGCGCGCCGCCGACGGCGATTACTGCTTCCCGTCACGCGTCGAGGAGATCCTGATTCTGCGCGCCGCCATCGACGCCGATCCGACCGATCCCAAGGCGCCCTACTATCTCGGCAATCTGCTGTACGACAAGCGCCGCCATCGCGAGGCCATCGCCCTGTGGGAGCGGTCGGCCGAACTCGATCCGAATTTCGCGATCGTCTGGCGCAATCTCGGCATCGGCTATTTCAACGTCGCCGGTACGCCGGAGCGGGCGGTTGTCGCCTACGACAATGCGCATCGGCTGGCGCCGGCGGACGCTCGGGTGTTCTACGAGCGCGACCAGTTGTCGAAGCGAATTGGCGTGTCGCCGGAAAAGCGCCTCCACGAGCTCGAAGCGCGCCTCGATCTGGTGACGTTGCGCGATGACCTCAGCATCGAGCTGTCGGCCCTGTACAATCAAGTCGGACAGCCGGACAAGGCGCTCGCCACGCTTCTCGGCCGCAATTTCCAGCCCTGGGAAGGCGGCGAAGGGATGGCGCTCGAACAACACACGCGGACCCGCCTGACGCTCGGGCGGGCGGCGCTCAAACGCGGCGACGCGGCGGCGGCCCGCGACGCGTTTCAGAGCGCGCTCGACGCGCCACGCGGCCTGGGTGAAGCGAGGCATCTTCTCGCCAACCAAAGCGACGTCCACTACTGGCTGGGAACGGCCTGCGCGGCGGTCGGCGACGAAGCCTCGGGCCGCGCCCACTGGCGCGCCGCGACGAAGTCCGAAGGCGATTTCACGGGCATGGAAGTCCGCCCGTTCTCTGAAAAGACTTACTATTCCGCACTGTCCATGGGCAAACTTGGACTCGAGGCCGAATGTAATTCTCTGCTCGACGCGATCGAAGAGTACGCTGGCAAGCTTCTAAACGCCCCCGGTAAAATCGACTACTTCGCGACGTCGCTGCCGACAATGCTGATTTTCGAAGACGATCTCCAGAAGCGTCAGGAGACGGCGGCCTGCATCATGCTGGCGCAGGTCGCTCTGGGCCGCGGCGCCATGACCGACGCCAGGAACTGGCTCGAGCGGGCCCGTCAGCTCAACCCGAATGATGCGTACGCCGCAGACTTGTGGGCGGAGGCGAACGACGAGGGCGAGAGAACGCCGGAGGTCGTTCCGACATAACCAACGACGCGCTCGGCGCAAGACAACCGTTACAACCGGGAGGAAACAAGCATGGCCAACCGAATGAATTGCTTCGCGCCTTTTCAGGCGTGGAGCGGATCGTGGTCGGGGAAACTCATGGAGGAAGTCATGGTCAAGGCACAAACGCGGCGCATTCTGGCCCTGGCGGCGGCGGCGGCGCTGGCTGTCGGCGTCGTTCAATCGGCTCATGCGACGGACCCAACGCCCAAGTGGTGCGCCGGCGTCAGGATCGCGGCGTTCCCGGGCGGTCCGCAAGGCGCCGTGTTCGCCAACAACGTCTATAACGGCTTCCGTCAGGCCGAACTCGATCTCGGGCCGAGCGTCACCTACTACTTCTCAGACTGGGATCCCAACAAGCTGCTGACCCAAGTCCAGCAGGCGCTGGCCACGAAGGTCGACGGCATCGCGACCTACGGTTTCGGCGGCGAGCCGGCGACGGCGCCTCTCGTCGACCAGGCTTACGCGCAGGGGACGATTTTCACCTCGCTCAACACAGGCCTTCCCGAGAGCGAAAAGAAATATGCGTCCAGGGGCTTTGGCTACGTCGGCGCGCCCAACTACTCCGCCGGCTTCGCGCTGGGCGCCGAAGCGGCGAAGCGCGCCGGACTCAAGGCTGGCGACAGCGTCTTTGTCTGGGGCCTGAAAGGCATGGGGGGCGACCGCGGCCAGCGCACGGTGGGCGTGATCGACGCGTTTGAAAAGGCCGGCGCCAAAGTGATCTACCAGGAGATCGACGGCGCCACCAACAGCGATCCGAACGCGGGGACGGCGATCTTCGTCGGGGAGATGAAAGCCAATCCGGACATCAAGATCGTCGTGACCGACCATGGCGGCATGACCTCGAACGTCGGCGTTTACGCGCGCGCGGCGTCGCTGAAGCCGGGTCAGGTCTTTTTCGCTGGCTTCGACATGTCCCCGAACACCGCCCAGGCGATCAAGGCGGGCTACCAGAACCTCGTGATCGATCAGCAACCCTTCCTGCAAGGCTACATCCCGCTCCTCAACATCTGCCTGGCCAAGAAGTTCGGCTTTTCGGGCCTCGACGTGAACACCGCCGGCGCGTTCGTCGATTCCTCAAACGTCGACGCCGTCGCGCCGCTCGCCGCCAAGGAAATCCGCTAGAGTTCATTGGCGGCGGCCGAATTTCACGACCACGCTCGGGGGGCCGCATGACGCGGCGCGCCGCTTCGCCGCCCCCCGATTTGTCGGATGATTTGACGAGGCCCCGGTCGAGCGGTCCGGGGCGAATGTCGTCTCAACTGTTATTCGCTGCACCCGGCCAAAGGGGTCAAGGGCTTGCCGCGCCAACGGCGTCAACTGCCTCTCCAATCGGAAATGACGCCGCTCCGCCCGTGATCGCTGATGGCGCTACGCCGGCATGGCGTCCGTCCTGGCGAACCGCGGCATTGGGCGGAAATCGCCGCGATGGCGCGAAGCGACTCCGCGCCGCGCATTCTAGACGCGCCGTCTCCGCCCTTCGCCGCCGTCAGGCCGAGCCGGCGCCGCCGGCGCGGCGATCGAGCGCGGCGGCGCGGACCGGCTAAGCCGCCTCCAGCCGACGGATTTCCGTCTCGAATTCGAACCGCAACTGCGCCGCCTCGTCGTCGGGCAGCCAGTTCGTCATCTGCGGAAAGACCGTGCGCCAGTAGAGCGTGCGCCGCGCGTCCCAGGGAAAGCTGTGCGCCGCGCGAGCTTCGGCGAGCACGCGCAGCAACTCGGCGCGCACCTCGTCTGGATCGGCGCGGTAGACCGCAGCCGTTTGCTCGACGCCGGGAAGCTCCGGCTGGCTTTCGCCGAAAAGGTCCAGTTGACCGTGGCGCGTCATGGCGGGCTGGTCGTCCTCAGTTCGCTGTGAATCGGCGATAAGAGTTTGCCAGAGGACGCGGGCTATGGCGACAATTCGTCGTCTGTTGTCCCCGACTCCGGTTTCCCCTCGGCGACGACGACCAGCGGCCCGGCCACGATCCGCTCCAGCAGATCGGCTTGCCGCGGCTCGAGCGCGACCAGCCGGCCGAGCACGTTGAGCAGGTTCAACAGGTCCTCGGTGTATTCGGCGAGCCAGCCGTCGGGTTGGATCTTTTCCAGCGGCGACGGCGGCCGCTTGTCGCCGATCATCGGTTTCGTCCGATCGCGCCGGCGATAGCTGAACCATTGGTCGAGCACAGTCTTGCCGGAGATCTCGTAGGCGCGCACGGCCGGCGCAACGTTGTCGACGAAGCCCTTGCCGATGACCAGCCGCCGCTTGGCCGCATCGTAATCCATCGCCTCCGGCAGCGGCTCGGGCGCGCCAGGGATACCGCCCTCGGCGGGGATGAACGGCGCCTCGCCCTTCGCCAGCCGCGGCGGCCCCTTCGGGCGACCGGCCGCTGGGTCGACGAAGCGTTCGCCATAGCAATGCAGCCAGACGACCTCGCGGCCGAGCGCGACGGCCTCGTCGAACAGCGCCTTGTCCGCCGTCCGCGGAACGCGCAGGCCCGGCCGCACGAGGTCGCCGCGGAAGCGCGCCGTGAAGGCGGGATGCGCGATAACGGCGGCGATATAGGCGATGAGGTCCTCGGCGCCGACCGGCGCACCGTGCGCTTTGGCCAGGGCCTGCAAGATTTCCGGGCGCACGTTCGATTGCGTCGCATTCGCATCCGCCCAGAGTGGATATGCTCGGCCGCCGAAGGAGCCTTTGTAGTGGTGCAGGTCCGGGATCGCTCCGCACAATGTAAGCGCTGGCCCGGACGTCGGTGAATGCGCGTCAAGCGCCGTCACAAAAACCTGGCTGTCCGACCAGGACTTCCACAAAGTCGGGTTCGGACGATTGATCAGCCGATTGTCGGGTATGATCCACTGGCGATCGAAGCTGCGAAACGCATAACGCATCGGCGCGATCGCCTTCGCCGAATCGCTGGCTATGGAATGCGAGCGAAACTCATGGCCGACCAGCCCGACCTTGGAAGCCTTCGTGGACGTCTTGTCGCCGCCTTCGTGCGGATGAAACAGCTCTTCCCTCTTTGTCTCATCCTTCTCCTTGACCAGCCGCTCCCACCGTTTGTCCAACGTCTCCTTGTCGGGCGCGACGATCCAAGTTCGGCCGGGCATGACGCCCGAACCATTGTAGGCAAACAGCTCGCGTAGCGGTGCAAAGTCCGCCCATTTGCCCCCGACCTGCGGCAGGAACGGCGCGCGCCAGTCGTCAGGGCAGTCAATCCAGTCCTTCGTGTCGAGAGACATCGCTGCAAGCTCTTTGAATTTTTCCTCACGCTTCCCCTTCACCAACGCGCGAAACCGCACATGCGCCGGCTTCTGCTCGTCCTTTCCGAGCTTGCGCGCCGCGAGTACGACGCAGACTGGCTGTTGCACGCCCTGGAAGATGCGCGTGGGCACGTCCGGCTGGTGGCCTTCGGGCGAACAGTCGATCACCCAAATATCCGAGCTCGTTCGGCGCAGGTCGTCGCGCATTCTCTCGAAGCCCGGCCCGTTGAGAAAGCCGGCGACCGTGATGAAACAGATGATGCCTTCTTCGTCGGAGTCCGGCACCCCGGTCGCGGCGAAACGCCCCGAGCCGAAGACCTTCAGCGTCGCCCATCGCCAAAAATACACGTAGAGATTCTTCAGGTGCTTGCCGTGCGCGCCGACGCCCCATTCGGCCGGCGCTTTCCAGCGGTCGAGCGGCGCGTGAAGCTTGCCGCCCGCTCCCTTTTCGATCCAGCCGCCCCGTCCTTCCGCTGCGTTTTTGTAAGGCGGGTTGCCGATGACGACTGTGATCGGCTGCTCGCGCTTGACCTTGTTCGCCTCGCGCCGCGATTTAGCGATCGCCTCGACGATCTGCGGCAATTGCTCCTCCTCGACGAAGGGATTGCCGAGGGTGTCGGTGATGAAGAGATTGAGCTCGGGCGGCGGCGCCTTTTTCGCCTTGGTCAGCGCCCGCATTTCGGCGAGCAAGCGCAATTGCGCGACGGCGAACGGTCCGAATTGCAGTTCGAAGCCGAACAGCCGTTTCGCCGCCGCGGCGATCGCCGGACCGACCGCGCCGGCGCCCTGATCCGCCTCGACATTGGCGGCGATGCGCCTGAGCGCGCCGAGCAGGAAGGTGCCCGTGCCGACCGCGGGATCGGCGAGCGTCACATCCGACGAAGCCAGCCCCGCCGCCCGTTCGAACAACGGCCCGCGCAAAGCCTGATCGACGAGGTTGACCATCGCGCCGACGACTTCCGGCGGCGTGTAGTAGGACCCCGTCAGCTTGCGCAGGCGGTTGTCGTAAACCTCCAGAAAATGCTCATAGAAGTAGAGCCAGGCCTCCGGCTTGTCCTTGCTGAGGGTCGACCAGTTCACTTCGTTCAGGACGCGCGTCAGCGTGCCGAGCGATGTCTTCAGCGATTGCTGGTTGGCCTCGTCCTCGGTCAGGACATTGAGCGCCGTGCCGATCAGCGTGTTCGTTTTCTTGAGCTTGATCGCCGCCAGTTCGACGCCGTCTTTCAAGGGGATCTCAAAGGCGCGCGCCATCAGCAGGCCAAATGTCACGGCCTGGGCGTAGCCGTCGGCGAATTGCTCGTTCGTCGCCTCGGGAAACAGCAGCTTGCGCCAGTCTTCCTTCAGATGCTGCAGGCTGCCGTGGCCTGCCGCCATCTCCTCCAGAACCTCATCCCGCAACAGGCGACAGAGGCGGGCGCTGGTGTGCGCGAGCGCCTTGACGCTGGCGGGCGGTTGCGGCGTCCAGCTCAGAAAGTCGGCAACAAGCGCGCACAGCGACTCCGGCGCCTTCAGCTTTGCGCCGGACGTTTCGACGTCGCCTTCGAGCAGGACGATCTTTGCGGCGAGTTCGCCGTCGCGCCACAGGCTGAATCCGTTGCCGTCGGTATAGACGAGGTTGGGCAGGGACTTGAGTTTGGCCCACTGCCCCTTGTCGTGCGGGTCGGAGAATTTGCGGGGGTCGCAGCCTTTGCCTGGCGCCTTAACCTCAATGAAGCCGACCAGCGCATTGTTGACGCTGACCGCGTAATCCGGCCGCGTCTGCAATTGCGAGAGCGTCGTTTCGCCGACGAGCGACAATCCAGCCGGCGCGAGGTCGTCGAGCGCTGCGAGTCCGTGGAATAGGCGCTCGAGCGGCGCCCGGAGTTGGTCCTCGGGGGCGCCAGAAATTGAGGGGTTGTCCAGCTTGGCCCGGGCTTCGGCGCCGAAGGCCGAGACGACGCCCGCGAATGTTGGCTTTTGCAATGAGCGCCCCGAGTCGAACAAGAATTGATTGTTCGGCCTACGCCGGCGTCGCCGTCAAGGCGACACAGGTGTGGCCTGGCGGGTCTGAGACGTTCGGCCCAAGTCCGGTGGGCTCGGCGCCGGTCCACCGCCCCTTGCCGCCGTAGGACGGAGTCCACGCCGCCGGCCGAGAGGTCGCGGAGGCCAGGAAATCTTTTCCCACGCATCCATCTCTTTCTGGAAATCAGAATTCCGGCTATAATGCTCTTTGTCGCCCCCAGACGAAGCACGGAGCCCCTCATGTCCGACGCGCCCGAAAACCTCTCCAAACGCCAGCGCCAGCGCAAGGCGACGCGCGGGCGGCGGTTGGCGATCGCCGAGCGGCGGCGGACGATGTTCGAGCTCGTCGTCAGCGGCTATTCCTACGAGGCGATCGCGCGCGAGACCGGCCTCAGCCCGTCGGCGCTGCGGCGCGACGTCGGCAAAGCGATCGCAGCGCGCGCGATCGAGGCGCCGGAGCGCTATATCCATCTGCAGGTGGCGCGGATCGAGAAGGCGCTGCTCGCCGCCGACGCGGCGATCGAGCGCGGCGACGTCAGGGCGGTATCCCAATACCTCAAAGTCGTGGCCGCCCTCGACCGCTACCACGGCCTGGCGGCGGCGCTGACGCCGCCCGAGTCGGCGTCCGCGCCCGCTCAGCCGAGCCTCCCTGCTCCCGCCCCGCCGCTGGCGCTGACCCACGCCGCCTCGCCGCTCACAGCGGCGGCGGCCGACGACGCGATCGAGGCCGCATGCGTCGGGCGCGCGCAAAATGGCGCCTAACGCGTTGAAAGCCTTGCGACGCGCAACCGACTTGTCGTAGGGGCCGGGGCAGTGGGCAATAGGCAGTAGGCGGTCGTGAAGGAGGCCCGCCACTGCCTACTGCCTACTGCCCCCTCACCCAAACAGCGCGAAAAACCGCCGCGCCGCGGCTTCCGGATCGGCGGCGGCGACAATCGCTGAAACCACGGCGAGCCCGTCGGCGCCGGCGGCCAAAACCGGCGCGCTGTTGTCGGGCGTCAGGCCGCCGATGGCGACGACGGGCTTGCCGGTCAGGCCGCGCAGCCGCCGCAGGCCGTCGACGCCGAGCGGCGCCGCGGCGTCTCCTTTGGTCTGCTGCGCATAGATCGGCCCGACGCCGAGATAGTCGGCGGCCGCGGCGTCGGGGCGCTGAACCTGGTCGAGAGCGGTGATCGACAGGCCGATGAACTTGCCCGGCCCCATCAGCCGTCGCGCCGCCTCGACCGGCATGTCGTCCTGGCCGACATGCAGGCCGTCGGCGTCGACTGCGAGCGCGACGTCGAGGCGATCGTTGATCGCCAGCGGCACGCCGAACGGCGCCAGCGCCGCCTTCAACGCCCGCGCCTCATCGACGAAGGCGCGCGTCGTCGCGTCCTTCTCCCTGAGCTGCACCATTGTCGCGCCGCCGCGCGCCGCCGCCAGCGCAACGTCAATGACGCTGCGCCCGCCCGCCAGGCCGCGGTCGGTGACCAGGCACAGCCGCAAGCTGGCGACGTCGAACGCCATCTCAGCGCGCCCGCATCCGTGTCGCGACGTCCGACGCCGAGACGGCGTCGAGCGCGTCGATGAAGGCGACGCGGAAGCTGCCCGGGCGGATCGCCGTTTCGGCGGCCTTTTCGCCGGCGACGCCGTAGACGCCGATCGCCGCGACCGTCGCCATGAAGGCGTCGGGCGCGCCGGCGGCGAAGGCGGCGGCGATGGCGGAGAGCGCGCAGCCGAGCGCCGTGACCTTCGACATCAGCGGCGACCCGTTGGCGATCTCGACCACCCGTTCGCCGTCGGTGACGAGGTCGACCGCGCCGGTGGCGGCGACGACGCAAGCCTGTCGGCGCGCGAGCGCAATCGCCGAAGCGCGGGCGGCCTCCGTCCCATGCGCGCTGTCGACGCCCTTCGGCGCAGCCGCCTCCTCATGCAATCCGACGATGCGCGCGCAGGCCATGATCTCCGAGGCGTTGCCGCGCACGGTCGTCGGCTTCAACGCCAGCAGGCGGCGCGTCGTCTCGTCGCGGAAGCGCGTCGCGCCGACGCCGACCGGATCGAGAACCCACGGCCGTCCGTTCCTTCCGGCGACCTGCGCCGCCGCCTCCATGCCGACGACCCAGTCGGTCGACAGCGTACCGATGTTGACGACCAGGGCGTTGGCGATCGCGCCGAAGTCCTCGGCCTCCTCCGGGGCGTGGATCATCGCCGGGGAGGCGCCGATCGCCAACAGCGCGTTGGCGGCGACGTCCATCGAAACGTAATTGGTGATCGCCTGGACCAGCGGCCGCTGGGCGCGCAGTGCGGTCAAGCGACGCGCGGCCTCGGCGGCGAGCGCGACAGGGGTGGGGTTTTGTGGGCTCATGGCGATCGGCTCCTGGGCGGCGGCGCGCCGTGGCCGCATCCCTAAACCTGCAACCGCGGCGAAGTCGAGCCCGGCAGCGGCTCCGCCGCGCCCGTCACTGCAGCCACTTCGCCTTGAGCGCCGCTAGCGCGCCAGTGGCGTCGGCGAAGTGCAGCCATTGGTCGACGAACGCCTTCAGCGCGACGTCGCGCGGCAGCAGATAGGCCTTTTCGCTGAAGTCGAACGGCGCGTCGGGGTGGATCGCGCACAAAGCGCCCGGGTGCAGCTTCTGTTGATAGAGCGTCTCGGTCGCGTCGGTGATCATCAGATCCGCCTCGCCTTTCGCCAGCCGATCGAAGATCGTGAGATTGTCGCTCGACACTTCGATATGCGCCGCCTTCAAATGTGCGCGGTCGAACTTCTCGTTGGTCCCGCCGGGATTGACGATCACCGTGACGTCCGGCCGGTCGATCGCCGCAAGCTCGGCGAACTTGTCCTTGTCGGCGCAGCGGGCGATCGGCGTCTTGCCGTCGCGCAGGTACGGCGCGGAGAAGAACGCCGTCTTCTGCCGCTCGAGCGTCACCGACACCCCGCCCACCGCAATGTCGAAAGCGCCGGCGGCGAGATCGCGGGTCAACTCCGCCCAACGGGTCGGGACGAATTCGACCTTGACCCCGAGCGCCGCGCCGAGATCCTCGGCCGCGTCGGCGTCGAGGCCCGCATAGCCGCCGTCGGCGCTACGAACGGCGAAGGGCGGATAATCCCCGGTCGCGCCGACCTTGAGCACGCCGCGCGCAAGAATGTCGTCGAGGCGAGTCTGCGCGACGGCTGGCGCGGCGAAGGCGGCGAGGACGGAGAGGGCGATGACGCGCAGAAGAATGGAGTCGAACGCAGAAGCCATTGTCGAAGCTTGCCGCTCGAGCGGCGTCAAGGCAAGCGCGCGGCGACGAGGCCGACGTCGACGAGATCCGGCGTGGGGCGAGCCCCATTATCCTCCATTGTCGTTGCGCGTGCAGGTGTAGCCGAGCGGAGCGGCGGTCGAGCCCCAGACGGGCTCGGCGTGGTCAGCGCCGCAGGCGTTCGGATTGCGAACCATGCCCGTGACGACTGACGGCGCATTGGACTGGACGGCAGGCGTTTGATCGCGCTCCGGCTGCGTCTCATAAAGCGCCGTCGCGCCCCGCAAGCTCTGAGCATAGGCCATCGACGGAATCGCCAAGAGCGCAATCATGGTCAGTTGAAGACTCTTCATCGACATCTCCTGTCGGCGCCGTTTTGGCGCGCTGCAGAAGAGACTCGACGGCAATCGCCTTTATTCCCGACGCGCGGACCATTTGCTCGGCGCCCCGCTGGTCGCTTGGTCAACGCGGGTTCACGCCCCTCACCGCGACTGCTTGACGAAGTCGACGAAGGCCCGCAGCGGCGCCGGGACGAGGCGACGGCCCGGATAGTAGAGGAATGGCCCTGAAAAACTCAGCCACCAGTCCTCGAGGATCGGCGCCAGCGCTCCGCTGGCCAAGTGCGGGCGCAACCAGTCCTCGAAATGGTAGAGGATCCCAACGCCGGCGATCGCGGCGTCGACCAGCAGATCGGCGCCGCCGCCGAGCTGGACGAGCAGCGGGCCGGCCGGATCGATTCGCACGGCTTCGCCGTCGCGCTCGAATTCCCACGCCGCCATCGTCCCGCTGGCGAAACGACCGCGCAGGCAGGCGTGGCCGAGCAGGTCGCGCGGGTGCGTCGGCCGGCCGCGGCGAGCGAGATACGCGGGCGCGGCGGCGGCGGCGAAGCGCTGGACGCGCGGCCCGATCGGCACGGCGATCATGTCCTGCTCCAGCCGCTCGTCGTAACGGATGCCGGCGTCGCAGCCCGCCGCCAGCACGTCGACGAAGCTGTCGTCGACGATCACCTCCAGCGTGATGTCGGGATAGGCGGCGAGAAACGGCGGCACGATGCGCGGCAGCGCCAATCGCGCCGCGCTGATCGGAACGTTGAGCCGCAGCGTGCCGGCGGGCCGGTCGCCCTGGGCCTTCACCCCGTCGAGCGCCGCGTCGACTTCAGCCAGGGCGGAGCCGAGTCGCGTGAGCAAACGCTCGCCGGCCTCGGTGGGCGCGACGCTGCGCGTCGTTCGGTTGAGCAGCCGAACGCCGAGGTCCGCCTCCAGCCGGCGCACCGCCTCGCTCAGACTCGAGGCGCTGGCGCCGCTGGCGCGCGCGCCCTCCCGGAAGCCCCTGGCGCGCGCCACCGCGACGAAGGCGTTAAGATCGCCGAGATCGATCTTCATTGTTCGCTATTCCGTACAGCCTGTCTTGATCATGCCTGATTATCGCGCGAGCGAGCAAACCCTAGCTTGGGACCTTCGGCAAAGGAGACGGATCATGTCCAGCATCGACAAGGCCGGCGCGTTCAGGCTCGGCCACCGCACGGTCAAGCGGCTCGGCTACGGCGCCATGCAACTCGCTGGGCCGGGAGTTTTCGGTCCGCCGAAGGATCGCGACGCCGCCGTCGCAGTGCTGCGCGAGGCGGTGGCGACCGGCGTCAACCACATCGACACCAGCGATTTCTACGGCCCGCACGTCACCAATCAGATCATCCGCGAGGCGTTGCATCCCTATCCCGACGACCTCGTCATCGTCACCAAGATCAGCGCCCGGCGCGGCGTGGACGGGTCGTGGCTTCCGGCCTTCTCGCGCGAGGAACTGATCCAGGCGGTGCACGACAACCTGCGCAACCTCGGCCTCGACGCGCTGGAAGTCGTCAACCTGCGCAGCATGTTCAGCGTCCACGGGCCGGCGGAAGGATCGATCGAGGCGCCGCTGACGGTTGTGGCCGAACTGCAGCGCCAGGGGCTGGTGCGCCACATCGGATTGAGCAACGTCACGCCGGCGCAGATCGCCGAAGGCCGCAAGATCTGCGACATCGTCTGCGTGCAGAACCAGTACAACATCGTCCAGCGGGCCGACGACGCGCTGATCGACGAACTCGCGCGCGACGGCGTTCCCTACGTGCCGTTTTTCCCGCTCGGCGGATTCACGCCGCTTCAGTCGTCGGTCTTGTCCGACGTCGCGCGGCGCCTCGGCGCGACGCCGATGCAGGTCGCGCTCGCATGGCTGCTTGCTCGCGCGCCCAACATCCTGCTGATCCCAGGCACCTCGTCGCTCGCCCATTTGCACGAGAATCTCGCCGCCGCCGATCTCGCGTTGCCTGACGACGCTCGCGCGGCGCTCGATGAAGTGGCGCGCTCCGCCGCCGCCTGACGGCGCCCTGCCTCACTCGTTCTTCGCGCCGTCGAAGATCCAGGTGCGGATGAGATCGCGGTCGCAGATCGACAATTGCTTTTTGCCGTGCGGCATCCGGATGTCCTCTGACACCCGCCAGTCGAGCAGCCGCATCAGGCTGCTGGCGTCCGCGTCGCCCGGGATGATCATCGCGCCGAACTTGGTGCCCTTCATCACCGATTCGTAGGACGTCACCTCGAAACCGCTCTTCTCCGCGCCTTCGCCGCCTGGGAGGTGACAGGCGCCGCACTTGAAATTGAGCAGCGGCAGAACATCCTCGGCAAAGCTGACGCGCGGTTTCGCCGGCGGCGCGGCGCAGGCGACCGTGGGAAGAAATTCAACCGCCGGGCCGACGAAGAGAATCGCCGACAGCGCCGCCGCGCCCATCGCCAGAGTGTATCGAGACGTCATGCGAACCTCCCTCGACCCGACGTTCGCCGCCTGGAGGGCGTTTGCGGCGCAAGTCCGCGCCAGTGGGTCGTCTGGGAAGGCTATGCGCAATTGCGGAGCGCGACCCTGCGTCTCTGCGTCGCGACGCGCTCGCGGCAATGTCGCGGATCGAGCCGTAAAACGACGCCGAACGCGTCGAAAGGTCCGCCGAGCGCGACGCCTTGCCGCGCCGGCGCCCGACCTACCTTTCGGTCAGTTTCAATTCGATGCGGCGATTGTGGGCGAGGGCTTCGTCGTCGGTTCCTGGATCGATCGGCTGGAATTCGCCGAAGCCGGCGGCGGCGAGGCGGGTCGGCTCGATGCCCTTGGAGATGAGATATTGCACGACGGCGATCGCGCGCGCCGCCGACAGTTCCCAGTTCGACTTGAACGACCCACCGGTGATCGCCTTCGAATCGGTGTGGCCGTCGACGCGCAAGATCCAGGGAATGTCGGGCGGAATCTCGCGCTCGAGATCGAGCAGCGCCGCAGCGAGCGAGTCGAGCGACTGCTTGCCGGCAGGGCTGATGTCGGCCTTGGCCGATTCGAACAGCACCGAGGATTCGAACACGAAGCGATCGCCGACGACGCGGATGTCGGGGCGCTGGCCGAGGATCTGGCGCAACCGCCCGAAGAAGTCGGAGCGGTAGCGCGCCAGTTCCTGCACCTTCTGCGCCAACGCGACGTTGAGTCGCTGGCCGAGGTCGGCGATCTTGGCCTGCGCTTCGCGGCCGGACGATTCGGAGGCTTCGAGCGCCTCCTGGATCGCCGCAAGCTGCTTGCGCAAGGCGGAGATCTGCTGATTGAGGATGTCGACCTGGGCGAGCGCCTTGGCCGAGATCTGGCGCTGGGCGTCGAGCGCGTTCGCCGCCGCGGTCGCCCTGTCCTTTTCCGCCTCCACGCCCGCCCCGCCCTCGGCGGCGGCGTCGAGCAGATGCTGACGCTCGGACTGCGAGGCTTCGAGCGTCGCGGTCAGAGAAGCGATCTTAGTCTGGTCCTCGCTCTTCTGCGACCGTTCGAGCGCCAGTAGGCTGGTCAGCTCCTCGATCTGCTGGTTGAGCTTGGCGAGAGCGGTGTCCTTGCCGGTCACCTCGCGCGACAGGAAGAACTGCGCCAGCATGAACACCGACAACAGGAAGATGATGACCAGCAGCATCGTCGACAGCGCGTCGACGAAACCGGGCCAGTAGTTCACGCTCTCGAAGCGGCGCCGATGCGACAACGCCATGGCTTGACTCCGTGCGGCGAAGGATCAGTGCGTCTCGCGCTCGCTCGTCAGGCGACGCAGCAACTTGCGGATGTCGTCCTGCAGCGCCGTCTGGGCGTTGACCCAATCGCGGATCTGCTGCTGCTCCTGGCGCATGTGGCCGACCAGCGACTGAATGCCCTCGGCGAGGCTCGCCATCGCCGCCGCGCTGCGGCGCTGGTCGTAGACTTCGCCGGCCGCCTTTTCGTGGAGCGAAGCCGCCGATGGCGGGTTCATTTCGACATGGGCGGCGAGGAAGTCCTCGAGCTCGGTGTAGAACCGGTTCTGCGCCTGCCCCGCCTGAAGATCGAGAAAGCCGAGGATCAGCGAGCCGGCGAGGCCGAACAGCGACGACGTGAACGACACGCTCATGCCCGCGATCGGGGCCGACAGGCCGCTCTTCAGGTCGTCGAACATGGTCGTGGTGTCGGCGCCGGTCTTCATCGAATCGATCACGCCGCTGATCGAATGAACGGTCTCGAGCAGGCCCCAGAAGGTGCC
>Ga0181516_10000817_pt1 | contig 25817 bp, 40 predicted proteins | sample PEATcosm2014_Bin_25_FD_121104 | JGI IMG/M metagenome (GOLD analysis project Ga0181516, IMG submission 121104) | Peatland microbial communities from MTU Mesocosm Facility, Houghton, MI, USA - PEATcosm2014_Bin01_10_metaG | ecosystem: Environmental > Terrestrial > Soil > Wetlands > Peat | place... | reverse complement strand
GGGACGCTCGGGACGCGCGGGACGGGCGGGACGCTCGGGGCGCTCGGGACGGCCGGGACGCTCGGGACGCGCGGGACGCTCGGGACGCTCGGGACGCTCGGGACGCTCGGGATGGTCGGGACCGGCGGCGGGCAGAAGAGCGTCGGGCCATGCGCACGAGTTTGAGCGTATCATGAGGGCGCTCGGATCTGCCGGAAGATTCCGACAGCGACCCCAATGATCATGTGCGGTTGCACGTCGTCGGCACGGAGGAAGATGGTGGCCATCGTGGTGTTGGCCGGCTTCAGGCACACCTGGGTGGGTGTGCGGAGCAAGCGCCGCACGATGGCCTCATCGCCAACGAGCATGACGACGAGGTCGCCATTCTGGGCGCTCATCTGCCGGCGCACGAAGATGTAGTCCCCCTCGGTGATGCCGGCGTCGACGAGGGCATCGCCATGCATCTGCAGCCCGAAGACATCGGTGGCGCCGTCGAGCATGGAAGAGTCGACCTCGACGGTGTCGATCTGGAAGGCCTCGTCGATGAGCGGCCGACCGTGTTCGATGCGGGAGACGACCGGCACCGTGATGAGGCCTGTGCGATCGGTGCGATCGGTGCGATCGGTGCGATCGGTGGCCGTCCCAGCTTCGGGCGGCTCGGCGCTCTCGGGCATGCGTGTCGGTCGCAGGCCGCGCGCCGTGGACGCTTCGCGCACCAGGGCTCCCTTGCGGATGAGGGCGCGAAGATGATCGGTGACGCCGTTCGAGGAGGAGATCCCCATGGTCCGCGCGATCTCCCGGACGGTCGGTGGGTAGCCGCGCTCACGAATGGACTGCTCGATGAGCTGCAGCACGAACCGTTGGCGTTCAGTGAGCGCGTGCACGGGTGGTTTGAATCAGTTGCTCGATGGTGGAGCCGCCGGGTACCGCCCCCGGGTCCGCCAGACTTCCAACGCCATCTTCGTCCACATGCTTGGTCAACCGCATCCCCGGTGACTGAGTCCCTCGGATTCGGCCGAGGACCTACTCGTCCTGTGGGTCTCGCTGCAGGTCCCCGGGCGACCGGGACAAGCTAGCCAGCGCTCGTGGTCGGCACCCCTTTGGAGTTGAGCGCGGCGCTCCTCGGGATGGCTGCGCGGTTTCTAGGCCGCAGCAGCGAACGCGTTGTCGTTCGCAGTCAAAACGGCTCGCTTGGTCAAGGCGGTTCGAGCGCCGCCTACATGCAGATGGGTCTTCACTCCGACGTCGAAACTATTTCGGCCCCTTTCGATGGACGACGGTAGCGCCGCCAAAGCCTGTGCGCAAGCACAGTGAGCGTTTGGTCGGTGAACAGGGGACTCGGCGGTCAGGATGCAGTCGCGGTATGGTGGTCCATATGGTTGCCCCCACGCTCGACGACAAAGCGCGCGTTCTGCTCATGAAGCTGCGCAAGGGTGCCGACGCCTCGGTGAGTCTCCCCCAGCTCTTTCGCGTGCTGGAGCTTCTTGGTGGATGGCGTGTCGAGGAGATCGTGGGCCTCGTTCCGCTCCATTACGAGAAGGAGGAGTCGAGCCACGGCGAGATGAAGTACGGCCTCTGGAGGACGGACGAGGCGCAGGCGCGCCAGGTCTACGACACCTTGCGGTCCCTTCAGGTCGACAAGCTTCCGGCGCATCCCAAGCTGGGCCACTTCTACGTGAAGGAACTCGAACCGTTCCGGCACCGGGACGAGGGGTACCGGCAGGCCTATGGGGCGCAGTACAAGGTCTGGGCAGGGCTGCCCGGCTACCGCGTGACCGACCCACGCGGCCACGTCTTCGAGCTGCTGCCGACCCGGCACGACATCAGCAGTGGTCGATCCCTCGGAGAGCAGGATCTGGGCCTTCCCACCATCGACGCGAAGCACGTGAAAAAGAGGCTTCGCACCTACAACCTTCTGCCCTGGCTGAAGAAGGAGACGACCTACCTCGATCAGATCAACGAGCTTCTCGGCACCGAGCCGCACATGCCGGCCGCGCCGCGCACGCGCGAGAACACAGGCAGCTGCGGGGCGTGTTTCGAGAACATCAAGCTCGAAGCGGGCAAGAGTGGCGGCCTGCCGGTGATGGTGCTGCACGGCTACCGGCGCCCTGGCATCGGCCACGTGGTCGGCCGATGTCCGGGCGAGCACCTCCCGCCCTACGAGCTGTCGCCCGAGGCGACGAAGAAGGAGCTGGACAATCTGAAGAGGAACTACCAGGCCACCCTGGAGTACCTCAATCGGGTCAAGGCGGGCGCGATCACGGAGTTCTCGGCGTTTTTTGGGGGCCCGGTCGTTCGCAAGAGCGAGCTTCCGAGCACGGTCTGGGAGCAGGAGCTTCGCAGCCACGCGAACCGGCTCACGAACGAGCTGCAGCATCTGGAGGCCACGAGGAAGGTCTACGAGTGGCTCGTGACGCACTGGGAGAAGCGGGCGCTTCCCAGACCGAACGAGCGCGTTTTTCAGTGGCTGGAGCACGCCGCGAGGCAGCTCCGGAAGTGATCGTACGCAACCTCTCAACCACCGCGAGCCGGGAGTTCTGGCGCAGCGCCGAGGAGACCTCCCGCGCGATCCAGGACTGGCCGCCGTGGATGCGCGCGGGCATCAACGTCGCGGCTGTGCGCGTCGAGCCGCGGGTGCCCGATAGCGCCAAGGTCGAAGAGCCGGTATCCTGGGGGCCATGATCCAGCCGGCAGCCCTGGCGATCGTCCCGGACGGCATGGGCCATGTGCTCACCGTCAGCCGCCCGGAGCCTCCCTTCGAGATGGCGCTGCCCGGAGGGGGTGTCGAGCCCAGGGAGACGCCGCGCCGCGCAGCACGACGCGAGCTGTTCGAGGAGACCAACGTCGTGGGGGACGACGCGCGCCTCGTCTGGGTGGCCAGCTCGCCGACCGACGGCCGGATCGTCTACGTGTTTCTGGTGCCGCGCTGGCACGGCATACCTTTTCCGCGCGAGGGCGGCGCTGTCCTGTGGATGTCCCCACGCCAGCTGGTCGCACAGGGCCAGATCTACGGGCGGTTCACTGCGGAGATCTTCCGTGCGCTTCCGTCGCTCGTGGCGGCGCCGGCCCGCGCCGCATGAGGAGGGGAGCCGATGCGCTGGCACGTCGAGGGCACCTACAACCCGAGTGACCGCGGGAGCAGCAAGACGGGCAACCACATGGTGCTGGACGAGCCGCTTCATGTCGGCCGGCTGGTGCGCAAGGCAGGCGATCCCCTCTGCAAGCCCGCCAAGAGCTTCTGGGGGCTGACGGGACCCAAGAACCGCCCCATCGACTGCCACCACTGCGTGAAGCAGGCCTTGCGGCTGGGCCTGGGTATCGACGCCGCGCCGAGCCTCGATCTGGGGCGCCACTGGCAGGCGACGCTCGCTGTCGAGGGGGGGCTTCCCAAGCGGATCGATCTGCGGAGCCGATGGTTCCGGCAGCCGCCGCTGGAGCCACCGACCCCACCGGATGCGGGGGTCCTCTTGCGCGCGGTGCAGGCGATCGCCCCTTCCGTTCGGGCGGTTCAGATCGATCGTCTGGACCCCGTGGGGGTGAACGAGGTGGCGGGCATGGCCCTCGTGGAGTGATCGATGGCGACGGGAGCGGAGGCCTCGTGCGCGATTTGCTGGGCGCTGGCGAAGATCGCCGAGGACGGCGGCGTGAACGCCGACGACGTCAGCAACGCGTACGCCGAGGGCTTTGGTGACGGCGTCGTGGCGGTGTTAAAAGGGATGCGGCGCGACATGTGCGCCACCCACGAGGCGGAGCTGAACGGCTCGCTTGCCGAAAGAAACATACGGATGGCTCGCGCGGCCCCCGCCGCGCACACCAAGACCCGGCAGTAGGGCTGGCGGTACATGCTGGAGGATCTGCGGCACAACCGGCCAGTCGAGATTGAGTGAGTCAGCGCAGTCGCCGGATAGCCAGGGCGACACGATCGAGCGCTCGGTCCAGCGCCGGCCCGAAGACGCCGTGGTCGCGTACGTACTCGTAGGCATGCTGCCGGACGCGCCGCCAGTCGTGGGCCGCACGCGTCATCGGTTGCGGCGCATCCGGGCTCTCGGCCCAGTGGGCGATGGCCAGGGCGAGCGTGCGGTCGCGGCTCTCGGCCCGTTGCGCGGCGACCGAGACGTAGTCGCCATGCCGGGCTCGGCCTGGCCGTCGGCGAAGCTCCTCGTACGTGACGATGTGGCCTGCGGTCCCGCGGAGCATGTCACGAATCTCGATGCGCCATCGGGGTGGAGCGACGCGCGAGAGCGCCTCGTATTCGTCGGCCAAGGTGCGCGGATCGTCCGACACGAGCCGCAGGGTGCTGCGGCCCCCTCGAAAGACGTCCATCCGGTAGCGGGCGACCTTCGACCGCGGCATGGTGATCCGAGAGTACAGCCTTCTGGCGAGCGAAGTCGATTCTCGCGTAAGATCCGACCAGGACCACTCAATGATTTCCGACCCTCGTCTGGATGGGGCGCGCAAGGTCTACTTTCGCCTGACCAATCCCCAGCACGCCGATCTCGACCGCAACATCCGGCAGGTCGAGACCGCGTGGGCCAAGGCGCGCAAGGCGCTGGCCTCGGCGGGAGGGCTCTGCCACTGCGGAAACCGCTGGGGCCACCTGATGAACGGGGTCGAGGTGACGCTGCTCGACCGGTCGCCCTACACGGCCCGGTGCTGGGACGACGATCGGGTCTGGATCAACCTGCCGTTCTTCGCCGAGGAGACGGATGGTGGCGTCGGCGCGCTGGTGCACGAGTTCGGGCACCGGGTGTGGTTTCAGTGCTTGAGCCAGGAGCAGCAGGACCAGTGGACCCGGAGCTGGAACGAGGCGCGCAAGCGCCCGACGCCTCGGTGGACGGGCGAGTGCAGCGGGACGATCAGCGGCTACGCCTGCACGAGCGATCTGGAGGACTTCGCCGAGGTGTTCAAGGCGGTGGTGATGGGTGAGGTGGACCCGTACAACCGGAAGCGCTGGGTGGAGGTCTGCGGCTGCGGCAAGGGCGAAGTCTGCGAACGCCCCCACACCGCCGCGCCGTCCGCCAACCAGTCCGCGAACCTGTCGCGCGCCCCGCGCGGCCCCGCGCCGATCCTCTGGAAGACGCCGGGAGACACAGCAGCGATCGGCCGGACGCCGGGCGGCGGCCCTTGGACGCAGAGTCAGGACGAGCGCTTCGTCATCTGGGTGAAGTCCCACGGCGACCGCCTTCTCTTCAGCGCGCTTGACTACGGCATCCCGGACGAGACGCGCGCGTACACGATCCTCCGCGTGGATCGGAGCCGGCACAGCAGCCCGGACATGAAGAAGGTCCTGGCCGCGGTCGAGCGCTGGGCGCACGAGCATCCAGCCTGACAAGCCCGGAAAGTCCCGGCGACGCGTCATCCGCCACGCGAACGCGCTTGCGTTCGTGTAATACGCGGCGTAGAACAGTGTTGAGGAACACGCGCGCCATGACCGTGCCGTCGGAAGCCACCAGCGAAGCCGTCGAAGCCGTCGAATCCGACGACGAGCAAGCGCTCAACATTGCCTACGCCCAGGTCTTCGTTCTGCTTCACGCTTTGTGGGCCAAGGCGCGCCCCGCCGAACACCCGCCGTTTGGGTTCCCCAAGGTGGCGGACGCTCCGGAGCTGTACGAGTGCGAGGCGTGCAGCGCGAAGCCCGGTTCGCCCTCGCTCTGCTTGCGTTGCCTGGCAGCTCGCCGCTTGGCCGGGTCGACGTGGGTTGGCCCACGTGGGCTGGCATCGCCCGCCTACTCGGAGGCCGCATGGTACGATCTGCAACAGCAGGTGGGTACGCTCGTGCGCGCCTTGCGTGGGCGACCCGACTCGCCGGACGTCGAGGTCGTCTACCGCCAGGCTCACCGCGTGCTGCACCGTCTCTGGACGCAGGCCGTGGGCGCCTCCCAGTACGACAAGCGGCAATGGCGGCAGCTGGAAGGGTGCATCGACACGGTCGCGCACGCGCTGCGCCGGAAGGTCAAGTCCTCCTTGTTCCGGCGATTTGGTCCAGCAACGGGCACGCTGGACCAGCGGATCATCGCCTGGCTGAAGAGCGAAGGGCTCGATGTGGGCGGCGCGCCTGTGGCGAGAGGCACAAGTCTGCGCGACTTCGTCGAAGCGGAGCGTGCGGACGCGCGATTCCAGGCTCTGGAAGAGGCGGAGGCTCAGTGCGAAGCGATCTGCGTAGAAAAAGAGCCGTACTCTGCGGGTGCCATGATGGCGAATCGTCTGCGCGATGCCATACGAACGCTCCGGCAGGGATGACGGGAAGGGAGCACCATGAGCCGCTGGTGGGTCATCGAGACGCGCTCTGGTACGAAGCTCGGCATGGTCGATGGCGAGATGTACCTGGACGCCTTCGGCCACGCCCTCGACCTGATCAAGGAACGATGCGGCTCGGTGCGCCCCCTGCGCCTCGAACTTGGCGAGGGGGAGGCGCCTCCGGCACTCGTCCGCCGTTGCACATGCGGCGCGGAGTACGACGCGTCGAGTTGGCGACAGCTTCCGCAGGTCGGGATCTACGCGGACGAGATCGAGCAGTTCGAGCTTCGCAACTGCTCGTGCCGTTCGACCATTGGCGTTCACATGGCGGCGCTTCCGTGATCTCCGATCCCGCCAAGGCTCATCTTCGAGTGAAGTGAAAGGAGAGGATCGAATGGGCATCTGGATTCTCGACGGCGACGTGGTTGGGATGGATCGTGCGGTCCTTCTGGATTCGGAGACCGAGCGTCCTCTCGACCTGCAGGCCTTCGAGCACCGCGAGCAGGCCGAGTCTTTCGTGGCGTTCGTGGAGACGCAGGCGGTCGGCCTTCCACTTCAGCGACACGACCGGGAATCGCTGGAGCGACTTCGGGAGGCATGGCAGGCTCTTCCGAAGTGCCAGCAGTGCGGCGAACGCGTCGTCCACCCCGGTGAGCTGCCAAACGAGTGCGAAACCTGTCGTCCACCGTGCGACTGGATCGCGGGCGGCGAGACTTGCAACGCACGCGGTACGGAGGTGATCAAGAATCCCCGGATCGGTCTCGACCGGTTCTGTGCCTATCACGCAGCGCTCGTTCGGAAGCGCCTCGCGGCTGAGCGAGGCGCTCCGCGCCCGGAGCGAGGATGAGCGACACCACCCAGGCGCCGCTGATGCTCGGGCAGGTCCTGGCGACGCCCGGCGCGATGGGCGAGTTCAGCGTGGAGGAGATCGCTGCGTGCGTCGTGCGTCACGAGTCGGGCGACTGGGGCGACATCAACGCGGCCGACAAGGCGCGCAACGACGTGGCGCGAGCGGGCGGATCGCGTCTGCTCTCGTCGTACAGGTTCGAGGACGGTCGCAAGCTCTGGATCATCACCGAAGCGGAGAACGCCGACGGCGAGCGTCTGTGCACGACGGTGCTGCTTCCGGCAGAATACTGACGGACGTCGCAGAGAGTGAGAACGAGATGAGGAAGCCGAAAGCGTGCAACATGAAGGTGGGCGACGATGGCGAGCCGCGCGGCCTGATCGTAGGGTACCGCCCCGGGATTCACTCGACGTCCCAAGGCCCCATGCGGGTCGTGAAGTACGTCCCCGTGCCGGAGAAGCGTGGGGAAGGCGCTTTCGGACCCGAATTCGATTCCCGGCGGGTCCACGTAGCAAGAACCGAGACGGGGGCGCCAGGCCTGGTACGTTGGGCAAGCTGCCGAGGCACGAGGGGTGTGGCGATGATGCGCAAGGTCTTCCTGATCGTCATGTCGGCGCTCATCGTTGCCGGCTGCAACGGCTGCGCATTCATGTTCAAGGGACTTGCCGGCGATGGCCGTCAGACGATCCACGTTCAGTCGGTGCCGAGCCAGGCGGATGTGAGCACCGACGGGATGTTCCGTGGTGCGACGCCCACCGACGTGCCTATGCCCAGGGGCCACAACTCGACGATCGTCGTGACGAAGGATGGTTTCCAAGAGGGCGACGTGGTGCTCAGGCGCCGGGCCGACGTGCCCTGGTTCCTCTGGGACATCGCTACCTGTGTTGTCCCCGTTACCCTCTGCATACCTGTCCTGTTCGATGCCATCTCCAGCGCGTGGATGACGTACGACGACGACGAACTGACCGTGAAGCTCAAGCCAGCCGACGTCCACCGTGCGGTTGATCAGTTGGGGACCCCGTCGGAGTTGGTGCAACCCGTCCCACCAGTCCCGCAGCAGTACTGACGGACGTCGCAGAGGGGTGAGAACGAGATGAGGAAGCCGAAAGCGTGCAACATGAAGGTGGGCGACGATGGCGAGCCGCGCGGCCTGATCGTAGGGTTCCGCCCCGGGATTCACCCGACGTCCCAAGGCCCCATGCGGGTCGTGAAGTACGTCCCCGTGCCGGAGAAGCGTCGGCCGAAGCGTCCCCGGTGACCGGCTCGAAAGGGACAAGCGATGAGAGTCATCCGCAACGCTCGGAATCAGCCGTGGAAGCACATCCGTTGGTGCAAGGAGTGCCACTCCAAGCTAGAGATCGTCGCGAGCGATCTCTCGTTCGTGGCTGACTGCCGAGACGGAAACGCCTACAAGTTCGAGTGCCCGGTGTGCAAGCACGAGAACTGGCTCGCGGCGACGCTCGTGCCCCGTGGGCTGGTGCCGTGATGAGGCTCTTCGCCAAGCTGCCCGACGGTGCGCTCGTGTCGCGGTGCACCCATCACAAGTACACACACGTCGTTGCGGTCCAAGATGCGGCGGGCAAGTGGATCGCGTCGAGCTGGACGAGCCGGCCCGCGCGGCATCGCAACAAGTCGGGGGCCGTGCTCGTGCCGGTCGAGCCATCATGACGAACCTGGAGATCGAGAAGGCGCTCGCCGAGGCTGCGAAGTGCGATCTGCGCACGGCACGCAAGGCGCTCGAACACGGCTACAGGACGATCCGCCGCGTGGCCGTGCGCGACCGGATCGCGTTCGCGATGCGGCGCAACCACGACCTCGCCGAGCAGTACAGCAAGGAGCACTACCCGTGAGCGAGCGGACGGCTGGCGAGACCGAGTGTGAGAACTGCGGCATGATCGACGTGCCGATCGTCAAGGACGACTGCTGCGCAGGCTGCATCTGCCAGCGCTGCGGCAAGAGCGCCTTCGAGGTGGGTCGCTCCATGAACGACATGGGGTGGTGTGACACCTGCGAGGCCCTACTGCACAAACGTCGTGATGCCGAGTCGCTGGATCGTAGCGCGTCGACTCTGGAGACTCGATCGATGGTGGAAAGAACGATACGAGGCGTGCGTCGAGGCTGACAAGATGGCGGATGCGATCCGTCATTTCCCTGGGTACGGGGGACTTGGATACGAAAGCCGTGCGAAAGCTGATGCGATCGCGGTGTCGCGCCTGCGGCGAGTCCTGGCTCGCACAGTGCCGAATGGCCGCACCGACGCGACCACTGCGGCTCGTTCTCCACCCATAACGCCACGGTCGCCGATCTGCTGGAGAAGTACGACGCCGAACGGGGAGACCGCGCGAACGCGTAGGAGCAGTGCTCCCGCGGCGAGTGCAACGGCCACCTCCAACCAGGATGAGGAGGTGGCCGCGGCAGTAAGCGGACCCCGGGAGTGGGCCGACTCAATCGTAGCGCACGGGGCTCCGATCAGAGAACGCTGGCCGACCGTTTCCTGCGGATCGTCTGCCCGATTATCTGATCACTCGTGACGCGTCGCGCTAATTGGTGATCTTTAGGCAACTCAGCCGCACGCGGCTGAAGGTGAATGCGCGCGTGTTTGACACCGTGTATAACACTCGCGCACTCTTGGCTGATGATGATTTGACACACGAAGCGAAGTTCATGACGGCCGCCGCGCAGAGCGAGTGGGCCCTGATGAAGCTCTTCGCCGCCAATCTCACGCAACTCCGCGAAGGGCGCCGCTGGAACAAGACCGAGCTTGGGCAACACGCGTGCATGGACAAGAGCATGGTGAGCCGCGCCGAGAACCCCGAGAAAAATGGGCGAAGCGTGCAGCTCGACACGCTCGTGAGGTTCGCGCTGGCCCTCAACGTCCCCGTGTGGACGCTGCTGTTGCCGCCTCCGCTCACCTTCCGAGCCGGTGACGAATAGGAAACCCGTCATCCCCATATAACTAAACGATGACGGGCACTTGCGCTCCGATCGAGGCGTGCCTATTGTCCTGGGACCTGCGGTTCACGCAGGACAACAGGCACACGCACTACCGTACCCGTCGAACGGAAGGCCCCCGGCGTCCTACCGCCAAAGGCTCTCCGGCCGACACACTGACTCGCGCTCGCGCGCGGATATGGTCGGCGCCCCCGAAGGGGCCGTCGCACACGTACCGTACGCGCAAGACAGTAAGACTGCCCTGGCGACCGCGCAAGCCCGAGCAGACGCCCTCCGTGTGCCCGCAACTGCCGGAGGTTCCAATGCCCGTGCGCGCCGTCCCGTCGGGGAGGGCCGGGCGCCCGGGACCGCGCTTGCCGTCCTGGGCGCTCACGGCCGCACCCCGTCCAGGGCGGCGGCCACGAGATCATCGGTGCTCCAGAGGGTCTTGCTGACGCAATTCGAGCGCGTCACACGCCGGACAGGTATTGCGTCCGGTCGGCGCGAAGGCGCCACAGTCGTCGCAAACGTGTGCGATCCGTTCGACACGCGCGCCCTCCGGCGGCTCCCCGAATGGTCGGTGACCCTGTTCACGCGCTTCGCGTGCTATTTCGTCGGCGGTGTCCTCCTCGAAGCGCGTTGCGTGTTGTGCGCTCATGACCCACGTGGACACGGCCCAGTCGGGTCCTGCCGAGAGGTACCAGTCACCGTTGCGAACGACCCAATCCCGCATCAACTCCTCCGTGCGTGCATCTACAGTGAAAGGTACTGCGCGAACACCTCGAACATTTCCACGAGATCCTCAGTGCCTCGTCGGGTCTCGGAACGCCAGGCTTGCTCGAAGTCGTCCCCCACCAGGGCGCCCCACACATCGGCCATCTGCGCTTTGAAGCAGGCAGTGCACTCCCGTTCCGAGTCGTGCTCGCACTTGCGGTTGGCGATGTCACTCATGGGTGCCCTATTCCTTGCGGACGACTTTCCAGCAGCTGCTGGCCCCTCTCGGCACCACCTCGATCGTCCGGCCGAGGACGATACGGCCACAGTGCTTGTTGAGGTACCGCACGAGCCTGGCGACGTGGACCGGCGCCTGGCGACAGATGAAGCGGAGCGCCTCGCGCGCGCCATCCAGTCCGTCGGGACGCAACTCGACTCCGAGGCGCTCGACGATTGCGCCCGCGCTCATGCCTTCCCCGCCCGGATCGAAGTGTTCGATGGCCTGCAGCAGATGCCCCAGTCTTTGCAGGCGGGCCTCGTCGGTGTCCTCGTCGGACTCGATGGAGTCCAGCTCACTCTCGACTGTGCGCTGGACGGTCTCGGCGATCCGGTCGGCGTACGCTGCCCGCCGCTCTTTGGAGAGCCACGGCATGTCGTACAGGAAGTGCATGGCGAGCGCGAGGCATTGGGCATCGTGCATGCGGTCAAGCCTATCCTGAGCGCGCGCCGTCGAGCAAGCAGCGCGTCGACCTTGACAGTCCTGTTGAACAGCGCGTATCACAAACTCGTGGGTGTCCAAACGCAGACCGAAGGCAAGTCCACGGAAGACGGTGCGGGCGCGACGCCGAAGCGCAAGACCGGCTTCGCTCTCCTCGACGACGACGCTCGTCGCCGGATCGCCAAGTCGGGTGGCCAAGCGTCGGCCCGGAGCGACAAAGCATGGCGCTGGACAGCGGAGATGGCGCGCGAGATGGCGCCGCTCGGCGGTCATGCTGCGCGGGACAAGCGGCGCGCAACGGAGCAGGGCTAGGACGCGAAGGACGAGGACATGGCCGAGGGATTGAATCGTGTGATGCTGCTCGGGCACCTGGGCGCCGACCCGGAGCTGAAGGTCACTCCGGGCGGCATGGCAGTGCTGAAGCTTCGGATAGCGACCAACGAGTCTTACCTCGACAAGAACCAGGTGCGTCAGGAGCGTGTCGAGTGGCACCGCGTGACGGTGTGGGGACGACGGGCCGAGGGCCTCGCGAAGTTCCTTCGCAAGGGCTTTCAGCTCTACGTCGAGGGTCGGCTCCAGACGTCGAGCTACGAGAAGAACGGCGAGAAGCGGTACTCGACGGAGATCGTGGCCATCAACGTCATCGTGACGGTGGGTGACCGGGCCGGTGGTGGCGGGGGTGGTGGTGGTGGCGGCGGCGGGTCGCGCCGGCCGGCGCCGTCGGGTCCGTCCGATGCGGACGAATCCGCGTCGTACGGATCGGGTGGTGGAGGCGGCAGTGGCGGCGGGGGCGACAATGGACCCGCGCCCGAGGACGACATCCCGTTCTGAGCCGATGCAGTCGGTCAGCAGAAAGGTGCGTTGACCTCACGTGCAACGGAACGTATAACGCGGACACGATGGCGATTCGCGCCGCACGATGGCCGAGGGGCACCGGATGCGCCGTGTGATCTTGGAGACACCGTACCCGGGCTGGTCGTGGCCACATCTGACCTACGCGCAGAGCTGCATGGACGACTGTCTTGCCCAGGGTGATGCGCCGATGGTCGGTCACCTGCTTTATCCCCCACGGTTCGGGCTCGCGGGCTCGGAGGCGTCGCTCGCGTGGGAGGACGGCTGCGAGGCGCTGATCGTCTACATGGATCTCGGGATGGCGCACAACATGAGGCAGGCCGTGATGCGAGCGATGGTCGCCAAGCGGCCGATCGAGGTACGCGCGCTGGAGCAGGAAAACCAGCCGCTCGTCGACCGGGTGCGCGCCGGTTTGCGCGGACGACCCGCGGAGGTGTCGAGCGACGTCTGCCGGCATCAGGCCGACACGCCGGTCTTCGACCATCGTGTTCCGGGCCGCGTGCTTTCGTGGCGGTGCGGATGCGGAGCGACGGGACCGACAGAAGACCAAGTCAAGGCGGCACTCCAGGAGGCGGCAGGACACCGATGAGGTATTACCTCGACACGGAGTTTCACGAGGACGGCCGGACCATCGACCTCATCTCGCTGGGTCTCGTGGCCGAGGACGGCCGGGAGTTCTACGCCTGCAGTCTCGACGCGGAGCTACATCGGTGCCACGCGCGTGACACATGGCTGATGGACAACGTGCTGACGAAGCTCCCACCGTATTCCGATCCGGCCTGGATGCATCGGACGCAGATCCGCGACCGGCTCCTCGACTTCATGCTCCATCCGCTTCCGTACCGTCCGGGCGAGCCGACGGCCCAGCGGGATCCCATCGGCGGCACGTCGATCGCGATGTGGGCGTACTACGCAGACTACGACTGGGTCGCCTTCTGCCAGCTCTTCGGTCGGATGATCGACTTGCCGCCCCAGCTTCCAAAATGGTGCCGCGACCTGAAGCAACTGTCGGTCGACGTGGGGAGCCCGAAGCATCCACCGAAGTTGAAGGACGGCGAGCACAACGCGCTGGCCGACGCGCGCTGGAACCGGGATCTGCACGTGATTCTGGAGAAGGAGCGCACGCGGCGAATGCAGGGGGTTCCATGACACGAAGGCGGCGGCTTCGACGAGGCGCGGGCGATGTTCTCGACCAAGTCGTCGTCGCGGGCCATCTGGGTGCCTGCACGCCCGTCGCGTTGGCGGTAAATCTGACGCTTGCGGGCGCCAAGGTTCGGGCGTAAGACGAGATGTCAAACAGCGACGACGAGGAGTCCCACACGATGAATGACGGCGTCATGATGAGCGAAGACGGGTTCGGTGTGACGGAGGCGGTCGAGGGGCCGCCCATGAATCCGGTGCACATGCGCGCGATGACAGCTCCGCCAACCGGACGTCCGAAGAAGCTGTCGCCGGCCATCGTGCAGTCGATCCGGGAGGAGTTCCGGCAGCTCATCGACGGCGATCTCGACGACAACCTCACGCAGATCGAGCATCTCGCGGCTCGCGCGCGCGATCTGTTCATGACGTTGAAGGGCGGAGAGGCCCACATTCGGCAGCGCACGGGCGTTGTCGGTTTGCAGCCCAACATCGGGACCTACAGCTCTAGCTGGGGGGGCATTGTGGCAAACGGTGGGGTGGAGCAATTCGGAGCCATTTCCATCCGGCAGCTCGTCGAGCACCTGCCCGAGGTGATCACGAAGGTCGCCGAAGCGCTGGCCAACAGCCCGGCGCGGCAAATCGAGGCGATCGCCGCCGCTCGCAAGGGGGGTCTGGACGACGTGGCCGAGAAGCTGGAGCAGAGGTTGCTCCATCGCCCGACGCCGGTCACGACCGACGTGTCGCCCGCGCCCGCGGCGCCCGCGAACGGCCACAACCACGCTCTCACCGCCGCGACGACAGATCACGACACCGGGCACACCAATGGTGCGGCCACGCCGGCCGCATAGGCAGGAGGTTCTCCATGTTGCGAGTGATGTACATCCCGTCCTGGAACGGCGACTGGCGTCTCGAACCCGATCCGAACAAGCCCGAGACCCAGACGCAGCTGGCCGTGGTGCGGCCGACCGCCACCGAGCGCAACCAGCTGCGCGCGATGCAGAAGGCGTTCGCGGATCGCGGCTGGCTGGACGACAAGGACAAGGACTTCCCGGAGACCCTCTTCACCCGCCGCATCACGATCAAGGCGTCGCTCGTCGACGTCGGGCCGGTGGTCATTCCGATTGCCAAGCCGGGCAAGAACGTGCTGACGGCCATCCGCTTCAAGGACGGCCACACCGAGGTCGTCGAGGCGAGCGAGATGACGCCCGAGCCGGCCCCGCCCGTCGAGCCGCCGCAGGCGACCGAGACGGAGAAGCCCGCTGCGACCGAGTCCCCGAAGGGGGACAAGGTGAAGGAGCTGGCCGCCAAGCCCGACGCCGAGGCGGCGGCGACAGTGCGCCGTCCCACTCCCTGCTGTCCGGATTGCTACGAGGGCGCGATCCTGCCCGCGACCGAGGCGCTTCTGGCCTTCCTGGACGAGGAGCAGCACCAGACGTGGGCCTCGGATCGGTACGTCATCGTCCGTGGGGAGTACACGCGGCACCGGTACCTCATCGCGCACCGGCACAGCGCCATCGCCGCGCAGAACAGCCGCATCACCTACGATCTGGACGACGGGGGCATCCTGAAGTTCCACGACTGGACCGTGCCTCCGGAGGAGGAGGTGCTGGCCGCGATGCTGATCTTGCAGCACCGCGAGCCGTGGCTCCGCAACGAGGCAACCTGCCTGGGCGCGTGCAGCTATCGGCACGTCTTCAAGAACCCCTTCGGTGACGGGATGGACGGCGTACGTGACTCGTCCTTCACTGCGCAGTTCGGCCAGCGCGTGCTGAATGCCCTGGGCATCCAGCCGGTCCATCCGCGCCTGCGTGCGGTCACCAAAGTGATCGCGAACACGCCCAGCGGTCCGGCTCTGGTGGACAACGCGGTTTGGAGCTAGGACCTGGCGCCATGGAAGCAGGCCCCGGTATCCGTGCACGGATGTGGGATGTCCTGGAGAGCGTTCGCGATGGCGCGGCGCTCCCGATGCCGGCGGAGGACGAATCCTTTCTCGTGCTCAACCCCGGCTACCACGATGGCAAGCGCGCCTCGTTCCTTCTCCTGCCGGCCGCCTTCTGCCAGTCCATGCTGCTCGCGCCTGCCGGTCTCCGTCGGCAGGACGTGTCACCAACGCCGATTGGTCGCATCTTGACGGTGACCGATCGGGGCGTCGTGCTGTCGGTGATGACCTCGCAGCGCCTGGCTCACTGGAGTTGTGAGGCGACCGCCGACTTCCGCGAGCTGGGTGGCGGCACGACGATGGGCTCGCTCGACGATGCCGCCCGCGCGGAAGGATGGCTCGTACCCTGGGTGGACTTCGACGCCGTGATGAGCGCCATGGCGCGGCGCAGCGGCCTGAAGACGAGCTACAGCCAGCTGATGAAGCGCCCTTTGGGCTCGGTGGTCAGCAAGGGCGGCGAAGGCTAGTGGCCGCGCCCCGTGCGGGGCATGATGGGACGCCATGAAGATCGACGTCTACACCTTCCCATCGGGCGATCAATGGATCGCAGCGTGGCGCCACTACGACGTCGTGACCCAAGGCAAGACGGAACGGGAGGCAAGCGAGCGTCTGCTCCGCTCCCTCGGGGCACAATGTCTCTGGGATGCGATGGATGGCCGTCGCCCGTTCGAGAACGTCTCGCCGCCGCCGCCGGACGTCCTGGCGGACTGGGAACGGCGGCACCGCGAGGCCCACCATTGAGGCGATGCAGATGTCCGCGGTGGAGCTGCTGCGTCGAATGGGTGCGGCGAAGTGAGGTGGAGCGCGCATGGCACTCAGTCCTTTGCGCGCGCTCTGGAAGGAGACCGTGTCGAGCGCGCTGACCCATTGCGCGCTGGGACGAAAGCGAAGCTGGAAACGTCAACGAAGGAGTGTCACATGGGAATGTACGGACGCAGCGAAGGTGATACGCGGGTGACGGTCAAGAAGGAGACCCTGCTCGCGGCACTCAGGAAGAACCGGGAGTGGCACCGCTCGGTGTTCCTGAAGGCGCAGGAGGGATTTCGGCGCCTCTGCATCAAGCACCTCGACGAGATGTTGGCGGACGCGAAGGAGGGACGCGCGTTCAAGCTGAGCGTCGGACTCCAGGCCCCGCAAGACCACACCAAGGAGTACGACGTCAACATCCAGATGTTGGAGATGTCCGAGGACGAGAAGCTCGTCATCAGCGAGGAGCAGTTCCGCCACTTCGTGCAGGACGACTGGGAGTGGCGGGCCGACTTCCTGTCCAACTCGGCGCAGTACACCTAGGCAACCGTGCGCGGTCGGGCGTCAGCAAGGCGTCCGACCCTGCGCGCGAGGAGGTGATCGATGAGCGGCAAACCGCACGAGGTAGTCGACCCGGACGGAATCACGAGACGGTGCGGATGCCTCTACCCGAACACACACGGGTCCCGCCTGATCCCACCGGACCCGAAGGTGGCCGAGGCGCGCGAAGCGCTCGCCCTTCTGTCGGACGAGCAGGTGGTGGAGTTGTGGGAGAAGCTGCGTACGCTCCCAACCGCGCCCGCGCCAGAGGCGTGCCACGTCTTCTTCAAGGACGCTTCCGGTGAGCATGGGCATTGCGTGCTGCCGCGGGGGCACGATGCGCACAAGCTCCGCCCGTGAGCGGTGCGAGTTCTGCCGACGGTGCTGGGTGGCCGTCGTCCTTGGGACGGAGGAGAGGATCGAATGAAGCGGAGTCCTGGGTTTCAGGCACACGGGGGACCATGAGCAAGCCGAAGGTCACGCTCTTGAAACCGTCCAAGGCAGACATCGACGAGGAAATCAGGCGACGCTTCCGCTACATGTCGCCCGAGCACATTGCGGAGGACTTCAAGTCGCCCCGCGAGCGAGCAGCCATACGCGCAGTCTTCAGGTGGCTTTCTCTCAACGGGCTCTGTGCCTGGGAGCTGAAACGCAGGAACGTTTACACGACGGCCGCCATGTTCAAACGGGTCCGCCGGGACGGTCCTTACCAGGCCGTGGTGGTGCCCGTGGAGGCGATCCGAAGGGCGGAAGCGTTGCTGAATCCATCGGATACGGACTGAGGACATGCGGCGTACGACGACGTAGATTTAGCGACGAGTCCCTCGTCGCGAAGACGAAAAGCGGCGCGTAGCGTGCGCGCTGGGAAGGAAAGGACGAAGGAGACATGCCGGAGTACAAGGTGATTGGTCACAAGAAAGACGACCCATGCCCGAAGTGCGAGCACGAAAGCTTCTGCGCCGACTGCGGGGTCTGCTCCCACTGCGGGCACTGCGCGACCCCGGCGCTCGACAAGAGCGAGGGCGACGATGACTGAATGCTGCCACGGATACGAGATCGTCTACCCCGATGGTCGCGTGCGTCGCTACCCGTACCACAACGAAGGTGACGCGGCATCGGATGCGCGGCGCGTGACGAAGCGCGGTTGCCTTCGTCTGGGCGGCGCCTTCAAGACGTCGAGCGATCTGGAGGCGAGTCAGCCGCCATGTCCTGACGGTGAGCACACCGTGCGACCGATCATGGTCGTACATCGGAGTCATTCGGAACGCGGCCAAGGCTAGCGCCCCTGCGCGCTGGGACAGAAACGACGCTGGAAAGGAGATGCGATGAGAACGCACCTGATCGATGGGCAGTTCAAGTCAGACAAGTACGACTGGAGCCCGCCCGGGTTCGTGCCGTTGAAGCTGACAGACCCGATGGCGTGGGAGCCTCTCTGGAGGTACGCGCAGACTCGACGCAGCGTCGACGCGGAGTTCGCGGACGATTTGGAGGCAGCGTTGAAGTTGGCGGGGTACGTTCCACCAACCGCGCTGATGACGGGTGAGCAGCGCGAGCTGATCGCCGAGCATGGCCCCTACACGCTGCGGGAGGACGGCGTTCTCATCGACGGCAACGGATTCTCGCTGGCCTGGTCGATGCGCCCCAACGAGGCCGCCGAAGAGTGCGACTGGGACCGCGCCGTCGTTGCTGCCCTGAACGAGGTGCACGGCGCGGAGCAGCCGAGCGAAGAGTCCGACAGGCACGAGCGCAAGGCGCAAGACGACTGCGCATGACGGCGTGGCCCCCGACCGATCTGGCCTCGGAGCGCATCGAGGTGGCAGGAAACGCCGGCAAATGGGCAGCGCTGTCGCGCTGCGGCCGGTACCGCTTTCTTCTGGGCCGCGCCTGGGATGAGCCCGACGCGGGAGGTTTGCAAGGCCCGTTCGGCTTCTGGAAGCGGCCGATCTGCGTCTGGGTGATGCTCAACCCGAGCACAGCGGACCACGCGAAGGACGATCCGACGATCCGCAAGTGCATCGGCTTCGCTGAGCGCCTCGGCTGCGGCGGCATCCTTGTTGCCAACCTCTTCGCGTGGCGGGCGACCGATCCGAACGATCTCGTTCAGGTCATCGAAGCGGGACGGGAAGATCCCGTGGGCTGGTGCAACGACGCGATGCTCGACCGGGTGAGCGCACTGCAGCCGCTGCTCGTGGGATGGGGCAAGCCGAAGCCGGCCTTTCGTGCGCGGGCCGAGCGGGTCTGGAGTCTGGGCCTCGCGCGGTCATGGCCGATGATGTGCGTGGGCGTCAACGACGACGGCTCGCCGAGACACCCACTCTTCGTGCCCTACGAGGTCCAGGCGCTGCTACTGCGCCAGGCCCGAGACAACCTCCGTGCCGGGATGCCGCACGGGCTGCCGCCGAGCGCGGCGCGTGCTAGCTGAGAAGGGCCATGGGATTGGGAGCTGCGCGAGTACATCGAGCGGGAAGAGAAGCGGCGGGAGCTGGAGAGCAAGCTCCTGGCCACACTGCCGATGCTGATGCAGACCGCGACCTCGGGGTCGAAGGCCAAGAAGCGTCGCAGCGCCTCGTTCGTGGACAAGTGGGGCACGATCATCCTGCTCTCCGTCGGGGTCGCAGGCACCGTCCTCTTCGCGCTCCGGTACTTCTTCGCTCGCTGAGGTGACTGCCTCATGCCCCATCGCCTGGTCGTTCATTGCAAGCGCGAGCCCTTCGACGTCTACATCGGCCGTGGTCGCGACTCGCAGTGGGGCAACCCGTTCACGTGGAAGAAGGGCACGCTGGCGGACTTCGTCGTACCCCAGGACGAGGTCCTACCGCGCTACCAGGCCTGGGTACTGTCGCAGCCCGAGCTGGTGGCGCGCATCAAGCACGAGCTTCGCGCCCGGCGTCTGGGCTGTTGGTGCGCGCCCAAGGCCTGCCACGGTGACACGCTCGCGGCCATCGCCAACGACGAGCCGCTGCCCGTGTGGGCAGCCCAGGCGGTGCTCCTGTGAGGGTGCTGTCGCTTCGCCAGCCCTGGGCCTGGGTGGTTTTGCACCTTGGCAAAGACATCGAGAACCGCCTCTGGGACACCCCCGTCCGAGGAGACTTCCTCATCCACGCATCGAAGGGCATGACGCGCGACGAGTACTACGGCTGCATGGAGTTCTGCCGACATGTGCTTGGGACCTCCGCGATCGCTCGCTTCCCGGCGCTCAAGGCGTTGCCTCGCGGCGTGATTGTGGGCGCGGCGCGTCTGGTTGACGTCATCCCTCCGTGCCCGGATTGCGTGTGCGACCGGAAGCAGGGGCTGGTCCTCACCGCATGCGCTCGCGATCACCGCTGGCACATGCCCTGGCAGTACGGCTTCATCCTCCAGAACGTGCGGCCCTCGCCGGCCCTCATCGAGTGCACGGGCCACCTCAACTTCTTCGGGGCGCCCCCGGATGTCGTGACGCGTCTTCGCGAGGCTTCCGGTGTCGGTCAAGACAAAACGAAAAAAGAAGTTGCGTGACGGCTGGGCCACTGCTACGTTCGTGCAAGTCGCATGTTGCACTGGTCGTTCGCACCAAGGACTGTCGAGGCGCTGATGGCGAAAGCCTCAGCTGCGTCGACATCCGTCGTTTGTGCGACCGGATTCCGCGATCATCAGCAGCCCCGGATTTCGCGCGCGAACGCCACGAAGTCCAGCCCGGTGGAGGGTACCTAGGGGCGGCAGTCACGAGAGGAGCAATTTTCGTGAAGGCCGCCCCGGAGAAACCCGGTGGCGGCCTTCGGCGTTTTCAGGCTCCGAAGAGCAGGTGAGTCGAGGAGAAGAGTCATGTGGACGCAGCGAAAACAGAAGACCGTGCGCGGGGGAAGCCGCGCGTCAGAGCACCAGGAGGGCTCTTAGCTCAGTTTGGTAGAGCAGCCGCCTTTTAAGCGGATTGTCGCGGGTTCGAATCCCGCAGGGCCCACTCGGTTCGATCATCGATCCGAACCATGGGCCCGTAGCTCAGTTGGCAGAGCAGGCGCCTCTTAAGCGCAAGGTCGAGGGTTCGACGCCCTCCGGTCCCACAAAACGAAAGACGCATTCCGGGTTCGTCCAACGGTAGGACACTGGCCTCTGATGCCAGTTATTGGGGTTCGAATCCCTAGCCCGGAGCCACAGCTGACGTGTGCCTTCCGCATGCGGCAGCCCGTTCCTTGACAAGCGAGGTCACGCAGTAAAACGCGCGCGAGGGAGCTAGCCCCTCTCTCGTGCGCGCCGTTTTCCGACTTAGCTCAGTTGGTAGAGCAAGCGGCTGTTAACCGCTGGGTCGCAGGTTCGAGCCCTGCAGTCGGAGCAAGAACGCCTACGTAGCTCAGTTTGGCAGAGCACTGCTTTCGTAAAGCAGAGGTCGTCGGTTCGAGGCCGACCGTGGGCTCTCACGTCCCCGTCGTCTAGCTGGCCCAGGACACTCGCCTCTCAAGTGGGTAACAGGAGTTCGACCCTCCTCGGGGACGCAACGGATCGTCGATGAAGTTCGGTCGACGACCTGAGGCCAAGGACCGCTGCTTTTCACGTAGTCAACGCGGGTTCGAATCCCGCTGGGCGCGCTGTAGGTTGTGCATGGCCGGATAGCTCAGATGGAAGAGCGGCTGCCTGAAGAGCAGCGCGTCGCAGGTTCGAGCCCTGCTCCGGCCACGATCTCGGTTCGCAATGGCGCAGCCGAACGGTGGGACAGATTCATCAGCGTGTAGCGCAGCCAGGTAGCGCACTTCGTTGGGGACGAAGGGGTCGGGGGTTCGAATCCCCCCACGCTGACCGATTGACCGATTGACCGATTGGAAGTGTGGAAGTTTGGAAGAGTGGCCGAGTGGCTGAAGGCGTCGGTCTCGAAAACCGGAACACCGCAAGGTGTCGCGAGTTCGAATCTCGCCTCTTCCGCTGTTGGAGGGATGGTCGAGTGGCTGAAGGCACCCGCTTGGAAGACGGGAGCACCGCAAGGTGTCAGGGGTTCGAATCCCCTTCCCTCCGCGACGTGTGTGTGTTGGAGGAATGGCCGAGTGGCCGAAGGCGCTTGTTTTGAAAACAGGAATGGGGAAACCCATCGGGGGTTCGACTCCCTCTTCCTCCGCAAATGAATACGCTGCTATTGGAGAGGTGGCCGAGTGGTTGAAGGCGCACGCTTGCTAAGCGTGAGGCGGTAACACGCTCGCGAGTTCGAATCACGCCCTCTCCGCAGAGACACAACAGCAGAAAGGAGAACGTTCATGTATTCGCCAGACGTCGATGGTGACGAAACGGTCCCATAGTCGAGTGGCAAGACGCTTGCCTGTCACGCAAGTAGCACGGGTTCGATTCCCGTTGGGACCGCTGTGTCGGCTGTGTTCGGTGTTCGGGGGTGCAGGCGATGGTTGCCGGCTGGTTTCCAAGTCCAGCGTCGAGAGGGTTCAATTCCTTCGCACCCCGCAGTGCGCAGTGTGTGTGTGTTTTTGGGGACGTAGCTCAGCTGGGAGAGCGACAGGCTGGCAGTCTGTAGGTCAGGGGTTCGATCCCCCTCGTCTCCACGAACGCTCGTCGTCAGGGCTGCACCCGTCCACGGGTGCCCCGTGCAGGGGAACCGTGGGCGGCCTGACGACGGGCGGTGATGGTGTGCTGGGGACGTAGCTCAGTTGGGAGAGCGCGGCGCTCGCAACGCCGAGGTCGGAAGTTCGATCCTTCTCGTCTCCACCGTTCCACCGTTCCACCGTACGGGGCTGTAGCTCAGTTGGAAGAGCGCTAGCTTTGCAAGCTGGATGTCGCCTGTTCGAGTCAGGTCAGCTCCACGAAGTCACGAAGTCAGAAATCAGTCGGCGTAGCTCAGTAGGCAGCGCACTCCTTTGGTAAGGGAGAGGTCACGCGTTCGATCCGCGTCGCCGGCTCGGAGTGAAACATGCGGGCGTAGCTCAGATGGTAGAGCACGAGCTTCCCAAGCTCGGTGTCGCCGGTTCGATCCCGGTCGCCCGCTCGGATCCCGGATCCGGGCTCTCGAAGCTCGTGTCCCGGCCAGGTCGCGCCGATGTAGCTCAACGGTAGAGCACCTGTTTTGTAAACAGGTGGTTGAGGGTTCAAGTCCCTTCGTCGGCTCTCGTCGGCTCTCGTCGTCTCTCGTGTCTTTGCGGGTGTAGCTCAGATGGTAGAGCCTCTGCCTTCCAAGCAGATTGTCGCCGGTTCGATCCCGGTCGCCCGCTCTCGTGGTCTGGGGCTGCCACGTCGAGGGTTGTGATTACGTGCGAGGTGTTGTCGTCTGTTGTTGTGTGCGGCTGTAGCTCAGTTGGTAGAGCGCTTCGTTGCCAACGAAGAGGTTCGCCGGTTCGATCCCGGTCAGCCGCTCTGGGTGTCCTGCAAGCCCTCTCACAGGTGGTCTCTCGGTACGCGCTGACCATGCGTACTGAGCCCAAGGTCAACCCTGTGGGATGGCTGCGGGTGCCCTCCAAGCACAGTGTGGTGGGATAGCCAAGTGGAAAGGCTCCGGTTTGCAAGTCCGGGATGCGCGAGTTCAATCCTCGCTCCCACCTCCAGCTCTCTAGCTCCCAGCTCCCAGCTCCCTGCCCCCGTAGCTCAGCTGGACAGAGCGTCGGCCTTCGAAGCCGCAGGTCGCCCGTTCGAATCGGGCCGGGGGGTGCAGCTGCAGTCTCGCTGTTCCGTCTGTTCCAGGCCCTCGTAGCTCAGTGGAAGAGCAGTCCCCTTCTAAGGGACGGGCCGCCCGTTCGAATCGGGCCGGGGGTACGAAGTCACGAAAGCACGAAATCACGAAGTCACGAAAGCGCGAAAGCACGAAGTGAGTCCTCGTAGCTCAGTTGGAAGAGCGCTGGTCTCCGAAGCCAGAGGTCGCGCGTTCGAGTCGCGCCGAGGATACGAAGAGGCCGCGTCTGCCACCCGTTGCGAAAGCGACGATCGGGCGAGGCGGCGGCCCGCTTGTTTACGCGCCCGTAGCTCAGCGGAACCAGAGCACTCGGCTACGAACCGAGGGGTCGCACGTTCGAATCGTGCCGGGCGTACTGTGAACTGTGGATGGCGGACCGCAGACCGCAGGTAGTGCTTGTGGATTGAAATGCCTGGGTAGCTCAGTCGGTAGAGCAGCTGTTTCATACGCGGCGGGTCAGGGGTTCGAATCCCTTCCCAGGCACGATACATGAGACGAAACGAAGAGGGACGGTAGCTCAGTCGGAAGAGCGTCGGTTCCACACTCCACACTCCGAAGGCCGCGAGTTCGAGCCTCGCCCGTCCCACCTCCTCTCGCATCACGCATCACGCATCACCCATCACCCATCGTGGGAGTAGCTCAGTAGGTAGAGCACCTGCATGACACGCAGGAGATCGCCGGTTCGAGCCCGGCCTTCCACACGAAGCAACGCCAGGTAGTCGTCTCGGAGAAGCGGGCACGTAGCTCAGGCCGGTGAGAGCGCACGTCTGATACGCGTGAGGTCGGTGGTTCAAAGCCACCCGTGCCTACTGAGGGTAAAACCATGAGAAGAAGAAAGAAACGGTAGGTGTCCCATGAACGCTCGGACTCTCGTGCTCACCTGGGGTGAGCAGCCGCACAGGATCGTCAGCTGGCAGCGCGCGGTGTGCCTTGTCGTCAACGGCAAGGTCGACGTCGTGCGCGAGTACGAGGCGACCATCCCCTCGGAGAGGATGACGGTTCGTCTGCCGGCGGTCGTGAAGCTTCGCAGGGAGGTGCCGATCCCGCGCCGGTCCGTCCGGTTCGGGCGCATGTCGGTGTACCTCCGCGACGGTTTCCGGTGCTGCTACTGCAACGTGCGACGCGAGCCGAGCGAGCTGACTTACGACCACGTCATCCCGCGCATCCAGTGGCGCGGCCCTCCAGAGAAGCTCACGGACTGGGAGAACATCGTGACGTCGTGCTGGGACTGCAACCAGGAGAAGGGCAGCCGGACCCCCATGCAGGCCGGCATGAAGCTTCTCCGCAAGCCGTTCAAGCCGCAGAAGCTGCCGCCTCTGCCCTTCTTCTGGCCGAAGGATCCTCCCGAGGCCTGGTTGGACTGGCGGCCGATGCAGGCCAACGACGTGGTGGCCGCGTGATTGCGAACGAGGCAGCGCCTGTGGTAGCAGGCAGGCGCTGCCGCTCTTTTTCTTCATCGGGGTGTAGCGCAGCCTGGTAGCGCATCTGCCTCGGGCGCAGGTGGTCGGAGGTTCGAATCCTCTCACCCCGACAGCGACCAGCGACAGCGATCCAGCGATCGAGCGATCCGTCATCTTGGCTCTTCTTGGCTTGCGTAGTAGGTGGACTGTGTACGGTGGGCGTCGTCTAGCGGTTAGGACCCGGGATTGTGGCTCCCGGTACGGCGGGTTCGATTCCCCTCGCTCACCCTGAAGTTCGTCGCGGCGCGAAGGCTCCGCAACATCACGCCCCTGGAGCCGGAACTCGTCCGGCGGGGCGCAACCGTGTGGAGAAAGAGAAGGGACTGGCAATCCCGAGGCTGACAACATGAAGACGCACGTGAACGTGGGGACGATCGGTCACGTCGACCACGGCAAGACCACGCTGACGGCGGCCATCCTGGCGGTCCAGGCCCACGCGGGCCTGGCCAAGGCCAAGGCCTACGCCGACATCGCCAAGGGCGGCACGGTCAGGGACCCCACCAAGACGGTCACCATCGCCATCTCGCACGTCGAGTACGAGACGGAGAGCCGTCACTACGCGCACATCGACTGCCCTGGCCACGCGGACTACATCAAGAACATGATCACGGGGGCCGCACAGATGGACGGCGCGGTCCTCCTGGTCGATGGAAGCCAGGGTCCGCAGCACCAGACCAAGGAGCACATCCTGCTCGCTCGTCAGGTCGGCGTGGAGCGGATCGTCGTGTTCATCAACAAGGTGGACATCGCGGATCCGGAGCTTCTGGAGCTGGTGGTGGCTGAGGCCACCGAGGCGCTGGAGCTTCAGGGATACAAGGACTCCCCGGTGGTCATGGGCTCGGCGATCAAGGCGCTCAAGGACCCGGGCACGGACGGCGCGTGCATCACGGAGCTTCTGGCGGCGATGGGGAAGCACTTCCCGGACCCGAACCGCGACTACGACGCGCCGTTCATGATGCCCATCGAGGGTGTTCACACCATCAAGGGGCGCGGTACGGTCGTCACGGGGCGCATCGGACGCGGAGTGCTCAAGGCTGGCTCGACGGTGGAGATCATCGGGCTGACCGACGCCGAGGCCAAGC
>Ga0181516_10000815_pt1 | contig 25828 bp, 25 predicted proteins | sample PEATcosm2014_Bin_25_FD_121104 | JGI IMG/M metagenome (GOLD analysis project Ga0181516, IMG submission 121104) | Peatland microbial communities from MTU Mesocosm Facility, Houghton, MI, USA - PEATcosm2014_Bin01_10_metaG | ecosystem: Environmental > Terrestrial > Soil > Wetlands > Peat | place... | reverse complement strand
GTCGGGGCGAACCAAGCGGAGTAACGCGTGACCAACGAGTACCTGGCCCTCGGCGAGCGCGTGATGCTCATTGACGCCAAGGACCGCCATTACCTCATCACGCTGCGTGCTGGAGCGGCCTTTCACACCCACGCCGGGATCATTCAGCACGACGACATCATCGGTGCGCCCGAAGGTTCGCTCGTGAAGGGCAACACCGAACGGAGCTTCTTAGTGCTTCGTCCGACCTTGTCCGACGTGGTACTCAAGATGCCGCGCGGAGCCCAGGTGATCTATCCCAAGGATCTCGGTACGATCCTGATGCAAGCTGATATAGGGCCCGGCATGCGCGTGCTCGAAGCGGGCGTGGGTTCGGGTGCCCTGTCGATGACGATGTTGCGCGCGGGGGCACTGATCACGGGTTACGAGATTCGCGAGGACTTCGCCGAACAGGCGAAGAAGAACGTCCACGAACTCCTCGGTCCCGAGGTCCCCTACAACGTACAGATCCGCGACGTCACCCACGGCATCGACCACGAGGGATTCGACCGCATCATCCTGGATATGCCCGAACCGTGGGACGTCGTCAAGCACGCCGAAAGTGCCCTACGGCCCGGGGGCATTCTCTTGTCGTATTTGCCGACAATCAATCAAACCCAGCTCTTGCGCGAAACCCTGCGCCAGCACTCGTTTGGACTCGAGGAGACCGTGGAAATCCTGCGTCGCACCTGGCACATCGACGGACGCTCTGTGCGTCCCGACCACCGGATGGTCGCTCACACGGGATTCTTGACCTCAGCGCGCCGGCTCGTGCGCCGAGTGGAACTGCTCGAGTCGGACTAGTCGTTCTCGATGAAAATGCATTCGCCGGGGCACTCTTCGGACGCCTCGGTCACGGCATCTTCCATACCGGCCGGCACCACGGCCAAGCCCTCGACGCCGCCGGGCGAGCTCTTCACGACGTCGCCTTCTTTCACGTATGCGAGACCGTCGTCGAGCAGCGTGAAGACCGAGGGGCAGATTTCCTCGCAAAGTCCGTCACCAGTACACAAGTCCTGGTCGATCCACACCTTCATTTTTGTGCCCTCCGTGGCCGCTCCCGAACTGTCACTTTAGCGGCTGAATTTAACATTGAGATTGCGATACTGCCGCCGACCTCACCTAGGGTAAACGTATGGACCGTAACGAGCGATTCAACCAGCCCGACTCGGACGACGACCAGATTGTGGTCAACGCGCCGAGCGATTTCACGCTGAGCGACGTCGATCAGGCCAATCGACGTATCGAATTGCTCGAGGAGAAGCTCCTCGAAGCGAGGGGTCAGTTGGCCCAGACGCGTTCGAGCAATGAGAAGTTGACGATCACGATCCAACAGACTCGAGACCAGATCGCCGCCCTGCGCGAAGAGGTCGAGAAGTTGACCCAGCCACCGGCCGTCTACGGCACGTTTATCGACTTCAATGACGACGGCTCGGTCGATATCTTCGCCTCGGGACGAAAGATGCGCGTGGCCCTGCACCCCGGGCTCGACCCGGGCCAGATCCAACGGGGTAATGAAGTCGTGCTGAACGAATCCTTCAGTGTCATTGGCGTTCGTGACGCCGATGGTCAAGGCGAAGTCGTGACGGTGAAGGAGATCATCGACGAACGCCGCGTGCTCGTCTACGCCCGCGCGGACGAAGAGAGAGTTGTCGAACTCGCCGACGCGCTGCGCGACATAAAGCTTCGCAGCGGCGACGCGCTCTTGCTGGACTTGCGTTCGAACCTCCTCGTGGAAAAGCTGCTGCGCCAGGAGGCCGAGGAACTAGTCCTCGAAGAGGTCCCCGATATTAGTTACGCCGACGTGGGGGGACTCGACGAACAAATCGAGTCGATCACTGACGCGGTCGAATTGCCCTACCTACACCGCGCACTGTTCCAGGACTACGAGCTTCCCGCTCCCAAGGGAATCTTGCTCTACGGTCCTCCGGGATGCGGCAAGACACTCATCGCCAAGGCCGTCGCGAATTCGCTGTCACAAAAGGTCGCCGAACTAACGGGCAATCGCAACGTTCGCTCGTACTTCCTCAACATCAAAGGTCCAGAACTACTCAATAAGTACGTCGGGGAGACCGAACGTCAGATCCGTCTCGTCTTCCAGCGCGCCCGTGAGAAAGCGGAGGAGGGCGTGCCCGTCATCATCTTCTTTGACGAGATGGATTCGCTGTTTCGCACCCGCGGCACCGGCATCAGCTCGGACATGGAGTCGACGATTGTGCCCCAGTTGCTCGCCGAGATCGACGGCGTCGAGTCACTGCGCGACGTGATCGTTATCGGCGCCACCAACCGTGAAGACCTCATCGACCCCGCCATCTTGCGACCCGGTCGCCTCGACGTGAAGATCAAGATCGAGCGGCCCAACGCCGAGGCCGCCGCCCAGATTTTCGAGCGCTACCTGCACACCGAACTGCCGATCGACGAGACGCTCGTGCGCGAGCTCGGTGGCGGGGACCGCGAGAAGGCGGTCCAGTCGATGATCGAGGTCACCGTCGCCCAGATGTACCGGGTCGACGATACGAATCGTTTCCTCGAAGTTACGTACCAAGGCGGTGACAAGGAGATCCTGTACTTCAAGGACTTCGCGTCGGGAGCGATGATCGAGAACATCGTGCGTCGCGCGAAGAAGCTCGCGGTCAAGCGAGAGATCGCCGGCAAGGGACGCGGTCTCAAGACCGAGGACCTCTTCGAGTCAATTCGCCAGGAGTACCGCGAGAACGAGGACCTGCCGAACACGACCAACCCCGATGACTGGGCCCGCATCTCGGGCAAGAAGGGTGAACGCATCATCTTCATCCGTACGCTCATCAATCGCGAGGAGACCGACGTCAAGGGAGGGCGCTCGATCCAACACGTCGGTACGGGCCAGTACCTCTAGGAAGATGGCCATCGCTAAGGTCCTCGGGATCGAAACCGAGTACGGCATCGCCGGTGGGCCCGATCTTGATCCGATTACTGCTTCAAGCATCATCGTCAACGCCTACGCGCAGCAAGGTCGCACCCGCATCAACTGGGACTTCCACGGCGAGACGCCCGAACTCGACGCACGCGGACTGCCGGGACTCACCTCCTTCGCGCCCATTGTCGAAACGCACCTCGCCAACACGGTGCTCACCAACGGAGCGCGGCTCTACGTTGATCACGCCCATCCGGAGTACTCCTCGCCCGAATGCCGCAGCCCTCTCGAGGCGACACTGTACGACGTGGCCGGTGAGGAGGTCATGCGTCGTGCGCTGCTCGTCGCCAACGAAAGTCTCCAGCCCGAACACGCCATCACGCTCTACAAGAACAACTCCGACGGCAAAGGCAATTCGTACGGCACCCACGAGAACTACCTGGTGAGCCGCGACGTCGACTTTACGAACGTCATCCGGTCCATGGTCCCGCACTTCGTGTCACGACAGATCATTGTGGGCGCGGGCAAGGTGGGAGCCGAGACGGACCACGGCCACGACGCCGATCCCGCTTTCCAGTTGAGCCAGCGCGCGGAGTTCTTCGAAGAGGTCGTCGGGCTTGAAACGACCCTCAAGCGGCCCATCATCAACACCCGCGACGAACCACATAGTGACGCCGAACGGTTTCGGCGCCTGCACGTGATCATTGGCGACGCCAACCTGAGTCAGGTGGCGACCTTCGTGAAATTGGGATCCACGGCACTGCTGCTCGCGGCCCTCGAAGACGAGGGACCCGACGCATTCCCGAGTCCGCCGCGCCATCCGGTGCGTGCGGTGCGCGCGTACTCGCTCGACCCCTCACTGCGGGCGGTGGAGATCTGCGAGGACAATCGTTGGCGCAGCGCCTGGGACTTCCAGGACGAGTTATGGGAGCTCGCCAGCGCCTACGCGAAGCGTTCGGGTGGCGACGCGGTAGGCGACGACGACGAGGTCGCGATGGTGCTGCGCGAGTGGCGAGAGATGCTCGACGGCGTGCGCGACGACGTGGACGCGGTGGCGGACCGGGTGGACTGGGTCGCCAAACAACGGGTCGTGAACGGCATACGAGAGCGCCACGACCTGAGTGCGCACGACGCCAAGTTGCGAGCCATTGATCTTCAGTACCACGACCTGCGGCCCGAGAAGTCGCTCGCCCAGCGGGTCGGGCTCAAGACCCTGTTACGTATTGATGAAGTTCGTGAAGCAGTTCACAACCCGCCGCGCACCACGAGGGCCTACTTTCGGGGAAGTTGCGTTGCCCGGTACCCCGACCAAATAGCAGCCGCAAACTGGGATTCGGTCGTTTTCGACCTGGGCGAGGGTCCGCTCCAACGAGTGCCCATGATGGACCCCCTGCGAGGCACGGCGGCACTAACCGAGGACTTGTTAGAAGTAAGTTCGACAGCGAATGAACTTCTTCAAGCGCTAGACAGGTAGAACAGACGTATGGCAGAACAAGAGCGAATCCAAAAGCAGCGCACTGAGCGTGATACCGATACCACCCACGACGTGAACGTTGACGCCTCCAAGGGCGATCAGTTGAAGGCGGAACTCGACGATCTCTTGGACGAGATCGATGAGGTCCTCGAGGAGAACGCCGAAGAATTCGTTCGCAACTACGTTCAAAAGGGCGGCGAGTAGTAGTGGGGCTTCCGCTGTACGACGCCCACAGTGACCCGGGGCCATCGTTTTTCCAGTACGCGCAGTCGGCGGGCCTCCACGGGACGCTCGACCCGAGTTCTGGTGCGTCGGCTCACGCCACCACCGTGATCGCCGTTCGCTACGACCAGGGCGTCGTGATGGTGGGGGACCGCCAGGCGACCGGGAACTACATCGCGAGCCGCGACGTTCGAAAGATCGAGGCCGCCGACCGATTCACCGCCATCGCGATTTCGGGCACGGCGGCTCGAGGCATCGAGTTCATCCGCATGGCCCAATTGTCCTTCGAGCACTACGAGAAGATGACTGATTCGGCGCTCAGTCTCGAGGGCAAGGCGAACTACCTGTCACCGATCGTCCAACGCAATAATCTCTCCTCGCCACTCATCGTGCTGCCCCTGCTCGCGGGATGGGATCCCAGCCACCAGGTTGGACGCATCTTCGAGTACGACGGGGCGGGCGGCTGCTACGAGCGATTCGACTTCGCCACCATTGGCTCAGGTACGCCGTTCGCCGAGAGTGCACTGCGCCTCGGCTTTCGCGCTGACCTGGACCGCGAAGCCGCGCTCGAACTGGGCGCGCTCGCGCTCTACGAAGCCGGGGACAATGATCCGTCAACCGGGGGGCCGGACTTCGTTCGAAACATCTTTCCGATGATGGTGACGATCACCAGTGAGGGTTTCCAGGAACTCGAGAACGACGACATCGCGGCACGGTTTCGCACGATCAACGAGCGGCGAACCCAATCGGGCGGTGTCGCCGGCGGAACGTTGCGATGAGCAACTACTTTTACGTTTCTCCCGAGCAGCTCACGAAGGATCGAGCCGAGTTCGCCCAAAAGGGGATCGCCCGTGGTCGCTCGCTCGTGGCGGCAATCTACGACGTCGGTGTACTGCTCGTGGCGGAGAATCCTTCCGCGTCGCTTAACAAGATTTCGGAGATCTACGACCGCATCGCGTTCGCGGGTGTGGGAAAGTACAACGAGTTCGATCGTCTTCGCGAAGCCGGCATTCGGTGGGCGGACGGTACCGGCTTCACGTACTCGCGTGAGGACGTCGACGCCCGAGCGCTAGCGAACTACTACGCCCAACACCTGGGCGACATGTTTACCGAAGGTCAAAAACCCCTCGAAGTCGAAATCCTCGTCGCCCAGCTCGGTAACAAGATCCGTCCGACCAAGCTCTACCGCATTGCCTACGAAGGCACCATATCCGACGAATCCCGCTTCGCTGTTCTAGGCGGCGACGCCGAGACGATCCGCGAACGCTTCGCCGCCACCGAAGAAGTGATCCATCCGCTGCGCGAGACACTGAAGAACGCGGTGAACGCACTGGCCGGGCCCGAGCGCACCATCGACACCCCGGAGTTGGAAGTCGGCATTCTCGAAGACCGTGGTGCGCGTCGCACCTTCGCACGTCTCAGCGATGACCAAGTGAGCGAGCTCCTGCGCTGAGCGATCAGCAACGGTGAGACCATGCTGCGACGCATCTACGGCATCGAGACTGAGTACGGCATCACCTTCTCGCTGCGGGGGCAGCGTCGACTCAGCCCCGACGAGGTATCGCGCTTCCTCTTTCGAAAGGTCGTCGCCTGGGGTCGCTCGAGCAACGTCTTCTTAGAGAACGGCAGTCGACTGTACCTCGACGTGGGCAGTCACCCCGAGTACGCCACCGCCGAGTGCGACACGCTCGTCGACGCGGTGGCCCAGGACAAGGCGGGCGAGGCGATCCTGCGTGAACTCGTTGACTACGCCCAAGGTCAGCTCGCCGACGAGGGAATCCGCGGCGAGATCTTCTTGTTCAAAAACAACACCGACTCCACAGGCAATTCCTACGGCTGTCACGAGAACTACTGCATTGACCGCATCGAAGACCTCTCGCGTCTTGAGCAGGTCTTCATTCCTTACCTCATCAGCCGCCAGATCTTCACCGGTGCGGGCAAGGTCGTTACCAATGCCAAGGGCACAACGTACTCAATGAGCCAGCGCGCCGAACACATCTGGGAGGCGATCTCCTCGGCGACCACCCGCAGTCGGCCCATCATCAATACTCGCGACGAACCCCACGCCGATCCCGAGAAGTACCGACGACTGCACGTCATCGTCGGCGACTCGAACATGAGTGAGTTCGCCACGTACTTGAAACTGGGCACCGCCGCGGTGGTCCTTGCCATGATCGAGGACAAGAACACCGTCCTGCGCGACTTCAACATGGCTTCGCCGATCAACGCGCTGCGCGACATCTCCTACGACCTCTGGAGTAAGGAGCCGGTGCGGCTCCTGAGCGGTCGCGACATGACCGCCCTGGAGATCCAAGAAGACCTCTGCGAACGGGCGGAACTCTTCATCCGAAACCGCGACGTGCCCGCCGACCAGGTGAACGCGGTGCGACTGTGGCGCGAGGTGATCGAGCAGTATCGCAGCGACCCCATGGGCCTGAGCGACCGCGTGGACTGGATAGCCAAACTACAGATCATCGAGCGCGAACGCGAGCGAAGCGGGGTGGAACTGAGCGACCCCAAGGTCGCACTCATCGACTTGCTCTACCACGACACTGATCTCCAGCGCGGTCTGTACTATCGCCGCCAAGCCCGGGGCCACTACACGCGCATGGTGAGCGATGAGGACATCAACAACGCCGCGCACGTCCCACCCGCCACGACGCGCGCGCACATGCGCGGCAACTTCATCAAGGCGGCCAAGGAATGGCGTCGCGATTATACGGTTGACTGGGTCCACTTGAAGTTGAATGACGAGATGCAGCGGACCGTACTCTTGAAGGATCCCTTCAAGAGTAACGATGAACGATTCCAGAAACTCTTGAGCTCACTCGAGCGCCACGGTTAGGCCGACTAGCCTTGCTACATGCCTAACGACATCATCGACGAGCCCGTGAACGAAGACGTGCCCCCGGTTGAGACGACGGATGCTGCCCACACGCCCAAGAAACGACGTTCGACGCGCCGAGCCCTGATCGAGTGGGGGGCAATTGTCGTCCTCGCGGTCCTGGTGTCGCTGTTCATGCGCACCTTCGTATTGCAGACGTACTTCATTCCCTCGGCGTCCATGGAGCCAACCCTCCTGGTGGGCGATCGCATCATGGTCTCGAAGTTGAGCCTGGATTTTGGTTCGATTCACCGAGGTGACATCCTGGTGTTCAAGGCCCCGCCCGCCGAGCATTGCGGCACGCCGGTGCCCGACCTCGTCAAGCGCGTCATTGGGCTGCCCGGCGACCACCTGACCTCCAAGGGCAACACCATTTACGTGAACGGCAAGGCACTGAAGATCACCTGGACGCACTACGAGCCACTCGGTCGGGCGATCGGCAACGTGGTGGTGCCCAAGAATCACTACTTCATGATGGGTGACAACTACCCCGACTCCTGTGACAGCCGATACTGGGGGAGCGTGCCGCGCTCGGACATCATTGGTCGAGCCTTCATTCGAATCTGGCCCCTTTCGAGGATCGGCTTCCTCTAAGGAATCGCGGCGTCACCCCTACAATGGGGGCGTGTTCAGTTTGAGTCCCGTAAAGATCATGATCATCGTCGCGGTCGTGCTGTTGCTTCTCGGCCCGGACAAGCTCCCCGACGTGGCCCACAAGCTGGGTTCGAGTTGGCGAGCCCTGAAGCGGCTCCAGGAGAAGATCGAGACGGAAGTTCGCGAGGCCATCCCGGACCTTCCGAGTGCCAATGACCTCGCGCGCATGGCTCGCAGTCCCGTCAACCTGCTTAACCAACTCGCGGACCGGGTCGACCAACGCGAAGAAACTGACGCCGCCCAGGCCGGTGCGGACGGCGCGTCGTCAGCGCCGACGAACGAGCCGATCATTGTGCCCCACGTCGTTCCACCACCCACACCCCGAACCCGTACCGATATCGTCCTGCCACCCGATCCTTCGCTGAACTAGGCCGAGCGTGTCCAAATTTCGTAAAGCAGCGACCGGTATGACATTGGCCGAACACCTGGCCGAAGCACGCCAGCGCTTCATGATTTGCTCGGCCACGCTCTTGGTCCTTGGCACTTTGGCGTTCGTGTTCTACCCCCATTTGCTGCACATACTCCAACAGCCCTACTGTCGCGCCGCTCCCAAGCACTGTCAGTTTCTCGCCACGAATCCACTCGACGGGCTCACGCTTCGTATCAAGATTGCGTTCTTTGGCGGCTTCGTAATCTCCTTGCCGGTCTTGCTCTGGGAGACGTGGCGTTTTATCACACCCGGCCTCAAGGCCCGAGAGCGACGTTACGCCCTCCCTTTCGTGCTCTCGTCGTTGGTCTTCTTCTGCGGAGGAGTCGTGCTGGCGTACTTCATCTTTCAGCGCGCCATTTCTTGGCTCGAATCAATCGGGGGCCACACTCTGATCTACGAATACAACCCCAACCAGTACCTCAGCCTCTTCGTCTTGATGATGGTCGTCTTCGGCCTCACCTTTGAGTTCCCGGTGGTGTTGGTCGCCTTGGAGTTGGCGGGCATCATCACCCCAAAGGCATTACTTCGCGGTTGGCGCTACGCCCTTATCACGATCACCGTCTTCTCCGCCGTGATAACGCCGAGCAGTGATCCCTTTTCGATGCTCGCACTCGCGATACCCCTCGCGGTCTTCTACTTCATGGCCATCGGTGTGGGTAAGTTGCTGAAGAAGTGATCCCCACCGACTACCGAAGTACGTTCATCGACACCTTGGGATTTGGCTTGGATCCCTTCCAGATCGAGGCTCTCGACGCGGTGGACCGGCACGTCAACGTACTCGTGAGCGCCCCGACGGGTTCGGGCAAAACGTTGATCGCGAACTACGCCATCGGCCGGGTACTCGAGCGGGGTGAACGCGCCTTCTACACCACGCCCTTGAAAGCCCTCTCGAACCAGAAGTACAAAGAATTGTGCGAACTCTACGGTGACGAGCGGGTGGGACTGCTCACGGGAGACACGTCCGTGAATCGTGGCGCGGACGTGATCGTGATGACGACCGAAGTCCTGCGCAACATGCTGCTGACCGAATCCGAGCAGCTGACGACCCTCGGACTGGTGATTCTCGACGAGGTCCACTATCTGCAAGACCCGTTTCGCGGGGGAGTCTGGGAGGAGGTCCTCATCCTGACCCCTTCGGCGGTCCGCTTCGTGGCCCTCTCGGCGACGATTGGTAACGCACGTTTCCTTGGTGACTGGTTCGAAGAGGTGCGCGGACCCACCAGCGTCGTCATCGAACAGACTCGTCCGATTCAACTGCACAACCACCTCGCCATCGTGCGGCGCGGGCAGCCAATGGCCGACATCGTTGACCTGCTCGACGGACCACACTTGTCGAACGAATCACGTCGAATCGATAACGTGATGAAGGCCACCCGCCGGTTCCGCCCTGGACCAAAATGGAAGGGGCCCAAGTCCAGCGCGCCGCCGCCGCCGTTTCGCTCCCCACGCCGCAGCGAACTACTGATGTCGCTCGAACGAGACGATCTCTTGCCGGTGATCGTCTTCATCTTTTCTCGCGCGGCGTGCGACGACGCAGTTCATCAATGCCGTCGTGATGGCCTGTTGTTCACGTCACCCGAAGAGCGCCGAGAGATCGAGATCATCGCCGAGTCGCGCCTCATGGGATTCTCCCACGACGACCTTCGAGCACTCGAATACGAAGACTTCATCGACTGCTTGCGACGCGGTCTCGCAATGCACCACGCGGGCATGGTGCCGGCATTCCGCGAGATTGTCGAGGTTTGTTTCGAGCGGAACTTGCTTGCCGTCGTCTTCGCCACCGAAACCCTCGCCTTGGGCGTCAACATGCCCGCTCGCTCGGTAGCGCTCGAGAAGTTCTCGAAGTACTCCGATGCCGGTCGAAAGTTCCTAACGAGTGGCGAGTTCTCCCAGATGACCGGTCGCGCGGGCCGGCGGGGACTCGATGACGAGGGGCACGCCATTGTCTGTTTCGCTCCCGAAGTGGCACTGTCAGACGTCGGACGCGTGGCCCTCGCGCCACCATCAGATCTTCACTCATCCTTTCGCCCCACCTACAACTTCACCGCCAACTTGATCAACCACTTCGAGTTCGAAACCGCCATCGAGGTCGTCCAGCGTTCGTTCGCCCAGTTCGAGACCGACCATCGCCCGAGCGGCACGAAACGGCCGCTGGGTGATCAGATGGTCGCTCGCCACCGCGTCCTCGAGGAGCTCGGGTACGCCGCGGGATGGACCCTCAACCAGCAAGGACAACTCCTTCGTTCGATCTACCACGAGTGCGACCTGCTGATCGCTGAGTCGATCGCGGCGGGAGTCTTCGAAGATCTCGAACCGTCGGAGCTCGCGGGCGTGCTGTCGTGCTTCGTCTATGAGTCCAAACGCGCGACGCGCACGGTCAACGCGGCGCGGCAAGTGACCACTAAGAAGAAGAAGACCCTGAACGACCGCCTGGGCCAGGAGCGGCGAGGCGACATCAGCCAGCGCACCCACGAGATACGAATGATCGCGACGTCGATCAGTGACGTGGAGGATCGCTACAACGTGCCCCACGCCAAAGAACCTGACGCGAAGTTCGCCACGACCATCGCGGCCTGGGCTAGGGGAGCATCGCTCGGCACGGTCCTGGACCTCGCTGACGTCGAGATAGGCCAGACGTCCCCCGGGGACTTCGTGAGAAACGCCAAACAGGTGGCGGACCTCTGCGAGCAGCTGGCGCGCCTGAGCGCTCCTACCGGCCTCGCCGAAGTGGCAATCTGTGCCCGCGACGCCGTGATGCGCAGTGTGGTGGCGGGCGCCTCGAGCGTCCACCCCCACGGCTAGTTTCGCCCCTAATCTCGTTACTCCATGCATCCCTACGTCGCCGAACAGTTCACGGACGCGGAGGCGTCGGTCCTGCGCCGCTATTTCACCAATCTCGAAGGCCCCGTCTTCGCCCTCGTCAACCTGCCCGAGGTCGTAAAGGGTGCCTTATTCGCTCGCTACTCACGTTCCTCCAAAAGCCTGCGGCGCCTCTTCCTCGACGAGTTCGTAGGCGATCTCGACCTCGCCGGGGACGTGACGATCGACGCCACGATCGGGCTCGAGCGCGCTGACGACCTCTACCAAAAGATCTTCTTCGAATACGGCGACGATTCGGTCGCCCAACTCGGTGGCGTGCACCTGGCCTGCGAGCAGTCGAGCAACATCTTGACCAAGGTCCTCGAGTGGGGCCGACTCATGAGCTACCTCGAACAGTCGACGCGCTACCTCGGCTACGACAAGCGGCTGGGTAACGGGCACTACCGTTTCTACCGCGACCACGACGTACTCGAGTCGCGCTTTGGCGCGCGCTACGTGGGCGAGATGGACCGTATGTTCGACACCTACGCCGAACTGCTGCCCTTGCTGACTGACTTCATCGCCAAGAAGTTCCCCAAGACTCCCGACGACACCGACTTCGTGTATCGACAGGCAATCCGCGCCAAGGCGCTCGACGCGGTGCGCGGGCTACTGCCCGCGAGCGCCTTATCCAACCTGGGTATCTACGCGTCGGGTCAGGCCTACGAATCGTTGCTCTTGCGCATGCGTGCGCACCCGTTGCCCGAGGTTCGCGAGTACGCGGATCTCATGCTCGACGAACTACGCAAGGTCATACCCTCGTTCTTGAAGCGTCTGGACGTCCCCGAGCGTGGCGTCGCCTGGACCCAGTACCTAGGCCACACCAAGAGCGCCACCCGCGAACTGGTGGCGTCCCTCATCGAAATCCACCACGACGAGCCGGTCGAGAGCGTGCGGCTGGTCGATTTCGATCCCGACGGTGAACTGCGCATCCTCGAAGCGATCGTCTTCGCGAACTCGCACGCGGCGCACGACGACGTCGTCAAGACCGTCGCGTCGCTGGGGCCCGAGGAGCGCGCGCGCCTTTTCGCCACCTACGTGGGTCAGCGCGCCAACCGGCGACACCGACCCGGACGGGCTTTCGAGGCGACCGGCTACCGATTCGAGCTCGTGACCGACTACGGCGCGTTCCGCGACCTACAGCGCCATCGGCTGCTCACGATCGAGTGGCAGCCGCTCACGGTCGAACTGGGTTACGACGTGCCCGACGTCGTGCGCGAGGCCGGGCTCGGCGAACGATTCGAAGAGTCGCTGCATCGATCGGCCGCGCTCTTTTACGACATGCGTGACGAGTTCCCCGAACAGAGTCAGTACTGCGTGGCACTCGCTTTTCGTATCCGCTACGAGATGCAGATGAACGCGCGCGAGGCATTGCATCTCATCGAGCTGCGTTCTGGTCCCCAGGGACACCCCAGTTATCGGCGAGTCGCGCACGAGATGGCCCGACTGATTAAGGAGCAGGCCGGACACCGAGCAATTGCTGGAGCGATGACCTATATCGATTATTCCGATACCGACCTCGAGCGACTCGAATCTGAACGGGCCGCTGAAAGAAATCGCCGAAATCGCTGAGGTTTGGGCAACGTTACGAATTCTTTATACTGAGGGGCCGCACGGAACCGTGAAAAGGCTCTACACTGCCAGCGCTACAGAGAAGGAATTTTATGGCTAGTGATGGCGACACAGAAGAAGTTTTCGATGAAGAGGAACTCGCGGAGGGCTTTGACGAAGAAATAGTCGGGGACGAAGAAGACCTCGAGGGCGTTGACGACGTCGATGACGTCGAAGAGGTGCTCGACGTCGAGGTCGTGGACGTCGAGGACGAAGTCATCCCCGAGGTGGCGATTCCCGACGACGATGACGTGGCTGACGACGCCGACGTTGAACTCGCCCTCGACGAAGTGCTGGCCGAAACCATCCGTCGTTCCAGCACGCCCGAGGACGACGACGAGGCACCCGGTGAGATCGACCCGCTCGTGGACCCCGCCGAAACAATCTTGCCCAAGCAGGACGACGAATTCCGTTGCTCGTCGTGCCGCCTCCTGAAGAAGACGACTCAGCTGGCCGACCGCGGCAAAATGCTCTGTCGAGACTGCGTCTAGGGACCGTCATCGCTGCGACGCTGAGCAACGAACCTTTGCGGGTCGAGGTGGCCCGCGCCCCCTCCCAGCCCCTCGAGGCGCTGATGGAACGCGCGCTCGTTGCCGCAGCGGCTCAACGCGGTGGCCCCGAGCTCGCGAACACGATCGCGGCCGGACGAGCCGCCCCGGAGGTCCTGGCTGACGCGGTTCGTGCCGGTGCACTCGTAGTCGCGTTCTTCGCTGACGCGCCCGTGGGCTTCGCCCTCGTTGGCGACGGTGTCGTCCAGATGATTTTTGTCGAGGAGCGTTACCGGCGTCGCGGCGTGGCGCGCTCGTTACTCGCCGCGGTCATTGCGTCTAAAGGCGAGGCACTCGACGCGTTCGCGCTGCCGGGCGATAGGGCGACCAAATCGCTGTACGAATCGTTCGGCTGGAAGGCGAGACTACTTACGATGCGCGCCGAGTGACCGGCCGGCGTACGTTGCGCTGAGGCGGTGGTGGTGGCGGCACCTTCATGCCGAGCAGTTTCGCGAACTCGGGAATCGCGCCGGCGTTGTGCACCGCGAGCGCCTTGGAGGCGTCGTCGCTGGGGATCCCCTGGGGCTTGATGTTGCGCCGAATGGAGGTGTCGACCGCCAGCGTGACGATCTCTTGCCACTTGGCGGGTTCGAGTTCGGCGGTGAGGGTTTCAGAAGTGAGCGCGACCACTCGCGCGGCCATCTCGGCGCTGACCCTCGTCGACATGTCGGGTGGTCGCGCGACGAGACGCAACGCTTCGGGGACGTTCTTGGTCGTCACGGCCGCTTCAAGCCGTTCGGTCCACTGCGTACGAAGGACCTCGAGACGCGCACTCAGGGTCGACTGGAGTTCCTTCTGCTGGACCTTGGCCTCGTCGTCGAGCGACACGGTCTTGGCGGCGGTCACGACCGCGCGCAGGTCGCGCAGTCGAAGTTCACGGCCGGCACCGATGGCGCCCGCGGCCTTGTCCTTCCACAGCGCCAGAGTCGTGCGCGAGAGCAGGTCTTCGGCGATGCGTTCGATGGTGGCGGCGTCCACCGTGGGCCGACCCTGGGCCGCGGCGTTCTTGTTCTGTTCGGCGACCGCCGTTCGCACCGCGGGCATGCCGCCGCGCAGCAACTGCTCGGCGACGGGCAACTGCTCGGGCGACAGCGTGGCGAGCAGCGCGTTGCGGTAGATCGTGGTCATGGGCGGCGCACCGGGCGCCGCGTGAGGCGAGCGCCCCGTACGCGGTGGGCGAGGAGAGCGTTCGCTACGAGGACCGCGTTCGCCCTGAGGGCGACGTGCGGGGCGAGGGCCTCGTTCGGCACCCTCACCGGGACTGGCGGCGTCGGCGCGGGGCTCTCGTTCGGGGCGAGCGCCACGATCGGGCCGGGTTCCCCGTTCGGGGCGCGCTGGCGAGGACCGCTCCTTGGGACCCGAGCGACCCGCGGGCCGCTTGGCCCCTTCGCGGCGCGAATCGCCGTCACGATCGAAGTCTCGTCGGGCCCCGCGACCCTTGGGGGCGTACGTCACGACCACGTCGGGACCCGCCTTGGCGCTCGGAATCAGCTCGACGCGCTCGTGCTTCGGGTCCAGGGGCGACGCGGTCTTGGCGGGCAGAACGGCCAGGATCTCGATTCCCTCCATGTACTGCTCGATGTCGGCGCGATAGACGGTTCCCACGACCGGACCCCCGGGCACGAGCGACGCGTTGAGCACGCCCTTGGGCAACTTGGCCCCGGCGGCGCGCCACGTGGCCTGTTCGCCGTTCAGGCTCGTGATTTCGATCTCAATGCGACGAGACATAGGGTTCCAATCTAGTCCACGGGCTTCGCCCAAACATTCAGTCGACATTTAGGGCAAATTTAGTTTTGGTGCCTAGCATGTCCTCGTGAGCACTGGACCCCTGGACCCGAACGTCCCCGACGATCCCAACGGCGCACCGTCACCCGAGCCCACGATGCCCGCACCCGTGAGCGCACCCGCCACGTCCGCGCCACCCGATCCCGCACCACTGTCCTCGCAGTCACGCTCGAGTCGCGCGCCCTGGTCGACGCGCTTGTCGCTGCTACTGGTCGCGGCCCTGGTGGGAGGCCTCGCCGGACACTTCGCCTCGAACTCCTCATCCGCTTCGAGTGGCGTCACGATCAACTCGGTCGCGGCATCGCCGGGTGCCGCCATCTTGCCCAACGGCATGAGCATCCCCAAGTTAGTGAACCGGGTCCAACCCTCGGTCGTCTCAATCGACGTGAAGGGCAGCGGGGAGGAGGACCAGGGGACCGGCATGATCATCACCTCCAACGGACTCGTGGTGACCAACAACCACGTGATCGCTGCCGCCGTCCAGAGCGGCACCATCACCGTGACGCGCACTGGTTCGACCAAGAGCATCCCGGCGGTGCTCGTCGGTACCAACCCGATTGACGACGTGGCGCTGATCAAGATTGAGGGCGTCTCGAACCTGCCGACGGTCACCTTCGGTAACTCGAACGCGCTGGTCGTGGGCGACGCCGTGGTGGCGATCGGCAACGCACTCGGCCTGGCCGCGGGAACCCCGACGGTCACGTCGGGCATCGTCTCGGCCCTCGGGCGCACCGTTACCGCGGGCACCTCAACCTCAACCGAGACTCTCGACAACATGATCCAAACCGACGCGGCGATCAATCCCGGCAACTCCGGCGGGCCGCTCCTCGACAGTTCGGGCGACGTGGTGGGCATGAACACCGCGGTGGCGGGAACGCTCGCCGACGGCACGAACGCCCAGAACATCGGTTTCGCCATCCCCGCCGCGACCATTGAATCGCTCCTCACGTCGCTCAAGGCGGGCGAGAGCGTCGTCAATCACGGCGCGTTCATCGGCGTCGAGATCACGTCGATGAACGCCGAACTGCAGGCCGAATACGGTTTCACCATCTCGAGCGGAGCCGTGGTGATGAGTGTCATCGCGGGCACCGGCGCCGCCGCCGGGGGCGTCAAGCAGGGTGACATCATCGTGGGCATCAACGGCACGGCGATCACGAGCGCCCAGGACGTCTCCTCAGTGATCTCGGCGCTGAAGCCGGGCGACGTGATCGCGTTGCGCATCGTGCGCGGTACCAAACACCTCACGCTGCACGTGACGCTCGGCAGCGCGCCCAAATCCGGCTAAGCGAGCGTCGCGATCCCGCCGTCGACCGGCAACACCGCGCCAGTGATGTAACTCGCCGCGGGCGACGCGAGAAAGATGGCGGCACCGGCCATGTCACTCGGCTTGCCGATTCGCTTCATGGGCGCGGCCTGGGCGATAGCCTCACCGAACGTCTCGAGCGTCGACTTCATCATCTTTGATTCGAAGGGACCGGGCGCGATCGCGTTGACGGTGACGAGCGGCGCCAGGTGTTTGGCCAGGTGGCGCGTGAGTTGGTGGACCGCCGCCTTGGACGCGGAGTAGGCGTAGGTCTCGAGCGCCGGCACGTGGATGCCGTCGATCGAGCCGATGTTGATCACGCGCGAGGGCGCGGACGCGCTGGCGTGCGCTTCGAGCAGGGGTCGCAGGAACTTCGTGAGGTGAAAGACACCCTTCACGTTGAGCGCGAGTACTCGCTCGAAGGCCGTCTCGTCGTAATCTGCCATGGGCGCGCCCCAGGTCGCACCCGCGTTGTTCACCAGGACGTCGAGATGATCCTCGCGCGCGGCGAGTTCGGAGGCCAGACGCCGACACTCATCTTCGCGCGAGAGGTCCGCGGGCAAGGAAACGCACGTGCCCTTCTCACTCAGCTCGCGCGCGAGGGTGTCGCCGACCTCGGCCTTGCGCGAGGAGATGTACACCGTGGCCCCGGCATCGACGAAGCCCCGAGCGATCATCTCGCCGATTCCGCGACTCCCGCCGGTGACGAGCACCACCTTGTCCGACACGTCAAAGAGAGAACTCATGGGCCGAAGTGTAGGTCAGTGGTCGAGTCCCACGACGAAGGCGGTACGCGGCCGAGGTAACTCGGGTCGTCGTTCGTGGGCGATCGTCAGTGCCTCGTCGACGTCGTAGGCCACCACGATCTCCTGATCGAGACCCTTGGTGAAATCGCCCCACAGCACCCTGAACTGGCGCGGTGCGGAATTGGCCAACTAGTTACCGACGCGTAGGTTGGCGATCGCGGTCGCGGTCACGGGGTCCTTCACGTTCGTGGTGTAGTCGGCGTGGATGGACCAGACGCCGCTCGCGGTGAAGTTAAAGGCGCACTCGACCTGGCTGTAGGTGACGGCCTGGAAGGCGCACACGAGGTTCGGATCGTCCGCACTAGCGGGCGCCACTGCGACGATGCGCACGAATCCTGCGGTGTGCGAGGGGATGACGTCGACGATGATGTTGAACACACCGTTGCTCGCCGAGGCGGGCGACGTGTTGTCGCTGTAGTCAAACGAAAGCGTGGTACCCGGCGAACCGCCACTGGGCGCGGTGGTATCCGCGCCAGCCGGCAAGGCGACAAACCCAGCCGTGGCGGCTACCAACAACGCAGCACACAGTACTCTTCGCATGAATTCAAGTATAGCGCGGGTTTTGCACAGCCCACGCCGATAATGTACGTTATGTAAACTAAGGTCCATGGACGCCTCGGCCGCCTCGTCGCGTGGTGCTCTCACGATATTCACCGCTCGCCGCTCGGAAGCCTTTGCGCGGTTCGAGCGCTCCCCATCACCGCGTGCGTCACCACCTTCGCCCACGCAGCCGTCGCGACGCCCACCGGGCGCGACGGCTCCGACCTGAACCGGCGAGTGCGCAGTCGTGAGAGGCCACGCAGTCTCACGTCGTGGCCTCGAACGGTTTCTCGTCTGCTCGGCGATTCTTGTCCTTTCGCTTCTTCTTCTTACCCTTCTTGCCCTTCTTCTTCTTCTCGGGAGACGGGGCAGTCTCGGGTTCGACGACGGGACTCTCGACGAGTGGCACCGCCGGGGGAGCCGGCACCGACTCCCCCACGAACGATTCGACGTCGGCGTTCAGGGCCCTCGGAGGTGGCGCTGGCGCGACGACCGGTGTGCGCGGCAGCGACGTGGGGGGTCCCGTGAGTCCGCTCACGCGGGCGAACGCGGCCGCCAGGACCTCTTCGGGGTACTCGGCCGCGAGTCGCTCGGCCAGAGTGGGTCCCGCGTGCTGCACGGCGAGTTTTCGTTGACGGGGCAGTTGAAGAAGGAACAACAGCAGCGGCGACGCGATCACGACCGCCACGATCGTCCAGCCCAACCAGTGGAACGACACGAATTGCGACACGGCCACTTGCCCACTCGGCTGCACTGGTCCCACGAGCGAGATCCGTTGACCGGAAGCGACGAAATCCTTGAACTGGCCCCCACTCGCGCGAAACTGTGACGGCAGCAGTCCCGTGTTGACGATGGTGAGACGTTCCATACCGTGTTTCAAGGAGCTCGTCTGGATCACCATGGCCCGAATGAGCGGCTTGATCAACCAGATGGGCACGATGATCAAGATGACCGCCAAGAGCCGGTCGTAGGCGCGACGCACCCGCACGTCGATCGAGCGTCGAAAGAGCAGGATCAGCGCCATGCCCGCAGCGAGGAATGGCAACGCCGAACTCAGCCAACCCAGTCCCCACACCGTGGCCACGGTCACGCCCTTCAACTCCGCGGGCGAAACCACCCAGGGGTCCACGATGTTCGAGGCGTCGCCCTTGGTCTCAAAGGTCCCGTTGGCGAAGACCTTGACGACGCGGTGCGTGTACTCGACAGTGAACCCGGGCGGGACGAACGTGACGGTCTCCCCCTTCTGCACGCTGGCCCCGGGCGCCAGAGGACGATCGAGCACGAGCGCACCCACGCAGACTTGCGGACACATCGAGGGACTGTCGACGCGAAAGAGCGACCCCCCACTCGCGAGCCAGCCCGCCTCGGCGAGGATCGCCACCACGATCACCACGAACAGCACCCGCAGATCCCAGGGTAACTGGGCGTGCGGATGCGCGTTCTTTCTCTGGGCGCGTCGCGCGGCGCGACGAATGCGCCTGGCTGGCCCGAAATCCAGGTCCGCCGACCCCGGCGACGCGACTGCGGGTGTGCTCACAGGATCACCACGCCCGAAGGATAGGAGAGCTGGGCGGAGAAGGTGGAATTCGCCTCATAGAAGATCAACGGCAAGAGCACGTGAAGTCCCGCGACGCCCGCCGCCGGCGTGGAGCCGACTTTCATTGTGATGGTCAAGGTCACCGGGGCCCCCGAGGCCGGACCGGTCATCGAGCGGGCCGCAATGGTGTTGGCGAGCACCGCGCTCGTGGGGGTCGCGCAGGCGCCGGCCGCCGCAGGAGCGATACAGGTCGTGGTCGAACCCACCACCGTTTGCATCGTCACGTAGACCAACGGACACGCGGGCGACGCGGTCGTGTCTTGAAGTGGCCAGTAGGACACGGGGCTCAGCGCGAGCACCCTCCCCTCTTCGTCCGCCGGACTCGTCGCACCGTAGAGCGTTTCGACCTGCGCCGCCGTCAACTGCGTGCTGTAGAGCGCCACGTGAGCCAAACTTCCGTTCAGGTTGTACGTGCCGGGCGAGTTCGGCCACGAGGCGGTGTAGGCGTAGCCGAGGTGCCAGTAGTAGGTGTAGTTCTGACCCGACGTACCGGCCGAGTTCGTCGCCACGAGCGTGCCGTCGACGAAGAGCTGCTCCCCCGCCGGTCCGTAGGAGGCGACGACGAAGTGCCAGGCTCCGTTGTTCTCGGCGCTCGGCGAGATCGCCTCGTCCAGGGCCGAGTTCGTGCCGAAGACGAGGTCGCCGGCGGCGTCGATGAAGAGCACCCGGTCCCAGGCGGCGGGTGTCGTATCGGTCTGCACGTTGGTCGCGCCCATGATCGCACCGGTCGAGGAGGTCTTGAACCAACCCGAGACACTGAACTGCGCGGGGTTCGCGAAGGTGTTGGTCGTATAGATGTCCGAACCCGTCGCGCCCGTTTGCGTGACGGCGTAACCGCCCAACGTCGTCGGACCGGTGGCGCCGACCGTGACCGTCCCTTCGGCGTTGCCGGTGTTCGCGTGGCCCGAGACGTCGGCGAACGTTTGCGTCGGTGCGGTCAACGTGGGCAGCGCACCGGTGTAGGCACTCGCGCCGGTGTCGTCCAGAGGCCAGTAGAAGGCGTCGGTGTCCGCGGCGACCTGTGCGTCGTAGGTCGCTTGGGTCGTCTCGCCGTTCAACGTCGTGATCTTGGCGGACGTCAATTGCGAGCCGAAGATCGCGACGCCATTGAGCGAGCCGTTGAAGTATGCCGACGTAGGCTTGTCCGCCCAGTTGGGGGTGCCGTCGAGCTCCGAGCCCCAACCGAGGTGCCAGTAGCCGTTGTAGTTGTAGGCGGCGGTCGCCGCGTTCGAGGCTTGCAGGGAACCGTTCACGTACAGCTGGTCGCCCGACGTGGTGCCGATCGTGACCGCGAAGAAGTTCCAGGAACCGTTATCCACGACCGAGGTGCTCGTGAGTTCGGTCATGGCCGTGGCGCTCGTGGCGGTCGCCCAGACCAACTTGCCCGCCGAATCGATCCAGAGACTGCGGTCGTTGTCGACCGTGTTGGTCGCGGCCTGGGTGTTCGAGAAACCAATCAACGTCCCCTGGGGGTGGGTGGTGTTGAACCAACCGGTGATGGTGAAGTTCGCGGGGTTGGTCTCGAGGGAATAGGTCTCGGCCTCCCCGGTCGAGCCATCAAAGGCCGCCGCGGTCGAGGAGAACTTCGACATCGCCGCACCGTACGTCACGCCGTAGAACGGCAGTCCATAGTCGTGGGTCACGCCCTCATTGAAATCCTGCACGCCGCAACCCGATGACGCCACCTCGGCGTTGGTGCCGCCGAGCGACCCGGTCGCGCTGATGGTCGTGACCGCACTCGACGCGGTCGTCGAGAGTGTGGCGGTGGGAAATGGATCCCCCGAGCACGTCGTGGAGTTCGTCGTCGTGATCGATCCGGTCGCGGGCGTGCAGACCACCGAAGTCGGTGTCGTCGCGGACATGACGATGTTGCCACTCGAGAAAGTGTTGGTGATGTTGACGATCGTCGTCGTGAAGATTGCCGCCGAGGCCACGAGTGCCGGGAGCACGGTGTAACCGAGGACCGCGACCGAAAGTCCCCCGAACATCCGAAACCGCCGGCGCTTCACTGCTGCTCTCTTCATCTACGGCTCTCTCTGCGGCGCCCTTCACCATTTCGGCGGTTCTCGCCCACGGCAAACATTACGCCCCACTACTCCCCCGAAACTTCACTGCCTCGCGAACCCGGGAGTCCGCGAGGCAGTGAACTACATCAAGACTTCGTTACTACGACTGGTTCCACGTCATGGTCTGGGAAGCCGTGAGGCCCTGGTCAATATTGGTCGCACTCGAATCAAGCAGCACGGTAAAGGTGTAGGCCTGGTTCGATCCGGCCGACAATAGGGTCAGACCCTGGGGTGACGTGGACTGGTTGATCGTCGTGCCACTCACCGACGCGAGAGTGGCGGCGCTCGTGGGGGTCGCGGCACACGGTGACGTGCTGGCGGGGATCAAGCAGTGGGTACCGGCCGTGGTCGAGCCGACGCTCACTTCGATGTCCACCTTGCCGCAGAAACCTGAGGTATCACTACCGACGTAACCATTGGCGTTGGACGCCGCGGCGGCGCTGCAGGTCGAAAAGACGAGGCTATCCAGGGTGGCGCCGATCGTGCCGTTATTGGTCATGGTGATCGTGGTCGACAACGCCGTACCGCCGGGAACCTGGTTGAGGGTGCCGACCAGCTTGTTGATCGAACAGTTAGCGGAGTTCGTGGCGGAAACCGTACCGCCCGAGCCCGAGCCCGTGGAGTAGCACGTCGTGCCGCCATTGCTCTCTTCGAGCTGCATGGTTCCCGAGGAGAAGGTGTTGGCGTTGTTGACGATCTGGGCGCTGAACCCAGCGAACGTGACGGCGGCTGTCGAGGACAGCGCCAGAACCGCGACCAACGCGGCAATAAGGCCCGCGAAGCGTCCGGTCATACTCTTGGAAATTGGCATTGGTCGGGGCCCCCTTAGTGGCATTTCTCTACAAACTGTTCGGTAGTTTGGATAGTGCACAGTATACAAAGGACTAAAGGCCCAGACAATTAATTTGTAATTACATTTTTGTGACACTAATTTAGCCTATTATTATAGGGTAAATTACGTAAAGTCTATATTTCATAGGGAAACTGCTGCTCCGGATGCGCCGTATTTGGGTGCCTTTCTCGCAAGAGCCGCCTAGGACCTCCAAGAAATAACCTGTTTGCACTAGTTTTGGCTCCGTCATGTCGCCCAATACCTCGCTCTCGCCCGGGCAACTGGCCAAGGCGATCCTCGCTGTTGCGCTCGGAGGCGCCGCGGGGACCCTGTTGCGCGACCTGCTGCTGCGCTCGGGGTGGCTGGTCTCGGACGCCCTGGCTCGCGGCACCGCGACCTACGGATCCCACTCGCCGTCCTGGTTCGGCCAGATTCCCTGGATGTTGCTCGCCATCAACTTCGTGGGCGTCCTCGGTGCCACGGCGATCCTCGCGGGACCCCTGCGCCACCATGATCCGAACGACCTGACGCGCCTGATCGTGATCACGGGTTTCTTCGGCGGCTTCACCTCCTATTCGGGCCTCTTCGTCGACGTGGCGACGGTCTGGCACCTGTCGGTCGTCGCCGGACTGGGGCTCGTCGTGGGAGCGGTGTTGAGTGGCGTGTTCGCGGGCTGGCTCGGGCTCAAGGTGCACCGGCGATGACGCTGCTCCTCGTCGGGGTGGCGGGCGCCGTGGGCTGCGTTGCCCGTTACGTGGCCGAGTACCTCGTCCGTCGGCGCCACCCCACGAGGCGGCCCTGGGCGACCGTGGGCGCCAACGCCGCGGGTACGGCGCTCGCCGGTTGGGCGGCCTACCGCCTACTGGGCAGCGCTGACGCGCACGCGCGATCAGTGATCCTGACCGGTTTCTGCGGTGGTCTCACCACGTTCTCGTCGGCGTTCGCGATACCCGCACTGTTGCAGCGTGAACACCACGTGGGATACTCGCTCGCGCTCGTGCTCGCGACCCCCGCGCTCTGTGGCGCAGCGTTCCTTGCGGGCATGGCCCTCGCCCACTGAACGACAGCGCGGTAGCTCAGGTGAGACTGAGACGCGCGAGACATTGCTCCACGAGCCAGCGAAACGTCGGATCGGGCGCGGGGAGCAATTCGGGATGCCACTGGACACCGAGCACCTCGCCGTCGGGGGTCTCGAATCCTTCCACCACCCCGTCACTCGCGTGGGCGCTCGCGACCAGGTCGGTGCCGAGTCGCTCGAGTGTCTGATGGTGCAACGAGTTCACGCGAGCGTGTTCGCCCACGAGTCGCGCCAGCGTCGTTGCGGGTACGCTCCGCACGTCGTGCGTAGCGGTGCGTCCGTCGACGTCCCACTGGGGGTGACCAGCTCCCTCGTCAAGGTCGACGTGCTGATTGAGCGTGCCACCGTGAGCCACGTTCACCAATTGGAAGCCCCGACAGATCGCGAGCACCGGCAAGTCGCGTGCTCGCGCGGCTTCGTAGAGTGTGAACTCCCAGGCGTCACGATCGGTTTCGAGTGGTCCGAGTTGTTCGTCGGGTTGGGCTCCGTAGCGCGCGGGTTCGACGTCGGCGCCACCACTAAGGACCAGCCCGTCGAGGTGCTCGACCATCTCGTAGGGATCGGCGTCGCGCGTCAGTTCGACGGGCAGTCCCCCCGCGAGGGCAATCGAGCGGACGTAGTCAGTGAAGTGCAGGTCAACCGTGAGCCCCGCCATACCTTTGGGCACCGAGGAACCCAGACGCGAGGCGGGCCAGCGCCGACCCGTGACACCGATGAGCGGTCTCGTCATGAATCAATCCTAGGGGCGCCACCCGTTGGCGGTGGCGAGTCCGCCCTACCTGGTCGCCGCGTCCTCGGTCGCGATGAGGTGACGCGCCGCGCGCGCCTCATCGACGCGCGAGACCGGCGTCGTCTGGGGGGCTCGGTGCAGCGAATCGGGGTCATCTTTCGCGCGCTGTTCGATCCGTTCGACCGCCTGGGCCAGCGCCTCGAGGGTCTGGGGGCTCTCGGTCTCGGTGGGTTCGAACATCAACGCCTCGTCCACGATGAGCGGGAAATAGACCGTCGGTGAGTGGAAGCCCTCCTCGAGCAGTGCCTTGGCGACGTCAAGGCCGCGCACGCCGTAGGTGTCCTTTAACCGGGTCGCACTCAGTACGCACTCGTGCATGCAGAGCCGGTCGTAGGCGGCGGGCAGCGTCGCCTCGAGGCGCTGGCGCAACCAGTTGGCATTCAGTACCGCGTGCTGGGCGACGCGGGCCAACCCGTCGCCCCCGTGGACCTCGATGTAGGCGAGCGCGCGTGCGAGCACCATGGCGTTGCCGTGCCAGCCGTGCACGCGACCGATCGAGCGTGCGGGAGAACGCCACTCGTAGGCCCCGTCGGGGCCGAGCGCCGCCCGAGGCCCGGGTAAGAACTCCACGAGTCGCGAGGAGACCGCCACCGGTCCCGCACCCGGTCCCCCACCGCCGTGGGGCGTGGCGAAGGTCTTGTGCAGGTTCATGTGCACAATGTCAAAGCCCATGTCACCCGGTCGCACCGCGCCGAGGATCGCGTTCAGGTTCGCCCCGTCGTAGTAGAGCAAGCCCCCCACGTCGTGCACGGCCGTGGCGATCTCGATGATCTCCTCCTCGAAGAGACCCACCGTGTTGGGATTGGTGAGCATGATGCCCGCGACGTCGGGTCCGAGCGCCGCCTTCAAAGCCGCCAGGTCCACGAGCCCGCGGTCGTTGGAGGGAATCGTGGTGACCTTGTAGCCGCCCAAGGTCACCGAGGCGGGGTTGGTGCCGTGTGCCGAGTCGGGAATCAGGACTCGGCTTCGCACGTCCCCGTTCGCTTCGTGGAAGGCGCGCATGAGGAGCAACCCCGTAAGCTCGCCCGCCGCGCCCGCCGCAGGCTGCAACGTCGCCGCGCTCATGCCGGTGATCGCACACAGATTCTCTTCGAGGGTGACCAGCAACTCGAGCCAGCCCTGAGCGAGTTCGGCGGGTACACCCGGGTGCACGGTGTTGAGTCCCGGATCCGCCGCGACCGAATCGCAGAACTTGGGGTTGTACTTCATAGTGCAACTCCCCAGCGGGTACGCCCCCAGGTCCACCGAGAACTGACGGTGCGACAAGCGCGTAAAGTGCGCCACCAAGTCGCGCTCGGAGAGTTCGGGCAGGTCCACAACGTCGTCGCTCAGGTGCTCAAGCGGTAGCAGTTGATCCAGGGCGCGCGCGGGTACGCCGGTCGTGCGTAGTTGGTACGACGAGCGCCCAGGCACCGAGAGCTCGAACATCGTGGGTTCG
>Ga0181516_10000814_pt1 | contig 25873 bp, 32 predicted proteins | sample PEATcosm2014_Bin_25_FD_121104 | JGI IMG/M metagenome (GOLD analysis project Ga0181516, IMG submission 121104) | Peatland microbial communities from MTU Mesocosm Facility, Houghton, MI, USA - PEATcosm2014_Bin01_10_metaG | ecosystem: Environmental > Terrestrial > Soil > Wetlands > Peat | place... | reverse complement strand
TTTGCGCATATAAAAAGCCCCGCTTATCGCGGGGCTTTTCATTTGATTTGCTAAAGAATCACCCTGAAAGCTGAGGGCTGAGAGTTAGAGGCTGCTTCTCTCAATGCGCCATCGTCGGGGTAATCTTCACGCCCATCCCGTTCAGTTTGCTGCGCGCCGCGCGCGCCTCCGGGGTCTGCGGGTGCCGCTGGATGAGTGAGCGCAGCTCATGAATCCCCTCGTCGCGCTTGTTCTCCGCCAGCAGGGCATAGCCCTTGTGCAACTGCGCCGTGGGAGCCTTGGCGTTGCCGCTGAATCCCTCCAGCACCGCGTTGTAATCGCTGATCGCGGCGGCGTAGTCCTTCTGCTGGTAGGCAATTTCGCCCAGGTAGAACTGCGCCGTCCCGGCCAGATCGTCGAGCGGATAGAACTGCAGCACGCTCTGGAACTCGCCTTGAGCTACGTCATACCGTCCGGCATCGTAGTCGCGCTCGCCGGCCTGCAGTGTCTCCTGTAGCGGCGGAGCTTGTTGCGCTCCCGACGTGCCCGGCGCCGCACCGCCCGCACCAGGTGCACCGGACATTGGGCCCGCACCTGGCATGGGGCCCGCGCCCGGCTGCGCCGGCGGAGCCTGCATGTTCTGCAACTGCGTTTGCAGGTCGTGCACCGTCTTGTCGAGCTTGGCGATGCGCGCCTTGAGTTCGTCGACGGAATCGTTCAGCGACTGCACCTGTCCTGAAACCGTGTCCAGCTTCCCGCCGGTCGCGTCATTCTGCGTATTCAGCTTCTGCTGCATCGCATTCACGGCGGTGGTCATCTGGTTGGCCTCGTCGGCCGTCTGCTCCGCCAGGTGCTGCAGCACGCCCATCTTCGCGTCCAGCGTGGACTGCAACCGCTGCACCATATCCACCAGTTGCTGCACCTGCGTTTGCAGTTCCACGATCTCTTTTGAGACCGCGTGCGCGCGTGGCGCGGATTGAAGAAAGACAAAACTCAAGACCGCTGCGGCAAGCAGCCGATTGTGGGTGACGCTTGAAATGTGCATGCTCGACCTTCCTTTGAACGAGTGTGAGTGTGACCAGCGGGAGTGTGAGTGAGGGAATAGTGTGATGGGTCCACACTCACACTTCACACTCACACTGGTTCTGTTTTACCGGTCCAACGTGAATCCGGCTCTGCGGTTCAACTGCCAGCACTCCTCGTTCGAATCCGTACAGAACGGCTTCTCTTTGCCATAGCTGATCACGCGGATGCGGTCGTCCGCCACGCCGGCCGTCACCAGCGCGGTCTTGGTCGCCTGCGCCCGGTTCTGGCCCAGTACCAGGTTGTACTCGTTGGTTCCGCGCTCGTCGCAGTAGCCACCGATCACGACCTTGATGTTGGGATGCTGCAGCAGGAAATCGGCGTCCTTGGCCAGCGTGGGCTGGGCGTCCGGACGGATATCGTAGTTGTCGTAGTCGAAGAAGACGTCCTGTACGCTGGCCTTGAACGCCTGTTCCTCGGTCATCGTGGTCGCAGGAATCTCGACCGCTATCGACGGATTTACGGTCACGCGCGCGGAAGCGTCTGCCGAGCCACCCTCGCCGCGCGCCACCAAGTGATAGGTGGTCGATGCGGTCGGAGTCACCGTCTTCACGCCGACTGAAGGAAGGTCGCCAATCCCGTCAATCGATACGGACGTGGCATCGGTGGTGCGCCAGGTCAACTGCACCTGGTCGCCGGCCGAAATCACGGTCGGGGTCGCGGTCAGTGTCGCAGTCGGAGTGGGCGCCGTCGCGGTCGGAGCCGTCTCTGCGGGCGGCAATGGCGTGCTCTTCTTGTTGCAACCCGTTACAACGGTGAGGGCAACCAAAAGGAGGGCAGAGGTCAATAATCCATTGCGTAGCTTCAAGGGAATTCTCCTTTTCTCAAAAAATCGAGTCCAAGTTTCGGGCAATCCGGCTGCTTATCGCCGCGCTTGCCGCCGTCCGATTTGAGCACCGATAAAATCATAGTTCATTGTGCCGGGATGCCGATTGCTTCCAGGGCGCACGGTGCCTCAGCAGTCGTACCTCCGTAACTCATTTCCAGCTCCAGTTGGGCATCGAGTTGTCGCCGCTGAAGGTGAGTTGATGCTGCTCTGTCCCGTCCGACAGCATCGACCAGATCTGCGTGCGGTGATTGATCTGGCGCTGGAACACGATGTGCCGCCCATCCGGCGACCATGATGGAGAATCGTTGCTCCCCGCCTCGTGCGTGGCCTGCAGCCATTTCTTGCTAGCGATGTCCATCACGTAAATGTCCTGCCCACCGGGATCGCCAGGACCGTACTTGCGGTTCCAACTGAAGGCCAGCATGCCCCCGTTCGACGACCACGACGGTTCGACCGCGTAGCCGCTGTCGGTCATGCGCTGCACATTGGCGCCATCCTGATCCATTACGTAGATCTGCGGCTCGCCGGTGCGCCCGCTTACAAAAACCAACTGCGTCCCGGTGCGCGGATTCCATGCCGGCGACACTTCCGATCCGAAAGCGGTCACCCGGCGCAGGTTGCCGCCGCCCGCATCCGCTACCCAGATCTCCGGACGCCCCGATCGCGCCGAGGAAAATGCCAGTTTCGTTCCATCCGCCGACCATGCCGGCGACTGGTTGCTGCCTCCCGCCGATCCTGCCGGAAAACTCACCGTGCGGCCGAGGTCGAGCGAATACATGCGAATCGACCATCCTATATTTTCAGTCAGCGAGGCAAAGGCGATGCGCGAGCCATCGGGCGAGATGCGCGGCGAAATCGAGATCGTACCCAGGTGCGTTACGGCGTGCTGGTTGGCGCCGTCATAATCCATCACCCAGATTTCTTTCGAGCCGGTGCGGCTGCTGACAAAATAGATTTTGGTTTCGCAAATGCCGTCGATACCGCCGCCCAGCCGGGAAATGATGTCGTCGGCAAAGCGGTGCGCCACGGTGCGCGCCATGTCTTCGCTTGCCGTCTCGTTATATTGCCGCGCCAGCACTGGCGGGCTGCCTGCCGTGGTCGCGTCCATCAGCCAGCCGTACACCACAAGGCGCCCGTTGTCCGCAGAAAGCGCTCCCAGCGCCACCATGGATGCGTTGGCCGGCAGCGCCGACCACTGCGCCAGCACCAACTCCTGCGGCGAGCCCGGCATGGCCTGCGGCGCAAGGCTCTTTGACACCATGTCAAAAATGCCCGCGTTGGTCAGATCGTTGAAAAGGGTGGTGTCGAAGACGTTCTTGAGCACCGGGGTCTGGGGATCACTGCCGACCGGCTTGAAATCCGCGGCAGCCAGACGAATGTGCTGGCTCCCCAGGTTTGTTCCCGTGACGAGCCAATCCTGGGCCTTTGCCTGGACGCCAGGAAAATACGCCAGGGAAAGCAAAAACAGGGGCAAAACCCTCAAAGTTGCCTTCATGCGATGTGCAGTCCTTCCTTCATGGTCCCGTGATTGTCCTCGTCTATAATCGACCGGACCGTTGCTATCGGATGGTGTTGCGCACGCCCTTGAAACGGGCCTATTTTCGAGGCCGCCGAATGCTGCTGGTTGGTTAGATGCCGCTCTGGAGCCCCGGGGCTATTGCAGACCGAACTATCGGCCGCTAACCCTCTGTTTTTCTGCATTCTCTGCGATTCCGACCCACCAAGGAAGCTGAAAGCCAAAAGCTGAAACCTGACACCTGTTCTTCAATACTCGCAGTAGAACGAAACCTTCAACGTGCTTTGATTATATTGTGCCGGTAGAGGACCAAACGTATCCACGCGCTGCACCGCGCGCCGGCACGAGATATCCAGCGTGGGGCTGCCACTCGCTTGATCTACTTGCGGGTCGCTAACGCTCCCATCGCGGTGAATGGTAAAGACCACATAGGCGCGCGCTCCCTTGGGCGTGGCCGGATTCACTTCGTACTTGTTCCACTTGCTTCCCACGCCGTTGTTGATGCCCTGCACATACCACGGATACAGGCTTGCAAAATTGTTGTCGCCCACCGTGGTCTGCCCGATTGTGCCCGGCTGCATCTGGTGCGGCATTTGCGATCCCGACTGTTCGCCATATTGCGCCTGATTCTGCCGCGGCGTGGGCTGGTGCTGTTGCGTCTTCGGCGTGTTCAGCTGATTGGGGTTCAATTTCTTGCCCACAATCGGAATCGCGGTTTCGTCCGCGCGCCGTTGCTCCTTTGGACTGGGCGGGGCCGGCGCTTTGCTCGGATTCTCCGTGGCCAGCACGTTCTGGTTCAGCTCATCGGCCGGCAACGGCAGGGCGCTGGTGACCAAGCTTACTTGCATGGCTCCGCCGGCGCCTGGACTGCCCCAGAAATTGTGATGAAACAGCCCCAACATCCAGCCGTAACACACCAGGAGACCGGCCACCGCAAGATGCAGTCCCAGCGCTCCCGCCGCCGGCCCCGCAAGCGGCTCCGGCGTCAGTTCCCGCTCCAGGTGATCTCCGCTATCCAGAATGCTGTTCATGGTTAGGCGCCGTATCGAACTCCGCTAGCTCTGCTAATTCCCCGATCCCTTCGTATCCAGCGGCTGCGTCACAATCGATACATTGGTAATTCCCGACTGCTTCACCGCATCCATCACGCTGGCAAAATTCCCAAACGACACGTGCTCGTCGCTGCGCAGATAAATCGACTGGTGCGCGGGATCCACGCCCGCTTGATGCAGCTTCACCGGCAGATCATGGATGTTTACCGGCTGATCGTTCAGGTAAATATTGTCTTCGCGGTCGATTGTTACCACCATGCGCTGCTCGGTAATCTGTTGCACAGTCTTCGTTTTGGGCACATTCACTTCAATCCCCGACTGCAGCACCGGCTCGGTGATCATGAAGATCACCAGCAGCACCAACACCACGTCCACCAGCGGCGTAATGTTGATCTCCGCCAGCGACGTGCGGGTTTGTCCGTTGTTTGTCGTGAATGCCACGCTTGAACTCCGCTAACTCCGAGGTTGGTTTTCCACCCTAAACGCAAGGAACGCGTTTAGGGTGGGGCAACCTCGCTCACTCCGCCAACTCCGCTCGCTCTAGACCCTCGGCGGCGCCTGCGTTCTTACCGGAATCTCTTCGAGCGAGTTCAGCAGCTCCCGGCAAAAATCGTCGATGGCTGCGGCAAAAACCTTGATCCGCGCCGTGAACTGGTTGTAGGCCACTACGGCCGGTACGGCCACAAACAGTCCCGCGGCTGTAGTAATCAGCGCATCGGCAATGCCCGGAGCTACCGCCTTTATCGATCCGGCGCCCCCCGTAGCAATCCCGTGAAACGCTTCCACCACCCCCATCACCGTCCCGAACAGTCCTATAAATGGGCTCGTGCTCCCGATGGTCGCCAGCCACGTCATGCGCCGCTCCAGCGCAGTCACCGCCTCGCTGGCCGCGGTCTGCGCGGTGCGCTCCAGCGGAGCCAGGCTGCGCGGCGGACCGGATCCGCCCGTCACGCGCTTATAGGTCTCGTAGACGTCCTCAAACACCTGGGCCAGCGGGCTGGCGCTATACTCGCTGGTCAGCGCCGCAATCTCCTGCAGACGCGTGGCCTTGCGGAACGCGCGGATAAACTTCCGGCTCTGGGCTGTCGCCTTGCTGAAAGCTGACATCTTGCCCAGAATCACCGTCCACGAGTACAGGCTGGCCACCAGGAGCAGCACCAGCACGCAAATCGCGACTGGGCCGATGTCGCTCATCATCTCGGCCAGTGCGCCGAACCCCAGGGCCGGCTGCGACGCCCCCGTGCCGCCGGCATCAGCCTGAAAAATCATTGCAATCGCTGCCGTAAGAATCGCCTTTTACCTCAACTTCCACGGTATCAGACCCCGTTCCCCGCGCCCAAGTGACGCTTTGGGTGCCTCCATCGCCCCTCCGCCCCTCATTCCTTTGCCCTTTCGCCCCGTCATTCATGCTATGCTGCGCTCGGATTCCCGTTGCGCCCTCCAGCTCTGTCATCCTGAGCGACCGGAGTCCGCGAATGCGGACGGAGGGAGTGGAAGGACCTGCGGTTCAGTCTGCTACTTAATCCGTAAACTCTCGTCCAAGGCCAGAAAAAAGGGAAAAATGCTCGTCGAACTCCGCGCTGAAAACTACGCTGTCATCGATCACGCCATTGCCTCCTTCGGCCCCGGCCTCAATCTGCTCACCGGCGAAACCGGCGCGGGCAAATCCATTCTTGTTGACGCGCTCGCGCTGCTGATGGGCGGCAAGTCCTCGGCCGATGTAGTCCGGCACGGCGCCGACAAGGCCGTCGTCTCCTGCGTCTTCGAGTCCACGCCCGGCGCGGAAGCCATTCTCGAGGCCAACGGCATCGACGCTGAAGCCACAGACATCATTCTGCGCCGCGAAATCCTCTCCACGGGCAAGGGCCGCGTCTTCGTCAACAACCAGCCCGCCACAGTGCAGGTCCTCAAGCAACTGGCGCCCGAGCTGGCCCTCGTCCACGCGCAAACCGAGACCCTTTCGAGCTTCGACCCCACGCAGCAGCGCATCCTCCTCGACCGATTCGCCGGTATCTCCTTAGACGCTGCCGCCGAGGCCTACGCTCGCTGGCACGCCGCCCAAGACAAATTGAACGATCTCCTCCAGGGCGAGCAGGACCGGCTGCGTATGGTCGACCTCTGGACCTATCAGCGCAACGAAATCGAGCAGGCTCGCCCGCAGGCCGGCGAAGACGAAGCCCTTGAAACCGAGAAGCGCGTCCTGGCCAACGCCGAAAAGCTTTATGCCGCCGCCCTCAGCGCCTTCGACCAGCTCTACGAGGGCAGCGCCTCCGCCGAGGCCGCTCTCCAGGGCGCCATGCGCAACGTCGAGGAGCTGGCTCGCTACGACGCGCGCTGGGCCGAACCCGCGCAGCAACTCGCCTCCGCCCGCGCCACGCTCTCCGACGTCGCTGCCTCTCTCCGCGACTACGCCGAAGGCATCAACGCGTCACCAGAGAGACTGGCTGAAATCGAAGACCGCCTCGCCCTTCTCGATCGCCTCAAAAGGAAATATGGAAAATCCGTCGCCGAGGTCATCGCATTTGGCGAAGACGTGGCCCGCAAGCTTTCTGAGGTCGAAGACCGCGACGAAATTTTGAAAGCACTTCGTGCCGCCCTCGAGCAAGCTTCAGCGGAATATCAAAAAGCCGCCTCCGCGCTCTCCGCTGAGCGCGAGGCCGCCGCAACAAAACTCGCCAAACTCACCGAAGGCCACATCAACTCCCTCGCCATGAAATCCCGCTTCTCCGTCTCCGTTACCGCCAGCCACGCGGAATCCGCATGGACCCCCTCCGGCTGGGACGAAGTCGCGTACCTCATCGCGCCCAATCCCGGCGAGCCGCTCAAGCCCCTCATCGAAATCGCCTCCGGCGGCGAACTATCCCGGGTCCTTCTCGCGCTCAAGGTCGCCGTCGAAGAGTCTTCGTCCAAGACCAAGAAAAAAACCGCGCCGCGCACGCTGGTCTTCGACGAAATCGACATCGGTATCGGGGGCCGCGCCGCTGAAGCCGTCGGCCACAAGCTCAAGACCCTGGGCCGCGCCCAGCAGGTTTTGTGCGTCACGCATTTGCCGCAGATCGCCGCCTTCGCCGATCAACATTTAGCAGTAGAAAAACGCGAGCAGGACGGGCGCACGACCACTCGCATTCGCGTCCTCGACGACCGCGCCCGCACTCACGAAGTAGCTCGCATGTTGAGCGGCGCCAAAGTCACTGACACCAGCCTGCAGCACGCCGCGCAGATGATTGCCGGGAGCCGCTGAGATCAATTTGGGTTCAGATTTCCGCTGGGAATAGAATCAGAGGTGTTCGACACTTCGGCGAGCACAACAACTCCCACAACCGCCAGGAAAACAAACGAAAGGTTATTACATGCCGGGAGCCCAGGCTTCGCATTCGAGACCTGGGTTCCCGGCGCTTTCCCCTATCTCCAATTTATTTCTTGCTTACATGCCCGCGCCCATCCCGCACGTCATTTCCCTTGAAGTGTGCAATGTGATCGACTGGGTGTCCCTGATCGGCTTTGTCTCCAGGGTGCGGCGCGGGGCCTCGATAGCCGCGCGAAACATCGAAGTGGTTGTTCACGTGGCCGCGGAAATTGGCGTCCCCATGAAACCAGGGTCCCGCGCCAATGAATACGCCGCCTGTAAACCATTCCGGCCCGTAGTAGCCGTAAGGAGCGCAGGCGTACGGAGCGTAATCGTAGTAGCCGTAAGGGCAGACCGGCTCCGGACCGATATCGACGTTGATGCCGATCTGCGCCGCTGATTTCACGGGCGCTGCCAGAAGACAGGTTCCGGCTACCGCTGCCAGAGCAAAAAACCTGAATTTGTTCATAATCCCTCCTCGTTGATGGGCTCAGAGCTGTAGGCTTCATGAGCCGTGATTGGCACCAAAGCGCAACGGCGCCGGCTACCGATTTTCAAAACCGAGGCCAGAACCGCAAGCATCGCATCAAGTAGGTTGAATACTGAGAATCGTCGCGCGGGTTCTCATCTTGCAGGGAGGCTTCAGGACGCAATCCTGAATGCATTCCTGCCCGCTCCAAACTCTGATGAGGTTGCAATCGAAAAGGATGTCAGAGGAGAAGCCTCGAATTCGCGAGGCATTTAATTAATCCTTGTGTTTCTTCACCTTCCGCAAACCTGGCAATTTCTTCAAATATCGTTGCCCTGGCCCAGGGAAGAGGCTTAACCGAAGACCTCCAATGCAATGTACTTTGCGGCGCAGCTTCCCCGCGGATACCGGCTCACTCTAGGCGGAAGGAACTCACGGGCATGGAGAATCGCGGTGAAGAAATGGCGCCGTTCTGCCATTATTTCGGGGTCGAGTACGATCGCGCCCGCACCCACGAAGTGGCCCGCATGTTGGGCGGCGCCAAATTCACCGAGACCAGCCTCCAACACGCCGCGCAGATGATTGCAGGGAGCCGGTAACGCCGATTGAAGAGTACGAAGAGAGGCAATCCTAAGTCGTTGACCCCCAGGCTTCGTGCCGCAAGGCAGTCGATCGTCGATGCTTAGCTTAGGGATGCCGGTGGCCGTGTGGAAGCCACGCCAAGTCAATGCTGAAAACGTAAATGGCGAGCGCAGCTGCCATGAAGACCGCGCCTACCCAGAAGCGCCAGTCACGATGCATACGCTTCCAGTAAGGGCCGGGTTCGGGTTCACCGCTGTCGCCGCTGTTTCCTTCATGGTTGTGCTTGCTTCCGGTCATTTCTTCTCCATTGCGCGGCGTCAACCTGTCCCGAAGGATCTGCTATTTTGAGAAAACCGCGTGGTCCTCATCGTAGCGCTGTTCGGTTTTGGTGGATTTCTCCGCGGCTTTCTCGGCCACGTGTTCAATCCTCTGCTCTGCTGTTGCGTCTGAGGCCGTGTCATCTTCCAGTTTCGTCGCTTGCTGATTCTCAAATTGTTCCGGCATGATCAATCCCTCCTATCGTTACCATCGCTTCTCTCCCCGGGAAGTTCTGGTCAGTTTTGCTCCCCCGCTGGACTGGAAGCAGCCCAACATGGCTCGGAATTGAGCAATTTTGACCAGTTCTCCCGCCCCAGCCTGCTTCATAGTTGACATGGGTTCCGCCTGCCTGGCCATGCCGCGAGATCTGTCGCGGGCATTCGACGCAAAGGAGAACGCTATGTCCCACCTTGCGATTGTCCTGTTGATTGTGGGCGCATTCGCCCTCATTCTCGGCACGGTGATGGCCGTTAGAGCGTACCTTGAGAATCGCGGTGAAGAAATGGCGCCTTTCCGCCATCATTTCGGGGCCGAGTACGACCGCGACCTCCTCCGGCAAAGCTCCTGGTGCGACAATGAGAGCCCCTATGATCGCCATTCTCGCTTTAGCGCCTTCAAGATTCGCGAAGGGGGCGCCACCGGGAGGCATTCAAGTGGCAGCGGCACAACCTGGAGGAATCGCGACCGGGATTGATCCGGGAGTTACTTGCGCCGCAACGACGGATGGCATTATCCCAGGTATCTCAACCATCCCCCTTCATTCCACGGTGTGCAATTGAGGCCAGTATTCACGCGCATGGCCGCCCATGATGGATTCTGCGTAGGGTTCCTTTCCCGTCTGCGAAGCCGCTCCCATTCAATCTTTGCCGTCGCGGGAATCCCGCACAGGAGAACACCATGTCCTATCACTTCACGAATGCCCAGATCATGATTGCGGTGACTGTACTCGTCCTTGTTGTCATCGCCGTTGGCGAGTATCTTAGACGCCGCAAAGCCAAGACTGCGGCGCTCCGCAATCGCTTCGGAACCGAGTATGACCGCGCAGTCCAGGAGCATGGCTCTTCGAATAAGGCCGAGGCAAATCTGGACGATCGGGAATCCCGAGTGCACGCACTGCAGATTCGCGAGCTCGGCGCCATCGAGCGGGGACGATTCGCCACCGAGTGGCAAACCGTGCAATCCCGCTTCCTCGATCACCCCGAGGCTGCGGTCACTGAAGCCGACGACTTGATCGCTGCGCTCCTCGAGGCCAAAGGCTATCCCAAGGGCAGCTTTGATCAGCGCGCCGCGGATGTCTCCGTCCTTCATCCCCGCGTGATGGAAAACTACCGTGCGGCGCACGCCATCGCGGTGCTGCCCTACCGAGGGGAAGGAAGCACTGAAAACCTTCGCACCGCAATGATCCAATTCCGCGCCATCTTCAATGAACTCCTCCAGGTCGATCTCCCTGTTCAGCAAAGTTCAGCCGCATAATGCGAAGCGTTTGAGCGCGACGGGCCTCTGCATAAGTGGATGTCCTGGAGGATCGCAAAATGAGACGACTTTTAAGCATCATGCGATGGGCCCGCAAGTCAGGATCCTCCAGCTTGCTGCTCGCGGGCTTATTCGCACTTGGAACTGCCACGGCATTCTCCGCCAGTCCAGGTTCAGAGAAGATTCAGGCCACATATACGAAGGACGGGAACGTGGTTCGCGTAGCGCTGGTGGTTTACAACTACACCAGTTCTGCGGATCTGCAGGTTCTTTCATCGGCATTCCAGAAGGGCCGGGACAGGGAATTGGCCGCCGTGCTTTCCAAAACTAAAGCGGCCGGTCATTGCACGATTACCGGAGATCTCAGCTTTGACGTGGCCTTCATCCAAATGGTTGTAACGCCAACCGGGCGGGAGATCATTTTTATCGCCAACCGTCCGCTTCAACCCGACGAAGTCAATCCGAGCCGGAATTCCGAATCCTTCGATCTTCTGGTTGGTCAACTCGACATCAATGACACCGACAATACCAAGAGCACAGGATTCCTATACCGGGCAAGCAAGCTCGTGATCGATGAGCAGGGGGAGTTTCACTATGATCTGGCCGGCAATCCCTGGTCGCTGGTCAATGTTGTGGATTCGAATTCGGCTCCGGCGCCACCCGCGCTAGCTGGGCGCGATGCTCCTGCTGCAACTGGCCCACCTCTCGTGTCTTCGCTCCCATAGTCTGCGATGCCTGCGCAGAGCCGGCAGGCAGTTTTCCTCTAGCCAAACCCGGCCGCCGCGACAAACTGTATAACTTTGACCATCTTTAACCCACCGTCTCCCTGCAAAATTCGAGTCGCGGAGGAAAATGCATGTTTCACATCATCTGGTATGTCATTATCGGGCTATTGTCGGGGCTCATCGCAAAATCGGTGATGCATGTGCACCTGACGATGACCTGGACAATCGTGCTCGGAATCATCGGATCGGTTCTCGGCGGCGGCGTTTCTCACATTATTTTTCGCTCGAGAAACGAACGATTTCATCCCGCCGGACTCATCTTTTCAACGCTGGGCGCGATCCTGATTCTCTTCGCTTGTTACAAGCTGAACATTCGTCTCCCCTAGGTGCTGGTTTGTTCTCGGCCGCCCGGCAAGCTCTCAACTTCAGGGGCTACGGCAACCGTGCTGCTTGCCGTAGCCTGGGAAGTTGTCTTGGCGGGCTCTCGCGGAATGTGCGAGGGCCCGCGGCTGAGCGTGGGCTACTGTCCTCAAGAACCAACCTTCGGCGCTACATGCCCATTGGCTTGGATTCCTTCTGCGGGTGTCCGCCGATGGTCTCGGCATACGAAGATTTACCGCCAAACCGCCATGGTCCTGCAGCGGTAAGATGGTGGACATGACAGGGCTTCCCAAGCCGCATCGTCGCAACTGGGTTCTTCGCGTGTTTGTGGTGCTTTTTTTCGCTTTGATTCTGGCGTTTCTGGGATGGTCCTGCTGGGTCTACGTGCAAATTGAGGACTATGCCGGCCTGGACCAGGCCGCACCGTCGGACGCCATCGCGGTTCTGGGCGCGGCGGAGTACGATGGACAGCCTTCCCCGGTTTTCCGCACGCGCCTTGACCACGCGCACGATCTCTACAACCGCGGGATCGCGCCGCTGATCATCGTGCTGGGCGGTACCGGCGGAGATCAGTACTCCGAGGGTGCGGTGGGCCGCGACTACCTGGTGAGCCTTGGCATCCCCGAATCCGCCATTATCGCCGAAACCCAGAGCCGAAACACCGAAGAACAGGCCCACCGCATTGCCGTCATCGCCCGGGCCAACGGTCTGCGCCGCCTGGTTGTCGTCAGCGACGGCACCCACCTGTTTCGCATTCACGAAATCTGCGCCGCGGATGGCCTCGATGTACTTACGTCACCCCGGACACGCGTCTCCTTTGGCGGCGGCACCGCGGAATCCGAGCGCCTTGCGCACGAGATCCTCAGCTACACCGGCTGGCGGCTGCATCTGCATCTGCATCTGCCTTGAGGCGGAAGTTAGCGCGCCAGCCGGTTCCCGCGTCAGAAGGGAATCGCCAGCGGTCCCATTCTTTCCGCGCTTTGGGGCGGGATGACGCGAACTTTCCCTCTTACAAATTGAGGAAGAAGCGCCAACATGGCCAACGCCTGCGCGTTGCGTTCCTGGCGGCAGGGTCGCAGCCGTTGGTTTGTATTCATTTGCTCAGCTATTTCTGGTGCGATGTAGAAAACTCCAAAGATAAGAGTCACGAGATCCCGAGAGAACCAGGAGAAGAGAATGATAGGAAGTAAGGATTCGGACTTGATGGAGCTCCACACCAAGGCGGCCTATGCACATGAAGCCGCTGCCCATGGACACAGCACAGGCGATCACGCATCCGCCCAGGAACTGGCCAGGAAGGCTCTGGGATACTCCGTGGAAGCCGTAAGACATACGGAAGAGATCGCGAAGAGCGCTCCGCAGTTCATGCACGCTGAGCGCCGCACGCTCTTCGATGAACAGACGAGCGCGAAACGCTCGGCGCAATCGACCATAAGTTACAGCCCGGGATATCCGGAGTAAAGGGGACGCGAAATGGTGATCATTCTCATTATTGTTCTGTTGCTGCTTTTTGGCGGAGGCGGAGGATACTACGGCTACAGCAGGTGGGGCAGAGGCGGTGGCGCAGGCATAGGGCTTGGCACAGTGCTTGTGATTCTGCTGGTGTGCTATCTGTTGGGAGTATTCCAATAGCATGATCTGCGGCAGGCTCGCCGTTGGAGGATTAGCGGCGGCCCGGCCACAAAACCCCGCGCGTAAGACCGTCGCGGCAGTTGCGCCCGCACCAAAAGTTCCGCTCACGCACTAAGCAGAACCGATACGAACGCGAAGGGCGCCGTTACGTAACGGCACCCTTTCTGTTTTCACTGATCAACAGACTTTTTTCTTGCGCTTACACCTGAAGCTTCCCGATCGGTTTGCCGAGATGATTTTGCCGGAGTGAATACGACTCGAGGCTTCTGAGAGTTGTGGTCAGGCAATTGATCGAGCAGGACCACATTCAGCAGCGACTTATGCACCTGGATGCGGCCGTTATAGCTGATAAATCCGAGCTTGCGAAAACGGTTCATAAAGAAGCTGACACGGGAACGTGTGGTGCCGATCATATCCGCCAGCGTTTCCTGCGTGATGGGGGGAATTGAAGTGTCCGGTTCGCCGGGTTTGCCGAATTCCGCCATCAAAAGCAGAATCCGCGCCAGGCGCTTTTCGCTGGAGTTGAAGAGCTGGTCGACAAGATCGGCCTGGGTGCGCATGCTGCGGGCCAGCAGGAACTTGAGAAACAGATCGGCGAATGCGGCCTCGTCATGCATCACCCGGATCATTTCATTCCTGCTGATCTTGAGCGCCGTACATGTGTTCACGGCCGTGGCAGTGGACAGCCGCAACCCGGGGATCGCCGCGAGAGTTGATTCTCCAACAAACTCGCCAGCAGATAGAAGGGTGAGTGTGGCTTCTTTGCCTCTCTCTGAGACGACGGTGACTTTTGCGCGGCCTTTTTGCAGATAGAACACAGAGTCCGCAGCGTCCCCCTGGCAATAAAATGTCTGATTTGGCTTCAACTCGATGATGGTTCGGCCCAGGCCGGCGTTGGCAAGAAAGGTTGCGGTATTGAACTTGGCGACTTTTTCACTCATCAGATATTCTGCCCCGATTCGGTTCGTTTGGCGGCCTCTTCAAGCCCGGAAGCGTTGGCCGCGGTGTGGCGTGCCTGGGGCTGTGGCGAATGGACCAGGAACCACGGGCGCGACCTTGGGACAGCCGACCTACTGATGGTCCACGCGATTACGAACAACCTCTGCCCATCATCGCCCGGGCGGAGGAATCGCGTATGGTCAATTCTGCTCACTTAGAGAAGTATGCTGGAAGTCCGGAGCGGGTGAGCGCTGCGAAGCGGGGTCTCGCGTTCCTCTACCACCATGTCGCGGAATGTCCTGCCGGAGTCTTTCCACTGCTGTCAGGCTTGGCTGAACGCAGAAGCAGGAGGGGACATTGCACGAGCTTGACGACCTTTTCGGCGATCGAACCGAAGACCAGCGGATGCCAGCCGGAGATGCCGTGTGTGGAGATCACCACCATGTCGATATGCTCGCGCTCCACCACCTCCATGATGCTCCCGGCGACGTCATTTCCAACTTCGACACTGGAAGTCGACTTCACTCCCCTGGCTGCAAGAATTGCATGGCATTTCGCCAGATGCTGCTCCGCGAGTGATCTGGCATTTTGAAGGAAGTTGGTTTCGGGGACGAAGTCAGGGAGCGTTGAGGTGGGAAACATCGGAATTATGTTCACAAGATACAGTTCCGCATGAAAGTGCTTCGCAAGATCAGCTGCCATTTCCAAAGCCGCCTGGGAAGATGGGCTAAAGTCGATGGGCAACAGGATCCTGGTGGGGATGGAAGGGAAAGCATGAACCTCAGACATTGCAGACTCCTCGCAGAATTTCAGAAATAACTAGTTTCTTACATTATCCTCTCATCGCAAGAACAAAGACTGTGCTCTATTGGACACTTGCTCCGCGGACCATTCTCTCCCATGGAACGATTTTCGCCTGGCGCTTTCTCGTTAATTGACCGACGCGGATAAAGCAGACGCACGCGAATTGCTATGGCGTGCAAATATGACCATCCCTGAATGCCTCCACTCTGTAACTATCTCCTTGGGTGTAGTTAGCGACGCCGCGGTTGAATGGCGTCGCATGCCGCGGTTGAGATAGGCGATGCCGATCAAAGGAGAGATGATGCGGTCATACAAATGGAATTCGGAGCCGCATATCTTGTTGGCCTGCCGGACAGGTCTGGAGAGAAGGCGTGTCGGCCATTCGGGCAAAAGTCCGCGGGGCACGAAGATTCATCAGGCGATACTCCTGGTGTTGGTCACTACGGCCCTAGCCGCAACGCCGGCGCCGGCAAAACCGCAATCGCTGCTCTCTTCTGCAGATCCCACTACAACTGCGGGAATCACGAATCCTCCGAGGTTCGACCTAACCTACATTCGTCCGACCGAAAGAACAAAGGTGAGCAACTACGCTTTCGACGCATTCGGTCCGTATCCCATTGCCGGCGCCGGAGTCGCCGCGGGAATCAACCAGTGGACTAATTCTCCACCGGAGTGGGGTCAGGGAGTCCAGGGATTCGGCAAGAGATTCGGGTCAGACTTTGGGATCGCGGCTATTGGAACCACCACGCGTTATGGGTTGGCGGAAGCCTTCAGGGAAGATACGTTGTACTACCGTTGCGAATGCAGTGGCCCATTTCCGCGGCTAAGTCATGCCGTGATCTCCACCTTGACGGGGCGCCGCGGCCAGGACGGCCATCGCGTCTTCTCTATCTCAGCGCTAGCCGCGCCCTATGCGGGCTCCATGATTGCGGTTCACCTGTGGTATCCCGATCGCTTCGACATGAAGGATGCGTTTCGGATGGGTAACTACAGCCTGCTGGCATATATGGGCGGCAACGTTGCTCTGGAGTTCTTTTATAGCGGCCCTCATGCCTTAATTTCACGCATGCACCTGAACAATACGCATGGCTCGCCGGATCAAGGTCCGAATCATTGAGCGATCGAGGATTTACAGCCACTGCGGGCATTAGCCCACCGCTTCCGGTGCGGCGGACCGACCTTGTGTCCGTAATTGCAAACTCCGCCACGACCCTGTTCAACGGATTTTTCGAGTGGTTCGGGGAGTTGGGGATTTTCTCCTGGCGAGTTCTGACAGCCGCAGTGACGCCGCCGTATGAATGGCGCGAGCTGGTTCGGCAGCTCGACGAAGTCGGATCGAAGTCTCTGCCGCTGGTGGCCATGGCTGGCGCTGCAATCGGCGTGATCATCTCCCTCGAAGCCCGCTACAGTCTCACTCGATTCGGCGCCAAATCGATGTTTCCCGCCACTCTCGTGTACTCCGTTGTTCAGGTCATGGGACCAGTCATTACCGGTCTGGTGGTAAGCGGACGCGTGGGCGCGGGCATGGGCGCGGAACTGGCATCGATGAAAGTGACGGAGCAGATCGACGCCATCGAGGCATCTGCGATCAATCCTTACAGGCTGCTGGCGGCGACACGCATACTGGCCTGCATCCTGATGCTGCCGCTCCTGACTCTTGCCACCGACGCATGTGCCTTGCTGACAGGCTGGTTTGCACAGGCTCTGGTTGAACCGCTCTCGTTTCATCAATTCATTTCCAGCGGCTTTAATGGCGCCACTTTCAACGCATTCCTGCCGCAGACATTCAAGACCGCGGTCTATGGCTTGATCATCGGGCTCATCGCGTGCTTTCAGGGAATGCGCACGCGCGGCGGGGCCGCGGGTGTGGGACGCGCGGCCACTAACTCGGTCGTACTGGCCTCGCTCTTCCTTATCCTGGCCGATGTTGTCCTGGTGAAATTCATCCTTGTCTTCTTTACTTAACTTAGCCGTTGTTTAAGGTGTTCGTGAGATAAGTATGGCCACGACTTATGACATTGCGACGCAGCAAGCGGAACCGAAGCAAGGCGGTCTTGCGTCTGTGGTCGCTGTCGAGAGTGTGTACAAATCCTTCGCCGGACACAAGGTCTTAAACGGGATCAGCTTGCGCGTGAACAAAGGAGAAACCCTGGCCGTACTGGGACGCAGCGGCACAGGGAAAAGCGTTTTGCTCAGACTCATCATTGGCCTGGATAGGCCCGACTCCGGATCGATTTGCATTCATGGTCAAAACATCGCTGGTCTGGCGCTTGACCGCATGGGAGAAATCCGGAAAAGGATGGGATTCCTATTTCAGCAGGCAGCGCTTTACGATTCGCTCACGGTCCGGGAGAACGTGGCCTTCCCCCTCGAACACCATCGCGGAGACCTGTCTAAGTCCGAGCGCGCCGACCGGGTAAGGCAGTTACTGATCGAGGTAGGGTTGGACGGCGACATCAGTAAGATGCCGTCAGATATTTCAGGCGGGATGCAAAAGCGCGTAGGCCTGGCGCGCGCGTTGGCTCTGGAGCCGGAGATTCTGCTGCTCGACGAACCGACAGCGGGCCTCGATCCCATTAGTTCAGGCGAAATCGACGAATTGATTCTCAAACTTCAGAGGGAACGGCAGATGGCGTCGATCGTCGTGACGCACGACCTGCATAGCGCGAAAACGATTGCCGGTCGCCTCGCCCTGCTGAATGAGGGCGACGTAGTGATCGAAGGCACGTTTGAAGACCTTCAACGAAGCGACATCGGCTTTGTGAAGGAGTTTCTGCAGCAATCGTAGGAGGACTTATGTCGAGAGTGGCAAGGTTGGGAGCATTTATCGTTGCGACGCTGGCGGTGCTGGCTGCCGGCGTATTCATCATCGGGAGCCAGGAGAATCTGTTTCGCTCCACCTACCAATTAAAGGCGCAATTCGACAACGTTGCAGGTCTGGCTGTGGGAGCTGACGTCGAGGTCGGCGGCGTTCACAGTGGAAATGTGCATAGCATCAGGCTGCCTCACAAACCAGGCGATAAAGTCATCGTCGTCATGGATCTCGACAGATCAACCAAGGAGATCATCAAGCAGGATTCTGTGGCTTCGATCGAAACAGAGGGGGTATTGGGCGATCAGTTCGTGGCCATTTCGTTTGGATCTGCCGGGCAAGCCGAAGTTGCGGATGGCGAGACCATCCAGAGTGTACCGCCGCTGGAGTTGGGAGCACTGCTGGCAAAGGCGAACGGCATTTTGGAAAGCAGTCAACAGGCCGTCGTCAACACAACTGCGGCCACGGCCCATCTGAACTCGGTGAGCGCCAAAATCGATTCGGGACAGGGAACCGTGGGAGCCCTGGTGAACGACAAGCAACTTTATACCAACCTGGAACAGACCACGACCACACTCCATGACACGATGCTGCAAGCGCAAACCGGTGTAACGGACTTCCAGGAGAATATGGAAGCCTTGAAACATAACTTCTTTTTGAGCGGGTATTTCAAGAAGCGTGGATACGAAGACTCTTCCGATTTGGCGGCAAACAAGATCAGTGGTCTTCCGCCGGGCACTCCTCAAAAGATATTTGCTTACACGGCAAAGCAACTCTTCGATGGCCGCGCTTCGGCAAAAATGACGGATCAGAAGTCTCTCAAAGCCGCCGGCGACTTCCTGGCACAGACGCAATTCGGACTTGCGGTTGTAGTGGTCTCCACCGGCATGGACGGCGACACGCAGAAGGATCTCGTCCTTACCGAGGCCAGGGCGATGGTTATTCGCGAGTATCTGGTCGAGAACTTTGGATTTGACGACACCCAGCTCAAGACGTTGGCAATGGGCAAGCAGGCAGGCACGAATCTTGAAGCAGATTGGGGCTCGATCCAGATTCTCATTTATCCGGCAGGAACTGAGATACCGTCCGACAAGCCAGCGCCGGCGGTTAGCTCATCCACACCTGACGCCGATAAGCCTGTGCAGATCACTGCCGCGACAACTCAAAAACCATAACGCAGGTGCGTGAGGGCACGCAACAATGCAGCAAAATCCCTTGACACCGCCCGCACCGCGCAGGTGTCATGTGAGTTGTGGATGACTTTATCTTGCACCCTTGGGCAAATGACTGCTCTCATGCTTGCATCAAATCTTGTATCGGGAGGGTTTCATGGAACTGGGCATGATCGGCTTGGGCAGGATGGGAAACAATATGGTGCGGCGTCTTATGCAGGCCGGCCACCAATGCGTCGTGTACGATATTCATCCGGAGGCCGTGCAATCGCTTGTTAAAGAAGGGGCGGTGGGCGCCGATTCGCTTGAGGACTTCATCAAGAAGTTAAAGGCGCCTCGCGCCATCTGGATGATGGTGCCGGCGGGCGTGACGGATGCGACGCTTAACGCCCTGACCCCGCTGCTCCAACCGGACGATGTGGTTATCGATGGCGGGAACTCTTATTATCGCGACGACATTCGCCGCGCAGCCGAACTGAAATCCAAGGGTATTCATTATGTGGACGCGGGAACCAGCGGTGGAGTGTGGGGCGCCGAACGCGGCTATTGCCTGATGATCGGCGGCGAAAAGGATGTGGTTCAGCGCATCGACCCCATTGTTTCTGCATTGGCGCCAAGCATCGATTCGGCGCCGCGCACGCCTGGCAGGGGAAGAGTTGGCGGCACCGCTGAGCACGGCTATCTGCACTGCGGCCCCAGCGGCGCCGGCCATTTTGTGAAGATGGTGCACAACGGAATCGAGTACGGAATTATGGCCGCGTATGCGGAAGGACTGAATATTCTTCACCATGCCAATGTTGGCAAGCAGCAGCAGACTGTGGACGCCGAAACGACCCCGCTGCGCAACCCCGAGGTGTATCAATACGACCTGAATCTTGCCGACATCGCCGAGGTCTGGCGCCGCGGCAGCGTGATCTCTTCGTGGCTCCTGGATCTGACCGCCATCTCTCTGCTCGACAGCCCGGATCTGGCAAAATTCACAGGCCGCGTCTCGGACTCCGGGGAGGGACGCTGGACGATCACCGCTGCGATCGATGAATCGGTTCCCGCTCCCGTACTGAGCGCCGCTCTGTATGAGCGCTTCAGTTCGCGCGGCGAAGACACTTTCGCCGACAAGCTGTTGTCCGCGCTGCGATTTCAATTTGGCGGCCATGAAGAGAAAACCGGCCAGAAAGAAGGCGCCTGATGGCCAGGTCGCAGTCGGACGCTCTGGTGGTCTTTGGTGTCACTGGGGATCTGGCACACAAAATGATCTTCCCCGCGCTCTATGCCATGGTGAAAAGCGGCACAATGAGGGTTCCGGTGATCGGCGTGGCCCTTCCGAAATGGAGCCTGGAGCGGCTGCACCGGCGTGCCACGGACAGCATCAAGCGAGCCGGCGGAATCGACGACAAGCGCGCTCTGCAGCGCCTTTTGTCTTTGTTGAAGTACGTGAGCGGAGACTATGCAGACAGCAATACGTTCAAGGCGATTAAACAGGCGCTGGGAAACGCACGGCGGCCCGCGCACTATCTCGCGATTCCGCCTGCCCTCTTCGAAACCGTGATTAAAGGACTGGGGGCTGCGAACCTGGCCACGAATGCGCGTGTGATTGTCGAAAAGCCGTTTGGACGCGACTTGGCCTCGGCGCGCGAGCTGAACCAAGTTGCACATAAGGTATTTCCTGAAGACTCGATTTTCCGCATCGATCACTTCCTTGCCAAGGAAGCGATCATGAATATTCTTTACTTCCGCTTCGCTAATTCATTTCTGGAGCCGATCTGGAATCGCAACTACGTGGCCAGCGTGCAGATCACGCTATCGGAAGATTTCGGAGTGGGCAGCCGCGGAGCGTTTTACGAGACGGCAGGTTGTCTGCGCGATGTAATCGAGAACCATCTTTTCCAGATCGTGGCATTGCTTGCCATGGAACCGCCCGCGGGCCGGGACTTTGGAGATGTGCAGATTGAGAAGGCCAGGGTCTTTAAAGCGATGCGTCCTCTGAAGCCCGATGATTTGGTACGCGGCCAGTATGTGGGCTATCGAGAAGAGCCGGACGTGGCCAGGCGCTCCGATGTCGAAACCTATTGCGCGCTGCGGCTCTTCGTCGACTCGTGGCGCTGGGACGGGGTGCCGTGGTATTTGCGCTCGGGCAAGTATCTGCCCACCACAGCGACCGAAATCCTCGTGGAGCTCAAGCGGCCTCCGCAGAAACTCTTTGCCGACGCAGTACAACCGCAAAGCAGGTCGAATTACCTGCGTTTCCGGCTCTCTCCCAACTCGGCCATCGCTCTGGCTGCCCGCGTCAAGCTCGCGGGGCAGGAATTCATCGGAGAGGAGCGAGAGCTTTATCTGTCAGATGAACAACCGGGCGAGGAAGAGCCTTATCAGCGGCTCTTGAGCGATGCCATGAAGGGCGACGGGGCGCTCTTCACCCGCGAAGACGCGGTTGAAGCCGCATGGGAGGTGGTCAATAGGGTTCTGAAGAACCACCATCCGGCTCACCGTTACAAACGCGGAACCTGGGGACCGAAAGAAGCTGACGCGCTCATTGCTGCAAGCGGCGGTTGGCACAACCCAAGCCCTGATGGTGCATCCCAATAGTCGCCTGTTTTCCGCTAGATTTTGCGTCAGCCCATCGTATCAAGTCGCCCCGCCGCTCTAGCCGCCCGACCTGTTCCCAAGAGTGCCAGATATCGCCAATGTGGAGATTGTCCTCCTCATACTGTCGGATGAGCATTATGGCTCAGCTATTTCTCCAGCGATTCAGAAGAATGGGAATGAAGCGGAGCCATCGTTCGCCTCACCCTGATGGCTTCCATGCTAAGTGAGTCGAATGCTCGTAACTCCTCGACGATGCCTTGGGGTATCGATTTCGAGAAATGATTGGAGAACAAGATATGCCACTTACCACCGTCCTCATCACGATTGTTGCGGCAGGCGTCCTGCTGTGGCTTGTGAACAGATTCATCCCCATGCAGGGGCAAGTCAAATCGATCCTCAATGCCCTGGTTGTGATTGTTTTGGTCATATGGATCGGAAATCTCTACGGACTGTTTCAACACCTCAATCAATTCCGCGTCGGGCATTAACACATCAGCCAATCGAAGCCTACACGGCTTCAGCCCGCAAACCCGCGACAACAATGCAATACGGCAGCCCTTTGACTGCAGGAGATATCGTGAAGCACACACTATTATTCGTGATTGGAAGCGCCCTCAGCGTGAGCGCGTTTGCTCAAGCCGGCCCACAGCATTCGATTGCGCTTGAGCCTGCCGGCTCAGTGCCTACCTATGTCGTGAGTGAGACCAGCCGCACCGTTGAAGCGGTTGACTACCAACATCGCGGCGGAGCCTCGGAAGTGGATCTGGCCGGAACCGCTTTGCTGCCCTCAGCCGATGGAAAAGCCAAAGTGCGCAGCAAGCGCGGCACCATGGAAGTGGAAGCGGACTTTGGGAATTTGGAAAGCCCCACGACCTTTGGCGCAGAATATCTGACCTACGTGATGTGGGCGATCTCACCTGACGGCCACGCAGTGAATCTTGGAGAAGTATTGATCGGCGGCAACGATCGCAGCAAACTAACTGCCACCACCAATCTCCAGGCATTCGCACTGATCGTCACCGCGGAGCCTTACTTTGCCGTTCGCCAGCCGAGCGATGTTGTCGTGCTTGAAAATGTGATTCGCGCCGACACCAAGGGAACACCCGAAGCAATGCACGCAAAATATGAACTCATGGAGCGCGGCGGTTATATCCCGACTGGATACAAATTCGACCCCGTGGTTCTGGACGCCAAGCTGCCTTTGGAATTTCTTGAAGCGCGAAATGCGGTTCGTATCGCGCAATCTGAAGGCGCCGAGATGTACGCAGGCGAAAGCTACCAGCACGCTGTCCAGTTGATGAACAGTGTCGACACATATGCCACGGAAGGACATTCAGACAGGAAACAACTGATCGCTAAGTCCCGAGAGACGGTGCAGACTGCGGAAGATGCGCGGGAGATAGCCGTCAAGCGGATCGAGGACGATCGCAGGGCGAGCGAACTCAAGGCTGCGGCCGATGCGCAGTCGCAGTCGCAGGCGCGGGCCGATGAGGCTACCCGGCAAAAGTTACAAGCCGAAGCCGATGCAAGAAGGGCCCAGGCCGATACGGCAAACGCGGAGGCCGTTACGACAAGAGTCCAGACTGACATGATGAACAAGCAGGCAGAATCAACCGAGGCCATCAACAAGGCTCAAGCCGATGCCGAGCGGTATCGGTTGATTGCCCAGCATGCGCAAGAGGGAGAACAACAGGCGGACAGCGACAAAATGGCGATGCGTACGCAATTGGAAGTGCGGCTCAATGAGATCCTCGAGACGCGCGACAGCGCACGGGGACTGATCGTCAGCATGTCCGATGTGCTCTTCGACACTGGGCAATACTCTCTGAAGCCCGGTGCGCGGGAGAAGCTAGCAAAGGTCGCCGGAATATTGATCGCATACCCGTCGCTCAACATTGCGGTCGGAGGATACACCGACAATGTAGGTGGCGATGACATGAATCAGAAGCTCTCAGAGAATCGCGCAGGGGCTGTCCGCGATTACCTTGTGCAACAGGGCGTAGTCGCAACCTCAGTCAGCGCAACAGGCTTCGGCAATAGTTCGCCGGTAGCCACGAACGATAACTCCGCTGGACGGCAAGAGAACCGGAGAGTGGAACTGGTCGTATCCGGCGAAGCCATTGGAAGTCCGGTCAACCCAACGACTGGTAGCTTGCGCTAACTTCAACCCACTTTCCTCTGCGGCCTGAAAAAGGCCGCAGAGGATATGAAGCGGAGCGGCTGGAGCGGCAATGGCCCTTATCAAGAAGATCGATGTTGAAAACTATTTCGCAGCGAGACGAGCCATGAGGCTGGGCAGAATAGGGCTCTTGCGCAGGCCCGCTGTGGCTGGGACCGAGCCCGCCGGAAAAGCGACAGAGGCTCCACGCTTGATTGGCAATCGCACCCTGGGAGACTCTTCTCCGAGCGTTTCTGCCATTGCGACTCCGATTGTCGCCGTTTCTGATGTGAAAGAAGATCGCAGTTTGCCGGAAAGCGGGCAAGAATGAAGATAAACAGTGTATTCCTCCGGAATGAATGCGTCCTGCCCAGTCAATTCGATCTGCTCCAGGAGCCGTTTTGCAATGGGTGGGCAGAGGCGGTCGGGACCGTAGCATCAGAGCTGGACGCCACAATTCGCGGCGTCGGGTGGCACTTTATGTGGATAGTGGATGCGCACGCATCGCTAGCACTGGGCAGAACGGCAGAAGCTGCGATCCATCGGGCGCTGGCCCGCGCTCTTCCTGTGGTGAAGGAGCGGTTTAACGCTGCCGAGTTGGATTTCATCCACGTTACGAATTTCCCTGGCTTCCGCATCGCCAGCGTATCTGTCCAGGCTCGCCAGATACAAAGTCAGGCATCGCTGAACTGAGCCGAGGCAGAACGCATCTTGAATGGGCAAAGATGCGGCGGGTACATTCAAGAACTCGGCTTTCAAATACAAGGTCCCATCTGTATGAGTATTCCTATTCGACAAGCGGCCCTGTTCCTTGCGCGCCCTGTGCATCACTCGCTGATGCCGCATTGGCTCACGCACTTGGGAGCGCTGGGCCTCTTTTCCGTTGCCATCGTCGATTCTTCGCCTATTCCTTTGCCTCTTCCCGGTAGCACTGACCTGCTGCTGCTGTGGCAGGTAGCGTACGGCGGAGATCCCTGGCTGCTTGCCGCGTTCGCCATAGCGGGCAGCCTTGTGGGCGGGTACTCCACCTGGCACGTCGGGCGCAGAGGGGGCGAAGCTGCATTGCGCCGCTACGTGCCGGCACGTCTTCTTGGGCGAGTCGTCGGGTGGGTAGAGCGTCACCGCATCCTCGCCGTGTTTTTACCCGCATTACTTCCTCCGCCGATTCCGCTATTGCCATTTGCGCTTGCCTCCGGCGCACTGGGCGTCTCGCGCCGCCGCTTCCTGGTCGTCTACGGCTCGGCTCGAACCTTGCGCTACTCTCTCATTGCCTGGCTCGGCGTTGACTATGGACGCCATGCCATCCGACTGTGGTCGGGGTCGCTCGAGAAGTGGTCGACTCCGCTGATCTGTGCGTTCATGATCCTGCTGTTGGCCGGCATATGCTTTGGAATCTGGAAAGTGAGCGGTCTTCGCAAGATCGATGCCGCCGACAATCTTGCGCTGCGTAAAGCAGCTCGGGCATGTGCGACTCCCGACGCTGCCTGATCCTGAACCTCCCGTCTACACAACAAACATGGCAATGCCCGCTGCGAACATGGCGATGGTTGTGATTGCCACAAAAATCCATCCCAGGCGGGAGCTCGGCTGGCCCTGCATCAGCTTCTTGTCCGCTGCCACAATCAGGATTGCGACCATCAGGAACGGCGCCAGCAATCCGTTGATGACCGCTGTCCAGTAGAGCGCCTTCACCGGGTTGATGCCAATAAAATCAAGCGCAACACCCAATGCGGTAGAGATCAGAATCAGAGCGTAAAACCAACGCGCCTGCCGCAGTTTGCGGTTCAAGCCCTGCCGCCATCCCAGAGTCTCAGCAAAGGCGTATGCGGCAGATCCGGCCAGCGTGGGGATGGCAAGAAACCCGACGCCCACAATACCGAGCGTGAACACGGCTGAAGCGAAGTTGCCGGCGAATGGACGGAGGGCCTCGGCCGCTTGCCGAGATGTTTCAATATTCGTAATACCATGTCGGTTGAGAGTGATGGCAGTGGTCAGGATGATAAAGAACATGACCATATTC
>Ga0181516_10000813_pt1 | contig 25884 bp, 17 predicted proteins | sample PEATcosm2014_Bin_25_FD_121104 | JGI IMG/M metagenome (GOLD analysis project Ga0181516, IMG submission 121104) | Peatland microbial communities from MTU Mesocosm Facility, Houghton, MI, USA - PEATcosm2014_Bin01_10_metaG | ecosystem: Environmental > Terrestrial > Soil > Wetlands > Peat | place... | reverse complement strand
TCTTGGCTGCTTTCTTAGTTGCCATTTGCCTATTCTCCCTTTTCGATGGGTTGCATCGATTCTGCAATATTAAATTGCAGTTGATGAATGTATAGATTTATGTTGCACCAGTGTCAAGAAAAAAACGCATTAGGAGTGGAAAAATCGTCAACAATTTTTTAACGGCTCATCGCGGTCCGAGATGAAAAATTCGAAGCGATCAATCGCAGATCAAGTCTTTTTGAAAAGCGCGGAAGTGAAATTGGATGCGCAAACGCAGTCGACGAACGTATGCTACAAAGTTTTTTTTAGCATTCGATTCGATTCAATGCGAGCCCAGCGAGGCTTGTTTCCTTATAGCGCGACTGCATATCGAGGCCCGTTAGATACATGGTGCGGATGACCTGATCGAGAGACACTTTGTGATCGTCGGCCTCATTCAATGCAATGCGCGAGGCCTGCACGGCCTTGGCCGCTCCCATCGCATTGCGCTCGATGCAGGGGATCTGGACAAGTCCGCCAATGGGGTCGCAGGTCATGCCAAGGTTGTGTTCCATGGCGATTTCAGCGGCGTGCTCCACTTGTCCGTTGGTGCCGCCGAGTGCTGCTGTCAGCCCAGCTGCAGCCATAGAACAAGCAACGCCCACCTCGCCCTGGCAGCCGACCTCCGCGCCGCTGATGGATGCGTTCTCCTTGTAAAGGATCCCAATCGCAGCCGATGTCAGAAAGAAATTGACGATGCCTTCGTGATCCGACTCGGAGATAAAGCGCTCATAGTAATGCGCCACGGCGGGAACCACGCCGGCGGCGCCATTGGTGGGCGCGGTCACCACCCGGCCGCCCGCCGCGTTCTCTTCATTCACTGCGATGGCGTAAACGGTCACCCAATCGAGCGGCGCCAGTGGATCGCCACGGAGACCCATTGCCTCCTTCTCGGCGAGACGTGCGGCCAGGTGGTGCGCGCGCCGGCGAACATTCAGGCCGCCGGGCAAAATCCCCTCAGCCGCGATGCCGCGCGCCACGCAATCGCGCATGGCCGTCCAGATGCGGTCGATGCCCTGCCTCACCTGTTCAACGGGGGACTGTTGAGAGGATTGTGTTGCCAGAGCGCACTCGTTCTCAAGCATTAACTGGCTGATGGAGAGATCGTTGGCGTGAGCGGTGGTCAAAAGCTCAGCTGCACTATGAAAAGGAAATGGAACGACTGCCAGGCGCTGGTCAGGCGCGGACTGTGCTTCCGCGGCTCCGGGCGCAGCATCCTCGGTAATGAACCCACCACCAATCGAAAAGAACGTGCGTTGCTCGAGCACCGATCCCAACGCATCGAAGGCGGTGAGGCGCAGGCCGTTGGGATGCTGCGTGTGCGCACCGGGGGGAAACATGATGTCGCGGTGGAACAGAAGGTCGCTGGTCTCGTCGAAACGGATGGAGTGCGTGCCTGCCAGCGAGATGCGGCGCGCCAAACGAATCTCTTTAACTGTCAAGTCAATCGCCGCGGGATCGATCATGGCCGGTTCGTTGCCCGCTAACCCTAATAGAACAGCCCGATCGGTCGCGTGTCCCAACCCGGTCAGCGCAAGTGAGCCGTAGAGATTCACCTGGACGCGGGATACGCGCTCCAAAAGGCCGCTGGCCGCGAGTCCGCGCGCAAAGCGGCACGCCGCCCGCATGGGCCCCATGGTGTGTGAACTCGATGGGCCAACGCCAATCTTGTACAGATCAAAAAGACTCGTGGTCACGAATCAGATTCTATCGCTCCTGAAGCAGGTCTGACGGTTTCTCCGGCCACACCTCGCCGGGACTGACCGGCAACGGCTGGTTGGGACCAAGGTTGTTGGGCGAGAACGCTGCGTAGATAAAGTTCTCCGGAGGGACCGGACAGCCAACAAGCCGCCGCAGCATCGCCAATTGGCCTCCGTGCGTCATTGCGTCGGAAAAAGGTCCCTGCAGGATGACCTCCGGAGTAATGCCGTGCATCTCCGTGCCCGCTTCCAGATGACGCGCAAGGTCCTCGACGACTTCGTGAAAACGCGCCACCGCATTATTGAAGACCGGCAGATCGGGAGGACGGTAGGCGCCGCCAATCGGAAAAGTGCGGGCTTAGCCCAGGACGCTGTCCATGTGCCGGATGAATTCACGGGGCGTGCGGACTTTTGGCGCCGCTCGAAACTCGGGAAACTCCGCCGGCGCTTCGCGAAGCACCTTTTGCGTCCTGTAGGCCAGGGCGGTCAGAAAATGCTTCAGCAGCTTCCTTTGTTCGTCCACCGTGCCCCCTTCGATCGCCTCCGGCTTTCATCGCAGCGGAATGCATACATTTCCTGTTGAGGCAGTTTCGCAATGGCGGGAGGAAGATCTGGAAGCTACCGAAGGACTGTATCCTCAAACATCCGTGACCCCTGACACCCTATCCCTGACCCCTGCTTCTGATACACTCGCTGCAACTTTGGGCCATGCTCTTTAAAGTTCTCAGCGCAGCAGTCTACGGAATCGACGCCAACCTCATTGATGTGGAGGTGGATTACAGCGGCGTGGTGGCTGAGAAAGACGTCTTTCACACGGTGGGCCTGCCCGATGCCGCGGTTCGCGAAAGCCGCGACCGCGTGCGCGCCGCAATCAAGAATTCCGGCTACACGATACCGCCAACATTCATCACCATCAATCTTGCGCCTGCCGACCTGAAGAAAGAAGGCTCGGGTTTCGATCTTCCGATCGCGGTCGGCATCCTGGGCGCGTATGGCGCGCTTCGGAAGGACGACCTTGCTCAGTTCCTTCTGGTGGGAGAGCTTGGACTCGACGGCAGCCTTCGCCCGATACCCGGAATGTTGCCGGTAGCGATCCTGGCCCGCGAAAAGAATATCCCCAACCTGATTCTGCCCGCGGCCAACGCCGCCGAGGCCGCGGTGGTCGAGGGCGTGAATGTTTATCCAGTCTCATCGCTCACGGACGTCCTGGACCTGTTGAACAGCTCGGTTGTGGGCGTGATCCAGCGCGAGCCTTACCGCGTGAACACGCAGGAGTTGCTGGGCGAACTGCAACACTTCACCGTGGACTTTTGCGACGTGCGCGGGCAGCAGACGGCCAAGCGCGCGCTGGAAGTAGCGGCGGCAGGCAGCCACAACATTCTGATGATCGGTCCGCCGGGCTCGGGCAAGACCATGCTGGCCAAGCGCCTGCCCTCCATTCTGGCGCCGCTGACGTTTGAAGAGGCTCTCGAGACAACCAAGATTCACTCCGTGGCCGGGGTGCTCGATGCAGCGGCCGGGCTGGTCACACAACGGCCGTTCCGTTCGCCGCATCACACCATCTCCGACGCGGGCCTGATTGGCGGCGGCATCGTTCCGCGTCCCGGCGAGGTCTCTCTGGCGCACAACGGGCTGCTGTTCCTTGACGAGCTGCCGGAGTTTCCTCGGAACGTGCTCGAGGTGATGCGCCAGCCGCTGGAGGATCACATGGTAACCATCGCGCGCGCCTCCATGTCGCTCAGCTTCCCGGCGCGGTTCATGTTGGCTGCGGCCATGAATCCCTGTCCTTGCGGTTACTTCAACGACAAGTCGCGTGAGTGCATGTGCACGCCGCCGATGATTCAGCGCTATGTGGCCAAGATCTCCGGCCCATTGCTGGATCGCATCGACATTCATATTGAAGTTCCCGCGGTGCAATACAAGGAGTTGCGCGGCGGGGCAGCGGCCGAGGGCTCCGCGCAGATTCGCGATAGGGTGATGGCCGCGCGTGAGCAGCAGCGGAAACGATTCAGGAAGGCCGGCGAAAAAATCTACGCCAACGCGCAGATGACGACGCGCCAGATCCGCACCCATTGCGAATTGGGCGCCGATGCCGAGCGGCTTCTGGAGCGGGCCATGCAACAGCAGGGCCTGACCGCTCGCGCGCATGACCGCATCCTCAAAGTGGCCCGCACCATCGCGGACCTCGAGGGCGCCGAGCAACTGGCCGTCTCCCACCTGGCCGAAGCCATCCAGTACCGCACCCTCGACCGCAGCTACTGGGCGTAAAATCGGCAGCCGTTGGAGTCGCGCCCGCTTCTTTTCAAGAAATATACTTCGACGCGGACCTGATCCATTTCTTCGGCGAAGAGTCCAACTTCACTGCGATCTTCGTCGGCAAATCACCGGATGTGCTCGCAGGCTGATGAGAGCTCAATGGGCCCTTTTCAGGCAAGGACTCGCACAACCGCGAGGGCGGGATACTCTAAAAGTGCTATTTCCTCTCCCTGCGATTCCATGATTACCTTGGATTCTAAGCAATCTCCAATGTTCAGCCGATAACTTCATCGGCTGCGTTAGAAAGAACTCACGGAGATTGTTGGAATTGTGAGGGCCGCAAGTGCACGACACAGTTTTGAATTCGGGCTGGCAAACAGCCCTGGTTGCGATTCCGTTTCTTTTCGTTTTGGTGGCGGGGGTTTTCCACCTGGACGAGTTGTTCGCGACCCAGAGGCAGGTTGCCAGGAAACCTCGGGCCACATCCGGAACCGGTGAAGACGGCGAACTGGTGCTTCTCGACCCAGACGGGCGACGGTCCTGGCCGGTGAGAGGCCGCGAGTAACCAGATTGGTTCGTTTCGACGGCAAACTCGCCGCCGAGCCGCCGGAACGCAGACCGTACCTCCTTCTCCGGCCTTGGCGGCCGCCTGCGAGTAGCTTCCAACTTATTGATAATAAAACTATTATGATGAAGGCCTCGCGGGACAATTGATGCGGCGCGAGAGGCCGAAAAAGTCCAAAAAAATAGTTGACCTGGGCGATAACCGGGTATACATTCATGAGAGCCATCCATATAGGGCAGGTTGCAATTTTTGCGATCTTGTGTGCCTAAGAGTCAATTCCAGCATCAAACTTAGGGTTGAGGCTAGTGGTTGCTTGAGCTGAGACCCTCCGCAGATGCCTAGGGCGTGTTTTTAGATGCCGCCTGGAAAATGGGAATGACGGGTGCTTGAATTCCAGGACTGCAATCTGTATCTCCATACGGAGTAAGCCCTGTTTTATAACGTGCGAAAGTGCGTCAAGAATTTTGAACTGGACGTGCAAATTGTGCGTCTAAGAGATGAAAGTGGAAATTTGGGTAGCCCTCGATTGATTGGCTCCCCGTGCTGCACCGGCGGCATCAAGTGGTACCAGCCGGGCAGGTACTATAAGAAGGAGAGAAGAGCAATGCGTTCCGATTTGGTTTTTGGGGCACTCTCTCATGTGTCCAATCGCTACCAGCTCTGTCAACTGGCTAGCAAGGCAACACGTAAGCTGCACAAGCCGAATACACGGCTGCAAGACACTACCAATGAAGTTCTGTGCCGCTTTCAGACCGCCAACCCTGGAACCGTGGGGCCCGTTGCGGCGCCCGCGGCCCAGCCGGTTGAACGACGCCGTGCCGCCTGACGGCGTCTTTCAAACGACATAGTTGAGTAAGACAATGGACTCCAGACAGCATTCGATCTGGAAGAGCTGTGTTCCCCCGGCGCTTCGATACTCCACATGAGTTCGGATGATGCTTCAAGGCTGGTTCGCGCCGGCAGTAGTCTTGTATTTCCGCCCGGTTTTTGTCTGGAGCACTTCCCCCTCCCGAATCCCTTCACACACATCCCGCCTTGCAGGTGAACATGACCATCGCTGAACTGAAAGAAAAGAACATAACTGAGCTGAGCCGGATTGCGCGCACTTTGGAAATCCCAGGGACGAGCGGCCTTCGCAAACAGGACCTGATCTTCAAGATCCTCCAGGCACAGAGCGAAAAAGAAGGCCACATCTTTGCCGAAGGCGTTCTGGAGATTCTCCCCGACGGCTACGGCTTCCTGCGTTCTCCCGATTACAACTATCTCCCCGGCCCCGACGACATCTACGTCTCGCCGTCGCAGATTCGCAAGTTCGATCTCAAAACCGGCGATTCCATCAGCGGGAATGTGCGTCCACCTCACGAAGGCGAAAAATACTTCGCGCTGGTCAAAATTGAGGCTATCAACTTCGAGTCGCCCGAAGAAACGCGCAACAAGATTCTCTTCGACAACCTGACCCCGCTCTATCCCCAGGAACGCATCAAGATGGAGACCGTGCGCGAGGGCATCAGCGGCAGGGTCATGGATCTGCTGACTCCAGTCGGCAAAGGCCAGCGCGGCCTTATCGTCGCGCCGCCGCGCACCGGCAAGACAATGCTGCTGCAGTCCATCGCCAACTCCGTTTCCACCAATCACCCCGAAGTCGTGCTGATTGTGCTGCTGATTGACGAGCGGCCTGAAGAAGTTACTGACATGCAGCGCTCGGTAAAGGGCGAGGTGATCAGTTCCACGTTCGATGAGCCGGCTGCGCGTCACGTGCAAGTGGCAGAAATGGTGATCGAGAAGGCCAAGCGCCTCGTGGAACACAAGCGCGACGTGGTCATTCTGCTGGATTCGATAACGCGCCTCGCGCGCGCCTACAACACCATTGTGCCCCCGTCGGGCAAAGTGCTGTCGGGCGGCGTTGATTCTAACGCCCTGCAGCGGCCCAAGCGCTTCTTCGGCGCGGCCCGCAATATTGAAGAGGGCGGATCGCTGACCATCATCTCCACCGCCCTGGTCGACACCGGCTCGCGCATGGACGAAGTCATCTTCGAAGAATTCAAGGGCACCGGCAACATGGAAATCATCCTGGACCGGAAACTGGTGGACAAGCGCGTCTTCCCAGCCATCGACATCCAGCGCTCCGGAACCCGCAAGGAAGAACTGCTGATCCCCAAGGAGGATTTGCAGCGCATCTTTGTTCTGCGCCGGGTACTGAACCCGCTGTCGCCGGTCGAGGCTATGGAACTGCTGATTACGCGCCTCGAAAAGGTGCGCAACAACGCCGAATTCCTGCAGAACATGAACCAGCTGTAGGGTGTCCTGGCAGGGAACTCCTCCAAAGGCTGAAAGCGCGGAGCGCCCTTTCGGGAATCTGCGCTCGCTGGTAAGATAGAAGAGTCGTGGGGCTGTAGCTCAGCTGGGAGAGCGCCTCGTTCGCAACGAGGAGGCCAGCGGTTCGATCCCGCTCAGCTCCACCAAACCCTCCCCTGACTCGCCGAGCCACTAGATCGCCGTTTGCGCTTGTGCGTCATTCCTTGAGTCTTCCCCTCGAATTGCCTGCTATTTCCGGCTAACATGAAGTTTGAAATTCGCGCTCCGATGGACTTTCATTTAAGGGGTGCACGGCTGAAGGGGCTGCTCGAGATAGGTCGAGCGGGGCAGGATTCGATGCCATCGAGATGGAATGTCGTCAGATCGGACAGGATGAATCGACGGCTCCGAATACTCCGGTTTGTAGCGACCAAGAGCGGCAGATATGCGTGGCAGTCGCTCAAGAACTTGATTAAGTTCTTTTTGGGCCGCAAGCCTTATTACGATTGGCGGCTGGTGTTCATCCGAAAGTATCTTTTGCACCTGACGGGGCTTTGCCCAATACGGGGAATCACTTCAGTGGATCCTTCAGGCAGAGAAGGACCCGGCAGCCAGGCGAACCTCATCATGAATGCGATCAACTTCGCTCGCATATCCGGAATTCCCTATCTGCACACGCCTCTAAAGAACGTCTTCGGCGCCGATCGGCCCATGCAGGAATGGGCCGCTGCGTGGGAGTCGCTCTTCAACCTCGGTGTGGACGAGGTGGCTTGCGACCCCGGAAGGCGCGACGTTGTCAACTATTGCATCGATGACTGGTTCGACATTGAACTTTGCTTCGGTTGGCAGGATCGAGCAGAACAGTTGTCCCATCATTTCAAATCCATGATCCCCGAGTTCAGGCGCAAGTATTATTCGGACAAGTCCCCCGGCGCGACGAATGAGGTAACAGTCGCAGTAAATATCCGTCGCGGCGAGGTGTCCGCCGACAGGAACAATCGCTTGTTCACAGCAACGGAGATCGTCCGGCAAACGACGAGCGACGTGAGGACAAGCCTCGATTCTCTACGGATTCCGTACAGCATTCGCGTTTATTCCCAGGGCGAGGTCACGGAATTCGAGGAATTGGCTCCGCTTGGCGTGGAGTTCATTCTTAACGCCGACCCCATCTGGACGATCCGTGAACTCATCGAGGCTGACATCCTGATCGTGGCCAACAGCTCCTTCAGCTTTTACGCCGGCATAATATCCGACGGGATCAAGATCTTTGAGCCCAATCTCGTTACGCCCGTATACAACATGTTCATGCCAAGCTGGGGATGGACAGTTCTCTTTCCGGAAGATGACTGGTTCCCGCGCCGGAAGGACGGCTCCATTGACGCCGCCGCATTCGAGCGCCAGGTGTCGCTCCTCATCGAAGCCAAGAAGAAGGCTCGCCAGATGCGCTGAAGAAACGCGACGCTTCTCAGCATCTTTGATTGGTTCAGTACCGGCGGTATACTTGAGTGGTTCCGCTCAGTTCTGCGTTGGACAGGCGCGGCTGCAGCTCCACCAGAAGCACGATCGAACTCGAAGCCCCCGGAATGTTTACATACTGACGATCTTCGACGAGGTGAACGGTTGCCCCAGGCGATCTCCCAACCGGTATCTGCCGATGCGACGCTAAGGCCGCTCTGTGTGGACCTGGACGGCACGCTTGTGAGATCGGATACGCTGGTTGACTCCCTGCTGGCTCTGATGCGGATGCGACCGGCGCTGCTTTTGGCGCTCCCACGGCAGCTGCTTCGCGGCAAGGCGGCCTTCAAGGAATTTGTCACGGAATCGATCTCCCTCGATGTGGCGCATCTCCCTTATAACGACAAGCTCCTCGAGTTCCTCGAGCAGCAGCACAGGCAAGGGCGCGACCTCTACCTGGCCACGGGCGCAGACGTCGCGCTTGCCCGTCGTGTTGCCGATCACCTGGGCATCTTCAAAGGCGTACTGGGCTCAGACGGCGCCACCAACCTTACCGGCGACAGCAAACTCGCCGGCCTGCGCAGCCGCCTTGGCCCAGGCGATTTCGATTACATCGGCAACGCCACGCCCGATCTGCCTCTGCTGGCTCATGCAACAGAACCCATGGTGGCTAATCCCAGCTTCGCGCTGCGCATCAGGCTTCGCGCTCGCGGCATCCGGCCCGTGCAGGAGTTTAATGACCGCAGAAGTTCTCTGACGTCGGCACTTCGAGCCATGCGCCCCCATCAGTGGGCCAAGAATCTCCTCATCTTTTTGCCCTTGCTTCTCTCCCATGCTCTTGACATCGGCCGCCTGCTGATCGCATTGCTGGCCTTTTGCTGCTTTTCGCTCACCGCTTCCGCCACCTACATCGTTAACGACCTGCTCGACATCGAGTCCGACCGGCGTCATCCGAACAAACGCTTCCGGCCGTTTGCCTCGGGAAATCTTTCCGCCCTTACAGGCGCGGGCCTGGCCGCGACCCTTGTGCTGCTGGCGCTCGGGGGCGCGCGCCTCCTTCCCCTCAGCTTCTACGGCTGGCTCCTTCTCTACCTGGGCGTGACGCTGGCTTACTCCACCTACCTCAAGCGGATTCCACTCGTGGACGTGCTGATCCTTTCAGGGTTGTATACGCTGCGGCTGCTGGCTGGAAGTGCCGCGACCGGGACGCAAATATCCCATTGGCTTGGCGGCTTCTCCGTGTTCCTCTTCTTTTCCCTGGCCATCGCCAAGCGGTTCACTGAATTGGAAAATCTGAATGCCAGCGGCTCGACGCCCAGGAACGGACGCGGCTACCTGTTGACCGATATCGATCAGTTACGCAGCTTCGGCACCTCGAGTGCGTTCGCGGCTGTAGTGATCTTTGCGATTTATATCAGCGGCAGCGACGTGACCAAGCTCTACCGGAACCCGGCTCTGCTCTGGCTGATCATGCCTCTCATGATCCTGTGGCTCTGCCGGGTATGGTTGCTTGCCTCACGCGGGGAACTCCACGAAGATCCGGTTGTCTTTGCTTTGACCGACCCGATGAGCCTGCTGATAGGAGTTGCGGTTGCCGCAGTCGCGGTGCTGGCAATCTGAAGGGAATCGGTTTCGGACGGCCCGGCTCAGGTCGCGTGGGCCCTTGTGTTCTCTTCAAGCCGGCCAAAAGCCCCTTTCCCAGAGTAGTTACCATTCCCGGCCGTGTGATACGCTGCTGACACCTGGCATGGGATGCCAGGCTACCTTTCCCCAGTTGAGCATCTTCCCCAGACAGGCAATTCCACAAACGAAATGAACCAAGGAGGTTCGTCATGCAATCTGCGAATCACGCTGATGGTCCGTTGACCCCGGCCATCGTCTTCGAGATGCTCAACGCGTATCAGCGCACGGCCGCTTTGAAAGCGGCAATCGATCTTGATCTGTTTCGGGCGGTCGGCGACGGGCCGGGAGACGTGGCTTCGATCGCCCGACATTGCAAGGCGTCGGAACGCGGCACCCGCATTCTGTGCGATTTCCTCACCATATCCGGCCTGCTCATCAAGGAAGACGGCCACTACCGGCACACCCCCACCAGCGGCGCCTTTCTCGATCCGCGCTCGCCCGCATGCATGGCCTCGATCGCGCAATTCCTCAGCAACCCGGCCGTGCTCGATCCTTACAAGCGTCTCGGGGAAGTCGTCCGCACCGGCCGCACCGTGCTGCCCGGCGATGGCACCGTGGAGCCGGAGAACCCCGTGTGGGTCCAGTTTGCCGAGACCATGGGACCGATGATGAGTCCCATGGCAGGTCCGCTGGGCGCCGTGGTGCTTGAAGGAAGCACCGCTCCCATGCGCGTGCTCGACATCGCCGCCGGCCACGGCCTCTTCGGCATCGAAATCGCCAAGCAGAACCCGCAGGCGCGCGTCACTGGTCTCGATTGGGCGCCCGTCCTCCGCGTCGCTCTTGAGAATGCGCGCAAGGCCGGCGTTCACGGCCGCTACGACATGCTCCCGGGCTCCGCCTTCGAGGTCAACTACGGCGGCCCTTACGACGCGGTGCTGCTCACTAACTTCCTTCACCATTTCGACAAGCCCACAAACGTGACCCTGCTGAAAAAGGTTCGCTCCGCGCTCAAGCCTGGCGGACGAGCCGCCACTCTCGAGTTCGTGCCCAACGAAGATCGCGTCTCGCCGCCCATGCCCGCGGCCTTCAGCATGACCATGCTCACCACCACCGCTGCCGGCGACGCCTACACGCTCAGCGAGCTTACCACCATGTACTCCGATGCAGGCTTTGGCGGCATTACGGCGCACCCCATCCCCATGAGCCCGCACACCGTCGTCATGGGACGCGCCTGAGGTTTTCTGGAGCGGGCTTGAGTCGTTGCATTCGCCCTAGCCCGCTCTTGTACCGCATACTTCTCCTGTGCATGGAATCACCCGATCGATCGCCATTGCCGCCGCGTTCAGCGCACTGAGCATGGCTTGCAGCCCCAACTCCGACCCCGGCTGGCAGAAGGCCGTGGAACAAGCCGCGCGCATAGCTCCAGACGCAAGAATCCTGGTGCTTGATATCGGCAGCGGCCGCCTGCTGGCATCGCACCAGCTCAGCGAGGCTTCGCGTACGCTGGCAGCGCCCGGCTCCACGCTCAAGCCGCTGATCTTGTATGGCCTGGTGGCCGGTGGCCATTGGAATCCGGACCGGCGCGTCGCCTGTGACCGCAGGCTCGTGGTGGCTGGCCACAGTCTCGCCTGCACACATCCGCTCGCGCCACCCTTCGACGCCCGCGAGGCGCTGACGTGGTCCTGCAACAGTTACTTTGCGCAGGTGGCGCGCACACTTCAGCCTGGAGAAATCGGCCGTCTTCTGCGCCCCACGGGAATGCTTCGCGTTACCGGGTTAGCAGATAAGACGCAATCGATTGAAGCAACAGCCGAGTTTCGGGAACCGAAGAATGCTGAGGCCGCGCAACTTGCCCTGCTCGGCATAGAAGGAGTCCGCATAACGCCGCTTGAGATGGCAGCGGCATATCGCTGGCTGGCTTTGGAACTTTCCTCGCATCCTGGCTCACAGGCGTCTCAAGTGGTTCGCGCAGGCATCGAGGACTCCGCCAGCTTCGGCATGGCACGATCGGCTAGCGTTGGAGGCGTTCCCGTAGCGGGCAAGACAGGAACTGCCGAAGGCACAGCTTCCAGCCAGTCTCACGGATGGTTTGCCGGAATCGCTCCAGCCTGGAAGCCGCAGGTTGTCGTCGTTGTGTATTTGCCTGCCGGCCGTGGCGCGGACGCGGCTGGCGTGGCCGCCGAACTGCTCTCGCATTCACCCCTGGTGCGGCGATGATGCGCCTACCCATGAGTTCGCTGCGGATCGCATCGAGCCTGCTGCTTGCGGCCGTCGTCGCTTTCGCCGGTATCGAGCGCGGGCCGCAACCGGGGGTGTTGGCAGCGGCCGCGCCGGCAATCGCGCGTTCAACGCTGCGGGTTGGCATGTGGACTCTGTGGCATGATCGCGAAGTTGTCCTCAAGGCCGCTGGCCCAGATGGCAGAATCACGCTTAGAACCTGCGAGCGATGCACCAGTCAGTCGCTGCCTCAAGCGGCCAATGTTCGCGCGGACGGGAACGCGCTCGCGATCTCCTCCGGAAAGACGACGTCGCGTTCCGCCGGGGCTTGGCTCACCGGCACAGTCACGCTGACCGCTCACGGGGAAACCGTCACCCTCCAGAATCCCGTGACGATCACCGCGCGCGCCGGCCTGCTGATCATCGCGGTCACGTTACCCGTCGAGAGCTATGTCGAGCGAGTGGTCGCGAGCGAAAGTGGACCCGCCGACACCCAGCAGTCGCTGCGGGCTCTCGCCATCGTAGTCCGCACTTTCGCGTTGCACGAGCTCCACGGTCACGCGGACTACGACCTGTGCGACTCCACGCACTGCCAGCTTCTGCATTGGGGGGGAATTCCAACCAGGCGGCCAGGCGCACACGCCGCTACGCTCGTCACCGCCGGCGAGACCTTGTGGTTCCACGGTCAACGCGCGCTCGCGTACTTCAATAAAGACTGCGGCGGGCGCACGGCCTCGCCCACCGAGATATGGCCGCGCGCGCATGCGGTTCCCTATCTGCCTTCGCAACCTGACCGTTCTTGCACGGCAGGTGGTGGGAGCGAATGGTCATCGGAGCTGACGCGCGCCGATTTGTCCACGGCATTGGCTGCAGCCGGCGTCTCCGCGCCGGGTTGGCGGCACCTGACAGTTGAGCGCAGGGGCGAGTCGGGCCGTGCCGTCACGCTGCGCCTCGATGCAACTCAAGTTTCGGCCGAATCGTTCCGATTGGCCGTGGGCCAGGCGCTGGGGTGGAATCGCATCCCGAGCACCTGGTTCGAGGTCAGCCAGGAGAGCGATCGTTTCCTCTTTCACGGACGCGGGTGGGGCCACGGCGTGGGCTTGTGCCAGAAGGGCGCAGCAGCGATGGCCGCCGGTGGCCGTTCCACAGAGGAGATTCTGCAGCAATACTTTCCCAGCGCTCAACAGGGCGACGAGGCCACGGGCCGCGCATGGAAAGAATTCAAAGGCAACAGCCTTATCCTCGAATCTCTCGATGCCGCCGATGCCTCCTACGTGCCGCAGTTGGCACGCGCGCGCGCAGAAGCTTCGCAACGTTCCGGTATGAATGCAACCCAGCCGATTACCGTGCGCGCATTTGCTTCGACACCGGCATTTCGTGACGCCACGCTTGCGCCCGGCTGGGTTGCTGCCTTCACTGAAGGCGAGTGGATTGGCACTCAGCCGCTGCGCATTCTGGCCGCGCACCGTCTGCTTAACGCGACGATGCTCCACGAATTTCTGCACGCGCTGGTTGAAAATGAAGCCGGACCGCAAGCACCATTGTGGTTCCGCGAAGGACTCGTCGAGGTGTGGAGCGAAGGCGCCATCGGCACAACCGCGCCTCCCGCGCTTAGCCTCATCGCGGCAAACGCAGCACTTGCGCATTCATTCAACGAAGCCGAATCCGAGTCCGCTCATCGCGCCGCCGGATGGTATGCCGCGCGTTTGCTCGACCGCTACGGTCGTGAGAAGGCGCTTGAATGGCTCCGCTCAGGCATACCCTCAGGAGTCCTCGCCACCCTCGGGCAACGGTAGGCGAACGGAATCTTCTCTGCCGCCCGGACCGGATAGCGCGGGCACAGGCACAAGCGCATCGTCGCCGGGTTGATTCTTTCCAGCGCCGGGCCGACCGAGTTGCACAGCCGCCCACGCGAGCAGAAGAACCCAGCAGGCGATGGCCAGCACATAACTCCCGACAAGCTTGAACGCCACCGCCCAGATTTGATGCGCGACCGTTCCATGCGGAACTCCGGCGAAGAAATGCCCCGGCAGCGCCACGCCAACGAGTGCTGCCAGTACCACCGCAGGCCACCAGCGCCAGTTGAGTAGCAGCCGAATGATTTTGCGGAACGGCACTCGCCAGCCCCACTGTGCCGAGGCCATTGCGTACGGGATGATCTTGCCAGGGACAATGACCCAGCGCAGCAGCCATTCGGCGAAGGTGAGCCAGCGCTGAATATGTTCGTAAGTCAGCACCGTTGCTCTCTCGCCGGCCGAAGCCCGCGAGTTCAAATAACCGGCCCACTCCGGAATCTGGTCGTCGCACCAGTCCAGCGCCGCCCAGCACACCCAGAACAGTGCCACCCACACCAGAAGCGCCATCGCGCCGAACACAAGCTTCACGCGCCGGCCGTCATCGTCCGCCAGCGCGCACATGGTTCCTGCCTCCAACTCAAGTGCCGAGATCGCCAGCAGCAACGGCACAAGCAGCGTCAGCGCCACCTGCCACAGGTGCTTGTCCGGGAGGCGCGTCCATGCCAGGCCAATAAGGATCAGCACTACAGTCAGCACGAACTGTGCCGCAATCCAAGCCAGGTTGCAGCGGAGGCGACGAAACAGGTCCTTGCGGTAGCTCATTGCTGCGCTATAACTCACGGCTGCACCTCCAGCGTGGCGGGATCGGTAGTGGTCTGCACATTCGCTTGATACATAGGCCCTGCCTGCGCGGGACTGATGGCGAACCTGCCGGCGTTTACCACTTTCAGCAGGTAGACGTACTCGCGCCGCCCGCTGAAGTCTGTATTGAAGAAAGCCGCGCGGTCGTCGTGAAACTCCTTGCGGGTAAACCAGTCGGCCCACCAGTCGGGCTTGTTGTTCAACTTGTAGAGCCCGGTCTCCTCCAGAAACTCCGTGCCCGCCGGAATTGGATCCTCGGCCAGCAGGTACTTCCAGTCGGTTCCGCTCAGCGCCAGCCGCACCGCCACGATGTCGCCCACATGCACAGGGTCTTTCAGCGGAGCCAGATCATACGTAATGGGATCGGTCGGCTTGTCCTGCCGCTTCTGCAGCAGGTAATAGTCGCGCGTAATGTTCAACGCCAGCTTGCCTTGCTGGAAGAGCCGCCGGTCCGCCGAGTACCACGCACTCTCTGCCGACCAGTAGGTAATTCCATTGCCGCTCTTGCGAACCGTCACCTGTCCGCCGCCGACCGCTTGCGCCGCCGGAACTTTGATCTGCCACGGCAACGCAAACCCATCCCCCGGCCCGAAGTGCCGCGTGCCAACACTGGCGCCATTCAACAGGACTTCAACATCGGAGCTATTCGCCAGTTCGCCACTCAACTCCACGTAATCCGTCAGCCCCTGGATCACCATCGCCGTCTGCTTGGTGGAATACCAGTAATCGCCGTTGCGATGCCCGGCCAGCCACACAGCCGCCTTGGGCAGAAAACCACTCGCGCGGTCCTGCCTGATCAGCAGCTTCAACGCAAACGCCGTCGTCTCTGCGGAAGTGTCGTTCCAATATTCAAGTAGCCCGTCGTAGCTTCCTTCCCAGTGCGCATCGATATCGCTCACCCTGGCCTTCTTTTCGAGTAGGGTGGCGGCTTCGCGCGCACGTCCATCCCCAGCAGCATCCAGCGCCAGTCCCAGCAGCGCCAGCCCCTCATCGCTTAGCTGACCTCGGCTATCCCAGGCCTTGTCGAGGCCGTCCTTCGGCGCGCCTCCGGTTGTGGCCAGCGCAAACACCACGTAAGCCCGCAGGTCGGGAATCATCTCAGGGTGCGCGGCCAGCGTTGAGACGAGCCATGCACGGCCTTTATCCAATCGGTCGCTGTCCACGCCGCGGCCGGCATCTTTAGCCTGCCCCAGTCCACTCACGACGTAGGCCGTCATAAAGACGCGGCTCGGATCGTCCGGCCACCACCCCCACCCTCCATCATCATGCTGGAAGCTGTACAGCCGATCGATTCCCGCGCTCACCATATCGTTCAGAACGGCATGATCGATCGGTGATTTCAGATGCAGCTTGTCGATCGCCTGCGCCACAATCAGATCCGGCAGGAAGCTCGACATGGTCTGCTCCGTGCATCCCCACGGATAGCTCGTCAGGTAGTCGAGCGCGGTAAACACCGTCCCCGCCACGGACGGCGCCACCGTGATCGTCAACCCGCGCGACCCCGCGTCCGATCCAGCCGGATAGCTGTACGACCACTGATTTTGTCCCGCGCCCGAAAATACAACTCCCGACCCCGCTGTCTTCTGTTTCACGCCATAAGCCAATACCGGCAGTGTCATCTCCAGCGCGTCCGATTCTTCATTTGTCAGCGCCTTTGCCGTCAGCACTACATTCCCCGTGGCCTTCGCTTTCACGCGCCAGTCCACGTAGCTCTCGCCCCTGGCTGGAATATTCACCTTCTGCGTCTGTCCGCTCAGAACATCCACGCCCGTTACGTCCAGCGCAAAGGTCACGTCTTTCGCAGTCGCCAGGTAGTTGTGCGCAATCACGCGCAGCACTGTCTCGTCGCCTTGCCGGAAAAACCTGGGCGCAGCCAGCCGCACAATCAAGTTCTTCCGCACCAGCACGCGCGTCACTACGCCGCCCGCCTTGCCATCGTCCGTCATGGCGCGGATCGTCGTCCGCCACGTTGTGAGCGCATCCGGGAAATTGAATTCGACATGCGCGTGCCCATCAGGCCCGGTCCGCACATTCGGGTTCCAGTACGCGGTATCCGGAAACGCCTTGCGCACCTTCGGCACCACCAGGTCCGATCCCGGTTTTACCTGCGTCATGCGCGGATGGAACATTCCCGCATTCAACTCGGCCAGCAGCGGGCTTTTGGTCCCCGCCTGCCCGGAGAAGAAAAAGTCGAATGACGTCTGCGGCTCCAGGTACGCATATCTTTTCGGATAGAAGAAGCTCACAATGTCGCCGGTCGTATCCGGCCGGACCGAGTAGAGCGCCTCATCCACCTCGCCGAAGCTTAGGTCCGTCTCCACCGGCTTGCCTTGCGAGTCCACCGCGAAGACGTCAAAGCTGCCCTTCTCGCCGGGAAGATACTGGCTCTTGTTCGCTGTCGCCGTAATCGTGAGCGTCCGCTCCACCAGCGGCACCTTCAGGCTCTTCTGCGCCGTCATCAACTGATCGTCGTGCACAATCACCGCATTAATCATCAGATTCGGCTGCGATTGCTGCGTAATCGGCACGTCGAAAGCGAAGCTCTCGCCCGTCGCATGGATCAGCCGCCGCGACTGCACGCTATCCCCCTCAGCCGTGACTACAGCCCACGACTCCTTCAGCCCCGTCACCAACAGCAGGTGGGCCGTGTCGCCCACTTTGTAACTCTTCTTGTCGGCCACAATCTGCGCCTGCGCATTCGCCTGGTACCACTCTCCCGCGCCATTCCAAATCCAAACCCACGTGTGTCCCTGCACGGTCCGGTTCTCCGGCGTCTGCGCGCTAGCTGTCACCTGGAAATCGCCGCTTCCCGCCGATCCCATCGGCAGGTCCACCAGTGCCGTTCCATCCGCGCCTGTCGCCGCATCCTTGCCGGCCACGGGCGTATCCGTCCGCTGATGCGTAACCGAATCCCACTTCTCCAGCGCCGCGCCCAAATGGACCTGCGTCTGCACCGGCTTGCCGTCGTAGTCTTGCGCCGTCACCTTCACGCGCACCGGCTGTCCGCTCTGGAACACATAGCTCGCCGGCTCCACGCTCACGCGAAACGATCCGTACGTGCCCAGCACCGTTGTGTGGCCGCTCACCTCGCGATTGGCGGCGTCTGTCACGCGCGCTTCAATGCGGTAGTCCTGGTCTTCGTGTTTGCCGTCGATTGCCGTAGGCAGCGTTACCGTGAGCCTGCCATCGGCATCGAGCACACCGTCATGTTCCTGCTGCTCGGTCTCGCCCCACGTATCGTCTGAATTGTCAGGTTCGTCGGTGTCTCCTTCTGCATCTCCGCCGCCCGCATCCTCCGTGTCCTCATCCCACCAGTAATGCGTCGACGTATGCACCACGTACTTCACCTTGGCCCCGGACACCGGCTCGCCAAAGAAATACCGCGCCTCGATACTCGCTTGAATGGGGCTTCCCTGAAGCAGATGCGCAACAGGCACCTTCACCATCACCTGGTATTCGGGTTTCTTGTACTCCTCCACATAAAAACTGCCGCTGCCTGCCGTTCCGCTATCGCCGAGGCTGACGCTGTAATACCCAAGCGCCGCATCGGCCGGAAGATCCAGGTCCGCGGTCAACGTGCCGTGCGCCGAGAGGGCAACATCCTTTGAGAGAACGGCCTTGTTATTGCTGTCGGTCACCTCGAGCGTCGGCGTCCAGCCTTGCGGCAACTGCAGCGCGTCATCTTTCTTCAGCCGCACGATTGCCTTGATGTGCACCGTGTGTCCTGGCCGGTAGACAGGCCGGTCGGTATAGATATACGCCCGCGCGTCACGCTGATTCTGCCGGCCGAAGTTGTAGCTCCACGGCGTCACCAATGCCGCGTCGGCTCCATGCCGCGCCAGAATCCAGACGTTCTCCGGCTCGGCCCCTCCGGCTGCTCCGGGCAAATTCGCACCGCGCGGGGTCATCGTCAGTTGAGCCATGCCATCGCCGTCCGTCATGCCCGACGACTGCATCTGCCCACCGGTCCATAGCGCCACATCGGCCTTCTCCACCGGCGCGCCGGTCTTGCGGTCGGCAACATAGAGAGCGGCCTGCCCATTCAGTGTCCGCTCTACAACCGCAATGCTCGTCACCATCGCCACGGTATAGGCCTTGTAGGTGCCGTCTGTAGCCTCGATCAGGTAAACGCCCGCACTGAGCCCCCCGCCGTTCGAGTTATCGATCGGCAACTGCTGCGTCTCGCTGACAAGAGCCGGCGGAGTCTCCAGCTTCCATCGCGCCACCAGTTGGCTTGAGTTCAATATCGGCACCTGCGCAAACTGCGCGGCGCCCACCACGCGGCTCTTCTTGCCCAGCTTGCCCTGCTGCTCGCGGAAGCTGTCGCGCGCATCGTCTGTAAACTGGCCGCGGAAGAAGTGCCGCACCAGCCACCAAAGATGCGCCTTGAAGTCATGGAGTCTCTCAATCCATGTCCGCTGGTCAATCTGCTCCGCCGGCGAGTAGCTCTGCTCACCAAAGCTGTGCAGGTCTTTCAAGCCGGCAAAAAACTTCTGCGCGTCATTTACCCGGTAAACGCGAAACTCAAGCTCCGGGACGTTGCGCGCGAAGAGTTGAATCTTCACGCTCTCGCCCGGCGCAAAGGTGCGCGACGTCGACAGCGAGAACGATCGAGGTGCGTCGGCAGCATGAGCGGCGGCACAAAGCAGCGATAGTGAAGCAGCAAGCAGCGATTTACGGAGACTCATGGAGTTCCTCGCAGAATATTCCAGCGATAGACGCCGAGAAAGTTTGGATTGCCGGGGAGCGGCCGCCATTGCGGCTGAGGATGGTCAAGCAGTTCGGCCAGCGCGACGCGACGCAACTCGCCGGGCCGCCCGTGGTCTGTGCCCGTGTCGTAGACTACCGCGGCCTCGGTCCCGACACGTGCGACGATCATCGAGTGCCAGGGCGACGACTGGCCGAATTGGCGGTAGAAGAGCAGATCGCCGGGCAGAGCCTGGCGCACATCACGGCTCAGGAAGTAGGCATTGCGCTCAACGAGCGTCCTGGCGTCGGCAAACTGCGCAAAGGCGCCGTCGTCCGCATCCTTCGCCTCGAAGGCCCCGGCGCGCACCCGGAACAGCGCAGTGCCAAGCGGCGTGCGCGGGTAGCTCCAGGCGCGAATCTCTCCCGGAGGAGCCGCAACCTCCATGCCGCTGGCCGTGAACCAGCTTTCGTCGTGGCGCTTCAGGGCCTCGCGGTAGGAGTATCGAAGCAGGCTGGCGCAGTCCGTAATCTCCGCCGGTACCTCGGCCCTGGGGCGAACCGCCTGGTACTCGGCGATCAACGTGAACCAGCGCCGGAAGGCCGCCTGGTCCGCCGGATCGCTCAGCCGGAGAAAGTCCGGCGTGCCGTCGCCGAAGCGGTCAGTCCAAGACACGGCCGGAAAACCCCGTGCTTGAGTCGCTGCCGACACGTCCGTGATTCGCTTCGTATGGGGATTGCGGCGTCCGCCAAAACCACCCAGCCTAACCAGAAGAATCAGAACGATCAGCCCCGTTATCGCGCCAAGCGCACTCCAGAACCGCCAACCGCGGGTTATCGCAGCCGGGGTAGAAGCGAAAGGTCTGGCGTGAGCGTTCACGGGAATGTAAGAAAGTGAGACGCACTCATCCTAGCGCGAAAAGAGCTGCTGTGCAGGAAAGATAAAGACCTGCGTCTCAGACCGCGCAGATTTGCACATTGAGTTTGTACCACACCTCGCTCTCGCCAGAGATTTCAAGAAGCAGGTCCTTCGACCTGCTTCGCTCACGCAGGACGACACAAAGATTGGGGCACCTAGTTAGTACAAAAACAAGCAGCCAGAGACCTAGAGCAGATTCGGAAATGGTGTAGACCGTAGTGCTTTCCCGCAGGGGCTAAAGCCCGTTGATTTCATTGGCGCTTTGCGGCACGGCGACCCAGAGGGTACCCCGGCCGCGCCCTTTCAAAACCGGTCTACAGTAAAACAAAAAACGCCCTAATACGCCAGCGCTACCCCATCCGCACGCATCTCGCTGGCCGCCGCATAGAAACGATCGGCCCCACTCATGCCCCCGCTCGTCCGTAGCTCGATGCACTCATAGCGCCCAAACCCACCGTCGGATGCGGCCATGGGCCAGCCTAGCTCGACAAGCGCGCGCCGGGAGGCCTCCGGCACTCCCGCCTCCAGCCGGAGCACGCCAAGCGGTCCCAGCCCAGCCGTGTCTTCTCCCATGGATTGCGACGACCCTTCATGATGCCAACGCGGACTGTCTCCCGCCGCCTGAATATCGAGCCCGTAATCCACGCGATTGATGATGATCTGCGATTGCCCTTGCGGCTGCATGTCGCCGCCCATCACGCCGAACGACATCCACGGCTTCCCTTCCCGCGTCGCAAATCCGGGAATGATGGTCTGAAATGGCCTCTTGCCCGGCGCGTAGATATTCGGGTGCCCGTCCTGCAGGGAAAACAATTCCCCGCGATCCTGGAACATGAAGCCCAGCCCGTCGGCCACCAGCCCCGACCCCAGCCCGCGAAAGTTCGACTGGATCATTGAAATCATCATGCCGTCGGCATCCGAGACGGTGAAATACGTCGTGTCTCCATGGCTCGGCGCGTGGCCGGGATAGATCGGCGTCAAAATGCGGGCCGGCCGGATCAGCTTCGCACGCTCGGCCGCATATTCTTTCGAGTTGAGCCACTCAATCGGAATCCTCGCAAAGTGCGGGTCGGCATAGTAGCGCGCGCGATCCTCATACGCCAGCCGCTTCGCCTCCACCTGCGCATGAATCGACGCCGCGGATTGGAAGCCCATTTCGCGCAAATCGAAGTTTTCCAGAATATTCAGAATTTGCAGCGTCGCAAGTCCCTGCGTGTTCGCGGCCATGCCGTAAACGTCTACGCCGCGATACCTGGTTACCAGCGGCTCGTTCCACTCGGCGTGCTGCTCGCGCAGATCGCTCACGGAGAGCCAGCCGCCGATGCGCTTGAAATACGCTTCGATGGTCCGCGCAATCGGTCCGTCGTAGTACGCGTCGCGTCCTCCTTCAGCGATCATGCGGTAAGTGCGCGCCAGGTCGGGGTTGCGAAACACATCGCCTTCACTGGGCGCGTTGCCTCCCGGCGCAAAGGTATGCACCGCGTTCTCCGTTTCCTCGACGCCCGACCCGGACTTCACAAAAGCCGCCAGGTTGCGCTTGATATAAAACCCGATAATCTGCGGCACCGGCACACCCGACTCGCACAGATGAATCGCAGGCTCGAAGACTTCCTGCCACTTGAGCCGTCCGTAGCGCTGGTGCAGCGTCCACCACGCATCCAGCGCTCCCGGCGTTGAAATCGAAACCGCGCCGAACTTCGGAATCACGCCATTCACCGCGCGCTGCCGCACCATCTCCAGGCTCAGCGCCTTGGGAGAACGCCCCGAGCCCGCCAGCCCCACCACCTTGTTCAGCTTCGGATCCCAGATCATTGCAAAGCAATCGCCGCCCAGTCCACAACTGGTCGGCTCCAGGAATCCCAGGCAGGCATTGGCGGCAACCGCCGCATCCACGGCCGAGCCGCCGCGCTTCAGCATCTCAATCGCGGTCAAAGTCGCCACAGGATGCGCCGTCCCCGCCGCGCCCGAGCAACCCATCGCTGCCGACCGGCCGGCAAAGCTCGCTCCCGATGGCCTGTCGCCGGCGTGAACATCGGGCCGCACGAACCGCTCTGCGCCTGCGGGCTGGAACTTGGACAGAGCCGCTTCTGGCTCGGCTTTTGGCGATGCGGCTCCCTGTTGTCCTGGAGCCTCGGCGCGTGGCCCACTCAGCGTACCGGCGGCGGCCAGCGGAAGTGCAGCAACAAAGGTTCGCCTGCGCATCAATTCTCCTGGCCAATAGGATGGGAAGGATTTGGCACGCCAAAGTCCTGCGTATTGCCATGGTATAGGAACGAGCGGCATGGCAGGCGGCCGTCGTTCGCCGACTCAAGCCTCTTGATCTTGCGCGGCCGTTTGGTGGAAACTTTTCTGCATGAAGAGCCTTTTCGAAGCAACAACAGTGAAAGAAGTGAAGGAACGCATATCGCGCCTGGGGCCCGGCAGCGAGCGGCAATGGGGCACCATGACCGCGGCACAGGCGCTCGCGCACTGTTCAGGGGCCATGGAGTGGGCGGTGGGCGACAGCCGTCCAAAGCAGATGTTGATAGGACGCATCATCGGGAGAATGATCAAGGGGAAAGTGCTGCAGGAAGGCGAACCAATGCGCCGGAACTCACCGACGGCAAAGACTCTGATCGTGCGCGACGATCGGGACCTGGAAGCGGAACAAAGGCGGCTGATTGCATTGATTGACAGGTTTGCCGCGGGTGGTGCGAAGGGATGCACCACGCATCCCCATACCTTCTTCGGACCGCTAAAGCCCGACGAGTGGGCGAACCTTATGTACAAGCATCTGGACCATCATCTGGGCCAGTTCGGGGCTTGAAGGGGCCTGGAACAACGCGAAGGGAGCCCCTTCCGTTTCCTCATGCCTCTTTCGCGATGACTGTCACCTTACCATCGCCCACTGCGGCGGCAGGAACGCTCGCCCACAGCAGATCGGGCGTGAGTTGCGGTCGATAGGGCACCGAAAGAAGCATCCGATCCGCACTGCGGATTTCGTAAGCGGCAATCGGTTTCGCGGCGGCGATGGCGGTGTTCCAACGAACCATTACCTGGTCGCTGCCCGCCACTTTCTCCACCTTCACGCCGGTCGGCTGCACGAGTCCGGTTTGCTCAAGCTGGAAGTAATTGGTCTTGGCGCCATAGCGCTGCTGCATCTCGCGCTCAATCCTGCGCCGCTCCGCCGGAGAAGCGGGATCCTGAGTTGCCGCCGCCAGGTTCGCTACCAACTGATCGTTCTCCGGCTTTTCCCGATCGATGTGTCCGATGCCCGTGACCGCGCAAGAGACGCCCGGAATCGACAGCGAATAGCGCACCAGGTCCTGGTAGTTGACGGCGTCCGGCTTGCCCACCGTGTGGATGACGTCGGCCGGCACCTTGGAGAAGTGGGGATCCTTGCCGTAGAACACCCCGTCGGCAAAAAGCTTCATGGCGATGACGCCCATGCCGCGCCCAACCGCCAGTTGCAGCACGTTGTACTCATGCGAGGTGTAGAGCTTGTCGTTCGAATTCAACGCCACCAGCAGCGTGTCCAGGTTGTTGCCGGTGTCGCGCCGCAACATCTCCATCAGCACTGGCGAGCTCAGGTGTCCCGTCGCGCCAATGTGCCGCACATACTGCTTGTGCTCGGGATTCAATCCGGTATAGTTGGTGCCGTCGCGATAATCGAGCAGCGCCGCGAGGGCGCCGATGCGGTCCGGCATCTTCGAGCCGCGCTCGGCCATGCCCATGTAGAGCTGGTCGACATCCTCCATCGACCCAATGGCGTGCATCTGGATTGCGTCCAAATACGCGCCTTCCGGGATGTATCCCTTGCCGTCGCCAAACATCTGCGTCAGAGTGCGCTTGATGTCGGTGACCGCCGTCGCACCCGGCGTTTGCGCTGCGGGGCTGGATGGACCAAGCCCGAATCTCTCCCTTGTCTTGCTTGCAATGTACAGGCTCTCGCGGAGGGGCGCGTTGTAGTCCGCTGCTCCGGGAGTTAGATGGATGCGCCGAAATGCTTCTCCATAATTCATCTGGCTGGGACCATACACGTTGGCTGAATCCAGATAGTTCACGCCCAGTTGCACGGCGCGCACAATAATGTCGGGCGCATCGATTCCCTGGGCCGTCCACTGCATCGACGCCTGGCCGCCCAAGGCGAGAGGCGTGACCCACCTGCCTGTTCTCCCCAGCAGCCTCTTCGGCAGCCTCGGCGTTGCTGTTTCCGCCCAAACCGTATGGTTGGCCGCAAGATACCCTGCCGCCGGCAGCGTACCCAAAGCCTTGAGAATGTTTCGCCGTGAAATCATAGGGACTCCACCTTTCTTCCGGGACCGAATCGTCCGCGGCGTCTCAAACTGACTGGGATGATCGAACCAATTGTACAACCGTACAGGTTGCGGGAGCGTAAAAGGACCGACTGAATTCGCCAAGCAAGGCCGTCCAGTCGGCTTCATGGCCGAATTGAGCGCGTGGTCTAAAAGGAAATGCCGGGGGCTTGTCCCCGGCATTCAGAATGCAAAATCAATTGAATTCCAGGCGCAGTCGCAGGTCACTTCCGGAGTCTGTTCTTTCGTCCGCGCGATTCTTAGCTGAATAAGTCCTTCATCTTTTCCATCAGCCCGGGCGAGGTCGGCTTGTTGTCCACCGTCAGAGTCTCAGACAGTTTGGTCACCAACTCGCGTTGGCCGCGGTTCAGCTTCCTGGGAATCTGCACGATGACTTTGAGGACCAGATCGCCGTGGCCCTTCTCATTCAGATAGGGAACGCCGCGGCCGCGCACGCGGATTTCTCTGCCGCTCTGCGTGCCCTCGGGAATCTTGACGCTGACCGGCCCGTCGATGCCGGGCATCTCAAACTCCGCGCCCAGCGCCGCCTGCGGAAAGCTGATCGGGATCACGCAGTACAGGTCGTAGCCGTGACGCTCAAAGAAATCATGCGGCCGTACGCCAAGCACAACGTACAGGTCACCCTTGGGCCCGCCACCGCGTCCTGCATCGCCCTCGCCTGCATAGCGGATGCGGGTTCCATCTTCCACACCTGGAGGGACCTTTACCTTGAGCTTGATCTCGTTGGTGGCGCGCGTTTCTCCGCGGCAGGTCGTACAGGGATCGCTGATGACGGAACCTGTCCCGCCGCAGGCGCCGCAGGTGCGCGCCACGGAGAAGAACCCCTGCTGATAACGAAGCTGTCCGCGTCCCTGGCATTGGCTGCAAACGCTGGGTCCGCGTCCGGAGGCGCTGCCGCGGCCTTTGCAAGCAGGGCAAGTCTCAAGCCGGCGAATCTTTACCTCGGTCTCCGTGCCGAAGAATGCGTCTTCAAAGTCGATTGTCAGGTCGAAGCGCAGGTCGTCGCCGCGCTGCTGGCGCGAGCCGCGCCGCGGATCGCCTCCCATTGAGAACATCTCGCCAAACAGATCGCCGAAGATGTCGCCAATATCGACGCCGCCGCCGAAGGGGCCGGCGCCAAAGCCCTGGCCGCCCAGCCCGGCATGGCCGTAACGGTCGTACGCGGCGCGCTTAT
>Ga0181516_10000812_pt1 | contig 25892 bp, 25 predicted proteins | sample PEATcosm2014_Bin_25_FD_121104 | JGI IMG/M metagenome (GOLD analysis project Ga0181516, IMG submission 121104) | Peatland microbial communities from MTU Mesocosm Facility, Houghton, MI, USA - PEATcosm2014_Bin01_10_metaG | ecosystem: Environmental > Terrestrial > Soil > Wetlands > Peat | place... | reverse complement strand
TTTTCTTCAACTGGCGCTATCTCGGTGACGCCGTGAAGGGTATCAAAACTGAAGACGTCTTTTTGGGCCTCCAAAACGAGGCGAAGCCCACCCTCATCCGCTCAACGAGCGACGGCTCGTATTTCTACATCCTCAAGCCGATCCTGAAGTCTTAATTCTCCTAAAGATTTATATTTGCCGGGGTGCTTACCGACGAGCTGTTTGCGGCCCACCAATTTTGCACGCCGATCTCCCAGTCGTGGAACTGTGGATCTGACGTCGGGTCGGCCGGATCGGGCCCCGTCGGATTGCTTTTATCGACATAATAGAGAATCGTGTGCACCTGGTTGTTGATAAGATAGTTTCCATCCAAAACAGGCTTTGTGGGCGGTATAGGATTTGGTTGGACGAACGTGGTGCTTGTGGTCTCCGGAAGCGCCTGCGTCATGAACGCACTCCACATCGGCACCGCCGCCAAAATACTCGAACCACTCCTTTGCATGGGCGCATTATTATTGTTGCCCGCCCAGACGCCCACCACGAGCGAAGGGGTGTATCCCATGGCCCACGCGTCGCGGTAATCGTTCGACGTGCCGGTCTTCAGTGCCACATCATAACCAGGGAAGACCGTGAGGCCTTGGCTTGCCCCCATAAGCGGCGCACGCGCGGCAGCGTCGGAGAGGACGTCGTTCACCAAGTTTATCGATTGCGCATCTGCGACCTGCGAGGACTGGTCTTGCCAAGACTCCAAAACGTTTCCGTTCGCATCTTGCACTGAGAGGACCATGCTCTGGTTATGTTTAACGCCATCAGCCGCCAAAACAGAATATGCCTCAGTGAGATCAATAAGGTGTACCGCACCACCGCCGAGCACCAACGAGAGACCATACTGTGACGGATTGTTGAACGTGGTGATGCCGAAGTTGGTCATGTTCTGGATCGCGTTTTCTTCGCCAACCAAATAGAGCATCTTTACCGCCGGTACATTTACCGATTGCGCGAGCGCGTTACGGACGGTCATTGGGCCGGCGAACGTACCCTCAAAATCCTGTGGGTGGAAACATAGCGTGCTTGTTGAGTTGAAGTCGGGGACCGCGGGGCAAGCACTATTAGTACTAAACTCCGTCGGAACGTCGAACAAGATCGTGTCCGGCGTGTAGCCCATTTGGAAGGCGGTCAAATAGATAAAGGGTTTGAGCGATGAGCCCGGCTGGCGCAGACCCTGGGTCGCCACATCGAAATTCCCGTCATTCGCAGTGTTGAAGTAGTTTGCCGAGCCCACAAGGGCGAGTATCTGCCCCGTGGTGGGGTCTTCGGCCACCAACGCGCCATTATCCGAATCATAAAGCTGTTGGTCGCGCGCGACGCCCTGCGCGACGGCAGTTTCCGCTTGTTGTTGAAGCGTCCAATTGAGTGTGGTGATTACCTTCAGGCCGCCGCGGTCAACTAAATCCTCGCCGTATTTTTGGATCAGATAATTTTCCACGGCCTCCACAAAGTGCGGCGCCTTAATACTCTGATCGGTCTGGGTCTCGGGTAAGAAGGTTATTTTAAAATTGAGCGCTGTGTTCAGTTGCGCTTTAGTTATTTTTCCGGTGTTATACATCTGCTGGAGCACAAGTCGTTGGCGCGTAAGCAGTTCGCTGACATTCGGGCCCCACGGCGAATAATATGACGGTGCCTGCGGAAGCGCGGCGAGTACTGCGCTTTGAGCAAGGTTAAGGTTCTGTACCGGCACGCCGAAATAATCTTCACTCGCTTCTTCAACGCCGGAAATGGTAGGTCCATAGGACACCTCATTCAGATAAAGCCCAAGAATATCATCTTTTGAGTAATACTCGTTTAGCTTTACCGCGAGGATGAATTCCCGTATTTTGCGCGAGAAGGTCTGATTGAGGGTGAGGAACGCGGTGCGTGCGAGTTGTTGGGTGATTGTGGAGCCGCCCTCCGCGAGCGAGTGGGTGGTGATGTCCACATAGAACGCGCGCAGAATCCCCTTGATATCGAACGCCGGTTCGTTATAAAAATCCTGATCCTCGATGGCGATGGTCGCATCCTTGAGTGACTGTGGGATTTGGTCGAACGGCACAACCGTTCGCTTTTCGCCGCTATTCACATCGTAGAGCAGGACCGTTCCCGTGCGGTCGTAGATCTTTGTGGACTGGCTTATCTGCTGACTCGATATTTCCTGGATGGACGGGATGGTGGTGGAATAGTACAACACCGCGGCGAAAAGCATGATAAGAAGGGATACAACAACAATGCCCGCTATTTGCAGGGCTTCGATGATCTTTTTTTTCCGCTGCGTCGCCAAGGCCATGTTCTACTATTTTACCTCCACTGACGCGTTTTTAGTAGGATGATGGAAAAAACAAAAAAGCACCGCCCGGGCGGTGCTTTTTCATAAAAAAGAATATCGGTCTTACTCCTGGTCTTCCCCTCCCATTTCCACCGCGGGATCGTCATTGACCGACGCACTATCATCGTCATCATCCGCATCGTCATCATCGTCCTTGTCGGTATCGGTATCAACCAATGCGTCATCGTCTTCATCCTCGTCGCTCAGCGCGCGGAAAGTAAGTTTTGGTTCTAAGAGATCGATTGCCATAACAAATAGTAGTTAGCGACCTTTTATTTTTATTTCGCCAAACAGGGAAAAACAAAAAACCATTTTTATTTTTCTCAAGCGATGGTAAAACAAATCTGTTTATTTTCAACCAGTATATTGTATCATTGCCCGCTGTCAATCCCCGTCGCCGCTGTGGATAATTCAATTGACGTCCGTTTCGCCCACTAATATCGTTCACCAGAGCAGAAGATGGCGAGCGCGAGGGCGTCGCTCGCGTCGTCGATCACCTTCAAGTCCTTTTCCCCAAGGATGAGCCGGATCATCTTGAGCACCGCCTTTTTGTCCGCGAAACCATAGCCCGTCACCCCCAACTTCACTTCGTTTGGGGTGTATTCCTTTATACGAACACCACACTCTTTTGTTGCAAGAAGTACCACGCCGCGGGCCTGCGCGACCGCGATCGCTGTTTTTTGGTTCTTTGCGAAAAAGATCTTTTCTATAGCCACAACCTCTGGTTGGTATTTATTGATCAGGCGATCAATCTCTTGTTTTGTCTCTTCCAACGCAGAAACATCATCCTTTGTTTTGATACTAAAAATCCCAGCAGCGATATATTTTATGGCGCCATTTTGCGCGCTTACAACGCCATACCCTATTCTCCGGCTCCCCGGATCGATGCCAAGCGCGATCATATGGCTTTATAGTACTAAAAAACGCTGCCAAATGCGACGACTTCCTCTTGTGACAGCTTGAATGGGCGCTCGGAGCGCGGTACTATACAAAGACATGGCAGACTCACCACAGAACGAGCTTCAGGAAAAACTTAAAAAACTTCGGCATGAGGGTGAGGAGCGGGCTGCTCAGCGCTTGGCGGAGAAGCTTGGGCTTTCTTACATTGACCTTTCTAAAGTGCCCGTCTCCTTGGATGCGGTGCGGGTGATCCCGGAAGCGACGGCACGCGAAGCGAAGATCGCTTCCATCGAAAGCAAATCAAAAAAACTCGCCGTCGCTGCGGTTGATCCGGATCTGCCCGCAGCGAAGAAGGCCATCACCGACCTTATTGCACAAAAATATGACATCAAGGTGGTAGTAGTCTCGCCGACGAGCATGGAGGCCGCTTGGCATTTTTACCAATTTATAAAAGCGGATGCGGGCACCATTACCGGGAAGGTCAATATTACCAAAGAGCGGATGGCCGATTTGCGCTCGCATTTGGTGACGATCGATGCTATTCACGACGAACTTGCAAAACTAGATTTTAGTAAAGCATCACCGCTTATTCTTATCGAGATTCTTCTCGCCGGCGCAATGGGCATGCGCGCATCCGACATCCACACCGAAGCCGGGCAAAAAGGCGCCAAGATCCGTTTTCGCATCGACGGCCTGCTCCGCGATATTTTTACCGACCTGCCGCTGCACACTTACCAAGCTTTCGTTTCGCGCATCAAGCTTCTTTCCGAGATGAAGCTGAACGTCCGGAGCGAAGCGCAGGACGGCCGCTTTACGATCGGGCTTGGCGATAAGGAGATCGAAATGCGCGTATCCATCATCCCCGCTGAATTCGGCGAGACGATCGTGATGAGAATCCTTGGTCCGTCGGCGACCATGGTGGGATTACCAGACCTCGGTCTTCGGCCTGACAACCTGGAACTCGTCAAGAAACAACTCGATCGGCCGAACGGATTGATTTTAAACACGGGCCCGACGGGTTCCGGAAAGACCACCACCCTTTACGCGTTCTTGCGCACCATGAACGATCCGACGGTGAAAATCATCACCCTCGAGGACCCGATCGAATATCGCATTGACGGCGTCGAGCAGACGCAGGTGAATGACGATGCGGGATACAGCTTTGCGAACGGCCTACGGGCCATCGTGCGGCAAGACCCCGACGTTATTTTGGTCGGCGAGGTGCGCGACCTGGAAACCGCCGACATTGCCATGCAAGCGGCGCTTACCGGCCACCTTGTGTTGTCTACCCTCCACACGAACGACGCCGTCGGCGCGGTGCCGCGTCTGATTAATCTCGGTGTGAAGGCGGTGAGCATCGGCCCCGCGCTTGCGCTTGTGATCGCGCAGCGCTTGGTCCGCGTGTTGTGCAAGGAGTGCAAAAAAGAAGCCGTCGTGGATGATGCGGTTAAAGAAAAAATAAAGGCGTTCTTGACAAAATTGCCGGCACACGTCGATCGCGCACCGTACGAGAATTATAAAATCTACGAACCGGTGGGTTGTGCGAAGTGCAACAAACTTGGTTACAAAGGTCGCGTCGGCGTCTTTGAATTCTTGGAGGGCGGCGGCGATCTAGAAACGACGATCTTGAAAGAGGCGTCCGAAGTTGCCCTGCGCGGCGTTGCGGAGCGGCAGGGGATGGTCACCATGCAGCAGGATGGTATATTGAAGGTGCTCGCCGGGCAGACGACGTTCGATGAGGTAAAGGGCGCGACAGGCGAGATCGAGTGGTAACAAGTTCAAACCTGGGGGCAATTCCTCGCGAAAGGATTAGTTCTCTTCTATCAAATGATAAAAGAGGATAGAATTACTCAAAGGATAGAACCAGCCGAAACCGGTTCGTCCTGAAGATTTTAGAAATAACTCCCGCCCCCAGATTTGAACTGACTACCTGCCAAAGAGCTTTTATCGAGTACCGGTATATATTAGCACGTAGTTAATTTTTTGTCAAGCACCCCATCTCCACACTTTTTCTATGCCCAAAGATCCAAAAATTAAGCCAATCAATGGCGCAAATTCCGCCGACGACCCGAACATCGACCTCACTCTGCGGCCGGTCATCTGGGACGAGTATATTGGTCAAGAAAAAATAAAAGACAACCTGAAAATTTTATTGGGGGCCGCGAAGAAGCGTGGTGAGGCGGCGGACCATCTTTTGTTTTCCGGTCCCGCGGGATTAGGGAAGACAACCTTGGCGTATCTCGTTGCTCGTGAACTAGGAGGAGTGATAAAGACGACTTCTGGCCCAGCGCTCGAGAAAGTCGGCGACCTTGCGGCGGTGCTGACCAACCTCACCCCCGGCGAAATTTTATTCATCGACGAAGCCCACCGCGTGAACCCAATGATCGAGGAAGTTTTGTATCCGGCGATGGAGTCGCGCAAGTTGCACCTCGTGGTTGGCAAAGGACCGTCGGCGCGGACGCTCACGTTGGACCTTCCGCCATTCACTTTGATCGCTGCGACAACGCGTGAGAACCTATTGTCGCAGCCGCTGCGCTCCCGATTCGGCGCGACGCTGCGTTTGGGCTACTACACCGTTGATGATATTAAAAAAATATTAACGCGTTCGGCGAAAATTTTGGGCGTGCAGACGTCACCCGCGGCCGTGGAAATTTTGGCGCGTGCGGCGCGCGGAACGCCGCGCGTTGCCAATCGGCTCTTGCGCCGCGCGCGTGATTTTGCGGAGGTGCACCACAACAGCGTTATTGACGAAGCTTCTGCGAAGCGCACACTCGAGATGTTGGAGGTTGATGAAGTGGGCTTAGAGCCGCAAGACCGCCAGCTCTTACTGACCATCATTGAAAAATTCAATGGCGGCCCGGTCGGCATTAACACGCTCGCTGCAGCCCTTTCGGAAGACCGCGGAGTGATTGAGGATATTTACGAGCCCTATTTAATGACGCTTGGCTTCTTGCAGCGTTCGTCCTCCGGCCGTGTCGTCTTGCCCGCGGCGTATAAGCACCTAAACATAAAGCAGGGGGATGAGCTCTTTTGATGGCGTACGAGATAGAGATAGAGACAAAGATTTTAGACATCGAAGCCGGCGAGACCGAGAGGAGCCTCGTCAAACTCGGCGCGCGGCTCATAAAAGAAACGACCCTGCGGGTTGATTGGTATCGGCCGAAGGGGATAGGGGAAGGAGAGGATCCGTGGTTTTTGCGCATCCGGTCGGACGATGAAGGGAAGTGTCGGGTCACATGGAAGGCGAAGTCGGATATTTTAGGGGTCGCGAGAAAACATAAGGAGATCGATTTTGCGATCGCAGAGCCGGAGAAGATGGCCGATCTTTTTAAAGAACTCGGTTTGGAGTTCTATGCGCACCAAGACAAGAAGCGGAAGTCCTTCGCCCTTAACGATTGGATTTTTGAGATAGACCAGTATCCCCAAATGCCGCCCTTTCTCGAGGTCGAAGGAGTAAGCGAGGGGGAAGTGAAAAAAGCCATCGCCTTGTTAGGCTTGGAACATAACCGCACCTGGGCCAGAGGCGAAAGAATTCTTATCCAGGAGATCTACGGGCTCGATTGGTACGATATGAGATTTTAGATTTTTAATGAAAACCTATCACACCACCTCCTCGGCGGCGACCAAACGGATCGGTGAGGAATTCGCCGGCACCCTTTTAGACATAAAACACGCCACGGAAAAACTCCGCGCCACCGTTGTTGTGCTGTCCGGCGAGCTTGGCGCGGGTAAGACAACGTTTGTGCAAGGATTTTTCAAGGGCGCGGGGATAAAACGCCGTGCGCAGAGTCCTACCTTTGTCCTTATGCGTCGCTACAAACTGCCGTCGCAAAAAAAGTTCGCGAATATTTTACATATCGACGCCTATCGCCTGAGGAGCGCAAAACAACTCGCGCCCCTCGCATTTGATGCCCTCCTCGCCGACCCCAAAAACCTCCTCCTTATTGAATGGGGTGAGCAGATAAAAAACGCGTTGCCAAAGAACGCCCGATGGTTACGATTCCGTCACGGCAGGAAAGAAAACGAGAGAACGATTACAATAAAAGGAGCCGCGAGCGGCGCACAACGATCATCATGAAAAAACTTCTCCTTATCGACGCGAACTCCATCATTCACCGCTCGTTCCACGCGCTCCCGCCGTTCACCACGCCAGCGGGGAAACCATCCGGGGCCATCTATGGTATTGCGAGTATTTTGCTCCGTTTGTGGCGGGAGGACCGGCCCGATTATGCGGCTGCACTTTTTGACCGGCCCGAGCCGACGTTCCGCGATAAAATCTATGCCGAGTATAAGGCTCAGCGTCCGCAGGCGGCGGATGAGCTCATCCAGCAGATCATAGAGGCGCACCATCTTTTTGCCGCGTTCGGCGTGACGACCTTCGAGAAGCCGGGCTATGAGGCGGACGATCTTATCGCCACGCTTGCGGTGCATTTCAAAAACACCCCGGATCTGCAGGTGGTCATCCTTACCGGCGATCGGGACACCCTACAACTGGTTGACGGCAACAAGTTGGTGGTACAAGTTTTTAACACCGGCATTAGCGATACAACGATTTATGACGAGGCGGCCGTCATTGCAAAATATAATGGACTCGCGCCGGTGCAGCTTGTGGAGTACAAAGCGCTTGTGGGCGACAGCTCGGATAATATTAAAGGCGTGCCGGGGATCGGGCCCAAAACGGGGACGGAGCTTATTAAGCGGTTCGGCACTGTGGAACATATGTTCAAGCATCTTCATGAGGACGAGAAGCTCCAAAAAAAGTTCGGTGCGTTTCGGAAGGAGGCGGAGCTCTCACGCGAGCTTGTGATGCTCGAAAAACACGCGCCGATAGAAATGCCGGAACTTGAAGCGTTACGGCCCTATCCTTCAACGAACGCCGCCGAGGAATATTTTATCGAGATGGGATTTTCAACGCTTGTGAAGCGATTGCACGGCGAGGATCCGGCGGCGAAGGCATCGAAAGCGCCAAAGTCAAAAAAGCATCCGCCCGGCGCCGCGCAGCCGCAATCGCAGCAGCCGCTATTTTAAAAGCCCCGTTTTGTGTATTATTAAAGGTATTGAACGATAACGCGAGCATAAAATTCAAAGGCATCGTCGGGTCGAGCGGCTTCCGGATCGCGTGGTTTTTGTTAGCGGCTGTGGTTGTGACGATCGCAATCGTCTGGGCGGGCGGTCTTGCGCCAATTTTTGCCGCGGTCGCGACGGCGCTACTTGTTATTGTTGCGGCACTTGCGACAGCCAGCATCTTTATTGCAGTGAAAAAGACCCAGGGCGCGAGCTTGGGTGATAACGAACTAAAAAGCATCCTCACGAGCATAGACGACGTGCTCGTTGTTTACGATCAGGATTTTAAGATTGTTTTCTTTAACGGCGCGGCCGAAAAAATGTTCAAGATCGCGGCGACCGCGGCGCTCGGTCACGTGCTTTCCGCGCGCGACGTCGAGAATGACAGCTGGCGCGTTCTCGCGCAGGTCATATTCCCGTCGCTCGCGCCGCGGGTGATCATCCGCAGCAAAGAGGGGGACTTTCCGCAGGTTGCCGACGTGACACTTACCGATCCAGAGCTTGAGCTCCGGGTGACCACCGTCCCGGTTTTGGATGCGGCCGGGAACCCGCTCGCATTCATGAAGATCGTCCGCGACCGCACCGCCTTCATGGCCGCACTGCGTTCGAAGAACGAGTTTGTCACCGTCGCATCGCACCAGCTACGCGGGCCGGTGACGGACATCAACTGGGCGCTCCAGTCGCTCTCTGGGGTTTCCGAGTTGGGCGAGACCAATAAGATGATCGTCGATACTGCGGCTGCCGCGAGCCAGAACCTTCTGCGACGCATCGAGGACTTATTAAATATTGCCAAGATGGAAGACGGCCAGGTCGGCTATCAATTTGAGGACACGGATATTGTTGATTATATAGGGAAACTCCTTGCCGACATCCTTCCCGCAGCGCGCAAAGCTGGCGTCAAGATCTATTTCGATCGCCCCACGGAGCCGATGCCGCATGTGCAGATCGACCCCAAACACCTCTCGCTTGCGGTGGCCAACCTCCTTGAGAACGCCATTCGCTATAACGTGGAGAACGGCGAAGTGACGGTAAAGATCGATAAGATGGCGGATAAACCCTTCGTGGCGGTGAGCATAAAAGACAGTGGCATCGGCATCCCACCCGACGCGATCAACAAGCTCTTCACCAAATTCTACCGCGCCGATAACGCCGTGAAGTCGCAAACCGAAGGCTCCGGTCTCGGTCTCTACATCACCAAAGGCATCATCACTGCCCACGGCGGGCAAATCTCTGCCGAGTCAGAGCTCAACCGCGGCACCACCATTTCCTTCACCCTCCCGACCGATCCCAGCCTCCTGCCCAAGCGTGAAGTGAGCACGGGGGATTTGATATAGGGGTCGATAATCAACCCTTGAGAGACGTCGGTATTTTCACTTCCTGTGAACGTACGGATTGCCAATGGTCCGGCGCATGCGTTAAAACATTTCATCCGGATAAAGTCAATATTCCCCTTGCTTTTGCTTTCGTGTAAACTAGTAGGCGATATGACCACCAAGACCACAAAGTATATTTTCATCGTCGGCGGAGTGATGTCGGGGGTCGGAAAGGGTGTCGCATCTTCTTCTATCGGGAAGATCATCCAGTCGCGCGGGCTTGAGGTCACTTCTCTCAAAATCGATCCGTATGTAAATGTTGACGCGGGCACCATGAACCCCACCGAACACGGTGAGGTTTTTGTTTTGGACGACGGCACCGAGTGCGATCAGGATATGGGCAACTACGAACGCTTCCTCGACCGCAATCTTTCCGGGATGAACTACATGACGACCGGCAGCGTGTATAAAACCGTGATCGATCGCGAGCGGAGCATGGGCTACGGCGGCAAATGCGTGGAGGTCGTGCCCCACATCCCGATGGAAGTGATCGACCGGATCAATCGCGCGGTGCAGAAAACGAAATCGAGCGTCGCGATCACGGAGATCGGCGGCACCGTCGGCGAATACCAGAACATCCTTTTCCTGGAAGCGATCCGCATGCTCAAAATAAAAAATCCCGGCGATGTCCTGCTCGTGCTCGTGAGCTATCTTCCGATCATGAATGACGACAACGAGCCGAAGACCAAGCCGACGCAGTACGCGGTGCGCACGCTGAACGGCGCCGGACTTCAGCCGGACATCATCATCGCTCGCTCGCGACATCCGATCGACGACAAGCGGAAAAGCAAGATCGCGTTCAACTGCAACCTGCGCGAAAAAGATATCATTTCCGCGCCGGACGTTTCGAATCTATACCAGATACCCGTCAATTACGAAAAGGACGACCTCGGCGATCTTATTTTGGAAAAGCTTTCCGTACGGCCGCGCAAAAAAGATATGAAAGAGTGGCGCGCGTTCGCGAGGAAAGTGCATAATGCCACCGCGCCGGTGAACATCGGCATCGTCGGTAAGTATTTCTCGACCGGCAAGTTCATTCTCGCCGATTCGTATCTGTCAGTGATCGAATCCATCAAGCACGCCGGCGCTTTTTGGAGGGTGAAGCCGGAGATCCACTGGCTCGACTCCGAGCGGTTCGAGAAGGGCGGCCATGCGCTCGACGAGCTCAAGCAGTACGACGGCATCATCGTGCCGGGCGGCTTCGGGAGCCGCGGCGTGGAAGGCAAGCTGGCCGCCATCCGCTATTGCCGCGAGAAAAAGATACCGTATTTCGGTTTGTGCTACGGCATGCAGCTCGCCGTCGTGGAATATGCCCGCAACGTGCTGAAGCTCCGCGGCGCCAACACGACCGAGATCGACCCCAAGACCAAATACCCGGTCATCGATATTTTGCCGGAGCAAAGGAAGCTGATGGCGGAGAAAAAGTACGGCGCGACGATGCGGCTTGGCGCGTATCCGGCAGTGCTCAAAAAAGGAACGCTCGTGGAGCGGGCCTACAAAACAACACACATTTCCGAGCGCCATCGCCACCGCTACGAGGTCAATCCGGTTTTTGTGCAGCGGCTTGAAAAGAAAGGGATTGTTTTTTCCGGACAGTCGCCGAGCCGCCGGTTGATGGAGGTCATGGAGCTTCCCGAGTCCGCGCATCCGTTCTTTGTGGGCTCGCAGTTCCACCCCGAGCTGAAGTCGCGCCCGCTGCGCCCCAACCCGTTATTCCGCGAATTCATCAAGGCCGCGGTCGCGCGCCGTAAAGTTGCGTCTAAAACCGTATCCAAGGTTACTCCCAAGAAGGTTGTTAAGAAGGCGCGTGTATGATCTTATTTCTTTACGGCCCCGATGATTACCGGCGGCAGCAGAAAAAACTCGACCTGATCGCGGAGTTCACGAAAAAGCGCTCGTCCGCGGGTTTAGATTTTTTTAATCTGGAAAATGGTAGCGTGAGCGAGGAGCTGCTCTCCTTTCTCGCAAACCAGTCGATCTTCGAGTCGGTGAAGCTTGCGGTGATCGAGAACGCTTTCGAGGTGCCCGCGCCGAAACTTGCGAAATTCCTCAAGCCGTTTTTGAATGCGAAAAACGTGACCCTGCTCATTACGGAAAAGGATAAGCCGGTGAAGGCACTCGCGTTCCTTTTGGACAAGCCGGCAGTTGCGCAGAAATTTGAGGCGTTCTCCGGCGTCGAATGGATCAACTTCATAAAAAATGAGGCGAAAAGGCTTGGCGTGAAACTCACGGACGCCGCGGTCCAATTTTTGGCGGCGGTATATCAGGGCAACACATGGGGTGTTGTCACCGAGCTACAAAAACTCGCGAGTTTTGGCGGCGATAAGGACGGTGCCACTGCAGTGATCGATAAAAAAGACCTGAATGTGTTCGACCTCGAAGTCGCACCAAACTATTGGGGGTTGATGAACGGGCTGAAGAGTTATGACCTCAAGAACCGGCTGTATGCGTTCGAGTCCATGCTCGCGCTTGGCGATCCGGCGGCGAAGATCTTTAATATCCTCGCGTCACAGTGGCAAGAAAAAACCCCACACATGGCGGAGTACGACCTGGCAGTGAAATCGGGGAAGGTGGACTACGAGGAGGCTTTAGTGGACCTGTTGATAAGCTGAGCGAGGCGAGATTTCAAGCGGCTAGCCTTATTCTTCTCGATGACCTTCGTCTTTGCGGCCTTATCGAGCGCTTTGAAGGCGAACGCGAGCGCCTTTGCGGCCTCGTCAAACTTCTTCGCGGTGATAAGCTTGCGGAAATCAACAACGGCCTTCTTGTAGGCCTCTTTTTTGACGGTATTCCGAACGCGCCGCGTCTTGTTTTGACGGAGGGCTTTCTTGGCTGAAGTGGTGATCGGCATGAGGGTTAGTATAAAACAAAATCGCAGAAATGCAAGCTTTTCGAGAAAAAAGACCGGTACCAGTGCGGAGGCGCTGATACCGGGGAGGCAAAGTACAGCAGTCTTCGATACAAAAAACCGTGTCTGTTCTAACTCTAGCAAAACCTATTCTACCGTGCAAATCCATTTTCTCCCCGTTCGCGCTATAATAAGGGCATGATCTACAGTGTTTCGGGGAAGCTGGTATTAAAAGAAGACGGATTCGTGGTGGTGGAGGTCGGCGGCCTGGGCGTGAAATTATACGCGAGCAAACAGACCATCGGCGCCCTGCCAGCGGTTGGCGGCGCCACCGAGGTTAAATTTTTTTCGCATCTTAACGTGAAAGAGGATGCGCTCGACCTTTACGGTTTTACGACCCGCGAGGAGTTGGATTTCTTCGAGCTCCTTATTTCCGTTTCCGGCGTTGGGCCCAAGTCGGCGCTCGCGATACTTGACGTCGGTCCGCTCACCGAACTCTTCGCGGCGATCAAAGAAAATCGCCCCGACCTCCTCACGCGTGCGGCGGGCGTCGGCAGGAAGACGGCCGAGCGTGTCATCCTTGAGCTCAAAACAAAGGTGGAGTCGAAGACCTCCGGCGCGGTGGTGGAGAAGATGCAGACCGACTCGGACCTTGTGGAGGCGCTCGTCAGCTTGGGGTACCGCCGTGACGAGGCGCGGGCGGCGCTCGGAAAAGTTGATGCGGCCATAACGGGAACCGAAGACCGGTTGAAGGCGGCACTCAGGATCTTAAGCACGAAATAATATGGCGGGCATCAAAGACAATCGGCTTGTAAAGTTTTTCTACAATCTTCCCGGTGTGACCTCCACGTACCATTTTTTATGGGCGTGGACGGGCGCGGCCGTGTATCGCTATCCGCGCAAAAAACTTGTGGTGATCGGCGTGACGGGCACAAAAGGGAAGACGACGACCCTTGAATTGATCAACGCGATTCTCGAAGCAACAGGCGAGAGGACGGCACTTTTATCATCGCTGCGCGTGAAGATCGGCGATACGAGTACAAAGAACGAGACGCGCAACTCGATGCCGGGCCGCGCGTTTTTGCAAAAATTCTTGCGCGATGCCGCGCGAGCCGACTGCAAATATGCATTGATCGAAGTGACGTCACAAGGCGTAGTACTCCATCGCCATCGCTTTGTTGATTGGGACATCGGCGTGCTGACAAACCTCGCGCCGGAGCACATCGAGTCGCATGGTTCGTTTGAAAACTATCGCGCGGCGAAGCTCGCGTTTTTGGACTATGTGTATCAGCGGGGCGGTCAGGTGTTTTTGAATCGCGACGAAAAGAACTTTGAATTTTTTGTGCGGTCGCTTTTTAAATATGCGCCGATGAGCTATTCGAAAGAAGACGAGACGCTGAAACATTGTTTGCCGAAGATCCGCAATGCGCGCGCGGCGGATGTGGGGACCAACCAAGAAAGATTTCTCTTGAGCGAATTCAACGAAGAAAATATTGCCGTTGCCGCGGCGATCGCGAAAAAATTTGGCATCGATGACGCGACCATAGAAAACGCCATTCTCAATTTTGGCGGCGTCCCGGGTCGGATGGAGTTCGTGCGCGCGAACGGCTACACGGCCGTCGTGGATTATGCGCATACGCCGGATTCGCTCGAAGCGGCATATAAAGCGGTAAAGCCGAAGCCTTCAAATAACTACCCAAACCCGCGCTTGATCTGCGTGTTGGGCGCGGCGGGCGGCGGGCGCGACAAGTGGAAGCGTCCCGCGATGGGCGCGGTCGCGGCGCAGTATTGCGATGAGATCGTTTTGACCGACGAAGACCCTTACGATGAAGACCCGGCGATGATCGTTGCGGCGATCAAGGAAGGGGTAGGAAAGGAAAATTTTCCGCCGGCGCGCCTTCATGAGATTTTGGATCGGAAAGAGGCGATACGAAAAGCGGTCGCGCTTGCGCGGCCGAATGCCGGTGACGTGATCATCGGCACCGGCAAGGGGAGCGAGGAATCGATCCACCTTGCGCACGGCACAACGATCCCATGGAACGAGCGCGCGGCGTTTGAGGAAGCCCTGCGATAGGCGTATACTTTTAACATCATGCAACTCACTTTTTACGGCGGCACCGGCGAAGCGACGGGGGCTAATTATATTTTGGAATCGGGCGGCACGAAAATAATGGTGGACTGCGGGTTGCATCAGGGCAGCCATTATGCCGATAGCGAAAATTTTCAGACATTCGCCTATGACCCGCAGGACGTGACGGCGGTGTTCGTCACCCATGCGCACCTCGACCATATCGGGCGCCTGCCGAGCCTCATGAAGGCCGGTTTCCACGGCACGATCTATTCGACCCACGCCACGCGCGATTTCGCGACGCTCATGCTGGACGACTCCGAATATCTGCTCGCCAAGGAGGCCGAGCGAGAGGCGAAGCCCCCGCTTTATACCAAAGACGATATCCCGAAAGTAGTGGCGCTCTGGAAAGGGGTGGATTACCACACGTCGATCACCATCGGTCCGTTCGCTGTGGAACTTTATGATGCGGGCCACATTCTCGGCTCGGCGATCGTGCACGTGACGTGCGAAGGGAAGACGATCGTGTTCTCCGGCGATCTTGGCAACGTGCCGTCACCCCTCATCAAGCCGACGGAAAAAATTTCTGCGGCGGATTATTGTTTGATCGAGTCCACCTACGGCGACCGCGTGCACGAAGACATCGGTCGGCGACGCGAGATGCTGCAGGGCGCGATCGACGAGACGTTCGCGCGCGGCGGCGTGCTGATGATCCCGTCATTTGCCATGGAGCGCACCCAGGATCTGTTGTTCCACCTTCACCAACTCTCCAAAGAGGGGAAATTGCCGAAGGAGCCGGTGTTCGTGGACAGCCCGCTTGCGATCAAACTGACGGAGCTCTTTAAAAAACACGAGGACGCGTTCAACGATAAAGTGGAGAACATCGTAAAGTCCGGCGAAGAGGTTTTGACCTTTCCTGGCGTGCGCAATACGCTGAGCGTTGAGGAATCAAAAGAGATCAATACCGTGCCCGCGCCAAAGATCATTATTGCGGGCTCCGGTATGTCGAACGGCGGACGGATCTTACATCACGAGGCGCGCTATCTCTCGGATCCCAAGAGTGAAGTGGTCTTTGTGGGGTACCAGGCGGACGGTTCGATGGGGCGGCAGTTGCTCGAGGGAGCGACGGAGGTGAAGATCTTCGGCGAGACAGTGCCGGTGCGGTGCCAGAAGATCGACATCCCGGGCTATTCGGCGCACGCGGACCAGCCACACCTGCTCGATTGGCTGAGCTCGATGGCGCCGACGCTCAAAAAGGTCTTTGTGGTGCAGGGCGAACAGCAATCGGCGGAGACGCTGGCGGGCAAGATCATCGAAGAGTTCCATGTGCCGGCAGAAGTGCCGCACGCGGGCGAAAGTGTGATATTATAAAATCATTAAACATAAAAATCGACCGCTCATGGCAAAAAAGAAAACGAAACTGGACATCGGAAGCACGTATTTGAAATATAAGGTCTGCATTTCGGGTTCCGCGGAGACGAAAAATTGTCTACCGGGCACCATAGAAAAGGCGATGGAGGTCGGGCGATTGATCGCCAAGCAGGGCGCGGTGCTCATCACCGGCGCCACCACCGGCATTCCGTACTGGGCCGCACGCGGCGCGAAGGAGGCGGGCGGCATCGTCATCGGGCTATCGCCCGCGGTATCAAAAGTGGCGCACGTAAAGACGTACCATTTGCCGATTGCATATCACGACCTCATTATCTACACTGGCTTTGATTATTCCGGCCGCAATCTTCTTCTTACGCGTTCGGCGGATGCCGTCATAACGGTCTACGGCCGCGTCGGCACACTCAACGAGTTTACGATTGCGTTCGAGGACAAGAAGCCGCAGGGCGTGCTCACCGGCACGGGCGGCGAGAGCGACGAGATTCGTCACATTCTCGAGATCGCGCATCGCGGCATGGGGAAGGTGGTGTTCGATTCCGACCCGAAGTCGCTCGTGGAGAAAGTGATGCAGCGTGTGCGCGACGAAGAGAAGAGCGTGAGCATGAAAGATGTGCGGGCAACGGCACGGCGCGCCGGGGGATAACATGAACACCGCGCAGAGACTGAAGATCGCAGGACTCGTTGCCGCCGCCACCGTAGGCGACGGCATTTTCGCACTGCCGTACGTGTTCCAACAGGCCGGATGGCTGCTCTGCCTCTGCTATATGGCGGCGCTCGCGGGCCTTGTCGTCCTCGCGCACAGCGTTTATCTCTCGACGCTCGAAAAAGTGGGCGAGAAGGAGCGCCTGCTCGGGCTTGCGCGGATCTATCTTGGCGAGGGCGGCTTTTGGGCCGGCTTGATCGCGATCGTGCTCGGATTATTGCTTACCCTCCTTGCCTATCTTCTCCTTGGGACGCAATTCATCCACCTCGCGTTGCCGATGCTCCGCGAGCGTTACGCCTTCGCCGCATTCTGGGCGTTCATCTCCATTCCGTTATTCCTCGACAATCGCCGCGCGGTGGATTTGGAGATTTTCGGTATCATTGCCACGATCGTCGTCGTATTCACCATCTTTATCACTGCGCTTCCCCATGTGGTCTTCGCGGGCATCCCCGCGATCAACGCGAAAAATATTTTCCTTCCCTTCGGCGTAATCCTCTTCGCGCTTGCGGGATGGACGAGTATCGAGCCGGTCTACGAAACGAGAAAAAAAGGAAGCAAGTTCGCTTCGTCGCGCCCGTGGATATCGCTTGCGTTCGGTACCGCGATCGCGGCGCTCATTTTTGCGATGTTTGCTGCGGGGATTCTGGGGTCGAGCTTCATCATCACTCCCGATACCGCTTCGGGACTCGCCGCGTGGCCGTTTTGGAAAAAGGAACTGCTCGCGATTATGGGTTTGATCGCGGTGGGGACGGTCTATATTCCGATTTCGCGCGAGATCAGGAATTCAATGGAGAAGGATCTTCGCTGGAACACTATTGTTTCCCGCGGGACGATCATCCTTCTCCCGCCGGCGTTGATCTTTCTCGGGCTGAACAATTTTTTGGTGGTCATTGGTTTGGTCGGCGGATTGTTCCTAAGCATGCAATATCTTCTTCTTATTCTTGTGGGTCGTCGTGCGCTCGCGCCGGGGCCGGTCAAGCGATCCTTCCTTGACCTCGCGGCGGTCATCTTTGTCCTCGCCGCGATTTACGAGGTATGGCAATTTGTAGTACATTAGTAACGTCAGCGCTCTCGTAGTTTAATGGATAGAATATCTCCCTCCGAAGGAGGTGGTACAGGTTCGATTCCTGTCGAGAGCACAACGCAGTGAGGCCAGACCAGGCTCGTAAATGCTAGGTTTTTTAAGATGGGTCAAACCCGCCCCGCTTGGAAATCGAGCTCACATCGCGGACTCGGCGGCCGACTCGATAAGTTATATCTTCCGGTATCTCGTCGCTCGGCCGACGCCGGCGCGCTCAATACGCTTAAGTTTCAAGAGTTTTGTAATCGCTTGGCTCACTGTCGGGCGTGGCACGCCGGTAGCCTTCGATATCTCGAGCGGCGTGGCCTCGACCACTCCTTCAAAATATGCCCACACTTTCTGCTGTTGTGGCGAGAAGAGTTTCTCGACTTCTTCTTTGGAAAGCAATGTGACGGCGCGGTTCGCCTGTTCGAAGAGGATAGTCGAGAAGAACGAGAGCCACGGTGCAATTGTTTCTCTGGCCGTGCCGAACGTCCGCTGGCTTTGCCGGAGCGCAACGTAATATTCCGGCTTGTTGTCTTCCACGATTTTCTCGTGCGAGACATAGGGCATATAGAGGTAGCCGTGCTGGAGCATGAGAAGGTTGGTGAGTACGCGCGATAAACGTCCATTGCCGTCTTCGAACGGATGGATCTTCAGGAATTCGACGATGAAATTGCCGATGACGAGGATCGGATGAGTCTGCTTCTTGAAGAATGCTTCCTGTGTCCATTCTGCGAGTTCCTGCATCTCCTTCGGGACGAGATAGGGCGCGGTCGTGTCGAAGATGATCCGCGTGTCGCCGCCGGGGCTCACCATGGCCACCTTGTTTTCGACCCGCTTATACTCGCCGCGATGAAGAGCATCCTTCTTGGTATATTTAAGGAGCTCACGATGGAAGAATTTAATGACACTTTCAGAAAAGGGGATCGATTGCCAGTTTTCGAATACATTTGAGAGGAGCTCATAGTATCCCTGCACCTCTTGCTTGTCGCGGTCGGGGAATTTTTGGATGGAAATACCCCTCATCATCCGTTCGATGTCTTCGTCGGATAATTTTGCCCCTTCGATGCGCGTCGAAGCGCCCGTCGATGTGATAAGGACGGATTTCTTGAGGCGGCTCAAAATCTGCGGATCGAGCCGGATCCCGGCGGACCAGTGCGCCCTTACCGCGTCGATTTCCTCGATCCTGCCCCAGGCGAGCGGATCGATGTTCTTGAGTCGCCGTTCAAACTTTCTCATATATGCCATGTATGAGATTATATGTGATCATATGAGAATATGCAAGCACGTGGGATTGGACGAAGTCACATTAAAGTAGATTTTATGGACTTACCTCGCTAGTGCGACCGAGCGGGGTCCGATTCTTAGCGACAATCCCGGGTCTGTCAATTAAAAATCCCCGCCGGAAGCGGGGATTTTTAATCTTGTCTTTTGTCCATGGCCATTTAGAAGAAGAAAAAGTGGAAGGTCTTGGGAGTCTGTACTCGCTTGAACGACCAAAAGGTGATGAAGTTGTTCCCGACGCGTACAATTTTCATAGTTGTGATGGTGTTGGTGATCGACCTTTCTCTTTTTATTTGCCTTTCGCAAGTAATTGCCTACCTGATAAGTCTAGGCGGGGTCGGGAAGTTTGTCAAGTGTCAAGAGGACTTGACAAGCGTCAACTGGATTGTGGTATAATGGCAGTATGGAAACCCAAAAACTCCACCCAATACAGGAAAAACTGCTCAGATTGGCCCAAAACCGCAATATTTCGAGCCTTTCCCTGAGGGAAATCGGTGAATTAGTTGGGGATAAGTCCGCCCAGAAGATCAAGCATCACCTCCAGCAGTTGGAAAAGCGGGGGCTTTTAAAGATAGACCGGGTGAAGGGCACCATCGAAAAACCCCAAAATGGTTGGATCGACGGTTTTTTGGAAGGCGGCAAGCGCCTTTTGCAGATCCCTATCGTCGGTGTCGCGAACTGCGGACCGGCCGAGGTACTCGCGGACGAGAATATCGTCGGCTATCTGCGGGTTTCGAATTCACTTGTTAAACGCCAGAACAACAACGGCCTCTTTGCCGTGCGGGCCGATGGCTTCTCTATGAACCAGGCGAAGGTGGGCGGCAAGAATATCAACGATGGCGATTATCTTATCATTGACGGCGACGACCGTGTGCCGGACGAAGGCGAGGTCATTCTTTCTGTGATCGATGGCGCGGCGAACGTGAAGCGTTTTCATAAAGACGCCGCCAACCATCAGGTGGCGCTCGTTTCCGACTCCAGCGAGGACTACGCGCCGATCTACGTCGGCCCCGACGACGACTTTTTTGTGAACGGCAAAGTGATCGACGTGATCAAGCGGGCGGGATAAAACCCTGCGACGGCCAACTGCGCTATAATGTCCTTAATGGACAAAGCCGCTCAACTGCACGAGCTCGAATCCGAGATCGTCGCGAACCGGTCGCTTCCGCTTATGGAATCGAATCTGGTGTTTGGCGAGGGCAATATCGATTGCGACGTGATGTTCATCGGCGAGGCGCCGGGCGTGAACGAAGACCGATTGAAGCGGCCGTTCGTGGGTCGCGGCGGTCAGTTGCTCGACAGCATGGTCGTCGATCTCGGCTGGAAGCGCGCTGACGTTTACATCACGAACATTGTGAAGCGCCGACCCCCGGACAATCGCGACCCGTTGCCTGCGGAGATCGAGGCGTACAAGCCCTACCTCACGCGGCAGATCGCGATCATCAAACCGAAGCTCATCGTGACGCTCGGCCGTTTTTCGATGAATTATTTTGTGCCCGATGCGAAAATGACGCGCGATCACGGCCATGCGCTCGTGGTGGACGGTCAGCGCGTCTTTCCGGTCTATCATCCCGCTGCGGCATTGCGTTCCACGCAGATGATGGAGACCCTGCGCGCGGATTTCAAAAAGATCCCGGACATTCTCGCGGGGAAGCCTACTATTGCATTGCCATCGGCTTTTACGGGGTCTCCTAAGGAAAAACCGAAGCAAGGAAGTTTGTTTTAGCCCGTGGTATTATTGTGGTATGGACTTCGCGCCGGTATATCTTATCCAACGGTTTTTCTACCGGATTTTCGAGTTTTTTCATCATTGGTATATCGACGGGTCGCGTGCGATCGGCCGCTCATTTATGGGCACGCTCACCAAGACAGACCAATCGCTCGCGCTCAAGATCACTCTCCGTCACTTTTTCGAGCCGCTCTATAAAGATTATAGCGTCATCGGCAGGATCCTCGGCGTCATTTTCCGTTCCTTTCGTATCGTAATCGCCGCAGTGGTCTATCTTTTCCTCATCGCGTTTTTCCTCGGCATCTATCTTTTCTGGATCGCGATTCCCTTCCTTATTCTTTACTATGCCGCAAAAACCTACTAGCGCCGATCTTTATCTCAATGAGCCGCGGTTCCGAATGACCTTCGCGGGACGGCTTTTGGTGCGCGTCATCAACTACATTACCTATCTTGTCTTTGTTGTAGCGACAGTCGCATTCCTCTTTTCCGGGATCCATTTTATTTTTTGGCTTGGGATCTTCATGCTGGTGGTCCTCGTCGACATGCTCGTGCATTATGGCCAGGGCGATGTTCCCATCTCCGAACTGAGCCTAAAAGAGGGAAGAATAAATCTTGCGCGCGTAATGTCGCCCTCGGCCTTCGGCGCCCTCGAGCGCGTGCTCGATCGGAGCATCGTCACCAAGCGGAATTTTTATCTCGAACTTGCCAAACGATTACTTGAGTCGACCCAGATCGACGAAGGATTGCGCCGGCTGGACGTGAAGCCCGATGAATTTCGGCGCAAACTCGAATCATTGCTTGAGGATCCGAGCACGCTCACGCCAGGAGAGACAAAGGATCAGCGGTTGCAGAAGATCGAGTTTCTAGTGAAGCAGGCATTTATTGAGGCGGTCGGCGCGGGGCACGAGTTCATCCAGCCGCCCGACCTTTTCTCGGCGCTCGGCAAGATCGACGACGAGGCGCTTGGCCGCCTGTTCAATCTTTTTTCCATCAATCCGGGCGATCTGGAGCGCGCGTTGCTTTTCGGCTCGCTTATCCGGCGCGGGTTCTTTCGGCGTCTGCCTTCGGTGATCCACGGTTTCAGTGGCCGGCACGTGATCAAGCATCGCATCATGAATCGCGCATGGACATCGCGTCCGACGCCACTCCTTGATAGCTGCGGCAACGATTTTACCGATCTTGCGCGCGACGGGCAGGCGGGATTCCTTATTGGCCACGAGGCGGAGTACGAGCGGTTGGTGGAAACGCTCGCGCGGTCGGTTGATCCGAACGCGCTCCTTATCGGCGAGGCGGGCATCGGCAAAGAGAGCATTGTCCAACATCTTGCGCTTGCGCTCGTGAACGACGAGGTGCCGAAATCGCTTTTTGATAAGCGCTTGGTGAGCCTACAGATCCAGAATCTTGTCGCCGGCGCGGCGCCGGAGGAGCTCGGCACACGCCTTAAGACCATCGTCCAGGAAATCTATGACGCGGGCAACGTCATCCTCTATATTCCGGACATCCATAACCTTGTGCACACATCTGGCACCGCATATCTTTCCGCCGCGGATGCGCTTATGCCGATCATCATGTCGGATCAGTTCCCGATCATCGGCTCAACCTATCCGAAAGAGTTCAAGCAGTTCATCGAGCCGCGGAGCGATTTTGCCGGCGCGTTCGAGCAGATCCCGGTCGTGGAGATCACCGAGGCCGATGCGGAAAAGTTGCTTACCTACGAAAGCTCCATCTTTGAAAATAATTCCGGCATTACGATCAGTTTTGGCGCGATCAAGCGCACGGTGTTCCTCGCTAAGAAATATCTGCGTTCGAAGTTCCTGCCGTCGAGCGCGGAGGAGCTTTTAAAGAGTGCGCTGGTTGATGCGGAAGGGCGCGGCGAGAAGACGCTGACGCCCGAACGCGTGACGGCGGTTGCGGAGGAAAAAGTGAATATCCCGATGCACGAGGCGGAAGGCACGGAAGCAGAGCAACTCCTTAATATGGAGGCGATTATTCACGACAAGCTTGTCGGCCAGGACGAGGCGGTGAAGGCGGTCGCGCAGGCGCTCCGCGAATATCGCAGCGGACTCACGCGCAAGGGCGGCCCCATCGCAAGTTTTTTGTTCGTCGGCCCGACCGGCGTTGGAAAAACCGAGCTCGCCAAGGTTTTGGCCGGGATCCAGTTTGGTTCGGAAAAAATGATGGTGCGTTTTGACATGACGGAGTATCAGGACAAGCAAAGTTTTTACCGCTTTATCGGCTCGCCGGACGGCACCGTGCGGGGCGCGCTCACCGACGCGATCATCGCGAAGCCGTACAGCCTTGTATTGCTCGACGAATTCGAGAAGGCCTACCCCGATATTCTCAACTTATTCCTGCAGGTTTTGGACGACGGCCGCCTTACCGACGGCCTGGGCCACGTCGTCGACTTCACGAACACGATCATCATCGCGACCTCGAACGCGCATTCGGATATTATCAACGAGGCGTTGTCGAAGGGCGAGTCCATCGCGGACATTTCCGAGTACGTGAAGGCGCGGCTCGTCGACATTTTCAAGCCGGAGCTGCTGAACCGTTTTTCCAAGATCATCGTATTCAAAAACCTCGAGCCGGGCGACCTTACCGAAATTGTTACGTTTAATTTGCGCGACCTCGTCGACATGGTGAAGGAGCAGGGGATCTATCTCGACTTTGCGCCCGAAGCGCTGAACGAGATCGCGAAGCTTGGCTATGATCCTGCGTTCGGCGCGCGACCGCTCCGCCGCGTGATCGACGAGAAGGTCCGCGCCCCACTCTCCGAGGCTATTCTTGCAAAGAAGGTGGTGAAAGGGAGCAAGGTAAAACTCACATTCGCCAACGACAAGTTCGACTTCGTGAGCGAATAAGCGATAGATCATTAGATGAGAAAACGCCTCGACTTTCCCGGCGCGGTTCATCGGACCATCCTTGAGATCAGAACGTGAATTGCCGCTGGCTATCTTCTTTGTTATTTCTTCTTCGCCACTGGATTTTTCTCAGAAGATCGAGCGGGGCGCCGCGCGCTACCAGTTGCTCATCGGCCAACTTGAAATCTGCTTCTCGCTCAAGCTCCGCGCGTTTTTCTGGGTCACTTAACATAGCAAGAAAATCTCCATTTGTCATATCCCCGGCGTCTAGTGGCGTTCCCATATATCCTGCGCCTGGAATAGTGAATTTGGGGAAGGGATCCGGAAATTCTTTGAATGCTATCAGAGCAAGGGCGTCACAAAGGTCATCATGCTCGCCGCCGCCGAAGTTCACCAACTGATTGATTAATGCTTCGCAGCCCGTTTCGGGAAAGACGATCTTTCCTGCGCGGATCAGATAGCCCAATATGGAAAACCGTGCCCGTTTGCCCAGCCCTATTTTGAATCCCTCAGCCGGCAAACCATGCATCTTCTCGAGTTGTTGTGGGAGCGCCCTCTGGTAGGCGACATTTTCGATCACGATTTCCACTGGCCGACTGGCGCTGAGATGATCATATCGCGCACGAATCTCGTCGACGGTTTCTGGGAAGTCGAGTCGTTTGTTGAGTGGATTCGGATAGACGTATAGCTTGGTCTCTTCACCCGAGTTGCAGACGATGCCCGTCACGATGGCCGTGTAGTCAGCGGTTTGGCGTTCGGAAATCGCGGGATCCACGCCGATGACGAACTTCGTCACATAGGCACCATCAGGTCGCGTTGAATAGGTGGTTATCCACTCCCGCTTCACTACCACTTCGATCGTCGAGACGAATTTAAGGTTCATCTCCAGTTCCCACGTGATTGGGTCGAGAACCTTGGCGCGTTCGGCGGCAATGACCTCGGGGGTGAAATACTGCGGCCATGCGTTATTCCCATCTACGTCGATAAGGGGATACTTGCGGCACGTTCCTCTTATTTTCCCTTTCTCTATGGCTGCCATGAGCCTCATAATGCTGGAATCTTGATGTAGGAGATTGCCGACGACGATTAGTTGCATCCCAACCGCGCCGATTTTAATGAGCTCGCTTTGCAGATAGTTGAAATTCTTGTTCCGGGCCTCCTGGTTTCTCACACTGTTGATGTCTTGTATATCATCTGCGATGACGAGTGTTGGGCGCCATTGTTTGTACTTCGTGCCCCGGATTTTCTGGCCGATGGATACCGCCCTGATCTTGGTATCACAACTAGAGATCACCAGCGAATCACCGCTCCACCTGTCCGACGGCTTCTTTGCCAGCCCGAAATCTTTTCTAAGAAGTTCGTTGTTCTCGAGAGATGACTTAATGTTTCCGAGGTGTTCGCCGGCCGCGGTTTGCGTTTCACCCACAATAAAAATGAGGTGGTTCCCTTGTGTGAGTGCGGCCCAGAGAGCATAGCCTTGTGTTATGAAGAGCGACTTTCCGCTTCCACGAAAACTGGCGATTGCCAGAATACTCTTTTCTGTTTGGGCTAAATCACAGATTTCTTTTTGGAATGGAGCACCTGGCGCCGACATTTCCTTAGAGAAATATATTTTCATGAAAAGGTAGAAGCTTTTCGTCACCATATGTATTCTCCACGCCCGGTTTTCCTGCGCACGCTGTATAATATCTCCGATGGTTAGGTTATTCATTGCCATTTTTTTTGGTTAGCTCGTCTTTTTTCGGGAGAACGTCTCGGAGCGCACGATCAATGATCGATTTTTCCTCGTCTGTCAATTTCTCCTCGATGTTTGCGCTGGTCGCGCTGATGCCCGCGACTTTGCGAGAATACGCAGCTCTATACGAGGGCAAATACATCTTTATCGCTCGTATATCGCCTTTTTCCATGAGGTCATTCAGCTTCTCTTCAACGGCGTCGCATCTGCCGGCTATCCCCTGGGCCAGAGCTTCGTCGGCGCGAGCTCTGAACTCGTGATCATTTTTATAGAGCCGGTAAAACTGCGTTCTCGACATTTTTGCCTTTTCGCACGCCCGCAATACGGTGGCTTCCGTCCTTAGCCGTTCTATTACCGCCCCTGCTTGTGCATCTCTCCGTACAGCCGGTATCGTCTTCTTGTGGGCGTTGCCGGCACCAATCGATGTTTTCGAAGCACTATTATTTTTTTTCATATTAAATGGGTATTAATTTGTGTTTTGGTTTATGTTGACTCACGCCGAGCGGCCTTCCTTGTCCGACCTCCAAGGAAGGCGCA
>Ga0181516_10000811_pt1 | contig 25910 bp, 18 predicted proteins | sample PEATcosm2014_Bin_25_FD_121104 | JGI IMG/M metagenome (GOLD analysis project Ga0181516, IMG submission 121104) | Peatland microbial communities from MTU Mesocosm Facility, Houghton, MI, USA - PEATcosm2014_Bin01_10_metaG | ecosystem: Environmental > Terrestrial > Soil > Wetlands > Peat | place... | reverse complement strand
GTTGCATGCTATCCCACCCTTCCGCGATAAAGCTGCGGAAGGATGGGGCACCCGAAGTTGCATGCTATCCCACCCTTCCGCGATAAAGCTGCGGAAGGATGGGGCACCCGAAGTTTGTTCGACAGCGTTAATTCACGACGACGTTGAAGGTGGTGGTTACGGCAGGCGTGACGGTGGGGGTTCCGGTGGCCTGAACGGTGAAGGTGTAGGTTCCGGCAGTGGTACCGGGATCGGTTGGACCGGAACTGCTGCTGACTCCACCACCGCCGCAGGAGCTGAGGCCGGCCAACGCCGCAAAGAGCACGAGGACGCCCAACATCTGCCGCCAACTGCGCCGCCGCGCCGGGATTCCAAGAAGGACGAGAAAAGCGAGGACAGCGCCGCCGCCCAAGCCTGCCAATTCTCTCTCCTGGCCCTTTCCGTGGACATTCGGGTAGACGAGCGCACCGACCTTCGGCGATGTGCCTACCGTGAAGGTGACCGTACCGCTTGTAGCGGCGCCGGTGAGCGTGACCGTGCCTACAGTGCCGCCGCCCGTGCAGGTGGCGCCATCGCCTCCGCTGGCCGTGGTGCCGGTCTGGGCGCAACTGAGGGTGACTGTGCCTGTGTAACCGCCCGATGCGGCGACTGTAACGGTGGCGGTGGCTGATGCTCCGGGAGCGACCGTGGCGGGGCTAACGACAATCGCAGGCTGGTTGAGCGTGAAAGTGGATTGGGTCGCGGTCACGGTTGCGGTGTTGCTGCCGGAGGCGTAGTTTGGGTCTCCGCCATAGGTGACGTTGATGGTGTTGCTGCCGGAGGTCAGCGTATTGGCGGGAATCGCATTTGTTCCCGTGAAAGAGTAAGCGCCGTTCACCAGCGTCAGTACCGCGGAGGTATAGCTTCCGGTGGTCAACTTCACGGTGCCGGTGGGAATAATGCCGGCGCCAGTGACAGTCCCTGTCACGCCGAGGGTGGCACTCTGGTTCACGGTGCTTGAAGCCGGGGTGACAGTGACCGTTGGCGTAAGGAGCTGAGTTGTTGTGACTGTGACCTGGGCCGTGCCTTTGGCCGTTGCGTAGAGGGCGTCTCCGCTGTAAGCGCCCGTCAGCGTGCTGCCCGGCGCTCCGAGCGAGTTGGCTGGAATGGTGAATGAAGCGCTGCCGCTGCTGGAGAGCGTCTGCGTGGAAGTGTAAGTCGATCCACTTGCCGTCAGGGTCACTGTGCCTGTGGGCATTACGCCGCCGGAGGCTGTGCTGGCTACCGTTACCGTCACACCCAGGGTGTTGTTCGAATTCAGAGTGGTGACTCCAGGCGTTACGGTAACGGTTGCGGCCGCGGCACCCTGGACGGCTGGCCACGCGTTGACGACGTTGGCTACATTCAGCGATCCGAGGCCGGTGGCAAGGTCGTAGCCTGTGCCGGCACTATAGCCGCTGAGGATGCCGACAACGTCCGTTGAGTGAAGGCGCGTGCAGTTGGGCGTTGGAGTCGAGACGTAGGCACTGTAATCGCAGGCCATGGCGTTGGTGCCTTTGTCGATGTCGTTGAACATGCAGGCGCTGCTGGTGACTGGAGCGCCGCTGCCGCGCTCAGCGCTGCAACTGGAGTAGGACTGGCTGGCAGCAAGCTTGTAGAGTTCTGCGTTGGGGCTGCCCTGATCCGCGCCGGTCTTCTGATTGATGAGGGCCATCACGCCGGCCATGGCCGGAGAGGCGACAGAAGTTCCGCCCACCTCCTGTGAGGTGGGTTCACTGCTGGAAGAGTAGGCACATTGAGAATCAACGGTGGCGTTGGAGACGCAGATGAGGTACGCGCTGCTGGAGAGGAAGCCGTCGGCGGCGAAGAAGCTGACGTCTGGAAGGTCGCGCACGCCGTCAGGTGGAATGCCGGCGACGCCGGTTTGCCAGGTGGGCTTGACCCATCCGTCGTTGGCGAGAGGGATCGATCCATTGCCGGCGCCTGTGGTGGTGGTGGCGGGGGCACAACTGGCGACGGTGGCGCTGTCATTGACGACGCATGCGCTGGCGCCGCCGCTGCCGCCAACGGAATCGACGAGGTAGAGAACGGATTGATCGGTCGATGGAACCAAACTTTTGTCTACTACGAAAGCGTTGCAGCCGGTTTCTGCGTCAGTGACTGTTGCGACGCCGCTCCAGTAAGCCTCGATAAACGGCAATGCCACCGGGCTGGTACATGTGTCGTTCCATGGAACCTCGGGCACGTAGCCGAGGGCGCTGCTTTCAGGGGCACTGGCATTTGCTGAATTGGTCGTGCTCCAGTAGGGCGCGGCGCTGCAGATGGGCGAATTGTTGGAAGTTGGCAGCGGACACCAGTTGAAATCGGTACCGCCGACGGCGGTGTTGTAGGGCGTGGAGGCAATGCCACTGACGGAGAGGCCGTATCCGGCGAGAAAAGGGACGCCGCTTTGATCGCCTCCGGCGTCGCAACTGGCCGCGCCCGAGTCGCCTGCCGCGACGAAGACGGCGATTCCCTCGGCGGCGGCGGTCTGCCACAGGTCGTAATACTTGACGTTGCCGGCGGTACCCATACCCAACTCGCACTCGCCATAGCTTACGTTCATGATGCGGGCGGTGAGGTTGTTGACGATGTAACTCTCCGAATCGTAGAGACTATCGTCGGTGGCGGAGTTTGGATAGGAGGCGACGAGGACGATCTGGGCCTTGGGTGCGATTGCGCCGGACCACTCCACGTCCAGGGTGTTTTCAAGCAGGTCGTTGATCGTGCAGGCATCGGTCGGATAGGGAACGAGCCCAGAGGTGCTGGTGCAGACCGTGAGAGGAGAGCTGTTGCCGGAGATGAGGATGGGGGCCGGGGTCGCGGTGTAGCTGGGCAGGAAGAAGTTGCGGAAGGTGGCCACATCGTTGAGCACGATGCTGCTGGTTCCGGCGATGGCGATGGTCTGTCCGCTGCCGTCGATGCCTGCTTTCCAGAGGGGAAGAATGTTGTAGATGGTGGCGAAGTCGTAGGGACCGATGTCCTCGACAAGGTAGGGGCTTCCGCCCGAGGTCCCGGTAATGCCAAACAGCGGCGAGGCTTTTGAAGCCAGCGTGCCGATGGCGGGAGAAGGGACGACTGAGCCTGCCGTAAGGTGCGAAGTTGTGGGACTGGGATTGGAGGTTGCGCCTGCCGAGCGCGCCCATTGGCCGGACTTGCTGTCCCTGGTTACGAGGCTTCCCGTGCGGTGCAGAGGACGCGGGAAGAAATTGTGCAGCGACTTGATGCCGACAACGACGGGGGCGAGCGCCGCGGGGATTTGCGGGTCGCCGATGTTGCCGATGTGCGACTCGCCATTCACAACCAGGTTGTGAATCTCGGTGTGGAAGGCGCTCTGGACCTGCGCCGCATTGCCACTGAAACGGATCGACATGCGATCCTTTGTGACTTCGCCAACTGTGAAGCCGTGCCCAGTCAACCAATTCGTCAGGGTTGCGATGTCGGTCTCGGAAGGGCCGAAGTTCGCGCCCACCTGCTCGGGCGTCAGCCACTGGTGGTAGTTGGGCGAGTTTGCGTCGTACTGGCCGGCGACAAACTTCTCAAACGCCGCCTGCTGGGCCGGGTCGCGGCTGAGCACCAGGATGAGGTCGGACATGGGGAGGTTGGGGCTGACGAGGCCGCGATCGTTGCGCGCATTCGCAAGGGGGTGGGTGTTGCCCTTGAGCGTGACAAGACTGCTTTCGTCAATGCGGTTGACGATTCTGAGCGTGGGTGCAAATCGCTGTGCGTTCAAAGTGGTGGAGCAAAGCAGGGCACTGACCAGCACAAGGAGGGGGAGCTTACGCAGATTTGCCATTTTAGGATTCCTGAACCCTTTCTTGGACAACCCTCGAGAAGAAGAAAAGTTGTCGTGAACAACGAAAAACATCGATGGAGAGGCTTGAAAAAAAACAGCGTTGGGTTGCCGCTCTCAAGGCCACTGCCATCATACCGGCTTTGCGCATTTAGACGGGATGGGTGGTATCTCTGCTTACAATGCCCATGAAGGCCGATTCAATGGGAACATTTGGAGAGATTTGAGTGAGGAAGCCGGCGCGACTGTTTCATTTGCATTCCGCACCGCTTGACTGACGAGAACCTGAAGCAGTTGAGGAGACCGGGTTGAAGAAGAGAAGCAGTTGACCATCATTGGCGAAGACAGCTAATTACCTTAGACGCGGAGCTTCGAGGAAAGTTGACTGTCAGAGATTGAGAGCGATGAAGTTACGGGAGACGAAAACTGCCAGTGAAAAGGCCCTAGGCGAAATGCCGGTTGGGGGTGAAATCGCAGGCCGCATGGGAAATCGACAAGGTTTTCGGAGGTGGTTGGGGAGGAGTTGGCGGATTGTGGTAAGGTTGTGAAAACAAACCGAGAAGCGGGGGAGCAAAGGGAAAGCCAGATTGCAATAGACATTTGTTTTCCTATCGTATATTATTCGCTTTCCAAGCAGTCGATCTGCAACACTGGTTTTACGTATGCGCGCATCGCTCTTCATTACCTGTTATAACGACACGCTGTATCCTGAGACGGGCCGCGCGGTGGTCAAGCTGCTTGAAAGGCTCGGGGTGGAACTCGACTTTCATCCCAAGCAGACCTGCTGCGGACAGATGCACGCCAATACAGGATTTCGCGCGGAAGCCTACTCGCAGGCCAAGCGGTTCGTGCGAATTTATCAGGACACGGAAACGATCGTCATTCCTTCGTCATCCTGCGTGGCGATGATCCGGGATCAATATCCAGGGTTGTTTGAAGAACTGGGCAACGAGGAGCTGCGGAAGCAGTTCGCGGCGCTGCTGCCGCGGGTGTACGAGCTGAGCGAATTTCTGATCGACCGGCTGAAGGTGGAGGATGTGGGGGCCTATTTTCCGCATCGGGTTACCTATCACGCCAGTTGCCATGGGCTGCGCGCGTTGCACCTGGGCGACCGGCCATGGCGGCTGATGGACAAGGTCCGCGGGTTGGAGCAGGTTCCACTGGCCAACCTGGACCGCTGCTGCGGTTTTGGGGGTACATTCTCCGTGAAGAATGGAGAGGTTTCCTCGGCAATGCTGGCGGTGAAGCTGCAGGACATTGTGGCTACGGGCGCGGAGTTCTGCACAGCATTGGACAATAGCTGCCTGATGCACCTGGGGGGCGCCATGCACAGGCAGTACGCGGGGATGAAGACGATTCATCTGGCGGAGATTCTGGCGAGCACGGAAGGTCACCCGGCGGAGGCGCTGGCATGAGCGAAGGTGTTTACCATCCCGTGCTTGATCCGGCGCTTGCGCCGCCGTTTCCAAAGGCGGTGTTGCCGGTGCTGCGCAATCCGCAGTTGCGCAAGAACGTGGCGCATGCGATCGACGTGATTCAGGCCAAGCGCGGAAGGCTGGTGGCTGAGAAGACCGACTGGCAGGAGTTGCGTTCGGCAGGGGCGGCGATCCGCACCCACGCGCTGGAGAACCTGGGCACATATCTGGAACAGTTTGAAGAACGCTGCACGGCCGCCGGCGGCACGGTTCACTGGGCCGGCGATGCCGCCGAGGCGCGGCAGATCATTTTGAATTTGCTTCGCGAGGAGAAGGCTTCAGAGGTCATCAAGATCAAGACGATGACATCGGCGGAGATTCAGCTGAATCCGTTTCTTGAGGCAGCGGGGGTCCGCACCTACGAGACGGACCTGGCGGAGATCATTTTGCAGCTGGGCGAAGATGAGCCATCGCATATAGTTGTGCCGGCGCTGCACGTGAACCGGGCCCAAGTGCGGGAGATCTTTGCGCGGCGCATGGGGCTGAAGGATCTCTCCGACGATCCGCACGCGCTGACGGCCGCCGCGCGCAACTATTTGCGGCGCAAGTTTCTGGATATTCCGACGGCGATCAGCGGAGCGAATTTTCTGGTGGCGGAGACGGGAGCCGTGGCGGTGGTGGAGTCAGAGGGCAACGGCCGAATGTGCCTGACACTGCCGCGCACCATGATTACGCTGGCGGGCATTGAGAAGGTGCTGCCTCGATTCCAGGATCTTGAGGTGATGCTGCAGGTGCTGGCGCGGTCGGCGACCGGCGAGCGGATGAATCCGTACACGTCGATTTGGACCGGAGTGACGCCGGGCGATGGGCCCCAGCGGTTCCACGTGGTGCTGCTGGATAACGGACGCACGTCGATATTGGCGAAGACGACGGAGCGACAGACGCTCAGGTGCATCCGCTGCGCGGCCTGCATGAATGGCTGCCCGGTTTACCGGCAGACGGGCGGGCATGCATATGGCTCGGTTTATCCGGGGCCGATTGGGGCGATCCTGACACCGCAACTGATGCAGATGCACCATGCGCAGACATTGCCGTTTGCCTCCTCGCTGTGCGGCGCATGCTACGAGGTTTGTCCGGTCAAGATCAATATTCCGGAGGTTCTGCTGGAACTGCGTTCCCAGGTTGTTGACCAGGAGCGGCGGGAGGCCGTCCGGTTCTTTGACCCCATGTACCTTGGGCTGCGGATTGCCAACGTGATTTTTGCGAAGGCGTGGTTGTTTCATGCGGCGCAGTTCTTCGGCCGGATCGGGTTGGGTTTGTTCACCCGGAAAGACGGCTGGATTCACTCGCTGCCGAGCGTGGGCGCGAAATGGACGCAAACGCGCGACTTGCGGGGATTGCCGCAGCAGACTTTTCACGGCTGGTGGGCGACGCGCGCCGCGAAGCCGAGCGGGGAGGCGCGATGAGTGCACCGATACCATCACGGGAGCGGATTCTGGGCCGGGTTCGCAGCGCTACGAATTCCGTGGCCAAGGCGCATGGCGAACTTGAGGACGCTTATGCAGAATTGCCGCGGGAGTATGTCCGCGCAGGCAGGCTGAGTGACGAAGGCCGTCTTGAGTTGATGATCAATCGGCTGCGCGAATATGACGCCGAGGTGGTGGAGTGCGCGCCCGATGAGCTTCCGGCCGCGATTGCCGAGAAACTTGAAGCGAGCGGCAAACATAGATTTGTTGCACCGCCCGGAGCCCCGACTGCCTGGCTGATCCCGTCGGCGTGGGAGATCACCGGATTCGAATGGAATATCGACCACGGACTGACGGCTGCGGAGATTGAGCAGGCGGAGGGGGTTGTGACCGGGGCCTTTTGCGGGATCGCCGACTCGGGAACGATTGTGCTTCACCACTCCAGCACGGAAGGACGGCGCGTGCTGACGCTGCTGCCTGACTGGCATCTTTGCATTCTGCGCGCCAGCCAGGTTGTGGAGACATTGCCGGAATACTTCAGGCGCTGCGAGCAGGCTCCAGTGCTTGCCACATATATCTCCGGGCCCAGCGCAACGGCGGACATTGAAATGACACGCATCAAGGGTGTTCACGGGCCACGTTTTTTGCATGTGATCATGGTGCGGGACTAGGGAACAGGGAACAGGGAACAGAGAACAGGGAACAGAGAACAGGGAACAGAGAACAGAGAACAGAGGGCGGTTTGCGGAGAAGGGTTTCCAATTCAGGAAGGAGCAATATTATGGTTTCCGATTCAGCGACACGCGACAAGGCATTCAAAGCACTAGATTCTTTTGAGATTGAGATTCCCTCCTGGGGATTCGCAAACACCGGCACGCGCTTTGGCAAGTTTGTGCAGGCCGCGGCGGCTACGACCATTGAGGAGAAGTTTGCCGACGCGGCGGAGGTGAACCGGCTAACAGGGGTAACGCCGACGCTGGCACTGCACGTATTGTGGGACCTGCCTAACGGTCTGGAGGATGTGTCCGCGGTGAAGGCACTGGAGCGCGAGTTTGGGATTCGCTCAGGGTCCATTAATCCAAACCTGTTTCAGGACCAGGAGTACAAGTTCGGTTCGCTGTGCAATCCCTCAGCGGCGATTCGCGAAAAAGCCCTGGAGCACATGCTGGACTCGATCGAAATCGGCAGGGCGCTGGGATCGCGCGACATTTCCCTGTGGATGGCCGACGGCTCGAATTATCCAGGCACGCAGAGCATCCGCAAACGCATCGGGTGGCTTGAGGAGGCTTTGCGCGTCTGTCACGGCCACCTGGGACCCAACCAGCGTCTGCTGGTGGAGTACAAGCCCTTCGAGCCGGCCTTTTATCATACCGATATTGCCGACTGGGGCATGTCGTCGCACTTTGCGCGCCAGGCGGGGCCGCAGGCCTGTGTCCTTGTCGACACGGGGCATCACTACTCGGCGCAGAATATCGAGCAGATTGTGGCCTGGCTTCTGCACACGGGAATGCTGGGCGGCTTCCACTTTAACGACCGCCGCTATGCCGACGACGACCTGACACTCGGCTCGATCGATCCTTACCAGATCTTTCGGATTTTCCATGAGATCCACGTTGCCGCCGCGGATGGCGTGGAACTGGATATCGCTTACATGATCGACCAGAGCCATAACCTGAAGGGCAAGATGGAAGCGATGGTGCAGACAGTAATGGCGGCGCAGGAACTGTATTTGAAGGCCGCCCTGGTGGACCAGGAGCGGCTGTCGGAGCTTCAGCAATCCTGCGACCTGGTGGCCGCCGAGGAGTTGTTCAGGGGAACCTTCTGGGAGGATGTACGCCCACTCGCCGCTGCCTGGCGGGAGTCGCGCGGCCTGCCAGCCGACCCGCTGGCGGCTCTTCGTTCCAGCGGCTATGTGGAGCGCACGGGCCGGGAGCGGGGAAGCCGTTCGTCAGCGGTAAGCAGTTACGCCTGAGCAGTTTCGCCTCAGGGATGGTCTATGATTAAGGCTAACTTCTAAGGCTTCAATTGCAAGCAGGGAGAAAAGCGGTTGGCCAAGGCTAAGATCAAACGGCTTTACCTGATTCCGATACTTTCCAAGGCGCTCGACGTGATCGAGTTGCTTGAGCAGAACCACGCTCCTCTGACCCTGGAGGATGTTTACCAGAAGACCCATATCTCCAAGACCAGCGTTTACCGGATCTTGAAGACCCTGGTTCATCGGGGTTACCTGGCGCAGGCCCAGAACGGACAATACCGGCTGGTTTCGCGACCGCGGCGTTTGCGGTTTGGATTTGCCGTCCAGAGCTCCGAGATGCCCTTCTCAGTTGCGGTGGCGCATAGCGTGACGGCGGCTGCGGCAGCCTCCGGCGTGGAGCTGCTGGTTCTGGACAACCGTTACGATCCCGATATCGCCATCCAGAATGCCGAGGAGTTTGTGGCCAAACGGGTGGACCTGGTGGTGGAGTTTCAGGTGGAAGAGGTGGTTGCGCCGCGCATCGCGCACATCTTCAAGAGGGCCGATATTCCACTGATTGCCATTGATGTGCCGCACCCGAACTCGACCTATTTTGGCGTGGATAACTTTGAGGCAGGCTTTGAAGTGGGGGCCATCCTGGCCCAGCACGCTCAGACAAAGTGGAAAGGCACTGTCGATCGGGTTATCGGCGTCGGTTTCAGCGAGGCGGGCAGCTTTGTGCAGAGCCGCATCACGGGCGCCTTCGACGGGATTCGAGCCCGTCTGCCAGGGTTGACCTTGGATCAGTTTCTGCAGGTCGAAGGGCGCGGGATGCGGGAAGCCAGCCGAAAGGCCATGATGGATGTGCTCCGGGGGCACCGGGCGGGGGAGCGGATCCTGGTGGCAGCTACAACCGATTCGAGCGCTCTGGGCGTGCTGGACGCGGCGCGCGAGTTGGACTGCGAGCAGGACTTTGCCATAGCGGGGCAGGACTGCATTCCCGAGGCGATTGAAGAGATGCAATCGGGCAAGAGCGCACTGATCGGGTCCATATCCCACGAGGTGGAAACCTACGGTCCGCGCCTGATTCAGCTGGGGATTGCGCTTTTGCGGGGAAACATTGTTCCACCCTACAATTACGTCCGTCATCGGGCGGTTACGCCGGAGACCCTGGCCGCGGAACAAGGGGCACTGAACGCGGCGCTGAATCCCGTCAGCGCGGCCGGCAAAGGGGTAGAAGTCGCCTGAAGAGAAAATTTCCTGGGGCATTCAGGGGTGTAAACGTGGTCAGGTGCGGCCGATTCCTCGTAAACTGGTATTTATGAACAAGGCAGCTGTTTCTTCCCCTGCACTGACTTTTCTTGAGGATCGCTGGGATGCCAGCGTCGCCGATACGCTCGACGAAGCCGAACTCCTGCGTTATCGATCGAACCTGCTGGGCTCTGACCTGCGGATCACTAACTTTGCCGGCGGCAACACGAGCTCAAAGATTGCCGAAAAGGACCCTCTGACCGGTGAACGGGTCGAGGTGCTTTGGGTGAAGGGCTCGGGCGGCGACCTGGGATCCATCAAGCGCACCGGGTTCGCCACGCTGTACCAGGAAAAGCTGCTGGCGCTGGAACGCAGCTACAAGGGCGCCGACCGCGAAGACGACATGGCGGATCTTTATCCGCTGTGCGCGTTCCGCAGCAATCCAGTCGCGGCTTCAATCGATACGCCGCTGCACGGCTTTCTGCCCTTCCCTCATGTGGACCACCTTCATCCCGATTGGGGCATTGCCCTGGCCGCGTCCGCCAACGGCAAGGGGAAGATGGAGGAGTTCAACCGCGAGTTCGGTCACACGCTGGTCTGGCTTCCCTGGCAGCGCCCCGGCTTTGAGCTGGCCATGATGATGAAGCGGGTGGTTGCTGAGAATCCCGGCTGCGACGGCATTGTGCTGGGTGGCCATGGACTTTTTACCTGGGGGCAGACGCAACGCGATTGCTACCTGAACACACTTACGCTGATCGACCAGATCGGCCAGTTCATTGAACGGCATGGAACCGCGAAAGGCAAGACAAGGTTTGGCGGAGAGCTGGTTCCGGCCCGGAAGGATCGCAGAGAGAAGGCCGTGGAGATCGCGCCTTATCTGCGCGGGCGGATCAGTGCGCAGCGGCGATGGATTGCGAGTTTCACGGACGCGCCGGATGTGCTGCAGTTTGTGAACTCGGTGCACGCCAGAGAGCTTGCGTTCCTCGGCACCAGTTGCCCGGATCATTTTATCCGGACCAAGATCCGGCCGCTGTTTGTGCCCTGGGAAGCAGGCGCGGATCTGGCATCGCTGAGAGAGCAGATCACGATTGCGCTGGCGCAATACCGCAAGCAGTACCGTGCCTACTACAAAGCATTTGCGACGCCGGATTCGCCGGCGCTTCGCGACGCCAGCCCGACGGTGGTGCTGATACCGGGGCTGGGCATGTTCAGCTTCGGCAAGAACAAGACCGAGGCCCGCATCACAGGCGAGTTCTATACCAATGCCATTCACGTGATGGAGGGCGCGGGCCTGCTGGGAGAAGGCGAAGTAGAGGGGACGGTTCCGCAGTGCCCTGAGGGAATGGATCCGGCGAGCTTCAAGGTGTTTACCAACTACGTGGCGCTGCCGGCGGCGGAGGCATTCCGGATAGAATACTGGGCTCTGGAAGAGGCCAAGATTCGCCGCCAGCCGGCTGAAAAGGAGTTCAGCCGGCGGATTGCGCTGGTGGTGGGCGGAGCGAGTGGAATTGGTCGCGAAGTGGCGCGGATTGCCGCGGCGCGCGGCGCGCACGTGGTGATAGCTGATCGCGACGAGGCCGGAGCCGCACGTGTTGCCGAGGAGTTGCAAGACGCCAGTTCGCCGGAGTGCGTGGTAAGCACGGGGTTGGATATCTGCAGCCGCGAAGTGGTTGCAGGCGCGGTCAGGGCCACTGTCGCGGCCTTTGGCGGGGTCGACATTCTTATCAATACCGCGGCCGTGTTTCCGTCCTCGGCCGGCCCCGTGATTCCGGACAGCATGTGGGCGGGGACCATGGCGATCAATGTGACCGCCAACTACCTGCTGGCCAGCGAAATTGCGAAGATCTTTGCCGAACAAGGCTTGCATGGCACCATCGTCTTCACCAGTTCGGCCAATGCGGTGGTGGCCAAGCAAGGCAGCGAAGCGTATGACGTGAGCAAGGCCGCGCTCTCGCACCTGATTCGCGAACTTGCGGTGGCCTACGCGCCCAACGTGCGCGTGAACGGCATCAGCCCGGCCATGGTGGTGAAAGGTTCCAAGATGTTTCCGCGCGACCGCGTGATCGCCTCGCTGACGAAATACAACATTCCTTTTCAGGAGTCGTTCAGCGACGAGGAATTGCGCGGCCGCCTGGCCGACTTCTACGCCGAGCGCACTTTGACACAGAAGTCGATTGAAACGGCCGACTGCGCGGAGGCAATCCTGTTTCTGGCCAGCCCGCGTTCCCGCTGCACGACCGGCCACCTGATTCCCGTGGACGGAGGTCTTCCCGAGGCGTTTTTGAGATGAAATGAAATGGAGAAATACCTGCAGTCATGCAAGAACCTGCCCGCGTTGCCATTGATTTAGGCGCTGAAAGCTGCCGTGTATCCCTGCTTCGCTGGGAGGGCGGCAAACCCAGGATCGAAGTCGTCCACCGCATTCCGAATGGCCCTGTCCATCGAGGCACTTCGCTCCACTGGCCACTCGATACGATTCTTGCCGGCCTTGAAGACGGCCTGCGCAAGGCCGCGCATATCGCTACAGAAGGCATAGCTTCGATCGGCGTGGACAGCTGGGGCGTGGACTACGTGCGTCTCGCTGCCGATGGCCGCGCGCTGCGAGAGCCGTTCTGTTATCGCGACGAGCGGACCGTGGCGACGAAAAATGCGGCGGACGCGATCATCGCGCCCTTCGAGCTTTATCAGCGCACGGGCGCGTTTCCGATGCGCCTCAACACGGCCTATCAACTGCTGGCGGACCCGGCGGCGGGGATCGATCCGCATGTTCCATGGATCATGATGCCGGAGTTCATTCTCTATTCGCTCGGCGCGCGGCGCGTTTCAGAATATACGCACGCCACTCACACAGGCCTTGTGGATTTGAAGACCGGCGACTGGTCGGCTGAGGTCTTTGGGCTTCTCGATCTTCCTATTGACGCTGCGCCGCCGATTGTTGATGCAGGAACGGTTGTGGGCCGCGTGAAGGGACCGCTTGCGGTGCTCGATGCTTTCAGGGAAACCGAGCTCATTGTCCCGGCTTGCCACGACACGGCTTCCGCGATTGCAGGGATTCCCGAGAGCCTGAGTTCAACGGCCTACATCAGTTCGGGCACGTGGTCGCTGGTGGGCACGTTGACGACTGTTCCGGTTACCACGCGGGTGGCGTTCGACTCCGGCTATACCAACCTTGGCGCGGCTACCGGCGATCTGATGTTTCACAATCTGATCAACAGCATGTGGGTGCTGAAGCAGTGCATGGACGCATGGGCCGCCGATGGCCGGCCATGGAAGATAGAGGATATTGTTCAGCAGGCCGGCGCATGCAAAGTGTCCACCGGGTTGCTTGACATGGATGCCGAGACGCTGATGCTGGACACGGAGATGCCCCAGCGCATCAACAAGGAGCTGACGCGGCTTGGGTTCGATGCGATTCCGGACGTGGCCGGGAATGAACCAATTTTTGCGCGCGTGATCTTCGAGAGCCTGTCAATGCGGTATGCGGCCGCGCTTGCCAGCCTGGAGAAGATGTTGGGCCGCAGGCTTACCGCAATTCACATGCTGGGCGGGGCGAATCGGAACAAGCTGCTGGTGCGGCTGACCGAGGAGCGAACCGGATTGCCTGTCGAGATTGGGGAAACGGAGAGTTCCACGATCGGGAGCCTGGCTGTGCAACTGGCTTCGAGCGAAGCGGGCGGGAAGCCGATCAGGCCGGAGGCTGTGCGGCAATGGGCCAAGACGCTCTGCCAAAAATAGAAGCGGCTCTCTGTGCTCTTGCGACACGCCAGGTGGTGAGTCTGAAATTCGCCGAAGCACAACCGCAGATCCCCACTCGACTTCGCTCAGGGCAGGCTTTCGACTCCGCAAGCCGCAAAAAGCGCGGCTTTCTTCGCTCCCGATGAACGCGTCCTATTCCGGTAACACTTCGCTGCGCCTCTACGGGGCTTGGACTCTCTTTTGGCAGTAACCCAGGACGGCGTCCGCAATAGCGGACTTGTCCTGGGCTATTTTCCCGCATCCCTCCGGGATGCAATGCAGCCCGTTCATCACTGGACCTAACTCGCCTGGGCGAGTAAAGCTGCTCAGGATGACAGCTCAATTATTGAATGAACTTCCGACTCAGGACACGCTCGAGCGTTTTTGGCCTGAACGATTGCGGCCGAGATATGCTTCTGTTGTTTCCCACCCATTCCGCCGAGAGCGCGGAATGGATGGGGCACCCGCTCTTTCAGGAACCACCTTCCGACCGGCGAGTACATTCGGACAGCGATCCATAAGCGATGCGGGCAGCCTTAGCTATCGAGGTTGGTATAGAAGGCGCCGCCCCGCCTCGTCTCCAACGGGGCTGCCTGGAGCCGACTCGAATACGAGTTTGGCTGTTCACTTCACCATGAAAGATTGGCCAGCCCACAACTTTGCGCACTCTCGAATACGAACCGCAATCATGACCATGGACTGGCCTTCTGGCCGCTCAAACTGCGGTCCAGGTATGTTGCGGCACTAATCAGAGCGAGGTGTGATAGTGCTTGAGGGAAGTTGCCGAGATGCTCTCCAGTTGCACTCAACTCCTCCGCGTAAAGGCCCAACGGGTTTGCTTGTGCGAGAAGCTTTTCAAAAAGCAGCTGAGCCTTGTCGGCTTGATGAGATCGGGCAAGAGCTTCCACCAGCCAAAATGAGCAAGCAGTAAAGCCACCCTCCTGTCCCTGCAGCCCATCGATTCCTTCTTTGATGCAATACCGACTCACGGTCGTATCCACCACCAGGTCTCGCTCGATCACCGCCAAGGTAGAGATCCATCGAGGATCAGTCGGACTGATGAAACGCATGAGCGGCATCAGCAAGGCAGAGGCACCCACGTCCTTCGAGCCCTTGTAGTGTACGAAAGCGCCAAGGTCCTTATCCCAGAAGTTCTCGTGAATGTCCGTCATGATTTCGTCGCTGCATTGCTGGAGCCACTCGAAAGGGCCAGGCAGCGAGCGCCTCTGTCCAATGCGGATCGCCCGGTCGAATGCAACCCAACACATGACACGCGAATGCAGGAACTCTTTCCTTCCACCGCGTACCTCCCAGATGCCTTCATCCGAATCTTTCCAGTGGTCCTTGAGCCAGTGCAGAATTTCCTTGATCTTGTTCCAGGCCTCATATGGGATGCTGTCGCCATACTTCGTCGTGAGGTACGCGGCATCCAGCAGTTCACCGTAGATGTCGAGTTGAAGTTGCGTTTCTGCTCCATTGCCGATTCGAACGGGCTTGGAACCACGATAGCCTGCAAGGTGGCCTAACTCTGACTCAGATATATCGGTACCACCGTCGATACGATACATAACATTGATCGCTCCAGTCGCATTCGTTAAGTTGATTCTGTCTTTTAGCCAATGAAAGAATTGTCGACCCTCTTCGAGATAGCCCAGACGATAGAAGGCGTAGAGAGTGAAAGATGCGTCACGTATCCATGTATAGCGATAGTCCCAGTTGCGGCCGCCGCCAATGAACTCGGGCAGGCCGAAGGTAGGGGCGGCCACGTGGGAACCATGTTCAGCACTCGTGAGGAGCTTGAGCGTCAACGCGGAGCGGGTTACGCTTTCTCGCCATCGTCCTTCATACACGGACTTCCCAGCCCATTGCTTCCAGTAAGCGCAGGTTCGTTGCAACTCACCCAGGACGAAAGGGATCAATTCTTTGACCGGCTCATCCTGCGCGCCTCCGAGAATGAAATAAGCGCTTTCGCCTTCCTTCAATCTGAACGATGCGAGCGCAGCACCACCTTCAGCGCGGAGCCCGACGCTACCGCGCAGGCGGATACTGGGGAAGCCGGGGGATGCGGCGTGAAATGCGGCACTCTCGCCGGAGAGCTCCACGGTATGCTCAATCCCGGCGTACTTGAATGCTGGTCGGCACCGCAGCTCCACCTCGATGTCGCCATGCGTGGCCGTGAGAAGCCGCATGATACAGTGCGGAAGCGCTTCACCGCCTACTGGCATCCAATCGCACAACTCAAGGATGGAATTCTGCGAGATGAATCGAGTGGTGAGCACATTCGTCTCCGGAAGATAAATCTGTCTTCCTTTCCGAGGCTCCCCAGCCGGTCGTATGGAAAAACTGCCTGCGCGCTCTGAGTCAAGCAATGAAGCGAAGACGCTGGGAGAATCGAATTCCGGGAAGCAAAAGAAGTCGATCCCACCGAATACGTTAACGAGCGCCGCCGATCGCATGTTGCCAATGATGCCGTGTTCACCGATCGAAGACGTCGTCATATCCTCTCCCTGTTAGCGCAGCATTCCTTCTTGGAAGCATATGTCTCTTCTTTCATAATCGAAAGGCGTCGTCGTTATCACCCGGTAAAACATGCTTGAGGAGCTTGGTCGCCGTGCATCCTCGTTTCAATGCGAAGAGACCCGGGTCCTATTTGAGAAGCAATATGGCAGCTCCGTCCCACACGGCTTCTCCAGAGCCTTGCGGCGGCTTGCTCTCCAGCGAAACGATTCCTAGATCATCGTGCCGAAGGTGATAATGCATTTCAAGATACCGCCTCACGAGATCTGCACGGCTTCTCGCCAAGCTAAACTGCTGATCGATTGAACCTTCGCTAGAGTAGCCTTCAACAATGATGATCCGGCCGGGTAGAGAGTCGACGAATTTGGCGACCGCCAGATCTATCTGGTCAGTTCCAATGGCCGACAACTGCTCTTTACCGTCGGCCCCCAGCACAAATATGCCAGACGCCGGGAGCCAGAGGCGTGATCCTCGGGTCTTCTGCCCCTCACATGCCGCTCGGTATTCGGTTGGCGCAATCTCGTCGAGGTTATAGAAGCCCCGTCTTTTGAAGAATCCGCGCAAAAAGAAGTTGTGCTTCAAAGCCTCCGTATCTTCAGCAACATTCGTTGCACTCCGATTAAGACCTGAGAGCGCCTGCCGGAGATTGGTACCACCGTCCTGCCCGATGTCGTCTTTTGCAAGCGCTTCCTCTACAGCGGTCTTGAGTTGAAGGGAAAGCGACTGCACATTGTCCAGAGTCTGCTGAGTCTTGGCCGGAAGATCTCGAGATTGAAAGTCTGCCATCGTTTGATTTGCCCGGACTGAAGCTTCATCTATATTGACTGAAGCGTCGTGTACCTCCCCGACAGTCGCCCGAAGCTTTTGCTTGGTCTCTTCATCCGTTAAAATCATCCCTGCTGTCCCTCTTCCCTCGTTCAGCCCCGTAACCAGCGTGTCCACAGTGCCCGAGATCCTGGCACCGTTCCCAAGGATAGTGTTTAGATCCGGTCGGGAATGAACAATCAGGTCGTCGGTATCGCCGAAGGTCTTGTGAACTGTATCGAGAACCGTGTCTGTTCGAGCGCGAATATCTCCAATGTCACCGTGGACCTCCTTGAGCAGATCGGAACCGCCCTCCAGAAGAGCCGCAAGGTCAACTGGCTCCTTGCTCGGAAGGGTAGAACCATTGCCGACCTCGCCTGCGTTATCGGTCCCTTTTTTGATGGAGACAAACTGATCGCCTACAACACCCTCTGTTTGGATTGACGCTACAGAATCCTCACGAATCATCCTGCGCACTTTATCTTCAAGCTGTAATTCCACTCTGAATCTACCAGATGGAGTCTTTGGGATCTCTATCTTTTTCACTTCTCCGGCATCAAGACCAGAGACACGCACTTTCGCTCCAACTGGCAACCCGCTCAGGTTGGTGAACTCTGTGTAGACGGTCAGGTGCCTGCCGAAGGCTTTTTCTTGGTCGCCGATCAAGAATAGAATGGCCGTAGTTAGCCCAAGTCCTACAACGAGGAACAATCCGATACGCCAGGGTTTGGTCTCCATCTCACTCCTTCTCCGATATCAGTGCCCTCACCAAGGCACTCTCACTACGCTCAAGGTCGCCTGCCGTGCCGATGGCCAGAAGGCGACCCTGATCGATCACCGCGATGCGGTCACCAACGCGTCGAGCCCCAAAAGGGTCATGCGTGATAATTACCATGGTTGTTTTCTTAGCTTCCTTGATGCTCACGAGAAGAGCATCGATCTCACCGGCAGTAACTCGATCAAGCCCGCTGCTCGGCTCATCCACCAGCAAGATGCAGGGATCCAGAATGAGCGCGCGGGCAAGACCCGCCCGCTTTCGCATGCCTCCTGAGAGATCCGCAGGCATCTTGTGCCTGTCTTTGCCTAGACCGACGTCATCGAGCCTCTTCTGAATCAAGGAATCGATCTCTCCCTTGCTCTTGGTAGTAAACCGTTCTAAAGGCAATCTGAGATTGTCGTTGAGTGTAAACGAATCGAACAGCGCACCACTTTGAAAGAGAAAGCCCATCTGACGGCGAGTTATGGATAACTTATCCTCGTTCATACCCACGATATTCTCGCCTCGAATGCGGATACTTCCTCGGTCAGGTTTTATCAAGCCAATCATTAGCTTCAGGGACACCGTCTTACCTATTCCACTGCGTCCCATGATGCATAGGGACTCTCCCGGTGCAATTGCAAAGGAAACCTCCTGAAGGACAGCACGGTTGTCGAAGGATTTCGACACGCCTTCGAAGGCAACTGCGGGAGTGAGTAAATCAGTCATGAGGCAGTGTCGGGGAAAAAGAAGAAGATCAACTTCACGAGGGTTACGTCGGCAAGAATGATGAGTAGAGAAGAGAGCACTACGCTGTTTGTGGAGGCACGGCCAACCCCGGCCGAGCCTTCATTCGTCGTATAACCGAAATAGCAGGAGATGACGCCAATGATCAAGCCGAACACACTGGTTTTCAGCGTTGGTGGAATAAAATCGGCCCAGTTAATTAGGCTGAAGGCCCTGCTCAGATACAGAGAAGCCGACAGGTGAGAATGACTCTGTTCTGCCATGTAGCCTCCGAGCAGCCCTGCAATGTCCATGAAGACGGTCAGAATGGGAAGAGAGACAACACAGGCGATAATTCGGGGAACGACAAAGAGCTTGAATGAATCGATAGAAAAGGCCTCAATGGCGTCAATCTGTTCCGTTACTCGCATATCGGCAAGTGAGGCGCCAATTCCCGCTCCTACACGTCCGGCAACCAGGAGTCCCACGACAAGAGGACCGATCTCATTGAAGAATGCAACCGCCTGAAACGTAGGGATCATCGCCTCGGCGCCAAACCTTACCAGGGAACTCCGCGTATGGAGAGTCAGTACCACACCGAGCGCAAAACCCGAGGCAAGAACAAGGGGCAACGATTTCCAACCCACCTCCTCGATTCCCCTCCAGATCATGACCCCCTCAAAAGGAGGCACTACCGCTCGACGTGCGGCACGCACGGCAAAGAGCCCGACCTTGCCTGCAAAATCTAGATAGCCCTTGAACTGCCGTATTGGATCGTAAGTCATGGTTGTCCTGTCGACCTTTTTCTAACCACGTAGGAGCCGCATCGGCGACACTCTTTGTGCCTCACTTGGATTCTCCGTCATTTTCGATGCACCTGTCCCGTAATGGATAATCTCAGGTGATTTGAATCTTGTATCGCATGATTGCCTCTTCTGAAGAGACCAGATTATGAGTTACAGGAAACCCCTGATCGCGCCATGCGTTGAGACCGCCTGCGAGAACCTCAATGTTCCGGACGCCATGCCTCTTTAGGTTGAGGGCCACACGACAGCTTCTGAAATGGCCGGGAGAGGCACAATAGAGAACAATATCCAGGTCCGAAGGAAACAGGACATGGCGAGCCTCGCGAACTCTGCTGAGGTCCAAGCGAACGGAAGTCGGAACTCCTTGGGCTCCTTCGGTCCCTTCCTCGTAGCTCAGGAGATCGAGGATAAGGACTTTTTCGCCACTGTTGATCTTCTGCCACAGGCGACCTGGCTCAATGCGGTGGAGACGAAGACCTCGGCTAACCGGGATGAACTTCAACACAGTCAGGATCATATAGACGGCTAAGGGTATGCCGAGTGCAACTGCGAGAAAGCCGGCGAATCGGCTAACTTCAACAGCAATGCCATTGAGTTCCCGACTGAAGAGTAGACCAAGTCCCGCATAGGTCGCCGCCCAAATCGCCGAACCAGCGCTATCGTAGACTAAGAAACGGGAAATGCTGCTACCCGACATTCCAGCTAAAGGTGGCGCCACTGCGTTGATTCCGGGAACGAACTTGGCGATGAGCAAGCAGCGAAGGCCATACTTCTCAAACGTGCGCTTGGTTTTACGAATCTGCTCATTGGGGTCGGCGGAGAAGGCGGCTAAAAAACGGAGCACGCGCCCGCCATGTTTCCGTCCAATGAGGAACCATGCTGTGTCGCCGAGCAAGCAAGCTCCGATTGCAAGCGCCAGGACAGCCGGCAAGCCAAGCTGTCCGGTGTGACAGAGTGCTCCGGCCGCAAGTAGAAAAAATACCCCGGGAACTGGCATAGAAAGCTGGTTCGCAAGAACTGCGAAGAAGAGCACGGGATATGTCGTAAGAAGAAGATAGTGATTCATGTATCGAAAACCCACTAGCTTTCGCAAGATCTAGAAATGCACGGTTGGCTCGACGGACATTCCGGGGCGAACCTCTTCTATGCCGTCCTGCCGCGGGTCCAGCCGGATGCGTACCGAAAGACGTTGGATGACCTTCACGTAGTTTCCCGTCGCGTTTTCTGCGGGTAGAACGCTGGCTCGATCGCCTGTTGCGGCCGATAGGCTCTCTACATTTCCAGTGAACGAACGGTTGAGGGCGTCGATCTTCACAGTAACACTCTGGCCCACATGCATCTTGCGAAGTTGCGTTTCCTTGAAGTTTGCCGTTATCCACGGAGCGGCGACCTGCGCGACAATTAGCAGCTGCGCTCCTGCGGGGATTCGCTGCCCAAGCTCTGCGCTTCGCTGCATCACGATACCGGAGACTGGCGCAACGATATGGCAATACGCAACATTGAGCTTTGCCTGTTCCAGCTGGGCCTTGCTGGACTCTACGCTGGCTTGGCGAGTAGCCAGGTCGGCTTTCTTGATCTCCACCTGACGGGGAGCATTGATAGCGGTTTGGCTTAGTTTGGTCTGCTGCTGAGCCAGTTGCGCCTTTCGCTGATCGATTGTCTTCTCTGCAGAATCCGCGCTCGCAATGGCGGCGTTCACGACGGCCTGCTGCGAACGCGCATTGGCAAGGTATTGGTCGTAGTCCGATTGAGCGATCTCTCGTTTATCGAGGAGCTGCTGATACCGGGCCAGATCGGCTTTGCTCTTCTCGTTGTTGGCTTCGGCTTGCCGCACCTTGGCCATAGCCGTCTCATAGTCACTCTGTGCCCCGCTCAAAGATGCCTCGGCAGTCAAGACCTCCGCTCGTTGTGAAGAGATGTCGCTGGCGTTTGTCGTTTGAGTGATGGGCATATTTGGATCTTCGGCGTGCAGTTGCGCCACGGCCTGGTCGAAGTTTGCCTGGGCTTGAGCGAGCGATACCTCCAGATCTCTGGTATCGAGATCCACGAGAGGTTGCCCCGCCTGCACCGCCTGATCGTCTTCAACGTAAACAGCGGAGACGGTACCTTGAACCCGGGCAGCGACCGGATTCAGGTGGGCGTCGACCTGTGCGTCATCCGTCGATTCGTATGTCCCAGAGTGAATCCACCAAGCAATGCAACCGAGAACAAGAATAAGAACAATCACAGCGCCGATGGCAATGTTGCGCCGCCGCTTAACGGGATCGACCGGCGCCTTTTCCAGATGCTCTTGCCCTGATTCCGATTGAGAATCGGATTTATTCGACGCTTGTTGCTCGTCTCGCGTCGCTTCAGTTTGTGCCGACATATGATGTATTCCTTTCTGAGCTGGCAACTCTCGCTACGAACTACTTGAGAAGATCCGGAATGGTTTGTTCGGCCTGGCCGATTGCGCGCGCGTACTTGATGCGCCCGACATTGAGCGAAAAGAGGCTGTTGACGTAGTCAAGTTCAGCCGAAGCCAGGCTTTCCTGCGACTGGACTACTTCGACCGAGGTGGTGACACCCGCGGCGAAGCGATCCTGCGACTGCTTGAGGGTGCTAAGCGCCAGTTGCCGGTTGCTGTCCGCAACCTTCAGCTGTTGCGCGGAGACCTGAAGATCCAGGATGGCCGTGCGGATATCGTTTTCGACCGCTCCTTTTTCGTCGTCGAGTTCCGCCGTGCGCTGAGAGACGGTCGCCTCCGCTTGCTGGACCTGTGACCTTGTGCGTCCACTCGACCATATGGGAACGTTCAGGGTTGCGGAGGCCTGAAAGACGTTTGCCCCCTTGTTGGGATTTACGCCTTCAAGTCCATAGGCGCCATTGACACTCAGGGAAGGCAGGTACTGAGCCTGGGAGGCACGTAGCGATTGCTGTGCCGCCTTGAGCTGAAGTCCGGCGGCCTGGAGATCGGCGCGGTGCTCCTGACCCTCTTTGAGCGCCTGCTCCGCACTCGGCATTTCAGATACGTTCGCCGGCAGCGTCTCCGAGAGCAATAGCGGTCTATCGAGAGGCAGACCGACAAGGCGCGAAAGCGACATTTGATCCTTGAGGAGCTGTGCCTTCTGTGAACTCAGACGCTGTTGCTGGGTTTGCAGCTCGACCAAGCTGCGGCTGGCGTCGATCTCCGCTTTCGTGCCAGCCTCGAACTGAGCTTTAGCCTGGTTGTACGAAGCTTCGGAGTAGCGCACCTGTGCCTCCTGCGAAGCCACCAGCGCCTGAGTTGCGAGAACGCGCAGGTAGGAGCCGCCGACGGCCAGGATGATCAACTCGCGGGCATCGCGCGCGCTCAAGAGCGCCGCGTTGCTGAGACTCTCGGCAGACCGCAGGTTGTGCAGGCCAGTGAGGCTCAGCTGTTCCGATACGTTCGCTTGAGCGCTGTAATAGTGGTAGGGGCCTACGGTCACGGGAAGAGCTATGTTGCCGCCGAAAGTTGCGCTACTGAGACCAAGCGTTTGAAGATCGGTCTTGGCACCTGTCTCAGAGAGCGTTGCGTAGATGTTGGGCAGAAGTTGGCTAAGAGCGCTCAATCGTTGGGCGCGGATCTGCTTTACAGAAGCGGCAGAGTCGAGACTCCCGAGGTTGTATTGGAGACCGCGCTGCAGCGCCTCGGGAAAGGTCATGCGAATCGGCCCATCGCCCGGAACAGCCCCCACGATGCTGCCCTGGTACGAACCCTGTACCTGGATTGTTGTGTTGACGGTATTGACGCTAGAACTGGAGCTTCCCGAAGCAGTCTGCGGCGCTGAGACGGACGCCCCGCCTTGAGTTCGACCTGACAGCGGCAACTGCTGCGCTTGCGGAGGTTGCCCGGCGCCGGACGAAGAGCTCTGGGCAAACCCGGCAAGAGGGAGGCAGAGAGCGACGGAACCGGCGAAGATACGTGATCGAATTGAGAAACTCTGTAGCACGGGAACCTCTCTTAGTGCATGACAACTTCGCCGCCTTTAGGGGCTTTTTTCATCAGGAAGGCGATGGGAGCCATGCACAAACAAGCGAACGCGAAGAAAGAGATGATGTCGAGATAAGAAAGCAGGCTGGCCTGCTGCTGGACTCGTTGGTAGATCTGCCCCAGGGCCTGATGACTCCCATGCTGTTGGGTAAGCGTGTTCAGTTGGTTCCTGAAAAAGAGATTGCCCTGTACCGTATGCCTGACCAACACATCCTGATGGATTTGCCCATGACGCAAAAGCATCGTGGTGAACAAAGCCGTGCCGCAGGAACCGCCAACGTTCCGCGCAAGGTTGGTCATGCCCGCCACGTCGTTATTCTTGGAACCGGGAACACCTACATAGGACATGGTGGAGATGGGAACAAACAGCAGTCCCAGGCCGAGACACTGGAAGAAACGGAGCTCGGCCGCATAGCCCATGCTCATCTGCAGATTGAGTCCGCTCATATACATCAGTGCCCCGGCAGTCATGATGTACCCAAGCGCAATCAGCTTGCGAGGGTCCATCTTGCCCACGGCGATGCCGACAATCGGCATCGCGAGCAATGTGGCCAAGCCGCCCGTCGACAACGTCAATCCGGCTTGTTCGGCCGAGTAACCCATCAGGCGCTGCAAAAGCTGGGGAAGCAGCGTGTTGATTCCGTAGAGTGCTGACCCCAGAACAAACATCAGCAGCACGGAGATGCCGAAGGTTCGATTTCTGAAGAGGTTCAAATCCAATATCGGACGTTCCTTGGTCTTTGCGAGATGAAGCTCCCAGAAGATCACCGCGATCAGGCAGACCGCGAAGATGACCATGAAGGTCACGATGAAACTCGATCCCAACCAATCGTCCTGCTGTCCTTTATCCAATACGACTTCGAGACTCCCGAAAGCCAGAGCCAGGAGGCTGAAGCCTAGGTAATCCACGCGGAAATTCCCGCTTCGTGCCTGCTTCACTTCCTTCTGAATGGCCGGTGGATCTTCTACCAGGCGATAGGTGAGAAAGAGCGATAATGCCACGATCGGGAGGTTGATGAAGAAGATCCAGCGCCAATCGAAGTTGTCGGTAATCCAGCCGCCGATCGTGGGACCAAGGGTGGGCGCCAGAACGACCGCCAAGCCATAAAGCGCGAACGCCTGGCCGCGCTTCTCCGGAGGGAAAGTATCCGCAAGGATGGCTTGTTCCGAAGGGCCGAGACCGCCGCCCCCTGCGCCCTGAAGAACGCGAAAGAAAAGCATCAGCGGGAGTGTGGGAGCGATCCCGCAAAGAAAAGAGCTCAACCCGAATAGCAGCACGCAGGTCATGTAGAAGCGCTTGCGCCCCAGCAGAGTGGACATATATGCAGCGATGGGCAGGACAACCGCATTTGAGATGAGATAGCAGGTAATCACCCAGGTCGATTCATCCTGGCTTGCTCCAAAGGACCCCGCGATGTGGGGCAGGGACACATTGGCAACCGAGGTGTCAAGTACCTCCATGAACGTAGCCATGCTTACAGTAATGGCAATCAGCCACGGATTGTGCTTTGGAACCCAGGGTTGTTCGTTCAAGTGGTTCCTACCATTTCTCTGGGACCGATACTGTACAGTATCTTCTTGTACAGATGAACGATATAAGGGTGAGATGCAAAAAATGATGCCATGCTCAGAAAGAGGGTCGAACTTGGCGAAGAAAACTGCAAAATCTGCTCGGTCCGGAGAGGATCGGCTCAAGGAACGCCTTCTCAAAGCTGCAACGGAAGTCTTTCTTGAGAAGGGTTTTGCGGCCGCCAGCGTCGATGAGATTGCATCGCGTGCAAAGGCCTCGAAGCTCACTTTCTACAATCATTTCGGAAACAAAGAAAAGCTGTTTGAAGCCATCGTTATGCGTTTGAATTCAACAATGTTCGAAGGATTCGTCAATGCACTTGAGGCCGACGTTCCGATGGAACAGGCTTTGTACTTGTTTGTGAAGCAGTTGGCGGAAAGGCTCTACATCGATCAAGCCGTCAAATTGGTCCGGGTGCTTCATGCTGAAGCCGCTCGATTTCCGGAACTCGCTGAAATTTTCGACAAAGCAGGGCCTCGGCGGGCACATGCTCTCCTCGCCGCATATTTCAAACAGCAGATACGCCAAGGCCTCCTCGTTGGCGTCGATCCTCTCATCGCCGCAGATCACCTCATCCACATGGCTCTCGGTGAAGCATTCCGCCGTGTCCTTTTGGGATTGGCTTCAACTCCCTCACCAAGGGAGGTGGAGAGCAGAATCAATGCAGCTCTCAAAGCTTTCATGAGGGCCTATTCAACCTAAACACCTACGTGGCGGAATGATTGAATCCGGCGGCATCCTCAGACCATTCGCCGAATAGCTCTAAAACGAAGCTCCTCTCCATTGACAAGGAAACCCTCAAACAGCCGCAGCAACGGCAAACCGCCAAAGACATCATCGCCGCCAACGTCAAGAGCCTTATTTGAACAGCTATAGTGCGTCTTCACGAGCAATCGCGCAAATTGCGCCTCTCCGATCTTCTGCGCCAATGTAGCTACACTTTGCCGGGAGGACGTCCCCATGATTGAATGCAAGGATCTCGCCGGAAAAAGTCGTGCGGTCGCTCACACTGTTTGAAGAAGGAAGCTAGGGCTTTCCCTCAGGGGCTAAAGCCCATTGATTTCATTGGAGCTTTGCGGCACGGCGACCCAGAGGGTACCCCGGCCGTGCCCTTTCAAAACTGGT
>Ga0181516_10000810_pt1 | contig 25939 bp, 24 predicted proteins | sample PEATcosm2014_Bin_25_FD_121104 | JGI IMG/M metagenome (GOLD analysis project Ga0181516, IMG submission 121104) | Peatland microbial communities from MTU Mesocosm Facility, Houghton, MI, USA - PEATcosm2014_Bin01_10_metaG | ecosystem: Environmental > Terrestrial > Soil > Wetlands > Peat | place... | reverse complement strand
CCGGGATCACCGAGTAACCATAGGCGGGGCTCGTCTCGGTGTTGTATTGCATGTCTCCCGAGTAGATACCCTCGAGGGCGACGGTGCCGAGCGGCAATTCAGTCGTAATGCACGTCGCCGAACCGCTCGTGACGGTCTGTGAGCCGGTGCATCCCGTCACCGGACTGTAGTTGGAACCGTCCGTCGAATACTCAAAGAGGACCGTACCGCTCGGCGTGCCCGATGGGCTCGGGTTGGTCACGGTCGTGGTGATGGTGACACTCGTGCCGACAGCTACCGGCGACGCAGGACCGGCACTGGTCGCCACGGTCGTGGTTCCGCTGCCAGGTGTGGCGGACGCCGGTGACGCGCTTAACAAGGCAGCGCCGGCGACCATCAGGACCGACGCTGCGCCCAATGACACGACCGAGCGAAACTTTCTGTGACTTTGACGGTGAGAGGTGAAAATAGTAGGAAGTTTCATGATGATGATCTCTTCTCTGTTCGAGGAATCGAACCTCGACTTACCGCAATCCTACGCGCGTGATATTTGAAAACTCCGTGAATACCCTGCCAAAACACTGCGAGACTGCATCGACGTCACGGCAGCGATGTTCGACAGCGATAACCGAAACTGTGAATGTTGATCTCTGCAATGGGAGTTGGCATTCCGTCAACCGAACCATCGTCAGTGCACCGACCAAAAGCTGGGAGAGCTGCTCGTGTCGAAAGTACGTATCTTCACCCAACCACGTCACTCGCAGTTGTTGATCGTGGCGATGGTCGTGTCGTAAGCACCCCGGCGTTACTGGTCGCGATAATTGCAACACAACTGTAACAATGCGACTGCGTCGTCGCCCTGGCGCATTTCGCAGTCTGGTCGGACGGACAGGGGCGCCACAATCGAGGAAGCGCCGCGAGGTCCGCCGCCGACCACGAGACTGCTCGAGCGCACCGTCAGATTGTTGGCGTGCGTCAGTCGCCAGTACGTGTCGTCAGCTGGAAGCGATCTTCGGTCGAGAACGATCTTCTACTGGACTTATCGCCACGGTGTTACCCGAGCGGCAGATATTGAACGTGTCGTGGAACGCGAACTCCCCAGTTGCCACGGAGGCGAGCGGGAGCTGGATAAGCACACTCTGCACCAGGCACGCGGCGGCGTCATCGTTTGGCGAGGCGACGTCGTCGCGATACGCCAGCCCAAATGACGCTTCGCCCCCCGGCCCGATCGACAGAAGTTTCGCCGGCACGGCGGCGTACAGTGACGCGTCTTGCAGCACCTTCACGCGATCGTCGAGTCGGCTCGCGGTGAAGAACGTAAGGCCGGGAAAGCCGTCCATGCCGCACGTGCTACTTCCCACGTTGCGTATCGTGAAGTCTTGGAGTACGTGGCTACCTACGTGGTCAAGGGCGAATTCGACAACCGTCACTTCGCTGGCCGTACACGCTTGGAGCGCAGGCGGACTCGCGTCCGACACTGACTGGAACACGGGCACCAGTAGCGACGCACCGATCAACGTCAACGTACCCATGCAACGAAAGCTGACACTCCGGAGAACACTCATAGCCGGATTCTACGGAGACGCTCCAATTTTGCGACCGGGCAGGAGAAGGCAGTCCGTTAACAATCTGGAAACCTACTCACTCGCGCATCGCCACGCTTCTCGACCTTCACGCACCGCGAAGTAGACCACGAACAGACTCGCCACCGGGTCCGCCCACCACCAACCCAACCACGCGGTGAGCCCGATCCCCGCGAGCGTGCTGATACTGAGTACCGCGCACAGTGCGGTCTCGGTGGCGTCGGCGGCCAGGATTCGACCCACGTCGGGCATACCCTGGCGAACCATTCTGTGCGACATGAGCAGCTTGGCGCGGGCCAATCCTGGCATCAGCATCGCGCTGGCAATGCACACCACGAAGCCCAAGGCATTCTCGTTGGATTGGTGGCGTTCGGAGAGTGCCAGCGCAGCGCTGATAATCACGTACAGCGAGAGTGCGTAGAAGAGCACCGCGATGAGCCGGTGGGTCCAGTGTCGTCGCCGATCCGAACTGGGGATACCCCTGAGCAGTGACAACAACTGCGCGGTTACCACCACGGCACTCAGCACCTCGATGACAGAATCGGTGCCGAAGGCCACGAGAGCGAACGACGAAGCGAGGACTCCACTCACCAAAGCCGCGGCGGCTTCACCAATCGCCAAACCGACGCTCAGGACCTCGAGGGTGACGGCGCGCCTCGCCGATGGCACACTGGGAGTCAGTACGTCGCTCACGCCTAACACCTTAGAAGCGACTCCCCTTACGAACTCGCTCGGATTGCGATGATTAATCGTGAAGCGAGAGCCACTTGTCTTCGGCGGCTCTGAGGTCCGCTTTCACCACATCAAGTTCTTTCGCGAACTGCACCTGCTGTTGGTAGTCGTCAGAAGCAATGATCTTCTCCTCGATGATTCGCTTTCGTCGTTCCAGTCGAGTCATCTCCTTTTCCGCGTCGCGTAGTAATCGGCCCCGTGGCGCCATCACCGGACTATTCGACGCGGACTTCCGCGTCGGCGTAGTGGCGACACCCGTTGTGGTCGCGCGCACGATCCACGCGTCGATACCTCCGGGTACGTCGCTTAGCGACCCGTCTGAGCGAATCTCGATCAGTCGATCTGTCGTTCGGCTGAGGAACGTTCGATCGTGTGAGACCACGACGAGTGTTCCAGACCACTGACGTAGGAACTCCTCGACGAGGCGAATGGTCTCAAGATCGAGGTCGTTCGTGGGCTCGTCGAGGAACAGCACGTTGGGACGCCTGACAATCGCTAACAACAACTGGAGGCGACGCCGTTCGCCACCTGACAACTCCTGGGCCTTCAGTTTCGTTTGGGCGCCCGTGAACCAAAATCGCTTCATAAGCGCAAGGTCGTCCAACGATCCTGGGTCGCCGTGTGGACCCGCAACCAATTCTTGGACCGACTTCGTGAGGTCGAGGTCACCATCTCCCTGCTCGAAATAGGAGGACACGACCGTGGGTCCGCGCTTGATGGTCCCCGCGCTAGGGAGCAACCGCTCGTCCAACAGGTCCAAGAGCGTGGACTTGCCCGCACCGTTGGGTCCCACGACGCCAACCCGGTCCCCGGGTCCCACTTCGAGGTTCACGTCGACCAGAAGTGCAGCACCGTCCTTGTAGGAGAAGTGAACGTGATGCGCTTTGACCACGGTGGTGCCAAGGCGAGGCGTCTCATTCGCGAGGTCGAGTGATCCCTCGCGTGCTGGCGCGTCCGGTCCCTGAGCGAGAAGACGTTCGGCGGCGTCAATGCGAGCCTGCGGCTTCGTCGATCGTGCCTTGGCGCCGCGACGCAGCCACGCCAGCTCGGTTCGTGCCAAATTGCGACGAATCTGTTCGCTCGAGGCCGCCTGGGCCTCTCGCTGGGCTTGTGTCTCGAGCAACCTCGCGTAGCCGCCGAGGTGCAGGTAGGCCCGACCGCGATCGATCTCCACCATCCGTGTCGTCACCTGATCGAGCAGGAAACGATCGTGGCTAACCAGAACGACGGCGCCAGAGAAGTTTCGAAGTTGTTGTTCGAGCCATTGAATGGCTCCCAGGTCCAAATGGTTTGTCGGTTCATCCATGACCAGGACGTCGAAAGTCTCGGAGAAGAGTTTCGCCAGTGCGACTCGCTTCACTTGCCCGCCCGAAAGGTTGCTCGTGCGCACGTTGACGTGCCCAGTCATGGCGAGACGGTCTAGAGCGGCGTCAATCTCCCACCCTTCGCCCATGAAGTCACGCACGCTGACGTCCGCGAGAGTGGGATCCTGTTCGAGGAAGCCAACACGGACGTTCCTTGCTCGCCGGATCATTCCCGAGTGTGGCTCGTCTTCGCCGGCAATCACCCGTAGGAGACTGGACTTACCAGTGCCGTTGATGCCAACGACCCCGATCCGGTCACCCGACTGGATCGTAAGGTCGAGGTTCGCCACGAGTGGACCTTCGAATCCTTGGATCGTGACGTTTTGGAGATCAAGAAGAATTGTCACGACATCACGAGTGTACTCATGAAGGAGTAAATCGGGTCCGGCCTGACATCACCACCGCTCGGCAATGTTAGGGACCAGCGTGATACTCGAAAGTGAAACCAGCGTCAAATATCGACATGCAGGCTCGTACCACATCCTCGTCAAAGAGCGTGCCTGAATTCGTCGCGACGTACGACAAGGCTTCGGCAATGCTGTACGCCGCTCGATACGGACGGTGGTGAGCCATGGCGTCGACCACGTCGGCGACCGCAATGATTCGGCTGGGTAACGATATTTGCCCTCCGGCGAGACCCATCGGGTAGCCAGACCCATCCACGCGCTCGTGGTGTTGAAACGCGACTTCAGCCAGCGGCCACGGCAAATCGGCATCGGAGAGGATCTTCTCGCCCAACGTCGTGTGCTGCTTCACGATGTCGAACTCAATCGCGCTCAGCGAACCAGGCCGTACCAGTAGCTCGAGCGGCACGGCGACCTTGCCCACGTCGAGCAACAGTCCGGCCTTCTTCACCAGATCCACGAGTCCGGGCTCCAGTTTCATGGCTTGAGCGATCGCGAAGCCGAGTTCGCCGACATTCGCCTGATGGCCGGCCGTATAGGGGTCACGAACCTCAGCCACGCTCGACAATGCCGTGGTCGTCGCGCCCAACGCCTTCGCCAGATCGTTCACGGACTTCACGTGCGCAACGGCGAACTCCAATTCGTTGGCTATCGCCTCGAAGCCCCTAACGAGCACGTCGGGGAAGGCGAACGTATCGTTTGAATACAACACCAGCACCGCGTCGCGATCACGGACTTTGAACGGTATTGCGACGTTCGATCGAAGGTTGGTTTCGGTGGCCAGCCCCCGCCATGGTTCGAGTCGCGCGTCACTCATGACGTCTTGGCAAACCTGGGTGGTTCGCGTTCGCATCGCGGTGCCCGCGGGTCCCCTTCCGTGGTCGGTGGCACCCGACCAGGTAATCGACGCCTTGGTCAAGAATTCCGGGGGGCCCGCGACAAAGGGAAATTCAATGAACGCCCCCTCGTCCAGAGCGCTCTTGAAACCGATGCCCACTAAGCCCATGTGGGCGTATTCGAGCATCGTGTCGCAAAAGTTCTGGAGTGACGCCGCCTCGTCGGTTGATGTGATCACTACCTTCATGACGCCCATCATCGTTTCTCGAAGCAACGCGCCTTCGTACAACTCCGTGACGTCGTTGAAGGCCGACATGACACCAACCAACTTCTCTTCGTCGAACAATCGATACGTGTCGATTGAGAGCCACAGTCGGCTTCGGTCCGGCACGTCAAAACCGAGCACCACGTCGCGACATTCAGTGCCCGTATGAAGCGTGATCGATACTGGGAACTCCTCGGGTTTCATCGGGGAACCATCCGGATGCACCGGCTTCCAACTCGAGGCCACCAACGGAGCACCGGCCAAACCGCTAATACCAACGCCAAACATTGTTGCCGCGGCGGCGTTCAGGTCAATACTGTTGCCCTCCACGTCATGAAGAATGAGACCGGCTTTTATGACGTTGACGAAATCGGCGACTCGAAGATAACGAGCCAGCAGGCTCGACGTGTGGTCAGCGGACTTCGAGTCGGTCATCGCGCCCCCTCTGCTTCCCGGTGATTGAAACTCAGGCAGGCTCTCCCACACGGTAACAGGAGACCGAACACCCTTCAGTCACTTTGACCTCGACACTGACCCGCACGGCAGAAGGCGACGCGAAGGCCGCAATATCACCCCTTTACGTCGAAGTAGCTACGGACCTCCGACCAGCTGGTTCAGTTCGTCAATCAAGTAGACCCGTTTGAGTGACCCACCGCCAGTGAAGGGCTGCGTGATCGGCGTTGGTCCCAAGCACACCACCGATCGTACCGTCGGCCCACGGTGCACCTTCTAATGGCTCGTCGAGTTCGTCATCTGACAATTCACTAAGCAAGGCCAAGGTTTCACTACGCGCGCGCGAAGTCAGTGACACTGCAACGGACAGCGTGTCGTCATGGTGATCACGCTGGTATTCGTCGGTCATTGCGTGGACTATCGCCATAATCTGTTCACGACTTCGAGCAGTCCCCTCGGGTCCCGAGAGTAACCCCACCGGATTCTCGTGCCCGGCAACGTGACGTCGTATCATCGCCACGAAGTTCTGCTCAATCAGTGCCAAGTGGCTAAAGTGATCGAGCGCAGTCCAGTAGTTCGTGGTGTCGTGCTCGCTCGGGGTGATGGGGCGTCGTAACTGCTCCTCGTCCAGAGCGGCCATGCTCGCCAGAATCAAGTTTCGACTTTCGTTGAGCCTTGTTTCGACATCAATTCGTTTCATGATGCCAGCCAACTGTGTCGAAGCATGACCCCGTGCGAAAACAATCGGTCGAGTGAGCGAGGTGAGGACATGGAAGAAATGTAGCCAATGCTTGATCACCGCGCCCGTTCATTTTCCGGGCGCACGACGTCTCTGTTTTCACAACACCCATCACAGGGTTAGTCACTCACTCTGAAGCGACGCGGCTACCGAGCGGACATCGGTGACGCTGAAGCGAGAATTTGTGACGTGATCAACGCCGAGCGTGGTCAAGCGTACGATTGAGCCGGTACCGACTTCGAACTCGCGAGAGATGAAACCCCGGTCGTTCGCCTCCTCCCAGACCGGTAAGCGGGGGCACGAGGTTCGCCACACGTCCATGACCTCGCCATAGGGACGAGGACGTACTACAAGCCACTCGAGTAGGTCAAGGACTAGGTCGTCGACTGGGCTCGCCACCTCACTCATTTCAATGATTATATTTGGCCCGTCTCGCATTGTCACTGTCCACCGGAAAGAGACAAGTAGATGCCACTTGCGTGGTCGAAGACTCGCCGAACCTCATGTTCGAGTACGTCTCGATGTTTCGCGGAACTAAGGGTTCTCCCGTAAGGGCTGAACGTCGTATCGCTACCCACATCGGTAGCCTTCAGTAGCAACCTCCAAGGAATGGTGCCAACTCGATGTCGAAGGAACAGCCCGCTGGATGCAATTCCGCCTCCACCGCACAACTCTTTCGGTGGCTCGTCCACCTCGGACTCATCCTTACCCTCGCGGGCTCTCTGCTGACTCTGATTACGTTGAGTCACAGCATCACCGTCCACGTCATTGTCGGAGCCATCTTCATGCTGCTGTTGTGTTGCCACCTCTACCAACGTCGCCGGACAGTGGGTACTCTCTTCAAAAGGCTCACTGGTGTCATGCCCCGATCGTCGTCATCGACACGTCTGGCTGCGTCCGACACGATCTTGGCACTGCTTGTGATCAACGTCCTACTCTCGGGGATCATCGATGGCGTCAGCCACCAAGCGACGCAACTCCCGTTCCTCTTGTCGACTGGCTTTCCCCAGGGCCTTGCCCAGTGGCACAAGCTTGCTGCAATTGTCCTTGTTTTGTACGCGACAACTCACCTCGTGCGACGACGTAGCCGATTGCGCCGTTCGCGAATCACCTAGCTCAAACCTGCCAAGATCCGTGTGCCCACGGTATGCAAAAACGGTGTCGGACGGCCCACCAGCCTACGCGCTTCTTCACTACAACCTTCGCGACTCATTTTTTCCCACTGAGCCGACATCGACACGAGTAGCGCCATCTGATTTCGTCAAGTTTTCAGATCTCTTTCAGAATCGACTTCCAAAAGATACGCCAGTGTTCCACGGCTTCGTCGGTCAAGAGATTCTCGTGCTGGACACTAATCACCGACTTCTCCGAAGTCTTCGCGGAGATATTTACGACGACACGGGATCCGTCAGCGAGTGTCGTTCGCCAGTATCGCCACTTTTCCGTCTTCGTAACATCCGGTCCCTTGCTGATCGCAATTCCGGAAAACTCGGTTCGCTGGTCCATGACACTCCGCCATCGCTCGAGTGCGGCGTCGAGTGTTCCGCTCCATGTCTTGCTGACCGACACATTGAAGGATCCGTCACTACCTTGCCCCGTCACTCGACGACCTATGTGCTGCTCATACTTCACAGCGACCATTTGGCGCCACCACGATGGGGCGCCTGCGGCGGAGGCGACCTCCACCAGTTCTTGGTGGCTCAACGATTCGCCACCTTGCCCAGTGAAGTAAATCAGCCATTCAGACCACGGTCGACCAGTTCCGGCCTCAATCGAATCCGAACTGAGCTCCTTCGCCACGACTTGATCGTACAAAAGATTGTGCTCTGGCGCAGTCGAAGGACAGGGCACGCACCGCAACGAGACACCGCATCGTGCTTGTAACCCAACATCGTGGGTGGGGAGACCGACCGACACGATTCGATCACACTGGCGCCACGTCCTCCAACATCAACTCGCGTACAGTCGCCCGCTCTTGTTTGTAGTGGCAAGCCCTTGAACTGAACAGTAACTTCTCATCGGTCACACCCGAATGAAACGTTTTGTAACAATATGAGGACGACTTTGTGACGATCGCAGTGACGAGAAGACTGACGCACAAATTCAACCTTCACCTTCGCATAACGACATCACTCGCTCGTAAGTTTGCTCTACCATGAACTCGATCGCGTGACGCACCGATAACTGGACGCAGCCTTCGTGCATCAATTGACGTGCTTTCGTGGTGCTTCACGGGATCGCTGCTTGATTCCACGTACAGGAGAGGATCCGATCCTTACGTCACAATGCAGCACAAGTGAATTCGTGACAACCAATCGAAAGGAAAGATCAACGTGAGTGGCGCCAGAAATATCATCCTCGTTCACGGAGCCTTCGTCGACGGCTCTGGCTGGAGGAGCGTGTACGACCTGCTAGCCGGCGACAATTTCAATGTCAGTGTCGTCCAAAATCCCACCGTGACACTCGACGGTGACGTCGCGGCAACCCGGACCCTCATCGAAGCACAGGATGGACCGGTCGTCCTGGTCGGGCATTCGTACGGCGGTGTAGTCATCACTGAGGCGGGCACTCACGACAAAGTATCGTCTCTCGTCTATGTTGCGGCCTTCGCACCCGATGCGGGCGAATCCCTCGGAAGTCTCATCGCAGACCCCCCGCCCGGCGAGTCAACCGCTCCAATCCTTCCACCAGAGAACGGTTTTCTCTTGCTCGACCGCGAACGATTCGCGGCTTCATTTGCCAGCGATCTCCCGGCCAACGACACGTCGTTCATGGCTCGTTCACAGGTTCCGCTAGGACTCGACGCGGTCAGCGCAAAGATCACGAAGCCCGCCTGGCGGACAAAGCCCAGTTGGTACCTCTTGACGACACAAGATGGCATGATCCCACCAGTGGCACAACGAGCCATGGCTGAGCGCGCCGACGCCACCATCAGTGATGTCGCCTCGAGCCACGCGGTGTACATCTCACACCCTTCCGAGGTTGCCGCTCTCATCAAACAAGCGGCACTTGGCTAGGCGGGTCACCGCAAGGTCTCACCTTGGCGGCGGCATGAAGTCCTCCGTATTGCTGACAAGTCGCGGAACGAACACCTACTCGGGCAGTCGGGTCGTGTTCTTCCGCCGCCCGACGGAGCGCTTTGAGACGGCGCGGCCGCCCAACCTGAAGTACCTGGATAAGCGTTCCTGGCCGTGTGAGATGCCCACTCGCGGTGAGACGCCAACCTCGCACGCGCCGGTCACGACGAATCTCTCGAACCGTATTCGCCCCGGTGAGTCTTGACAACAGTCAATGCCGTTGTCGGCGCCGGTGATCCCGAGTTCGCGTGTGAGTATTCCAGGTCCTCGCAGTTCACGTGAACCGTATTTGGTCGTCAATTCATTAGACCGACCAACTTCGATCTCGCCAGCGCGTATCAACACAGCGCCCGCCGTGCCCACGCGCTCGGTCACCACGTTCATACACCAGTGGACACCGTAACTTTGGTAGACGTACAACATCCCTGGTTCACCGAACATGATTGCGGCACGCTTCGTTGGGCCGCGAAACGCGTGCGAGGCCGGATCGTCGAAACCGCCGTACGCTTCAGTTTCTTCGATTCTCACGCGAACCGCCGCTCGTCCCTGACGTACTACCATGATCGCGCCCACGAGTTCGCGAGCCACAACGTCGGGGGATCTCTCGAAGAAATCACGACCTAAGACCTGGCGGCCCATGGGCTCTTGATTCACTTTTCGTCCATTGGTCGCCACGTATTCAAGTGTACGAATCGGGGCTGATGGTCCAACAGCGAGAACCAAACGGAGCGACAACGCGATTGAGCGGGATTCCTAGAGCTTGGCCAGAACCTCTTTCGCGAGCCCTTCGACGTTCGACAATTTGGCGGTTACGCCACCTACGTCAAGTTCAGTGGATTTGCTCAACACGGTGACCGAGAATGTGTAGCCGTACGTGGCTGAACCGATCTCCGTGGAAAACGCCAGTAGCTTCCCAAAACTCAAGTCACTCTTAGGGTTCTCGTCCTCGGCGGCCGCGGCCTTTTTGTCAGAGTCAAATCCCGCAACGTTGTCGCCGGTCTGTGTTCGCACAAAGGCGGCATGAGAATTCGAACCGATCTGATACCAACACACCGTGACGCTGCCGTTCACTTCCGTGGTGACCTTCGTCGCCTTCGCACCGAGGGAACTCGATACTTGGGCCGCGGTGACCTTATTGCACAGTGACGACGCACCGGCGAGTCCCGAGGTGACCGTCGTGAACGCCACTATCGCCACGACGCCCATTGCGGCCATCGTTGCTCGACGAATGAACGCTGAGTGCAACATCCTGAACCTCCTGGTTCCTAACCCGGCTCGTCAAGTACTTGACCTCAGGATTCTACGACTAGGCAAGACCCGCATAGTAGTTTGACGACAGAGTATCCCTTTCGGGAACACGTGATGCCTCGAGTGCCCCTTGGCGCAGTGGCGGCAACCATGGGAAAAACGCATCCCACCTCGTTGAGAATCAGTGCAGGTTGCCCGACACGTCGCACGTCAGCGCAATCCTCAGAGTAAGCGAGGTTCGAGATATCGAAGTTCCAACGGTGACAACAGCACCGATTCGAGTAGTTCGATCAGACCGGTCTCGATCCGCCACGACATATAGCGTTCGTAGTGGCTCCTCGAATCCCACTCCTCAATCAAAAACACGGTGTCGAGATCATCGGCGTCGACGTATACCTCAACCGACACACAACCTTCATGGGCCCGGGTGTCAGCGAGCGTGGCCTGGAACCCGTCCAGCAGCACTGGTCCCATACCCGGCTGACCCTTACAGAGCAGCGTCACCTTTTGCGTCATTACCCCCCCAATTGCGCCAGTGAGTTCCGACTCCTCGCCGACGGATCACGAGCACGACATTCCTAGCAGGTGCGATTGATCTGCTCGCCGACGGTCCGCTCGCTGCAATCACTGGTCTTCAATCCCACGAGACAACCGGTTGAGTTCACCGTCGAACGTTGCCTCCAATGTCGAGCTCAAGAATGCAGTCCACAATCTGGTCGATTACGGTGGGCCGCATGATTGTTGTCGAACCAGCCAGAGTGGAGGAGCGGCCCGCGATTCCGTACGTGGGGATTCGCGTCATCACCCCGTTCAGAGGGATGCTGGCGGCCAGGGATCGACTGCTGGCAGAATCGCGAGCCGCGATCAAAGAAATCGGGCTCGAAGCGGTCGGCTACGGCTTTCTCCGATTGCACGTTGTTGACATGGAGGGACCAATGGACCTTGAAGCGGGGTACTTCACGGCCCAGCCCGCCCACGTCGAACACCCGAGACTCCGAGTCGGCTCGATGGCCGCGGGAAACTACGCAACGATGAAGTACCAGGATCACGCCCTCCGAGCGAATCGTGCGTTACAAGAATGGGCACACGACAACAAATTGGAGCTTGACCATCGAAGGGTTGGCGAGGGTGATGCATTTGCGTGCCGCTACGAAGCATTCTGGACCGACCCGACTGTCGAGCCGCGAAAGACGAAGTGGACGGTCGAACTTTCAATTCTCCTGGCCCAGTAGATCAGCCACTCTCTAACGGCGAGTCAAAGTAACGTCAAGGGTGACCGATGAGACCGTCGTCTTGTCAGCCGTTGGTGTCTTTCTCGAAGCCGATGAGCCAGTGCAAGCCATAGCGGTCCACGACCTGCCCGTCCGACGCTCCCCACGACCGCACCTGCAGAAAATCGACGACTTCACCACCCTCCGACAGCTTGGAGAACCACTGCGTAAGCACTGATGGGGCTGCGGTGCCAAGCAGCGACAACATCATCCCTTCTACTCGAACGGGTCGTTCGTCGCCGGATACGTCGGAACCGAAGAGTTCGACCGGACCTACGAGGTAGCCGTGCGCTATGGCGTCAGATGGCCCGTCGGATCGGTTGAACTCAGCAAAGGTGTGAAGTTGAACGGAACAACCAAAGACCTCGCCATAAAATGTCAATGCCTCACGAGCGTTACCTTGGAAGTGAATGTAGGGTGTCGGAGCGGTCATACTTTGCCACGGTAACGGCGAATTGTCCCAAAGTCCAGCGCGATAGGCGCGCACAGTCGCACAATCGTCAACAGTTCGATCGAAACCTCCGACGGCGAGCTTCCCATAATTCATATAGCCGAAGTTGGAGAGGACCACTGCTCTCGGAGTCCCGGCGGGACCCGGAGCAACGCTCGCACCGCCTTCAGTTCAACTAGGCGCTTCTGCCGATACGCCCGACTAGTCGCTGGATATCATCGCGACGATTGTGGAGCTGACTGGGAATGGCAATTGTGATTGGATTACTCCAGATCCACGAGAGTGACCGCAGTATTCGATTGTGAGGATGGCGATGGCGTATAGCCCAGGGAAGTTGCCGTGAATTACTCTCCAGCACTCTTGCCCTTGGTTCTGAGTTCTCCATCTCTAGAACCTACGACCGGGAGGCGGTTTCAGGTCGGTAATCACGCCGCAAACTGCGGGCGCGACTTTGCACAAATTCGAGTCGTAACTGATGGACTGATGTTCTCGAAGACGCAATTCCTTCGAGAAGCACCACGACGTGTCACGGCTCGGAAATCAGAACCTAAAGCGAGTCAGCCCGCCCCGTTGCGTGTCAAGTACCACGGTCGCCGAAATTGGCGTGAGGCGGTATACGTTCCACGGTGGTGGCCCCTGCGAAGGGGCATTGAACGGGGCAATGATTCCGGTCCCGGTTTCATCCACTTCGGCGGGCCACCCCTGGTCAGCCCACGCTTGGACTAGGCGGGTCAGGGTGGCCGCGTCAGTCTCCCGGATCGCCTCACCTTCAACGACAACGTCTGCGTCTCGGATAGACACTGCGATCGAACAGCGCGGGTCACGAGCAATGTTGCGACTTTTCCGAGTACCCGATCCCGTTTGGAACCAAAAGCTTCCTTCCAACCAGAGCGCGCCGACCGCAGTCACGTGCGCGCTGCCATCCCCGTTCACTGTCGAGAGCCACGTTGTACGAGTGTTGTGGGCGAGTGGATCCGGCGGCAATCTGGCATCAAGCTTCTCGATGATGTTCGCCCAGTCAACTGGGGGCAGCCCGTCTGACTCACCCAAATTTATGACTTCCACGACATCTCCTCGAGGATCGACCAGTGGAACTGTGCCGGGCCACCATTGATGCGTGACCTACTGGACACGTGCGACTGAACACATTACGAGATTACGACGTCGGAGGCACGACGCCAACTTTTGGAGCTCTGCGCTGACGTCACGGATTCTTCAACGTAAGTGCTGGGTCTTTCCGGAACTGATGTGACTCGACCCATAGCTCAAAGACGGAGTTCCGGGGAACTCCACAACCAGATACTCCACGCGGGGTACCTTCTAGTGATCACCGAGAGGGACGTCCACCGCAATCTTGAGCGATCCATCGGCCTGACGTCGATGCACTATGACGTACTTGCCAAAACCCACTCCGCCCACCAGTAGTGCGCCGATGTCGACAACAAGATCGCCGTCCTCAAAAATGTCGCGAGATGCGAAGGTAATTGGTTCGGAGCTAGCAGGCATACGAAGAAACAGATCTCGAATCTCATCACGACCGCGAACTGTCGGTGCGCCTTGACTCAAAAACACCGCGTCTTCTGTATACAGGTTTGACACGCGGACCGCATCGTTTTTCGCCAGGCCATCGGCGAATTCCTCGTTAAACGCCGCCACATCCTCTCGAACTGTCATATCTCAGTTCCCCCACCCATTGATTACTGACCAATCATAAGCGTGGGCTTCATGTCTTCGTGAATATCTCAAGGGCCAACATCAGAAAGGTAACGGCAATGGCAAGATTTCAAATTACGAATGGCCGGCTCAGCCTTTTACGAAATCACGCCGGCGACTCAACGCTGATTTCATCATGATGGTGTCGGAGGCGGGACTTGAACCCGCACGCCCCTAAGGGCACCAGCCCCTCAAGCTGGCGCGTCTGCCTATTCCGCCACTCCGACGCGAAGTTCTACTTTAGCCGTTCGCATCAACTGGAACTGTTCGTTCAGCCCTGCGATGGTGGCTGCACGATTCCCCAACCAGTGATTTGATCCGCAAGACCCTGGACGGAAATGCTTCCATACACCTGACCAATGGTGTTCGACCATTCGACCAGCGACGGCGCGGTAAAGAGGGGGCGGACCCAGAAGTCGCTCATGACCTCCTGGTCGAGGTCGAGCCACGTGGCCTGCGCGGTGACCGGATTGAAGATCGAGGTGCCCGTGGTGTAGAGCGAGTTCAGGACACTTGTTCGCACGCCGCTGGGATAACTGTCCAGGTACGCGGGACCCGCGTACGAACGTGCCGAATACGACGCCGTCGTCGAGGTTGGCCTGGTGAAGATTGCGACGTCACTCTGATTCGACGCGACCGCGTAGGCGGCCAACTCATCCGAGCTCGCTGTCACCGATGCCACCTCGATGCCGTCGGCTCGCCACTGCGCCTCGACCTGGGCCGCGACTTGCTGGTCGAGTGACGTCGGTCCGACCGTCGCACGCAGCGCCAACGGCGCGCCGGTGGCGCTGCGCCAGCCCGCGGGCGTGCGGACGTAATCTGCCTTCTTTAAGAGGTCCAGCGCGCACGTCGTACAGTCGACCAGCGAGGTGCTCTGGGTTGTCGAGGTGACCGTCGTCGTCGTGGACTGAGCCGAGGGTCCACTGCCGCTCCCACCCGGATAGGCGGACTGTCCTTGACTGAAGAGGGCGGACTGGGCGACCGAAGGCGAGAACGTCACCGAGCCGTAGAGGTCGTTGATGATCTTCTGGCGTATGAGTATGAGACTGAGCGCTTCACGCAGCGCCAGCGATCTGGTGAGCGGACGCTGCGGGGCGAAGGTTATCTCGGCGTTCTGACTGGAGGTGCCGATGTGACTGGCGATCGACGGGTGCGCGCTCACCGCCTCCACCGTGGCGCTCGTGACGTTGAGCGAATAACCCACGAAGTACGCGTTCGGACTCGAGGGCAGGGCCGACGAGTCCGTAATCACCACGCGCGCGAACCGATTGGGATCGAGCGGCCACTTGGCATTCGCCACGAGCACGAACCGGTTCGGCGAGGCACTGACGACGTCGTAGGGCCCGAGCGATGGTCGGGCGAGGAAGTCGCCCCACGTGCAACCCGCCGGGGCACCGAGTGCCTCGACGTCGCGAAACAGCTCGTTCCACTCCGCGTAGGGGCGCGTGAAGGTCGCGGTGACCGTGAGCGCGTTGCTGGACTCGACGAGCGAGCGAATGTCGCGGTAGCCGTCGGACTGCACGCTCGCCAATTGTTTGGCCCGCTCCCACCAACCGACGAGGTCGACGCCACTGAACTTTGCCCCGTTACTCCAGTGCTGGTTGGGCGCGATCGTGTAGACGACGGTCTCGGGGGTCAGCGAGACCAGTTCCGCTGACGTGATCGCTCCCCCCTCGCCCACCAGGTTGTCGCCCGAGGTCGTCAGGAACGCCGAGGGCCGCACGAGGTCCAAGATGGCGTTGGTGGTGGGCGTCGCACCCGGATCGAGAATCGTACAGCCGTTAAAGGGCCCCGGAAGCGAGACGTTGAGGGTGTTGACCGACGCCGGCGGCGGCGTCGCGGCCTGAACGTCGAAGGTGACAAGCGCCGAGGACGCGACGATGACTCCCGCGCCCAGCGAGCGGAGGAACGATCCTCGAAGGATCACGTTCGTTACTGCAGACGCAGGTCGAGCGTGAGCGTCGCGAAGGTGAAGATCAGGGCGACGGCGATCGTGATGCGGTCGAGGTTGCGCTCGACGACGGTCGAACCCGAGGCGACCGCGCCCATGCTCCCACCCAGGAGGTCCGAGATTCCCCCACCCCGACCCGAGTGCAGCAGGACCAGGAAGATGAGGCCCACGGCCGACAGCGCTTCAATAATGACGAATGCCCAGGTGAACATCACAACCTCCGATTAGCGCTTGCCATCGTAGCAGTCGTTGCAGGACTGGACGATTGCGAGGAACGATTCCGCCTTCAGACTCGCTCCGCCGACGAGAAAGCCGTCCACCCGCCCTTCGGCCATCAGGGTCCCGGCGTTCTCCGCGTTCACCGAACCGCCGTAGAGGACGTGGACCCCCGGCATCGCCAAGCCCGCGAGGACCGAGCGGATGTGCGTGGTCATGTCCGCGACCTGCTCGCTGGTGGCGTTGCGACCCGTGCCGATGGCCCAGATCGGCTCGTAGGCGACGCTCACGAGCTCGTGGTACTTCTGATCGAGTCCCTTGAGGGCACTAACGAGCTGGCTCTTGACGAACTCGTTCTCACCCGCTGCGTCGCGCACCTCGAGTGGCTCGCCCACGCACAGCACCGCGCGCACGCCGTTGCGCACGACCTGGCGCAGCGTCGCGACGACGACCTCGTCGCTCATGGCGTAGTTGGCCCGGCGCTCGGAGTGCCCCACGATCACCCAGCCCACGTTGAGCCGCTTGAGCATCGCGACGCTGACCTCGCCGGTGTACGCGCCTGCGTCGTGGACGTTGACGTGCTGGGCGCCGACCCCGACGGGTATCCGTTCGGACTCCACGATGGACGTCACACTGCGCAAATCGACGAACGGCGGGGCCAGGACGATGTCGACGTGCTCGATGGGTTTGTTCTTCAGCATCACGCCAATCTGCTGACCCAAGTGCAGGGCCTCGACATAGTCGAGGTTCATCTTCCAGTTTCCAACGACCAGGGGCTTCTTCATTCGTTGAACGGACTTTCACGCAAGGCCCGCAGTCCGGGCAGGTCGCCGAGTTCGACCAGTTCGAGTGACGCGCCCCCACCGGTCGACACGAAACTGACGTCATCCTCGAGACCGTAGGACTGCAGGGCAGCGACGGAGTCACCACCGCCGATCACCGACACTCCGCTCGACGCCGCGACGGCTCGCGCCACCGCTTCGGTGCCCGCACTGAGCCGCGGATCCTCGAAGACCCCCATCGGACCGTTCCACAGGATGGTCCTGGCCTCGGCTATCACCGCACAGAACGTCGCGACCGCGCGGGGCCCAATGTCCAGTCCCACGCAGCCCTCGGGCACGTCACCACCGAACTCGAGCACCGCGTCGTTGCCACCGTCACCGAAGGGTTGGCCCTCTCGAAGGCCTCGTGAGTCCTCGGGGATCAGCACGTTGCCTTCTTGCAAGAGTGACGCGCACTCGTCCAGGTGCGATCCGTCGAACAGCGACGATCCGATCGTCCGACCTTGGGCGACCTCGAAGGTGTACGCCATCCCGCCGCCGACGAGCACGCTGTCCGCCTTCTCGGCGAGCACGCGCACGATACCGAGTTTGTCGGCGACCTTCGCACCGCCCACGATCGCCACGAAGGGTCGAGCGGGTGACGTGAGCAGCGACAGGATCGTCGATACCTCGCGCTGTAGGTTCGGTCCCGCCGCACTGGGCACGAGTTGCGGTGGGATCATGATCGACGCGTGTGCCCGGTGCGACGCACTGAACGCCTCGTTGATGTAATAGTCGAACCCCGCGACGAGCGACGCGCCGAAGGCCGGATCGTTGCTCTCCTCGCCGGGGTTGAAGCGCAGATTCTCCATCAGTTCGACCTGGGGGCACAACTCGGCGAGGCGGGCCCGCACCGGAGCGACGCTGTACTGGGCCACGACCTGACCCTTGGGACGACCGAAGTGCGTGCACGCGACGACCGTCGCGCCGCGACCGAGGAGGTCCTCGAAGAGCGGGATCGTCGAACGAATGCGAAAGTCGTCGGTGACGCGCAGCGCACCGTCCACTTCGGCGACGGGCGTGTTGAAATCAACGCGCACCAAAATGCGCTTACCGCTCAGGTCTCCCCAACGCTCGTAGGACGGTAGTGCGGTCACCTACTTGCCGATGTAACGGGTCAGGTCCACCAGGCGATTGGAGTAGCCCCACTCGTTGTCGTACCAACCAAAGACCTTGACGAGACTGCGCGCGTCGTCGACCTTGATCACCATGGTCATCAACGAGTCGAAGGTGCACGAGACCGGCGAGCCCACGATGTCCGACGAGACGATCGGGTCGTTGGTGTAGGCGAGGATGCCCTTAAGGGGACCTGAGTCCGCCGCTTTCTTGTAGGCCGCGTTGATCTCCTCGACCGTCGTCGAGCGCACGATCGCCGTGAAGTCGGTGATGCTGCCGACTGGTATCGGCACGCGCAGCGACGTCCCGTCCAGTTTGCCCTTCATCGAGGCGAGCACGAGGCTGGTGGCGCGTGCGGCTCCGGTCGACGTCGGCACGATGTTGATGGCGGCGGCCCTTGCCCGGCGCGGATCCTTGTGCTGGAGGTCGAGCAGGTTCTGGTCGTTGGTGTAGGCGTGGACCGTCGTCATGAGTCCCACGTCGATCCCAAAGGCGTCATCGAGCACCTTGACCATGGGCACGAAACAGTTGGTGGTGCACGAGGCGTTCGAGATCACGTGGTGTGCGGCCGCGTCGTAGCTGTCCTCGTTGACGCCCATCACGAGCGTCGCGTCGGCGTCGCCCGAGGGTGCCGAGATGATGACCTTCTTCGCGCCCGCCGCCAGGTGTTGGCCGGCCGCCTCACGCGATGTGAACAACCCCGTCGATTCAATGACGACATCGATCTTGAGATCAGCCCAGGGCAGCGCCGAGGGACTACGTTCGGCGAGCACCTTGATCGTGTCCTGGCCCACCTTGATGTCGCCATCGACGACCGTGACCGGTACGTTCAAGATCCCCTGGGTTGAGTCGTACTGCAACAGGTGCGCGAGCATCGCCGGTGAAGTCAAGTCGTTCACGGCGACGACCTCGATGTTCGGATCGTCGAGCGACGCGCGTACGAAGCCGCGGCCAATCCTGCCAAATCCATTTATTGCAACACGTATTGCCACGGCGTCTCCTCGGTCGTTGATATCACTAGACGCGCAGCGCGCTTAGTGCTCGTACCAATTTTTGCACATCGTGAACAAGGCCATTGACGCCCGCCAGGTCCGCGTAACTGGTCGGTAACGAACACGGCTGCGTGGCGAAGTCGCAGTGTGCGTCGACGAGCACGTCGTCGGGCACCACGGCGTGTCGCAACAGCGCGTCGACGTGGTCCTGGAGAGTGAAACCTTCGGTTTCTGGCACTTCGGGGTGCAGATTGGCGACGTAGACTTTCCTCGCCCGACTTCCGGCGATCGCCTGGGTGATGCCTGGCACGACGCACGCCGCGAGCACGCTGGTGAACAGTGAGCCCGGTCCAATGACCACCAGGTCGGCGTTCTCGATCGCCTCGACCGCGGCGGTGGGCGCCGGCGCGTTACGAGGTTCGACGCTGATGTTCTTGATCTGGCTGGCCTGGGCCACCTCGGTCTGGCCCCGCGTCGGCCCGTTCTCGGTCGTGGCAACGAGTACCACGCCCTCACAGGAGGCGGGCACGATGGTCCCGGTCACGCCCATCACCTGGGCCACGGCGCGCACGGACTCCTCGAGGTCGCCGGTGGCGTCAATCAAACCAACGAGCAGCAGGTTGCCCACGGCGTGACCGTCGAGTTCGCCGACGCGGAAACGGTGTTCGAACGATTCGGTCAACGGGTTGGTCGGGTCGGCGAGGGCGCCCAAGCAGATACGCAGGTCCCCCACCGCGGCGACGTTCAGCATGGCGCGCAGCCGACCCGTCGAGCCACCGTCGTCGGCGACCGAGACGACCCCGGTCACCTCGTGGGTCATCTGTCGCAGTGCCCGCAGGGACACGGCGGTACCGTGACCGCCACCGATCGCTGCGGCCTTCATCGAGCAATATCGCGGTGCAGGACGGCGTTGGGTATCGCCAAGCGACGACGGATCTCCTCGGCGATGGCGACGGACCGATGGCGCCCGCCGGTGCAGCCGATCGCGATCGACAGGTAGGCCTTGCCTTCCTTGGCGAAGGCCGGTATCTGCCACTCGAGCAGCGAGCACACGTCGGTGAGGAAGTGCTGCGCCGGCTCTTGGCTTAAGACGTAGTCGGCGACCGGTTGGTCCAGGCCCGACAACGGGCGCAACTCGTCGATCCAGTGCGGATTCGGCAGGAACCGACAGTCGAAGACGAGGTCGACGTCGCGCGGTATGCCGTTGGAGTAGCCAAAGGAGACGAGCGACACACGCAGTGATCCGGGCCTGCTCGAGTCGGTAAAGATCTCGACGATCCGCGAGCGCAACTCGTTGGTGTTGATCGAACCCGTATCGATCACCAGATCCGCCGCGTCGCGGATCGATTGCAACAGGGCGCGCTCGCCCGCGATGGAATCGGCGAGCGACGGTGCGGGAAACGGATGCCGGCGACGATTGCCCTCAAATCGATGAATCAACACGTCATCGGGAGCGTCGAGGAAGAGGATCTTCGCGTTCTCGTGCATCTGCTGGAGTTCCATCTCGACCGCTAACAGCGCGTCGGGCTGCACGCGCCCCGAGCGACCGACGATGAAGGCCACGCCGGCATAGTCGAGCGAACCCGCCGCCGCCAGTTCGCCGACGCGCACGATGAGTTCGAGGGGGAGATTGTCAATGACGAACCACCCGAGGTCCTCGAGCGCCGCCGAGACCGTCGAACGACCCGCGCCCGACATTCCCGTTACGAGCACCACTTCACTCATCGTGCGCACTCCCCTTCGTGGGCCGGGGTTCACTCGGCGCCCGTAAGTGATCGTAGATGTTCCTCGCGACAACTTTGGGCAACCAGACCAATCCTTCGAGGTCCTCGAGCGTGGCCTGACGCAGCACGTCGAGCGAGCTGAATTCGTTCATCAACCGCTCGCGACGGGCCGGGCCGAGACCCGCCACGCCCTCGAGTGACGACGCCACCATTGACTTCGCCCGTTTGGAGCGATGAAACGTGATGGCGAAACGGTGCGCTTCGTCACGGATGCGCTGGACCAGGTAGAGGCTCTCCGAGCCGCGTTCGAGGGCGATCGGCGTCGACGATCCGGGTCGGAACAAGAGTTCCTCGCGCTTGGCGAGCGCGGCGAACTCCAAGCCGGCGACGCCGACTTGGGCTGCGGCCTTCTCCGCGGCGTGCAGCTGCGGCAACCCGCCGTCGATGATGATCAGGTCGGGGCGACGGAACTTAGTCGTGGACTGGTTCTCATCGAGGTGTGTCAACCGTCGACGGACCACCTCCTGCATCGCTCCCACGTCGTCGTTGCCGATGATCTCTTTGACGTTGAAGTGCCGGTAGTCCGCCTTCTTGGCAATCGCGTCCTCGAAGACCACCATGGACCCCACGTAGTTCGTACCCTGGAGATGACTCATGTCGAAGCACTCGACGCGAAAGGGTGGCGCGGCCAGGTGTAGCGCGTCGCCGAGTTCTTGCAGCGCTCGACTGCGCACGTTGTGATCGTTCTGTCGACGCAGCGAATCGCGTCCGATCACCGACCGCGCATCAGCGGTCGCGAGTTCGAGCACACGACGCCGCCGCCCGCGCAGGGGGGCGACAACCTCGACGCCGCGCCCACGCAGTCCGCTGAGGTAGGCGCCGGTGAGCGAACTCGCCGACGCCGAGCTGGCGACCACCACGACCGGCGGGACGTCGGCGGGTTCGTCGTAGAGCTCGGGCAGCACGCCCTCGATGATCTGGGTGTCGTCCTCGTCCATGGACCGGTCGATCAGGTGTACCGTGCGCCCGATGATCCGACCGTGACGGACTCGAAAGCGCACGACGGCGGCGCGCCCGCCCTCGGTGTCGACGGCGATCACGTCGAGGTCCGAGTGATCGTCCAGAACCACACTCTGGTCGCTGGCGGCGCGCTCGAGCGCTTCGAGGGCGTCACGGGCCTTGGCCGCGGCCTCGTAGTGCTTGAGCGTCGCGGCGTCATTCATGCGCTCTCGAAGCAGCGTGCGGAGTTGTCGAACGTCGCCTTCGAAGAACCGAGCCCACGACGCGACGAGTTCGCGGTAGCCCGCGGGATCGATGGCCTTGACGCACGGACCCGAGCACTTGCCGATGTCGTAGAGCAAGCAGGGCCGATTGATGCGCTCCTGGTAGTTGAACTTGTGACGGGTGCACGAGCGCAACGGGAACGCTTGGAGCAACTCGTCAATCGTCGTGCGCAGTGCGCGCACGTCGACGAAGGGGCCGAAGTACCGTACGCCCTTCACGTGCTGGGAGCGGGTGATGTAGGGCGCGGGAAAGTCGACCCGAGTGTCGATGGCGACGTAGGGGAAGCTCTTGTCGTCCTTGAGTCGCATGTTGTAGCGCGGCTGATTCTCCTTGATCAGCTCGTTCTCGAGGATCAACGCGTCTAGTTCACTCGGCGTCACGATCCACTCCACCGACGTCGCCTCGTCCATCAGCGCCTGGGTCTTCAGCGTCATGGTGTCGCTTTTTTGAAAGTAGCTAGACAGACGCTGGTTGAGTGAGAGCGCCTTGCCAACGTAGATGACCGTGTCGTGCTCGTTGCGAAAGAGGTAGCAACCGCTTTGGCGAGGGATGCCCGAGGGCTTGTCGAACACTACGAGGTCCTGCTGACCGCCAACACCTCGCGCAGGACCGTTCCGGTGGCCGTCGGCAATTCGGCGATGTCCTCGGGAGTTCCTTCACCCACGACCAGCCCCCCTCGGCGACCGCCCTCGGGACCGAGGTCGATCACCCAGTCCGAGGTCTTCACGACGTCGAGATTGTGCTCGATCACGAGCACCGTGTTGCCCTGGTCGACCAGGCGGTGCAGCACGTGCAGCAGACGGTTCACGTCCTCGAAGTGCAGTCCGGTGGTCGGCTCGTCGAGGACGTAGAAGGTGTGGCCGGTCGGACGTCGGGCCAGTTCGGTCGCCAACTTGACTCGTTGGGCCTCGCCGCCCGAGAGGGTCGGGGCCGGCTGGCCCAGGCGAACGTAGCCGAGACCTACGTCCATCAGGCTTTGGATGTTGCGCAGGATCCCCGGTTGGCGATCGAAGAACTCCAGGGCTTCGGCAATGGGCATGTTGAGTACGTCGCTGATGGACTTGCCCCGGTACTTGATCTCAAGGGTCTCGCGGTTGTAGCGCGCGCCGTCGCACGTCTCGCAGTTCACGTACACGTCGGGTAGGAAGTGCATCTCGATCTTGATGGTGCCGTCGCCCGCGCACGCCTCGCACCGTCCACCCTTCACGTTGAACGAGAACCGACCCTGCTGGTACCCGCGAACCTTGGATTCCTGGACCTCGGCGAAGAGTTTGCGTATCTTGTCGAACACACCGGTGTAGGTCGCTGGGTTCGATCGGGGCGTGCGACCGATGGGTTGCTGGTCCACTGCGACCACTTTGTCCAGGTTGGCGACACCCAAGATCGTGTCGTGCTCCGCGACGTGGGTCTTGGCCCGGTTGACCTGGCGCTCGAGTGAGCTGAGGAGGATCGAGTTAATCAGTGTCGACTTGCCCGAACCCGACACTCCCGTCACCGCGACAAAGGCGCCGAGTGGGATGTCGACGCTGATGTTCTGAAGGTTGTTGGCCCGCGCACCCTTGATGGTCAACTTCTTGCCATCGCCCGTGCGTCGGGTGCCGGGCGTCAAGATCGACTTCTCACCCGACAGGTACTGACCGGTGATGGATCGAGGGTTCTCGAGCAACTCCTTGTAGGTACCTGCGTGCACCACCTCGCCGCCGAATTCCCCCGCACCGGGTCCGATGTCGACGATGAAATCGGCCAGGCGGATGGTCTCTTCGTCGTGCTCCACAACGATGACCGAATTGCCGAGGTCGCGCAGACGTTCGAGCGTGGAGATCAATCGTCGGTTGTCGCGCTGGTGCAGACCGATGGACGGCTCGTCCAGGACGTAGAGCACGCCGACCAGGTAACTACCAATCTGGCTGGCGAGTCGGATCCGTTGGGCTTCGCCGCCCGAGAGCGTCGCCGAAGCTCGACTAAGTGTCAGGTAGTCGAGCCCGACGTCCATCAAGAACGTTAAGCGGGCCAGGATCTCTTTGATGACCTGGCGCGCAATCGTCTCTTCGCGCTTGGTCAGCTTGAGCTTTTTGAACAAATCGATCGCCTCGTCGATCGTCATGGCGTTCACGTCGGCGATGTTGTGGCCGTGCACGCGCACCGCCAACACCTCGGGCTTTAGACGCTTGCCCGCGCACGTGGTGCACTCAACCTCGCGCATGAACTGCTCGGCCTGCTCGCGCGACCAATCTCCGTCCGCCTCGGACCGTTTGCGCTCGAGCCACTCGACGATCCCGCGGTAGGTCGTGTCGTAGGTGCGAACCTTGCCGTAGCGGTTGCGGTACTTGACCGGCACGGTCTTCTTGTCGACACCGTAGAGGATCAACTTCCGGTCCTTCGCTCGCAATTTGTTCCAAGGTGTCGTGACGCTGAAACCACCCATGTCAGCGATGCCACCGATGAGCCGCTCGAAGTACTTGAAGCGCGCGCCCGACCAAGGTGCGAGCGCACCGTCAGCCAACGATAGCGACGGGTCGGGCACCACGAGATCGGGGTCCACCTCGAACCGAGTCCCGAGGCCCGTGCACACCGGGCACGCGCCGTAGGGAGAGTTGAAGGAGAAGTCGCGCGGCGCGAGTTCGGCGAAACTGATGCCGTCGTGACTGCAGGCCATCTTCTCGGAGAACTGTTCGATCTCGTCAGAATCGAGGAAATGAAACGAGACCAGTCCCTTGGTGAGTTTGAGCGCGGTCTCGACCGACTCGGTAAGCCGCTGGCGACTGGACGCTTTCACCGTAAGTCGGTCAAGCACCACGTCAATAGTGTGCTGCTCGTAGCGCGCGAGGTCGAGTGTCTCGCGCTCACTGAGCTCAAGCACGGTGCCGTCAACGCGGACGCGACTGAAGCCCTGGGCGGTGAGTTCGTTGAGCAACGTGCTGTACTCCCCTTTTCGTCCCTCGACGACCGTCGCCAGAACCATGAACTTGGTCCCCTCGGGCCGCGCGAGTACCAAGTCGACAATCTGCTGGGGGGTCTGGCGCGTAACGACCCGTCCGCACAGGTGACAGTGCTGGACTCCCACGCGGGCGAAGAGCAGTCGCAAATAATCGTGGATCTCGGTGATGGTGCCGACGGTGGAGCGCGGGTTTCGCGACGCCGTCTTTTGGTCGATCGAGATCGCCGGCGATAGCCCCTCGATGAACTCGACGTCGGGCTTATCCATTTGACCGAGGAACTGGCGCGCGTAGGCCGAGAGGCTTTCGACGTAGCGGCGCTGGCCCTCCGCGTAGATCGTGTCGAAGGCAAGCGACGACTTACCTGAACCAGACAGACCCGTAAAGACCACCAATTGGTCGCGGGGGATCTCCACCGAGAGGTTCTTCAGGTTGTGCACGCGTGCGCCCTGCACGCGAATTGTCGAGGTCATAGCGGCAATCTACCGGTTAGGACACGTCGCTCAGGCTGTCGAGCGCGGAATCGAGACCCTGACGTTGGAGTGAATGGAGATAGTCGCGCAGGGCCGCCGCCTCCTCAAATCGCAGCTCGCCCGCCGCGGCGAGCATTGCCTCTTCGACGCGGGCGATCTCCAGATTGAGGTCATCGGGCAGCGAACTCTCAAGCGACGTGATGCCGTGGGACCGGTTGGTCGGCTCGGGCGCCGACTCCGAGCGAAGACGTCCGAGGATGTCCGCCACGTTCTTCATAATTGTCTGGGGCTTGATGCCGTGCTCCTCGTT
>Ga0181516_10000809_pt1 | contig 25947 bp, 25 predicted proteins | sample PEATcosm2014_Bin_25_FD_121104 | JGI IMG/M metagenome (GOLD analysis project Ga0181516, IMG submission 121104) | Peatland microbial communities from MTU Mesocosm Facility, Houghton, MI, USA - PEATcosm2014_Bin01_10_metaG | ecosystem: Environmental > Terrestrial > Soil > Wetlands > Peat | place... | reverse complement strand
TCAGCGCCGCTTTCTCGCACGTGAAGGATGTAGTTCTGTCCGACGCACACGATCTTTTGAGGCGGGGCGACCGGTGATCCAATCCGTGACGATGTGACGTCGATCTCTGGAAGGTTGGCGTCTGCGACCCGTTGAGCGAACGTCGCCAACTCGTTGGCCGCAAAGAACGCTGGATTGAAATCCTGGCAGAGCGACGAACAGTCCAGCAGTCGACCATCGGCGGCGAGCACGGCCGGACGCTCCTCGCCAAATTGTCCCACACGAACTAGACGCATCTTCCTTCTCCTTCACTCGTTCGGCACACGTTCACGATGTCACCGACTTTCAGACTTCCTTGTCATTCTCGCTGCCTCGATACCACCGCCGGGCGTTCCCCCCAAGGACATTGTCCAATTCTTCTGCAGTCAAGTCTGACAACGTGTCGCGAGCAAGTCCAAGTACTTCTTCGTAGGACGCGACTTGCAGACACACCGGCCAATCCGAGCCAAACAGAAGTGATCGGGTAGTGAAGGCATCGAGAAGCACTTTCGTGACGTCACGTAGGATCCGCGGTCGCTCTCTTGAATCCATCTCGGTGACGAATCCCGAGAGTTTGCACGCAGCGCGTCCGGTACGAGCAAGTTCGGTGACGTTAGCCCGCCACCCGTAGTCATCGAGGTCGGCAAAGTTCGGAAATCCCGCGTGATCGAGGACGACCCTCAATCCTTCGCACGAACGGACCGCCCGAAGCGCTGACGCCAACTGGTGCGGACGCACGAGGAGATCAAACGTGAGCCCACTGGCGGCGATGGCGGCGAGCCCCCGCTGAACCGTGTCGCGTTCCAGGTATCGCGGGTCGGCCTCTGCCTCGACGAGGTGGCGAAGTCCGACGAGGTATCGCCCATGGGGGGATTGTCTCAACGCCACGAGATTCTCAGTCACGTCGGGCGCCTCGAGATCAATCCATCCCACCACGCCGGCGACGACGTCCGCTTCGTTAGCCAGGTCGAGAAAGTGGATGGTCTCTCGGACATCGTGAATCACCTGCACGAGCACGGATTCGGCCACGCCGTTCTGCCCCGCGGTCATCTGGAAGTCGTCAAGGGTGTAGCGGCGACCGAGGGACGGCACATCGTCGAGCCATTCGTGTCCACCGAATGCGGCGTCCCACACGTGAAAGTGAGCGTCCACGATCACGGCGCCGCTCCGAGAATGACAAGTCCGCGGGCAGCGAGGTCCGCGTAGAGTGCGTCGGGGATCTCGACCGAGAGGTTGCCAAGTGTTTCGAGAATCTCTCGATCATCGCGTGCGCCCACCACCACGGCGGTGATCGCTGGATTTCGCAGAACGTAGTCCAGGGCGACGGCGGCGAGTGCGACGCCGTAATGCTGGCACACGAGCTCAATCGCCCCCACCCGGCGCACCACGTCGTCACTCGGCGGTGCGTAGCTGTAATGACCAGACCGCGGATTCGCCAGGATGCCGCTGTTAAAGACTCCCCCTACGAAGACCGCGACACCGCGGGTCTCGCACAGATCAAAGAAGTCGTTGCCCGCCTCGGAGTTCAACAGGGAATACTGACCGGCCACCAGCACGCAATCAATATCTGTCCCAGCGACGAATCGCTCGAGCATCGGCACTTGGTTCATGCCCAGTCCGATAGCCCGGACAACACCCTCGTCGCGTAGCTCCGCGAGAGCGGGATATGCCTCGTCGAACGCCACCTGTTCGTAGTCGTCGGGATCGTGGATGAGCGCGATGTCCACGTTCTCGATCCCCAATCGCTCGCAACTCTCTTCAATGCTTCGTCGCACGCCTTCGCGGCTGTAGTCACGAACCCGCATACGACGCGGTGTCGAGAAGAAGCCTTCAACACCGTCGTCGTCTGAATCGGTCGGTACGAGGAGGCGGCCTACTTTGGTCGATATCACGAATTCGGATCGATCGTGTCCGCGCAAGAACTGACCGAGTCGCTCCTCGGACAATCCGACGCCGTAGTGCGGAGCGGTGTCGAAGGCTCGTACACCGGCGTTCCAAGCTTCGCGCAGCATCGACGACGCGTCTTGATCGCTGACGGGTCTCGAGAGATTGCCAATGGTCGCACAACCCAGGATGAAACGGCTGAGGACATCGTTCGAGCCCAGGCCCAGCGAGGTGATTGTCGTTGAGGTCAACGTTGCTCCGCTTCGCCGCGTTACGCGCTGGGCAGACGAAGGCTAACGAGACCGCCGTCGACGTCGAGCGACACACCCGTCGTCGAACCCGATCTCGGACTCGCGAGGTAGCAAATGGCGCCCGCGACCTCATCGGCACTAACCAGTCGACGATGAGGTTGGCGAGCAGCAAGTGCTTCGAGCTCCTTCTCGGGGTCGTCAGCCTGACTGAGGAGCCGCTGCACCCAAGGGGTGTCAGCGGTTCCGGGGTTCACGCAGTTGACCCGGACGCCTTCGGCGAGGTGGTCGGCCGCCATGGCGCGGGTGAGCGCCAGTACCGCACCCTTGCTCGCGCTATAGAGGGCCCGGCGAGGCAAGCCGACGTCCGCGGCGACCGAACACGTATTGACGATGGATGCGCGCGGAGAATTTCGGAGCGAAGGCAGCGCGGCCCTTGAAACTCTCACCATACCCAGGACGTTCACCTCGAAGACCTTGCGCCATTCATCGTCGGAATTCTCCTCCACTGTGCCTTGGGCACCGACGCCGGCGTTGTTGACCACGATGTCCAAACTCCCGAAGTCGCCCACCGCTATCGTCATCGCCCGAGACACGCTCGCCTGATCAGACACATCACACTCAATTGCGAGGAGCCCGGCGCCCGCGGTGACGTTCGCAACATCAAGATCCAAGACGGCCACTCGGCAACCTTCACTCACGAGCCTCTCCACCGTCGCGAGCCCGATGCCCGAGGCTCCGCCGGTAACGACGGCGGTGAGCCCAGCAAATTCCATCGAGCCACGTAACGTGGACTTCAGTTTGTCACCGGGCGTCATTTCGTCTCCGTTCGCGTCTCCATTGAAGCACTCAAGTCAAAGACCTCTTCCATCTTCACCCACCACTCGCCAGGGTCTGCACTCTCGAGTGGGTTCTGCAGTGGCTCGGTGAGCCGCCACCACCGCTGCGTCTCTTCGTCAGCTGCGATGAAGGCCTGTACATCCTCGAACTCGCCGCGGTATTCCATATAGGAGAAGAGGAGGTTGTCGCGTACGAAGATTGTGTAGTGTTCGACACCTGCATCACGCATTCTGCGTTGGACACCGGTCCACACGTTCTCGTGCAGACGCCGGTACTCCTCGCGCGAACCCGGTCGCAACTGGATGACCCATCCCGCTCGCTTGAGCGTCGAACGGTCGTCGTGGGAGCGCTCACTCATGACTCGACACTCCCGAACCTTGACGTGGGCGTCGCACGACCGGCGGTACCGGTGAATCTCGATTCTGGCTATAGGGTTGGCTCATAAGCACGCAGTCATCCCTAAATCGCGAGTCCCGTCGACGCGTCAAAAAAATACAGCCGCTTGGGGTTCATCTGCAGCTTGATCCGACTGCCCATGGTCAGCTGGATATCCGGCGCCACACGAGCGACGCCGTCGCCGGGACGCGAGATCAGACCCGCCTCCAATCCTTCAGCGTCCTCGCTGTACATCCCCTCGGCCTCGACCCGACGTGCGTCAGTGGAAAAGTGAACCAGGATTTCCGAGCCGAGAGCCTCGAGCAGATCGACGTCGCCTTCGAACTGGACGGACTCGTCACTACTCGCCGACCGCTTGGGAGTCGCCAACGACAGGCTCTCGGGCCTCATGCCAACGACAATTTCGGAGTTGGCGTACCTCGCCAGGGACGGCCTGGTCGCCAGAACTGACGACGGCAACGCGATGTCCTGACTGCCCAGCCGCAGGATACGCGCTCCCTCGCCCAACTGCGCTTCGAAGAGATTCATCGACGGTGAACCCATGAAACCCGCGACGAAGAGGTTGATGGGGCTGTCGTAAATTTGCTGGGGCTTGTCACATTGCAACAGGACGCCCGCCCTCATGACCGCGACCCGGTCACCCATGGTCATGGCTTCGACTTGGTCGTGGGTCACGTAGATAGTGGCGACGCCCAGTCGCCTCTGAATTCGAGCGACCTCGGCCCTCATTTGCACGCGCAACTTTGCGTCAAGGTTCGATAGGGGTTCGTCCATAAGGAACACCTTTGGTTCGCGAACGATTGCTCGGCCCATCGCGACGCGTTGACGCTGCCCTCCCGAGAGCTGACCCGGCTTTCGGTCGATCCACTCCGTGAGTCCTAGAATCTCGGCAGTCTCGCGTACTTTCATTGCGATTTCCTGCTTGGGTGTGTGCTTCATTTTTAGGGCGAAGCCAATGTTCTCTCCGACCGTCATGTGCGGATAGAGGGCATAGTTTTGAAACACCATTGCGATGTCGCGATCACGCGGTGACACATCATTCACGATTCGATCGTCGATTCGAAGCGTGCCACTCGAGATCTGTTCCAATCCTGCGACCATGCGCATGGCGGTCGTCTTGCCGCAGCCCGAGGGTCCGACCAAGACCATGAACTCACCGTCGGCGACCTCCAGGTCGAACTCGTGCACAGCTTCGTAGCCGTTGGGATAGACCTTGGTAAGTCTCTCAAGCGTGACCGGGCACATCAGTAGATCCTTTCGTGAAGAACCGCGCGAAGTGGTCCAGCGACCATGCACGTGACAGTTTCGTAGGGCGTATCCCGGCGAGTTCTCGACTGACGCGTCATGACGTCCTACTCCTTTGTCGCTCCCGCGAGCATTCCCGAGACGAGAGATCGCTGCGCGAAGAGGAAAACGATGAGCACCGGCGCCATGGCCACGATGGTGGCGATGGCGAGTTCTGGGCGGTAGATCGGAACCTGCCCACCTTGACCGGGGTTGAAGGCCGGCGTGGCCGCGAGAAGGTCCTGCAGTCCGACCGGCAAGGGGTAATTGTTACTGTTCGGCAGCATGACGAACGGAAGGAAGAAATTATTCCAGTTCGCCACGAAGGCGAAGAATGTCACTAGAGCGATGATGGGTCGGGCCAGAGGCAAGGCCACTCTGCGAAACACGTTCCACTCGTTGCAACCATCGATTCGTGCCGCCGCCAGCAGGTCCTTGGGCACGGAGGACGAGTAGAAGATGTACGCCAGATAGACACCGAAGGGGAAGAAAGAGAACGGCAGGATGACAGCCCACGGTGTACCGACGGCGTGGGCGGCGTTCGCTTCTAAGAACAGCGGTAGGACGAGTGCGGTGGCGGGCATGATCATCACGAACAGCGTGATTCCCAACAGCGTTCGTCGACCGATGAATTGCGTGTGCGCGAGGCCGTAACCAGCGGGGATCGAGAAAGCCAGGGCGATCACAATACCGCCGAAAGAATAAATCGCTGAATTCTTGAGCCAGGTTAAGAGTGCATAATCCTCGAACGCGAACATGACGTGCATCGCGTGAGCGAGGTTGTGGAACGTGCCGATCGCGAAAGGATTGCCGACGACGAGTTCGTGATCGGTCTTCGTGGGTGAGAGCAAGAGCCAAATCACTGGGACGACGAAGAAAGCGGTGAAACTGAGCAGCACGAGGTAGGCGAAGGTGCGCGACCAGATACGATTAAACAGCCGCATCACTCCACCTCGAATAGTTTCGTTCGAAACACGAGTACGGCGGCACACAGCAGTCCGATGACGAGCAGGTCCACCGAGATGGCGGCCGCGTAGTTGAAGTTATTGTCCTGGAACGCAAAATAATAGGCCAACTCGTTTGGTGACCAGGTTGGACTGATGAGACCCAGACTGGCCTCGCCAACTAATTGCGGCTCGACGAACAATTGCGTGCCCGCGGCAAAAGCCAGGATCAACATGAAGGTGACCCACTTCTTGATCAGGGGCAACTTCACCTTGAGCGCCGTCTGGAAGGCTCCGGCGCCATCGAGTTGTGCGGCCTCGATGAGCTCATTGGGAATGTTGTTGAGCGCTCCATACGTGACGACGATCCATCCACCCGCGCCAGCCCAGAAGGCGATGATCGCGAAGATTATGGGAAGGTGATTCGGCAAGATCGTCTGGCCGAGGTTCCGAAAGCCAAAGAGCGACAAGAACTCGCGCCACGGGCTTACCGTGGGATCCAGCATGAAAAGCCACACCAGTACGCTGGCCGCCCCCGCGAGTGCCCCGGGTAAGTAGAAAATGAATCGAAATGCTTGGCTCACGCGCCTCGAAATGCTGTGGAGCATGAGTGCCAGACCGACCACGATGACGACGAGCGAGCCGAGCCAGATGAGCAGATACTCACCCACGTGCTCAAACGCCGGAATGAATCGAAAATCCTCTTCGGTCCTAATGAAATTTGAGAATCCCACGAAGTGTCCGCCCGTGGAAGTGAAAGCGAGGGTGATCGCGTAAACCGCGGGCAACACACCAAAGAGGACCAACAGAACGAAGTAGCCGGATACGAAGGCGTATCCGGCTACTCCATTCTTTTGCTTACGTCGTAGCTTCGGATTCAATGCATCAGTCGTGCCACGAGGGGTTGGGGTTCGTTTTGGCACGACTGATTGCATTGAATCTTCCTACTACTACGGGGACGTGACGACGGTGTAGCCGTCGCTCTGGGCGTAGTCCGCCAACTGAGAGGCGTAGTTGGCGAGCTGCGACGTCATGGTCGAGCCCGAGTTGAGACCAGTCACGACCGTGCTGCCAAAGACCGAATCGGTGCTCCACGGAACTGGCGACCATCCACCCCACACTTCGGTGGCGGCTTTGGCGAAGACCGGTGCAATCTGGTTGGAGTACAATCCCGACGCCTGTTGAGCGGCGATCCACTGGTTCTCGTCAGCCACGTACGCCGGGTAGCCCGGTGAGATGCCCTGGCTACCATAGGACGTCGAGAGCCAGGTCAGGATCGAAGCGGTGAGAGCTTTGGTAGCTCCCGTCACGTGCGAGGACATGAACCACAGACCGCCACCCACTTCTCCTGTGTAGGTCGGGCCACTGCCCCAGCTCAACGGGTCCGCGACCGCAAGGTCACCCTTGGGGACGATCCCCGGGAACAGGTATTGGCCGTACCAGGCGGGACCGACCATCATCAGAATCTTGTCGGTGTAGGCGGTGGTGAACGTTGACGAGAAGACGCTGTCCGTCGTCACCGCGCCGTCCTTGATCAGCGGGTCGATCAGCTGTGTCGCCCTCGTGCAGTTGGAGTCATTCGGATTGATGTCAATGGTGTCTGGCTTGACGACGTCATTCAGGTGACACTCACTCGGCCACAAGTAGATGTCGTCGTCCCAGTTGTCGCCGACGCTTCCGACGATGTAGCCCGGGTGCTCAGTGGCGACTTGCTCACCCAGCGCTTGCCATCCCTGCCAGGTGGTGGGAACGGTGTACCCGAATTGCGTCATCAAAGCGCTGTTGTAGAAGAGCAGATTCTGAGCCAGGTCGTTGCGAAGGCAGTAAACCTTGCCGTTCACCGTGCATCCTGCCAAGGTGCCCGACGCGTATCCGCCGAGAATCTTCTTGGACACCGTGCCGTTGCTCAATACCGCAGGGTAGTTGAACTGCGGACTCGCCAACGAGGCGGCGTCGTTGTTCTCTTCGCTGAAGACGATGTCCGGCCAGCCGCCATGCACCCTGTTGTCCAGAGCGATCTTGGATTGGAGGACGCCCGAACCGTTCGCGTTTCCGTTGTAGATGACCATCGAGATCTTGACGGTTGGGTGGGCCTTCTCGTACGCCTTGACCTGAGGAACTCTCGTCGAGTCCACCCAGACCGTGATCGTGGGTTGCTTAGCTTTGGCCGCAGCCGTGGCCGCCCCCGCGAACCCGAACGTCGCGACGGCCATGCTGGAAGCCACGACGGCAACGATGGTCGAACGCAGCCTGGGTCTGATTGGCCTGCGCCAATACTTCGTGGTAATCGGTGAACTCATTACTTTCCCCCTACTTTCTTTCTAATGTTTGGTTTTTCTGACTTGGACGAGATTCACAACTTCGTACGCGCCAACCGGTCTAGGGAACCGATGACTCCGAAAGGTCAACAACGTACGACTCCAGTTCGGGCGGATACTGCGGACCCGCCGGTAGGCCAACTCCAGGTCCTGGGGGGGCCGAGACAATCCCCTTCGCGCTGATGCCAACTTCACGCTTCACTGGATTCGATGTCACGAGCGACTCGTAGTAGGTGCAATTGGGGATTGCCATGCACAGGTGGCGCGCGTAGATCGTGTTACCGTGAGGCTCGGCTCGAAGTCGATAGGCGTCAGCCAGGTGGGCAATGCGCATGGCACCGGTGAAGCCACCTCGAAGTTCCGTGCTCGTTCGCACGAAGGTCGCGCAGCCACTTTGAATGAAGTCAGCGGTGTTCATATGGACACCGTCGGACGTCTCGGCGACATTGAGCGGCACACGCACCCGTTGCGCCAACCACTTGTACGCGGTGATGTTGAATTCACGCATCGGTTCCTCGTACCAGAGGTAATTCGCATCCGATAGGGCATCACCCACGAAGATGGCGTCGACGAGATCGAAACCTGCGGATCCGTCGTACATGAGCGGATAGGCGTCGCCCACGTGTTCACGCAGGGCACGACAAAGCGCGGCGTCCTTGTGGGCGTCACCCCAGGCATGAACCTTGATCGCGGGATAACCGAGCTCGATGCATTGAGTGGCGACGTCCAGGTACTCCTCGACAGTTGCGAACGTGGAAGTGGAAGCGCACGCTTCAATCTCTCGGCGATAGCCACCCAGCACTTGCCACGTCGGTGCATCGTAGAGTCTTCCCGCTAAATCCCAAAGCGCCGTGTCGACCAGCCCGAGGAGGTTGATGGGGAACTCATAGACACGGTCGAGTTCCCACATCCGGTGCCACAGCCATTCGCGCTGCAGCGGATCCGCGCCCACGAGCTCGTCTCGAAGTACTCGCTCAACGAGGTCCTCGACGAGCGGACCACTGCCTGGCCGAGGAGCGATAGCTACTCCCGTCACGCCCTCGTCGGTCTTGATGAGTAGCACTGACACGCGGCCGTCCGCCGGTCCACCCGGAAGTCCTTCGCGCCAGACGAACTGAGGCCGTGCCCCCGGTGAAAAGACGTTGAAACTCTCCACACTCGTAATTCGCACAATCCCCCCGAATGAACACTCGACTGACAAAGCAAGGGCAAGTCGCCGCTTCGAATTCACCAGCACGACGCGTTGCCGATTCCTTATTCATAGCACAACATTCGTATGATAACATACGAATGTCGAAAATCTCCTGCCGACGGGTTGATCGATTTATCACTGACTCTAGGCGATTCGGCTACTTTTGCTGAGCCGAACTAGTAAGTAATATGTATAAGGAGAAACGAGTTGGATGGCGGTTCTCGGTCCGGGGGTCAGGTGACAGATATCCAAAAAAGAGGGCCAAAATTGGCCTCCAGTTTGACCTCGCTCGTCGCGAATCCTGCGCCGCCACGCCCGTCGAGCTTGGGCGTGGCGGTACTGCAGACCCTTACCGAAAACATTGTCAGCGGGGAGCTCGCCCCGGGTACGACGCTACCGACGAATCCCGAATTGTGCGTCGCCTTTGGCGTGAGTCGAACGGTCGTACGCGAATCGCTCAAGCTGCTCGAAGAAAAAGGGTTGATCCGAGTGCGCCAGGGTCAGGGCACGACGGTGGCACCGGCGAGCCAATGGAACCTCCTCGATCCACTGGTGCTCGAAGCCGCCATTCGTTTCGACGAGAAGCTCGAAATCCTTGACGACCTCGTCGACGTTCGCGTTGGACTCGAATGTCTCATGACCCGCCGAGCGGTGGAAAAGATCACGCCCGAGCAGCTCGAAGAACTCCATGATGCTCTCAACGTTCTCGAATCGCTTCTGGACCGTCCCGACGACTACGTGCTCGCGGACATTGAGTACCACGACGTGATACTTCGCACATCGGGCAACAAATTGGGTCGATCGATCATCCGCACCGTGCACCCCTACGCACGAGCGAGTACCCGCTACAACCCCCAGATGCGAAGGGCAGAAATTGCCGCCTCGCACAAGGGCCACGTGGCGATCTACGAAAGGATCGCCGCGGGCGACCGTGACGGAGCCTTCCTCGCCATGCAAGACCACATCATGGGTTCGTGGCTCGAACGCCGAAACGCACGGCTAGCCCAGCAGCGGGGCAACGCCTAACGACTTACCTCGAGACCAAGCTCGAAACCTCGAGAATCGGCAACCTCCGCTTCTTGAGAGCCACCCAATAATATGGCGTCGTGATTCCTTCTAGGCTTCACGTAGTTTTCGCCACGTGACGAAGACGCACAAAACCGTTCACGGTCGCCCCACGCTCATCGACCAAGCGGGAGTAGATAGAGGAGACTGATGAGTTCGCCCAGCAGCGATGAAAAGGAACATCTGGGTTTCGCCGGACTCGGAACAATGGGCGCGTTTATGGCCGCCAATCTCGTCCGGGCTGGGTATCCATTGACGGTTTGGAATCGAACCCCGGGGCTTGCGGGTGACTTGGTCGAACTTGGTGCTCACGAAGCCGAAACCCCGGCTGACCTGGCGGGGGCGAGCGACATCATTTTCACGTGCGTTACGGATTCGCCGCAGGTCGAAGATGTCCTCTTTGGCCCACACGGCGTTGCTGACGGCGCCCACCAAGGTTCCCTGGTCATTGACTGCTCCACGATCAGTCCCACGAGAGCCAAGGAATTCGCCACACGACTCAGCGAGATCGGCGTGGCGATGCTGGACGCGCCCGTCTCGGGCGGTTCGGAGGGTGCGCGCCTCGCCACCCTGACGATCATGGTGGGAGGTGATCCGGACGACTTCGAGCGAGCCAGTTCCGTTCTTGGCACGATTGGGCGCACGATCAGCCATCTGGGTCCGCTCGGAGCGGGGCAGTGGGCAAAAGCCGTCAATCAAGTGATTCTTGCCGGTACGTACTTGGGCGTCGCCGAAGGAGTGACGTTAGCGCTCAAGGCGGGACTGGACGTGTCAAAGGTCATGGAGGCTCTCGCTGGCGGCGCGGCAGGCTCGTGGGTGCTTGAAAATCGAAGCGGTCGGATGATCGACGACGAGTATCCCATCGGCTTCAAGATCTCCCTGCACCGAAAGGATTTAGGGATCGGTCTCGAACTCGCGCGTGACGTCGGCGCGGTTTTACCGGTCGCAGCACTCGCGGCCGCCTTCGAGGATGGGATCATCGCCCAGGGCCACGGAAACGACGACAACTCCGCCCTCGCACGCAGTATCCGCGCACTCTCTGGACTGTAGTGGTCGCTCCACACCTCGTTCGGGACTGGCACGCGTCGTGAACTACTCGCCAGCTCTCCTGACGGACTTCTACAAGATAAGTCACCGCGAGCAGTATCCGCCAGGCACGACTGTCGTCTATAGCACGTGGACTGCTCGCGAGAGCACCGTGGACGGCGTTGATCGCGTCGTCGTCTTTGGCGTCCAAGCATTCATCAAGCGTTACTTCGTCGATTACTTCCGAGAGAACTTCTTCGACCGCCCCTTTGACGACATCGCCCACGAATACGTACGTCTGATCACGAACACCCTCGGAATTCCTCGGCCATCCACCGACCATCTCAGGGCGTTGTGGTCACTCGGCTATCTGCCGCTCGAGGTTCGCGCACTACCTGAGGGCACCGTTGTGCCCTTACGGGTGCCCTCGGTCACGTTCGTCAACACCAAACCAGAGTTCTTCTGGTTGACCAATTTCGTCGAGACCCTCTTCAGCGCCGAGACGTGGCTACCTTCGACCAGTGCAACGCTCGCCTTCGAATTCCGCAAATTGTTCCAGCGATTTGCTCTACTGACGGGCGCAAACGTCGCCGATGTCGATTTTCAAGGACACGACTTCTCGTTTCGGGGGATGAGCAGTGTCGAGGCGGCCGCGGCCTCAGGAGCCGGGCACCTCCTTTCCTTCGCCGGCACCGACACTATTCCCGCCATCATGTATCTCGAGAAGTACTACAGTGCCGACACGGATCATGAACTCGTCGGGGCCTCGATACCAGCCACCGAGCACAGTGTCATGTCCGCTTACGGCAACGAAGGTTCCGACGAGTTCAGCACCTACGAACGTCTGATCACCGAGCTCTACCCTTCGGGCCTGATTTCGATCGTGTCCGACACCTGGGACCTTTGGCGAGTACTCGGCGACTATCTTCCCAGACTGCGCGGGACCATCCTCTCGAGAGACGGCCGCGTGGTCATTCGACCCGATTCGGGCGATCCCGCCGACATCCTGGCCGGCACTGGCCAAGGACGGGGGACGCTGGCCGATCGAGGTGTTGTTGAATGCCTATGGGAGATCTTTGGCGGATCAGTCACCGACAAGGGCTACCGAGTACTCGACTCGCACGTGGGGGTCATCTACGGCGACAAGATCAATCTCGCCCGCGCCACACGAATACTCGAACGACTGGAAGCGAAGGGCTACGCCAGCACCAACGTCGTCTTTGGCATTGGTTCGCATACCTACCAACGGACGAATCGGGACACGTTCGGCCACGCCTTCAAGTCCACCGCGGTAACGATCGACGAAGTCGAGAAGGCAATTTTCAAAGACCCGACGACTGACGCGACGGGCATGAAGCGTTCGCAGCGCGGTCGCGTGGCCGTCACGTTCCACGGCTCGGGCCTCCAAGTGGTCGACGGCCTCTCGAGCGAGGACCGCGTCCAAGCCGACCAGCTCAGGACCGTCTTTCGTGATGGCGAAGTCTTCAGTATCGAGACCCTGGCTCAGATTCGTTCGCGTCTCCGCTCGCACATCAACACGTAACTTCAAAGCCCTCGCGCAGTCCTGTTTGCGGTCCCTCCAATCGCGGCGGCCTAGAGTGGCCCTAGTCGTCCGGCGAGAGGATTCCGATGTCCGATGAAAACAGCGTTGTGAGTTTCAATGAGAAGATAATTGCGGAGTTTCGGGCAAACGAAGGACGCGCCGAGGCGTTCGGTGATGCACCTCTTCTCCTTCTCACCACTAAGGGCGCCAAATCCGGCAAGGAGCACACCAGCCCCGTGATGTACTTAGCCGACGAACACGACAGCGCCCTGGTCTACGTCTTCGCCTCGTACGCAGGAGCCGACGTCAATCCCGCGTGGTACTACAACCTTCTCGCCCATCCCTACGACGTGATCGTGGAAGTCGGTGTGGAGACGGTCTCGGCAGTCGCTGAGATACTTGAGGAACCACAACGTACCGCGATCTTCGACGAACAAGCCGAGCGTTTTCCTGGATTTGCTGAGTACCAGTCAAAAACCACTCGGACGATCCCTGTCGTGGCGTTGAGATTCCACGACTAATTCCGGAGTGAAGTTCGTATCAGATCGTTGTCAGAACTACCTCGTTGTAATACCGACTTGAACTGGTTTCTCGTGTCCTAATAATCAGACATGACTCAGCTCGAACTCATCTCTTACGGGTGGAATCGCGTTATCAATACCGTTCAACCACTCCATCGCACTCATCAAATTCGATATTGATACAAACTCATTAAATTCGATATTGATACAAATAGTCACAACTGATACGTTCGCACTACGTGAACTTGGACGTTGGCGAGGGCGGATCGGCACGGAAGACATCTTTCGCGCTAGTCCGAATCAACTGAGTTTGAGACCGCAGAAGTAACGGTAAGTGCCTCATAAGGGTGAGGACCCACCAAGGAGGATTCACATGATGACGAAGTTTCGACCGTCGACAATCGCTGCGGTGGCGATGCTAGTCGTAGTGCCTTTCACCGCCTCGTTGCTGACGACGTCGGTTGCCGGAGCGAGCCCAGTTACCGTGCTCGTCGATGGTAGTGGGCAATCGGGATGGAACGTCTCGCAGACCTGTTACGACGAGAACTACGACACGATCGTCCCAACGTACCCAAGCGATCAGGTCACGTTCGTTCCCGGGCCGGGCACCCCTCCGCTCGGCGTGGGTAGTCTCCAACTGGCCACCGGCGACGGCACCACGGGGGCGACGTGCGCCGCGGCCCTCCGCGACAGCAATTACGACGACGTTCCTTTGGCGAGTCTTACTTCTCTCTCGTACTCGACCTACGACCAGGTCAACAACGGTCAACAGTTCCCATTTCTAGAACTACACATCAACTACGGCGAGGGCGGCCAGAACGCCGATGACAGTTTGTTCTTCGAGCCCCCGTACCAAACACCGAGCACAGGTAGCGCGACCTGCCCCAATCAAGGTCCGACCGTGATGGACACCTGGCAGACGTGGAACGCACTAGCCGGTTGTTGGTGGTCCAACTCGGGCAACCTTGGAAACCCCGGTACTGGTGTTGAGTCACTGAGCCAGATCCTTGCCACGTATCCCAACGCTTACATCGTGAACTCAACCGATAACCTCAGTGGTTTTACGCCCGTCACCCAAGGTGGCATCGGAGTCGTCGTGGGCGAAACGGGCGATCCAGATCAGTTTGTTGGCAACGTTGACAACTTCACGATCGGTACGTCGTCGACGACAACTACTTATAACTTTGATCCCGTACCCTTGAACCCCACGTTGTCCTGGTCACCTCCTGCCTCGATTAGCTATGGCACCCCACTTGGTTACGCGCAACTTGACGCCACTGCGTCGTACTCGTCGTCGCCCGTCGCGGGAACCTACAGCTACTCGCCGAGTCTCGGCACGGTATTGAGCGTGGGCCCACACACCCTGTCAGTCACGTTTACTCCCACGAGTGCCCTATATTCCTCGCAGACCACGAGCGTGCCCATCAACGTGACGCCGGCAGTTACGTCATCGACGAGCGCGGTCATCTACGATTCGACGAATTCGCCGCAACCGCCAAACCTGCCCAGCGTCGGATTCGAGGCGAACCAGGTTTCCGAGTTCGGCAACCAAATCACCTTCACTTCAGGATCCGCGCGAGCACTCTCGCAAGCAACGGTCACGATGAGCTCGTGGGGTTGTGAATCCGGATCATGGACGAACACGTGCACCACGACACCTGGAGCAACCTTCTCGGAACCAATAACCCTGAACATCTACAGCGTGGGCCCGAACAACTCAGTAGGTTCGCTCATTAAGTCGGTGACACAGACATTCGCCATTCCCTACCGGCCAAGTTCGGACCCCATTGATTGCCCAGATGCCACGAGCGAGTGGTTCTCGTCGGCCACGGGCGAGTGCTACAACGGACTCGCAACCAATGTCACCTTCACCTTGCCCAACGTGTTAGTACCTTCGACAATCATCTACGGGGTGGCCTATAACACGAGTGACTACGGCTCAGCGCCGTACGGCGATTCGACGTCTTGTGCACTCGCGGGTAACTGCGGCTATGACTCACTCAACGTGGGGCTGACTACCGGCACGCAACCCTCGATCGGCACGGACCCACTGCCGGGCACCGTGTACTGGAACACTTCAACTGCGGGGGACTACTGCGACGGCGGCGCTGCGGGATCGGGGACGTTCCGGCTTGACTCGCCGAACACTACGCCGTGCTGGGGCGTCTCGACACCGTCGAGCGCCCCTTGGTACATTCCAGCGGTCCAGTTCGTGGCTACCCAGGTGACCCCGACAATTACCTGGCCGAATCCTGCGTCAATTTCGTACGGCACGAAACTGAGCGCTACCCAGCTAGACGCCACGGCGTCCTACAATTCGTCGCCGGTCGCCGGTTCGTTCAGTTACAGTCCTGCCTCAGGCACCGCACTCAGCGCCGGACCTCACACCTTGTCGGTGACCTTCACGCCCTCAAGTTCGAATTTCACGTCGGTTACCACTTCGGTGCCAATCACGGTGACTCCGGCGGTCCTGACGGTGACCGCGACAAATGCGTCTCGTTCATTTGGCGCCGCGAATCCCACCTTCACGTACACGGTGAGCGGGTACCAGAACGGTGATCCGTCGTCGGTGGTTCATGGATCGGCGTCCTGTGTCACCAACGCGACGGTCTCCAGTGGTACGGGCACCTACCCCATCACCTGCAGTGCTGGCACCTTGACCACCACGTCCAACTACACGTTCAGCTTCAAGCCTGGCGTCTTGACCATCGGCTCGGCGTGCCTCACGGGAACGTTCAACGGGTACACCGTACCCAACGGCGCGAGCGTGTGCTTCGGTTCGGGCGCGACAGTCAACGCCTACCTCAATGTCGGTCTGGGCAGTTCACTCGACATCGAAGGCGCCAAGGTGAATGGACCCATCACGTCAGTGCATTCGAACGTAGTGCGAGTGTGCGGCGCTACCATCTCGGGCCCGGTGACACTGTCCTTTGACACCGGTGCCGTCATCATTGGCGACGGAGGCGCATGCTCAGCCAGCAAGATCACGTCGGCACTCACCTTGACTGCCGACACCGGCGGCTCCGAGGTCGTCAACACGACCGTCTCGGGACCACTCACACTCTCTGGCGACAGCGGCGGCGAAACGGTTAACGGGACGACGGTCTCCAATGCCCTCACCGTCCAGCTTTCGGCTGGTGGAGTCACCGCGAACGGGAATACCGTCGCTGGTCCATTCACCATCGAGTCGAGTTCGGGTGGCGTGACCGCCGATGCCAATACGTCGGTCCAATCATTCACGATTCAGTTCAACACCGGTGGCGTGACAATCCTGTCCAACTCGACCAAAGCCAACTTCACGGTTGAGTTCAATACTGGTCCACAAACCGTGTCGGGAAACACTGCCAAGGGACTGATTTTCATTCACTAGGAACGAGAGATGCCCGGGGAGCCAACGCTCCCCGGGCATCGTCGTAGGTTCTCGCACGTGGCGATTCACACCTTCGACTGTGTACTTTCAGCCAGCAGTAAATAGATCTGACGTCGCAACTCCAAGATGAGCTGCTCCGCGCGGACCTTCTGTTCTTGGCTTCCCGCCTCGGCCACTTGATTGACCGCGATCGAGACTTGTCGAAGGGCGACGCGAAGTGCGAAATCGTCTTGGTTTGCGCCTCGCACCATCATGTCCCACGGCGCCGACTTCTTAGGTTGGCTCGTCAATTCCTCTCGACCCTTCTCGGTGAGCGTGAACTGTCGACGACCGTCGGTGGTCTCGGATTGGACGAGACCCTGGTCCTCCAAGAGTTGCAGCGCCGGGTAGAGCGAACCGGGGCTGGGTCGCCAGATCCCTTTGGTCCGGTCCGCGAGCTCTTGCATCATCTCGTACCCGTGCATCGGGCGTTCGGACAGCAGGGCTAGAATTGCGAGGCGAACGTCGCCTCGGCGACTGCGTCCGCCACGTCGTGGAGAATCGTCGCGCCGGCCTTCGTGGTGGCCCTCAAAGTGCCCAGCGTGGTCGTCACCGCGTTCGTGGCGTCGGCCAGGTCGCGGACCCACAATGTTTCGTCCGCCTGATTCTGTAAAGCGCCGCCGCCTCTGCGGTGGCTGATCAATGTCTCGGTATCCCATACCGTATCCTTTCGATAGTTTGATTACGTTAACGATATATCGTTATAAGTCGCTTGTCAAGTATGGGCCGTCATTCATAATCCGGCCCTTTATCAGGACTTCTAGTAGGCCACTTCCGGCGGATCTGGCTCGATCCACCATCTCAAGCGGCAGAAGTCACTAGAACCTCGCTCGTAGATCAATCTCCATGAAGCGATCCGGATGGGCCAAGGGAACGAACCCGATCTTCGAGTAGACCTCGTGGGCATCGCGAGTGGCGAGCAACACCCGTGGCACACCGAGCGCGCGCCAGTGTTCGACAACCTTGGCCACCATCCACGTCCCTACGCCAACGCCACGGTGCGCGTGATCGACAAAAACGTCACAGACCCACGCGAACGTCGCCTGATCGGTGACCACGCGAGTGCATCCCACCGTGGTGCCCCGATCGGAGACGACGCCGTACAAGAACGAGTTGTCCAGAGAACGATCAACGGTCTCTCTGCTCCTGCCCTTGGACCAGTAGGCGTCATCGTGCAACCACCGGTAGACCGTGTCCCTCGAGATCAGACTCTGGTCATCGCATAACTCGTAGCCGCCAAAGTATTCTTGCATCACTAGTACCTTGCCTTTCAAAGGACTCGGTCGGGCGCCGAATGCATCACGGTACTCGTGCGTCGAACCCACGTCCTCGAGTCAGTCGCCGCATCACAATGATTCTGGGAACGTGAACACACGAGCACTTGTCTCCTCGCACACCTCAATCTCGTACCAGAAATAGAACTCCTCACGACCACGACGCTGCGCCTCTTGGTGTGCGGGGTGCAACGCCCACCGCCGCTGGCTGTCCCAGTCGCGAAAACGTACAATCGTCACTCGTTCGCCGTCATCGGCGACGTACAACTTCTGATCGATGAAACCGTCAATGCTCGCTACGGCGAGTTCCATCTCCTGGGCTACCCGCTGATACTCATCGTCAACACCGGGGCACAATCTGCTTCGAAATACCGTAAGTACGACCATACGTAAAAGTACCGAACTATGCGAACGCGCACCACCTACCCGTGGTCGTTTCTTCGGCACGAATGCCAAGAAAACTGTGGATTTCCATCACGATCAGTGTCATGATAACCAATCGAGAGCGTAGGGCAGCGTCACGCTGCACTTGTCGCACCAAGGTGCGGTGAGCGACCAAAAGGAGAGACCATGACGACACGTAGTAAGGCACCGCTGGGCTCACCGTGTTGGACCGACCTTTGGACGTCGGACGTCGAAGGGAGCCGTAAGTTCTACAGCGAACTCTTCTCCTGGGAGGCACTTGAACCGAGCCCGGAGTTCGGAGGCTATTTCATGTTCACGAGAGACGGTATCCCCGTTGCCGGTGGCATGGGGGACATGGGCGACATGAAAGCGGACAACTCCTGGAAGATCTACCTCGACACACCAGATATCGCCGCCACGGTGGCCGCCACCGAGAAGGCGGGCGGCCAGGTGCTCGCCCCCGCGATGCCAGTCGCCGATCTAGGACAGCAATTCGTCTTCCTCGACCCCAATGGAACACAGCTAGGGGCCTGGCAGGCGGGAACCTTCCCAGGCTTCACGGTCATTGGTGAACACGGGAGCCCCAGCTGGTTCGAACTGCTCACGCACAACTACAAGAAGGCCGTCGACTTCTACAGTTCAGTGTTCCAGTGGACGATAAACCCAATAAGTGACACCGACGAATTTCGCTACGGCGTCATGCTCGATCCCACTGGTGAGGGAGAATTGGCCGGTATCGGCGACGTGTCAGGAGCCGTGCCCGAAGTAGTCGGGGACCACTGGTCCGTCTACTGGCAAGTCGACGACATCGAAGCCACTATCAAGGCCGCCCAGGCACTCGGGGGATCAGTCGATCAAGAGCTGTCGGACACACCGTACGGTCGACTCGCGGCACTGCGAGACCCTTCGGGTGCGTTGTTCAAGCTCCGCTCGGTGTCGGCTTAAGCAACGGGCCGCGCTCTGCGGGGCGGAAAACGGCGGACTTAGCCACCCGCCGACTCGGGAACGCCCAGCACGTGTCCCCCGTCGACGTGAATGACGTTACCCGTGGACCACTTGGTCGACGGCGAGATCACGACCCACACCCACTCGGCAACTTCCTCAGGAGTCCCCATCCGGCCCATGGGTACGCGTCGCGCTAGATCGGCGTAGGTCGCCGCGAGGTCATCGCTGTACGTGGCGTGGATCGGTGTATCGATGATGCCCGGGGCGATGCAGTTGACTCGAATCTTGTCGGCGGCCAGCTGATAAGCCCACGCCTTGGTCAAGTATTCGAGCGACGCTTTCGTCGATCCATACAGCATGGTGCCGGCCATAACGATCGAGCCAAGCGATGATCCCACGTTAACGATTGACGCGTCCGGCGATTTTCGCAAGAATTCAAGACTGGCGCGCGCCAGAAGCAGTGGTGCGCGCACGTTGACGTCATAGTGCGCGTCCACCAGTTCCGGCGTGACGTCCTCGAGCCGGCCCGTCTGAATGAACGCGGCGTTGTTGACTAGGACATCAAGTCGACCGAACGAGGAGATCGCCTCGCTCACGATCCTTTCGGCGGCTCCGTCATCGGATATGTCGATCACGGTGATCTGCGCCACGCCACCGTATTCACGCACGCTCCGTTGCACCTCCTCGAGCAGTTCGCGACGTCGACCCACCAGGAGGACCGAATGGCCGTGCGCCGCGAGGAGTTTCGCGGTGGCAGCACCAATACCGGAACCGGCACCGGTGATGATCGCGACGGGATGTGGCGAGACAACGTCACTCATGAAAGGCGACCCGAGAACGCTTCGGACACTCGCACGGTCACCTCAGCAACTCCCCGCCGGACCGGGCACGCCCGCTCCCTGCGCGTAGTCATAGATTTGACCTACATCGCCAGTAGCCGTGTACTGACCCAAGTGGATGAAATACCACATTCCGCGCCACGAGATCATAGACAACACCCCTACCGAGTCCACGGTGGAACCGTAGTGGTAGATAAAACGAACCCCCGGCAGATGCCAGTATCCAATCTTGTTGTAACACGCGCCCACGGGAATCCATTGTGCATCGAGCGAACTCGTCTCAACGCGCAGAAGCATCGGCAAACCTCGGGCCAGGAGAAAGTGTCGATAGGCGCCAATGTCGAGATTGAACAGGTAGAGCAGACGATTGACGTAATCGCTCTCGGGGTACGGGATTGCCTTCAATTTCTCGTACGCCGCCTCGGGAAAGAGCATCGAATCGGCTTGTTGGGTGTTGTCAGAGAGAATGTCCCCCCACAGTCTCGACATGATCACGGACAGAGCGCTACCGGGTTGAGTCGCGAGGGAAGGCTCAGTGGGCGTTTGAGGCAGTAGTCCTTGATCAATTGTGGTCGTCGTACTTGTGGCCTTGCCTAGCGGTTTGTGGGTCGAAGTCGTGGTGGGCGACTGGGGAGGCGACGTGGTCGTCGATGTCGTGGCCTGCGCGACCGACGTGGTCGTCGTGGACGCGTCAGCCCGAGCGCTCAGAGCGTAACCAGCAGCCGACATCACGAGTGACACGACAGCCACCAACGCCGTGCGCCGAAATCGCCCACGTGCCGTTGGATTCACGAAGTGGTCCGTCATTGACGAGCGGCCCGGGCACGGACGGACGCCGACCCACTCCAGCGAGGTGCAAACACGACACGTTCGCCTGCCCTCGCCATGAAAGAACTATAACGTTCAGCCCTGCTGCGTTGGCCATCCACGTGAACGCGCCACCCGCTCTTCGCTCGTGTCGTAAGGCGCCAGTACTTTCGCCACGAGACTCACTATCTTCTACGTATGCCTGACACGTCGTCGCTCGCCGGGAAGTTGGGGATAGCCCCGGGTGCAACGGTGACGCTGCTTCATGCGCCCAAAGACTTCTCGATTGAGCTTCCGGCCGGTGCACTCCTTCGGCGACAGGTCCGCAAAGGAGTCGACGTCGTACTTGCCTTCTACAGTTCCAATGGCGTCTTAGAAGCTGAAATCGAGCGTCTTTCGCAGGTAATCTTCCCCGACGGTTCCTTTTGGATTTCGTGGCCCAAGAAGTCCTCGGGCGTCAAGACCGACCTGGACGATCACGTCATACGCGATCTTGCGCTCCCTCGAGGACTTGTGGACAACAAAGTCTGTGCGATTGATGAGACCTTCACCGCCTTGCGGTTCGTTTGGCGACGATCGTTACGCAATGAACGCCGCCCACCTCCACGAGCATGAGCGAGCGGTTGAGTGCGAGGATTCTCAACTGAACGACAAACGTTCCTCTGAGAATTCAACGCCGAAGTGTCACTCGGGGACGCAGTTCGGTAGACGGACGACAATTCTCACGTTCTCACTACTTACAGATGGAACGTTCCGAGCATCGACGTGGCCGTAGTGGCGTTACCGAGCATGGCAACGTTGAGTAGCGTCTCGGTCGTGCGAAGCAACGAGTAGTGCGTGAACGCCGTTCCCACTCGCAGTCCGCGGGGGACGGAGGGGGCTACGACGATAGTCGGAACTCGATTCGTCGACTGGGAGTCGTTTTCGTCAAACGTGATAAAGAGCGCGAGCGAACCATTCTGATACTGGGGACTCTGGATGATCTGAGGAATCCACCGACGCAGCCAGCTATCTCCGGTAGACACCGGACAACTATGCATGTCGTCACAGATGTTCGGAATGATCATCGTGAACGCGGCCCCAAGATTCAAGTGAGCCGAAATGGGAACGTCGTCAATCGCGCACGCCGCGGATATCGACTGGTAGTAGACCGCCGGGTTGTGGCGGGCGGCGTAAACACCGCTCGTGACCTGATCGCAGTTCGAAGGCATCGATTCGGCGTACGTCCGCCAGTTGCCGTTGAGCTCGGAGAAGATGCTGGGGACCTGCAGGACGTGGGTGCTTGGTTCACCATCGTCCGTGATGCCCTGAGTCGAACCGGAGGTGAGGGCAATGTAATTCGGAAGGCTGGGATGCGACACTGCGAGGTCGTTGGTGGCTAGTCCACAACGATCAGCGAGTTCGTTCAAGTACGGTGCGCTCGAGGAGCCGATGATCGGATAACCGACATTTTCGAGCATGATCCACACGACGTGGCTATAGTGCGCCGTCTTGGTGGTACCGCACGGCTGGTTGACAGTAATTCTTGACGCACCAGACGTCGAGGGCAACGCAATAACCCCCACGAACAGGAGCGCGCTCAGCAGTGGACCGGTCCACGTTCGCCTTCCCATAGGTCCATCATGACAGGAAACGATCCGTCAATCGAGGAAGAGCCGTCCGGCTTCTGGCCACCAACTTCAAGGACCAATGTTGAAAACGTCTCTGGCCGTAAACCAGGAACTACGAAACGCGCACGACGTGTTTGGACTTCAGGCGAATCATCTCATCGGCGACGCTGTCCTCGAGAAGCTCGTCGAGTTCCGTCGGCGCGTCGCGACTCACGACCAAACCGTCCAGAATGATGGTTAAATAACGTCGCCATAGCTCTGGCGCGAAGCTTGACGTCATGCAACCGATCGAAGAGATCATCATCTCGAGAATCGCGAAATCGGCACCCACGACGTCACTTCGCAGGAAGCCGTCACGCTGTGCTCTCTCAATCAGTTGAGCAATCGCCGGCGCAATACGGCACTTCACGCTCTCCATGCGCTCGCGCGCGTAGGGCGTTCCGACCACGATGTCACGAAGACCGAGATTTGCGCACTGGCGCTGTAGCGCCTCGCGCAGGAACCATACGAGTCCCTCCCATGAATTCTCAACCTCGTACGCACTGAGGGCCAGGGTGGCGATCTCGTCGACGGCGTTCTCAAAGAGGGCGGCGATCAACGTGTCCTTATCGGGAAAGCGGCGATAAACGGTTCCGACACCGACGCCCGCCTCAAGGGCCACTTCGTCCAGGGTCGCATCCAAACCCTTGTGAGCGAAGACCGTCGCCGCGGCGGCGAGAATCTTCTCGCGATTTCGCACCGCATCTGCCCTCAAGGGGCGACATTTCATTACCGTTTTATTCATCATCAGATCCACGTTTCCTTTATTGTACACGCTTTTCGAAATAAATGGAACGACCATCTCCACATATCGCTATACTGGAAATCAAGCGGAATCACCCTCTCCGTTTATCCCCCCTGGAGGTCGAAATGTCAGTCGAAGAGCTACCCACCCTTTTAGAACCCAGTCTCGCGACCGAGACCGCGGACGAGAAGTACCACCGTCGCCGGTGGTGGATTCTCGCGGTCATCGGTATCGCGCAGTTGATGGTGATCCTGGACGGCACCATCGTCAATATCGCCCTGCCTACAGCCCAGCACGCGCTTCACTTTTCCAACTCGGACCGCCAATGGATCGTCACGGCTTATTCGCTGGCCTTTGGCAGTCTCCTCCTCCTCGGTGGACGGATTTCCGACTACATCGGTAGGAAGAATGCACTGATCACTGGTCTCGTCGGCTTCGCCCTCGCTTCGGCACTGGGCGCCGCGTCGGTCAACTTCACGATGCTGGTCATCGCCCGCACGGTCCAAGGTGCGTTCGGCGCGCTGCTCGCCCCCGCCGTCCTTTCACTACTCACGACGACCTTCACAAATCCCGACGAGCGAGGCAAGGCCTTTGGTATCTACGGCGCCATCGCGGGTGCGGGCGGCGCGCTCGGTCTTCTCCTCGGTGGCATCCTTACTTCGTACGCCTCGTGGCGCTGGACACTCCTGGTCAATCTGATCTTTGCCGCGGTTGCGGTGACCGGTGCGATTGCGTTCCTTCGTCGCGACCGTGGTACCGACCACGACCCGCTGGACTGGCGGGGCGTACTGACCGCGACCACGGGCCTGTTCGCCCTGGTGTTCGGTTTCTCACACGCCGAAACGACGGCGTGGTCGAACCACTACACGATCGGCAGTTTCGTAATCGCTGCGGTACTGCTGGCTTCGTTTGCCCGAATCCAAACACGGACGAAGTTCCCTCTCCTGCCCTTGCGAGTCGTGCTCGACCGCAACCGTGGTGGATCACTTATCGCGATGCTGATCGCAGGTTCTGGAATGTTCGGAGTGTTCCTCTTCCTGACGTACTACTTGCAAGAGACTCTGGGCTTTAGTGCGGTCTTGACTGGCGTCGCATTCTTACCGATGGTGGTCGCGCTGTCAATTACCGCGCAACTATCAAACATCGTCCTGCTACCCAAGATTGGGCCGCGTCCGCTGATTCCATTGGGTATGTTGATGTCTTCCGGCGCCCTCGTGATGCTGACACACCTCGGCATATCGAGTTCGTATCTCACGAGCGTCTTCCCGGCACTCGTGCTTCTCGGGCTCGGCATCGGTCTGGTGTTCGCCCCGGCGATCAACACCGCAACCGCGGGTGTCGAACCCCACGACGCCGGTGTTGCTTCGGCGTCAGTGAACACGTCCCAGCAGGTCGGTGGTTCAATCGGCACTGCGCTGCTGAACACACTTGCGGCCAGTGCAGCAACCTCATTCCTCATCGGCAAAGCGCCCACCAAACTCAACGTCGAACTCGCCAACGTGCACAGTTACACGTCCGCGTTCGGTTACTCGGCAATCATCTTCCTCGTCGGCGCAGTCCTCACCGGAGCGATTCTGCGATCAGGCGCACCGAAGATCCCCGATTCCGCCACACCGGCCGTCGTCCACTGAGTGCTTCCCTAGTCGGCCCGCGGGCCGGCTAGGGAAGAGGCTCGCCCCGGTAGGTCCCAAAGGACCAAAGATTTCCCTCGGGGTCGCGGACCGAGAACGTGCGCGAGCCATAGTCGGTGTCGTTGAGGGGCGTGACGATAGTCGCACCGGCTTCTTGGGCCCGAGCGAACAGGCCGTCCGGATCATCGGTCACCACGTACGCCGCGGCCATCCCCGGCAGAGGCGGTAATTCGCCACCCTGATAGGAACCGAGCATGACGCCTCCTCCGAGGGGCCAGTTCAACTGGGCGTGAGCCACGTCCTCCCCGTCACCGTAAACAGCCACCTCGACGAAACCGAACACCTCAACGAGGAAATGAATGAGCCCTCGCGCGTTCGCGGCTCGCAGACTGAGCCATAACTGTGGAGCGGGAGCCTCGTCACCCATGGCCCCAGTGTGCCACCTTGAAAGGATCGAACAAGTGACACTTTGTGTCACCCCACGATTGGGGCGTATTCACTCAATGGAAAGGTCTCGCCGCTACGATTATGGTCCGGGATTCAGTGGTCCCGGCGGTGGCTATAATCGAACCCCCTAGTTAATTCCGAGCGAATCTGCCCGACGCGAACGCTCCCCAATCGAGAGGAACCCGCGGTGAACCCATTCGAAGAGCTCGAGTCCAACGTGCGTTACTACTGCCGGCGCTGGCCCGCCGTCTTCTCCAGCGCCCACGGTGCGATTCTGGTCGACGAAGACGGTACCGAGTACCTTGACTTCTTCGCGGGCGCCGGAGCCCTCTCCTACGGTCACAACAATCCTGTGCTTATTGAGGTGGCCATCAACCATTTACGCGAGGGAAGGCTATTGCACAGTCTCGATACCTTCACGGTCGAGAAGCGCCATTTCCTCGAAGCCATCCAGCGCCACATCCTCGAACCTCGTCAGCTCGACATGGTGATCCAGACAGTGGGTCCCACGGGGGCG
>Ga0181516_10000808_pt1 | contig 25952 bp, 24 predicted proteins | sample PEATcosm2014_Bin_25_FD_121104 | JGI IMG/M metagenome (GOLD analysis project Ga0181516, IMG submission 121104) | Peatland microbial communities from MTU Mesocosm Facility, Houghton, MI, USA - PEATcosm2014_Bin01_10_metaG | ecosystem: Environmental > Terrestrial > Soil > Wetlands > Peat | place... | reverse complement strand
TTCTCAGAGACCGTCCGGAACCTGCGAGAGCGGCGACCAGACCCCACTTCCATTCCATCAACCATGACGACATCGTCGTCCTCAAAACAGAGGTCAGGCCAGAGGGGAGATCAGGACGCTTACCCCTAAACCAACGACGAACTTGCAGGTGCCGGGTGTCTCAGGACTCGACTCTGTGAGCTGGAATTAAAAGAACTCCTGCCAAAATCCTCCTGTCCCAAATCCCACCCATCCATTACCATTTCCCCAACCGGCTTCCCCCGGCCCGAGCGCAACACTGAAAGTCAGCAGTCCCCAAAATCCAAACGCACCCGCCTCGCGTACGGAAAGAGGACCGTCACCATCCAGTCCCGGAGGTCACCGTGGCTAGACTCGGCATTTTCTGTTTCCCCGGCACCGGACACATCAACCCCATGACCGCGCCGGGTGCCCCAGTTCTCGTTTCTGAGGCCTGGGTTTCCTTTCTCCCAAAACATTGCAAAAATGGTATACTAACTCCATGCGATGGGCCGTAGGATTTCTCGACGAAGAAACCAAGGCCGCACTTGACGCTCTTCCAATCGATATCCGGGTCAGCTTTCAGCGCATCGTGGAACTGATTCAGGAGCACGGCCTGGAGCGGGTCCGCGAGCCCTACCTGAAGCATCTGGAAGGCCCGCTCTGGGAGATGCGCCTGAAAGGCAAGAGCGGGATCGCCCGCGCCGTCTACGTTACGGCAACTGGCATGCGCATCGTCGTCGTTCACGTCTTTGCCAAAAAGACGCAGAAGACGCCAAGAAAAGAAATCGTCCAAGCCCTGAAGAAGGCGAAGGAGGTTCAATGAAGACAAAATTCATTCCCGCAGAAGATTCGTTCAAGCAGTGGAAGAAGGACCCCAAGTACGTCGCTGCCTACAATGCGCTCGAAGAAGAATTCGCCCTCGCATCCGTACTGATCAAGGCCCGCGCCGACGCCGACATGACCCAGGAGCAGGTCGCCAAAGCGATGGGCACCACCCAGGCCGTAGTCGCACGCCTTGAAAGTGGCAAGGTCCTTCCCTCCACCCGCACCCTTGAGCGTTTCGCCAAAGCCACCCGGACCCGCCTCCGCATCACATTCGCCCGCGAAACCCTGAGCCGCCAAGCCGCTCGCTGAACCGATCTTCTCGAGCCGCCCTCTGGACCTTAACAGTCAGCCCAATCCCCAAAGCCTTCACCACCGCCGGCGAAGTCTTCAGCGTAGGATTTCCCGTCTTGCGAAACGACCGATACGGCTCCTTCCGCTTAGAGCCCCAGTCACACCAACTCGATAGAAACCCTCCGCCCAACCATCGCCGCAGCCCGCTGCAGGCTCGAAAGCGTAATGTCGTTTTTCGGGTCCAGCAGCCTGTCAACTTGGGTGCGGCTGGTCTTCAGCAACTTAGCCATCTTGTTCTTTGATATCTTTTGTTTCTTCATGGCCTCGGCAAGCTGCCACGCGACAACCTCCTTGATCGCCTGAGCCTGCACTTCCTCAAAGATCCCTTCTTCTTTGAGAGAATCGTCAATGCTCGATCCCAAATGTTTCTTGCTCATCGCTCCAGCTCCCTCTGACGCCTGCGCGCCAATGCAAGATCGTCCTCCGGCGTGGTTCGGCTTTTCTTGATGAATCCATGCAGCGCTACCAGATGTCCGCGGTAATGGCATATCGGCACGCGTGCCGTCCGTTTGGTCGGCAAATCCGTGCGAATCTCCCAAAGCCCATTTCTTAACGGACGGCAAAGCAGCATTCCAACCGGCCATCGCCTCTGCGCCCGCAACAAATCTGAACCAATTGCATGTCTCTCGGCCTCCGCCAGTCCCTGCAACCATTCCCTTACCGGCTCCGTTCCCGGCTCAGGGCGATAGAACATCGACGGAATCTTCTGAGGCTGCGAGCCTTCTGCCAGCTTGCACCTTATTTACGGCCTGTTAACACTACCTGGGCGGGCATCGCCGGGAGCCAATTTTTCTCAGTTCGAGGCGCGAGGAGCGAACTGTAACTGGTTACTGGAGCGGCAAGCAACGACGAAATGAGGAAAATTGGCCCCGGCCCGAAGGGTTGCGCTCGCAACGATGCCCGCCCAGGTAGTGTTAGCAGGCCCTAGTACAATGGTACCTTAAAATGTGCACCCGCATAACCAGGCGGGTTGTCGCGGCTCCCGATTCTTTTGCACATATTCACCCTCTCCCGGCGCACAATCATTCCATGGTGCATTTACAAAACCCACGCCAATTCCGAAGGCCGCATCTCGGCAGGCGTATTCAAGAACTACCCCAAAGTACCCGTAACTCCTTTGCTGAGACGATTTTTACCTCTAACTTCAATGTCATGAGGATTTTGCGGAGGACCTAGCCGTATGTCATTGAACCCGGCGAACTTGGCGTTTGGGGAGGGGGGGGCACCCCCTGGCATAAACCGGCGGATCATTGATCCCTGATCCCTGATCCATGCCCCTATCTGAGACAATCCAATCAGGCACTCGGAGCAACGCTTGGCGAGACTCGGCGCATTCTGTTTCCCCGGAACCGGACACCTCAACCCAATGAACGCCCTGGCGCGCCGTCTCCAGCAGCGCGGCCACTCCGTCGTCCTCTTCGGCATCGCCGATGTAGAAGCCCGCGTCAAGGCCGCCGGAATCGAGTTCTGCCTGATCGGCGAGAAAGACTACCCACCCGGCACCCTGCAAAAACTCGACGAGAGCCTGAGCCAGCTCCACGGCCTGTCCAGCTTCCGCTTCACTCTCGAGCGCATCGCCAACACCGCCCGCATGGTGCTCCGCGACGGACCGGACGCCGCTCGCCGCGCCAGGGTGGAAGCCTTTCTCGTGGACGAAGCGGAATTCGGCGGCCACGTGGCCGACTATCTCGGCCTCCCCTTCGTCTCCCTCGCCCTCATTCCGCCCATGGTGTGGGACAACCGCATTCCGCCCTATTGTTTTGGCTGGGCCGCCGGCCAGGGATGGCCGAGTTTGTTGCGCAATGAACTCGCCATGCGTTTCCTCGCTCGCGTAGCGTCGCCAATCTTCACGGCGGTAAATCGGCAGCGCGCCGCGTGGGGAATCAAGCCGCAGCAGCATCCCACCGAATCCCTATCGACCCTCGCCCAAATCGCACAGTTGCCGGCTGCACTCGAGTTCGATATTCCAATGAGCCATCGGCATCCGCTCCTCCATTACACCGGCCCGTTCGTGGATCCCCAACAGCGGCCTAAGATCGAATTCGAATGGAGCCGGCTCGACGGCCGCCCACTCGTATACGCATCCCTCGGCACCCTCCAAAACGGATCGGAAGAGATCTTTCAGATCATCGCCGAAGCGTGCGCGGATCTTCCGGTGCAGTTGGTCATGTCCCTTGGCGGCGGCATCGGCCGGGAGCGGCTCGGCGTTCTACGCGGAGATCCGATCGTGGTCCGGTACGCTCCGCAGTTGGAGATCATAAAGCGCTCAGTCCTGGTCATCACCCATGCCGGCATGAACACGGCGCTGGAGTCGCTGGCAGAGGGCATTCCTCTGGTCTGCGTCCCGATGGGCAACGACCAGCCGGGAGTTGCGGCGCGCGTCAAAGCTCGAGGAGCGGGTGTTGTCGTGCCCCGATTCAGGCTCAACGCAAAGCGGTTGCGTTCCGCCGTGCGCGCCGTCCTGGAGAATGATGCCTACCGCTCGGCTGCTCGCAAAATGCAGGCTGCCATGCTGAAGATCGATGGACTTGAACTCGCGGCGGATATCGTCGAAGACGCGTTGAAAATTGGGCCGGAAGCTCGCCCTCAGACAGTCACAAACTCGTTCTCGCAGGATTCCCCACTCCTGGGCCGCCACTGACATGAGAGTGCTCAAACGTTCAACCCCGCCAATGCAACGCCATTACCGTCGGGTAGCTTTATGCACTCCCTCGCTTGCCGCCTCCATCTTCGCCAAGTATCATCCTCCAATCGGCTACCCGGCCAAAACCTTCCAGCAGTTGTCAAATTGCAGGGTGTCAAAGCCAGAAAGTGAATTCTCGATGACAAGCAAGCTCGGGTTGAGGTTTCGGCAAGTCCTGGCGGCCAGTGCGCTGTCTCTGCTGTTCGGTGTCGCGCTCAGCGCACAGACGCAGGCTACCGGTGGCTCTACCGCCCCACCGGCGGCCTGGACAACCTACACCTACTCCGCCGATGGATTCAGCGTTTCGTTCCCCATCCCGCCCCAGACGGGGAAGCAGGATGTCCCTACCGAAGCAGGTTCGTTTGAACTGCGCACCTATTTGGCCACGCCCGGCTCGGCCGCGTTGTATGTCGGAGTGTGCGATTACGGCTCCGCTGTTGCGGGCCGCGACCCGCAGACCGTCCTGAAGGGCGCCAAGGAAGGCGCAATCGCCAACGTGAAGGCCCATATCACCAACGAGCGCCAGATTACTCTCGGCGTCTATCCCGGCGTGGAGTTTGAGGCAGAGAACGACACTTTGTATTTCAAGGCCCGCATCTATCTGGTCGGCACCACGCTCTACCAGGCGTTGACCGCCGCGCCATTGGCTGACAAATACGCCGATACCACGAAGTTTCTCGACTCGTTCCAGTTGATCCCGCGCGATGCGAAATAAGCCTGTCTCCTCCTAACTTCGGCTTCAAAGGTTCCTCGCGGCTTTCATTTGCCGATAGCTGTCGGCACATGGCGCCGCAGAAGAGATGATCGGAGACTCGCCCCGGCCGATGCAATCTCAAAAGAAGTAGCCGTAAACAACCATGCACCCAAACTGGCCAATGCCCGGCTACTGCTTCATTGCATCGAAGGTGGTAGTGCGGTTCTGCAACTTGTCATCATAGCTGGCCTTCGCGCTTTTCCCGTCGCCAGCCACCGTGAACTTCAGCACCCCGATCACCTTGCCGTCCCGCTTATCGGTTTCCTCCAGCGTGTTCTTGCCCAGCATCTTTACTGACACGCTGCTGGTGCCGGGGTCGCCCTTCATCGGCGTGTCAGTGCCATCCAGCTTGGCTGTGTACGTCTGGCCCGTCTGGGTGCTCATGGTCAGCGCGTCCCCATCCACCTTGTACGTAAATACCGTGGCATTGTCTGACATGCCTTCGATCTTTGAGGTTCGCCACGAACCGGAAACTGCGTGCGATCCCGCCGGACCCTTTGCCACGCGCACGGCTTCGCCGCTCCCGGTTACCGGTGCCCCCCCATTGGTATTGCTGCTGTCAGTAAATTCGAACTTCACGGTATTGCCATCCTCTGAAACGGTCGTGGTCGATTTAGCTACTATTTTTCCGTCCTTCTTGTCCGTCTCCTGGACTTCTTTGTCACTCACCACCGTGATCGCAACGCTGTCAAAGTAGGGGTGGCCGGTCACCGGTTGATCCGTCCCATCCGCTTTGACCGTGTAAGGTGGAGTGCACGTCCTGCACTCGTACGTGCCGTTTTGCAGAATGTAAATGTCAGGTTTCTTTGGAAAATTCACCTTGCTCATGTCAATTTTCCAGGTGCCGTCGAAAGCACTTTGCGCAACCGCCATCATCGGAATCAGTAAGGCTGCGACCGCTGCTGTTAAGAGAAGCTTCTTCATCGCATTCCTCCCGGGGATTGAATTACAGGCGTGAATTATAGTCCAACAAACTGGCCGCAAATAGGAATATGTCTATATCTTTTTTTGCGGCTGGCAGCAGGGTGCGCCAGGTCCGTGGCCCGCACGGACGCGGGGCCCAAAAGAACGATTTCGAATCGCAGGGGTGACGCGACGCGTCGTTGTCCGTGGGGTGGAGATCTCGCTCCTGAGACCTGGGATTCTTACGCCAAGCCGCGCAGCCGCTTACCTGGCGCTTGCCGGAGGCACAATCCCGTTCATCCGCAAATATTCAACCATCTGTCCGTAGTGGTCGTTGCAGTGCGCCACAGTGAACCCTGCAAACGTAGAACGCGTCTGCAAGCCCGGCTCCGGCGTCTTTATCACCTCGAAAGCATTCGCCACCGTAAGCGTCGCAATCGCCTTGTGCCCAAACGCAAACGAACCGGCCAGGGCGGCAACAATGTCGTCCTTTTTCGTCATCGACCCAATCGCCCGCACATCCGCATCCGGCTTCAGCCCGCTTATCAACCCAAACAGAAAGTAGTTCGCCTGCGCCACGTGCGTCGCCTGCTGGCCAAACGTCCTTACAGTTGCAAACTCGGTCGCCTGCCCCGGCACAAAGATCGCCGCGCTCGGCGCAAACCCGAACTTCTCTGCCGGCATGGCCTTCACCGCGCCCATCATCTCGCCTTCAATCAGGCTCAACTCCGAGTCCAGCGCCATTGCCGGCGTAGCCATCGTCCCCGCCGCGGGTCCCGTTGCCGCCCCCGCTCCCATTTGCCCCGCCGCAGCCAGAGACCCCATGCCCAGCAAACAACATGCTGCCATCCATCGAATCTGCATCGCAATCCTCCACTTGAAGAGTCTTCCTTAAGCGTTCACAGGTTATCAGAATCAAACCCGCGCAGCCCTCCAAGAAACGAGAATATGTCCTTCTGTTCCCTGTTCCCTATTCCCTATTCCCTCGCCCCTGCTCTTCTAGCCGCCTCCTCATACACCGCCGCATACTCCCGCGCGGGCCCGCCCCAGCTGTAGTTCCGCGCCATTCCGTTCCGCATTAATTTCATCCAGCCCTTCTTGTCTTTGAAGGCCTCAAGCGCCCGATCCACCGCCGCCAGCAAATCCTTCGCGTCGTATCCATAAAACTTGAAGCCGGTCCCCGTTCCCCGTTCCGCATTCCACTCTTCGATCGTGTCGTCCAGGCCACCTGTCGCCCGCACCACAGGCACTGTCCCATATTTAAGCGAATAGATCTGGTTCAATCCGCAGGGCTCATACTTCGACGGCATGAGAAACAGATCTGCGCCCGCCTCGATCTTGTGCGCCAGCGCATCGTCATAGCGAATCTGCACCGCCACGTTCCCTTTGTGCCAGAACGCCCAATCGCGGAAGAACTTTTCGTACACCGGTTCGCCTGTGCCCAGCGCCACCACTGCAACCTCACGGTCAGATAACTGCCCGGCAATCTGTTGAACCAGGTCGAAGCCTTTCTGCGTCGCAAACCGGGACACAATCCCGATCGCCGGCGTCGTGTCTTCCACATTCTCCAATCCAAATGCATGCAGAAGATCGGCGCGGCACGCTGCCTTGCCCGCCAATTCCTCCGCCGTATAGTGCGCCGCCAGGTTCCCGTCCGTCGCCGGATCCCACTTTGCATAGTCCACGCCATTCAAGATCCCGCGCAGGTCCGCCGCACGTCCCCGCAAAACGGTGTCGAGTCCCTCCCCGAACTCCGCCGTCTGTATCTCCTCGGCATACTTGCGGCTCACCGTCGTCAAAATATCGGAGTAGACCAAGCCACCCTTCAGGAAATTGAACCGGTCGAATTGCTCCAGCTTGTCCATTGTGAAAATCTCCCATGGCAGCAGCAGCCTCTCCGTCGTGGCCGGCGGAAACTGTCCCTGGTAGCCCGCGTTGTGAATCGTCAGCACCACCGCCGCCCCGCGCAGTTCCGGATCACTCGCATACACAGTCCGCAGATACACCGGAATCATCGCCGCCTGCCAGTCGTGTACATGAAATACATCCGGCACGCCCAATTGCTTCGCCGCCTCCAGCACCGCCCTGCAGAACAGCCCGAACCGCTCCGCATTATCCGGATAATCCCCGCTTCTGGTCCCGTAGAGTTCCTGCCGATCGAACAGTTCCGGACAATCCACAAAGTAGTACTTCACGCCTTCCCGCGTGCCCCCGTCCACAATCCCCACAAACCGGTTGTAATACTCAAACGGAATCGTGATCGACCGCAACACGTATTTCAACTCGCCCTCAATGTGCCGACGCACCCGTGCATAAAGCGGCAGGTAAACCGTGACTTCGTGACCGAGCTTCACCATCTCCGGCCCCAGTGCCCCCACCACATCGGCAAGGCCGCCGGTCTTGGCAAACGGCACACACTCCGAAGCCGCAAAAGCAATCCGCATCAACTTGTCTCCCTTACCCTATCGTCAAAACACTCGAACCCGCATGGTTGCCGGGTGCCCCAGCTCTCGATTTTGAGACCTGGGATCGCACGACGCTGAGCTGAGAAGTTTTTCTACTCCCTCGGTCCCTAGCACCTTACCGCTACAGCGGTTTCGATTCTGCTGTTTACAGAAACGCAGACGCCAAGTGGCATTTTTCTCAAGAAAATGCCACCTCGCATGACCTTAAGATGGCAACACTTGAATCGAAACCGCTCTAATCCCCTAATCCCCAATCACATCGGCAACCACTGCTTCTAACGTCACCTCCTCAAAAGGCTTCAAGTGCACGCGCTGCGGTTTCCCCGCATCGAGCCGAATCACTGCCCTCTTTGAATCCGCCCTCCACGGACTATGCGCCCGGTAACTCCGCGCTGCCCCCGCCGGCAGTTCGAATGCCTTCCCCACATCCAGCGAGAACTCCTGCGCCTTGTCCGAAGGATTCCGCAACACCACAATCCCCTTCTCTGGAGTCCACGAAGCCCACCCATACACCTCGAGCTTCCCCGGATCGCCCCCGATCCAGTGCGTGTCCTTCAGCACCTCGGCATTCGCCCGCGACCACTTCGCCCCCTCCGCCAACTCGTCCCAGTTCTCCTTCGTCAGCAGCGACGGAGTAATGTACATCTCCTGCAACTGCGTCCCTGTGCCAAAGTAATCACGCACCTCATCCTTGAAGTCTCCATTCGGATCGGTATCCAGATGCTCCGCCTTCTGCGCGTAAATAATCCCATGCAGCATCAGCGAATTCAGCGGATACAGCGGCCCGCCCTCCACAATATTGCGATACGTCTGCTCATCGCGGTACGTAATCCACTTCTGTCGCCAGCTCCCCACTCCATCAAAGCTGTGATCGTCTCCATTGCGCCAAATTGAGTCCGTATACCGTGGCCAGAACGGCGATGGCCAAGTGCCCGTCGTCAGATTGATAAAAACGTCCGGCTCCCGGGTGCGCAACTGCTCGATCAAATGAATCATTGCCGAAAAATCGCTGTCGAAAAGGCTCCCCGGAAACACCGTGCTCGCGTTTCCCGTCCCGTCGAACTTGAACTGGTTCACGCCGTACTTTGCAATCATCTCCAGGCACGTCGATTCAAACAGCCCGTAATACTTCGGCGCCGACAGCGCAAATCCGCCCTTCACCGTCTCGTAACCAGCCTTCTCTCCCGCCGCAATCCGCTGCTCCTTTGCCGTTGAATAGCCGCCCCACGGTGAAAGCCATGCGCCAATACCAAACCCGTCTCCTTCCGCAGCCTCATGGATCTTCGCAAACCCATTCGGCAGCCCGGGATTGAAATGCCACAGTGTCTCGGTATCGTCCCACCCATCGTCGAAGAGAAACGAATCCATCTTCACGCCGCGCTTCTTCACCAGCTCATCGCCGAACGCACGCACTCGATCCAGCGCCGCCGCTTCATCAAAGCGGTTCCCATAGCCAATGTCGTACCAGGAGTTGTAATGCAGAAATGTCCTGTACGGATGCGCCCGCTCCTGCTCAATGTACTTGAGAAAATCCCGCCGCATCTGTCCCGGAGCCGCCACCCCAATCACCGACGAATAGGTAATCGAACTCCCCGCCTCCAGCGGCAGCACCCGCGTCAGAATCGCCGTCGCCCGTCCATTCTTCACCGCGCTCGCCGATAGCGGAAACTCAAACCCAAAGAAGAAATTCCCATCCACAATCGGAGACCCTGGAACCTTCCCCACCACCTCCGCGCCCGCGGCAGCGAAGTCGAACATCCGTACTTCTTCAATATCCGCCGGCTTTGTTCCGGCCTTCAGCGTCACCTCCTGCCGCAGATAATTCGCGCCCTCGCGCAACACCGCGCACCAGTGCACTTCCAGCAGGCGGTCTTCCGTACCCAAATCCGCGCACAGCCTTCGTCCCTCCACGCGCTCCGCCGCCCGTGACGCCGCCGGCTCTGCGGCAACTTGCTCCTCCACCGGAGCCGCATTCATCTTCATCTGCGAAGCAGCAACGACGCGCCCATCGCGCAGCTTCAGGCTGAATGCTTCGCCCGGCGCCAGCCGTGCACCGCCTGCAAGATCCTTCACCCACGCAAACCGCAAACTGCCACCGTCAACAGCAAACCGCGCCGTTAGCCGCTGGCCATTCAACTCATAAATACCGGCCGCGCCGTCGCTTGAAGTAGCTGCAAATCCCACCCTGACCGCTAGAATCAGAATCGTAAAAGCCGCTGCTTTCGCCGTCGAACGCCGCCCCCCCTGAACTTGCATATTCGTCGAACTCCTCTACCTTTTCTCCACATGTTCAAACATCGCAGCGCTCGATCTCCGAACCAGCAACCGAGCGCACAACCGTCCGCACCAATCACCTGCGATGCGATCAGCAAGTCATCAAACCTCTCCTGCTGACTCGCTGCCTCGCTAATCCCGCGCAAGCGGGAACTGACTTGCTGCATCTGTCCAACCCGCCAAGTCTAAACCAATCGAACGCAGAAGCAGCGAACTGTCCACGAAATGCCAATCCTCGTCGACGCAGCGCTGCACGGCGACCAAGCTGGCATGAACCAACTCGATTCCCTCTTCCACTATCTCCGTTCCGGCGCCGCCCCGCCCGCCGGATGGCCCGAAGCTCAAACAGCCATCCTCCACGACGCCGAAAACCCACACGAGATGGCCGATTTCGTAGTCCTGGCCCGGCTCCAGAAATTGGTAGAGGCGGTCAGTGCCTCCAAGCCGCACTAGGAACCAGAAAATTAACGCGATGTTCTCGTCGGCCACGGCCAGTGTCCATGAACCCGTCTGATCGGGTACCGCGGCCAGATGGCAAAAACTTCACCCATCGAGTCTCTCTCCTGTAAACACCCCGCCCGTTTCCTCGTCCAACTTTATATCGCAGCAAAGTGACCGCGTGCTGGCTATTCCCATTAAATCGAGTCTGGAGAACATGGTCCCCAAAAGCCTTCGAAACGCCAAGGACGAGCAGAACCCATCCTCGCGCCGGCTCCTTCCCCTCATCGTTCTTTCCGCTTTCGCTATTCGCCTCATCGTCGTTTTCTTCACCTATCGCGAATTGCCCGACGCCGACAAACTTTATGAGCGGTTCGGCTGGGAGATGGGCTGGATCGCGCGCGCCCTTGCCAGCGGCCATGGGTTCAGTTCGCCCTACTTCCCATGGAGCGGGCCGACGGCCATGCAGCCGCCACTCTATCCCGCGCTTCTGTCTCTTGTCTTCCGGCTTTTCGGCATCTACTCGCTCACTTCTGCGTTCGTCATCCTCTCCATCAACAGCCTTCTCTCCTCGCTCACCTGCATCCCGGTCTACTTCAGCGCTAAATATTCGCTGGGTACGCGCGCAGCATTGGTTGCGGCCGGCGTCTGGGCTTTTTATCCTTTTGCCATCTATTTCTCCGCCGGTCGTGTCTGGGAATACTCGCTCACCGGCCTCCTCTTCACCACCTGCTTCTGCATCGCTCAACGAATCCACATGGCCGCGAACCCGCTCGCGTGGCTGGGCTGGGGCGCTCTTTATGGTCTCACCGCGCTCTCCAACCCTGCCGTCCTTTCCACGCTGCCGTTCCTGCTGGTTCTTGCGCTTTATCAGGTGCGCCAGGCCGGCGGGCGATGGCTCTTGAAAGGCGCGCTCACCACTCTTGCGGCCCTCGCCGTCCTCACCCCATGGACTGTCCGCAATTACCGCGCCCTCGGCATCCTCTGCCCCGTGCGCGACAACTTCTGGCTCGAGGTTTACGACGACAACTCCGGCGATGCCTCTCTCGATCCAAGCTTTGCCCATCCATCCAGCAATCCTGTGGAGATGCGCAAATGGGTCACCATGGGCGAGCCTGCCTTCCTGGCCGAGAAGCGCACCCTCGCCATCGACTACATTCGCCGGCACCCGGGCTTCCCTCTCCACAAAACCCTCCGCCGCGCCTTCTATTACTGGACCGGTTTTTGGAGCTTTTCGGCACAGGAAATCCGCGAACAACCCTACGAGCCGGCAAACGTCCTTCAAGTGACTTGCGTGACACTTCTCATGCTCCTTGGTCTCCGCCGTCGCTGGAGCATCAACCGCGCTTCGGTTCTTCCATACCTGGTGCTCATTTGCATCTTTCCGCTAACGTATTACATCACCCACCCGCTCATGGACTACCGCCAGCCCATTGAGCCGGCGATCCTGGTGCTCGCTGTTGCCGGTGCCATCCCACTCAGGCATTTGCGCCCTGGCCTTGCCCCCGCTCATGCGAACGAGTGGCTTGGCATGGAGCCTTCCCTGCTGACTGAACCGGAATAGCAGCCAGGAAATCCCATCCCATCCGCCTGCTCGTTCCATCAGGCCCCCAGTGCCCCATCCTGGCGCCGGCTTTCTGGCGTCAGGGCGGGAAACCATGAATCTCGATCCCGGCCGCTCCTTCCGTCAGTTCCCGTCCCTCCAAATCGGCTATCCTGAATTTGAAACACCCGGAGGTCCCGGATGCTCTCCCCCGCCGTCACCGCGCCTGCCTCGCCTACCCCTGTTGAAGAAATTGCCGAAGCCGTCGATCACATCGGCCCTCTGCACGGCTTGCCCCTCGAAGACCGCCTCTGGCTCGCGCGTCACGGCTCTGAGATGGTTGCCAACGCCGGCGACATCCTGTACGAAGAAGGAGCCCCGGCCGAGCACATGGTCCTCATTCTCAAAGGCGAGATCCACGTCCGCCGCCAGCACGGAGGCCCCATGGCTCTGTTCATCGGCCGCGCCGGGCAAATGACCGGCGTGCTCCCCTTCTCGCGGATGCAGACCTACGGAGGTCAGGGCTTCGCCATCTCTCGGGTCTGGGCCCTGCACATTCCCAAAACTATCTTTCCGGAGATGCTCAAAGCCATCCCCTCCATGTCCCAACGGGTCGTCTCCACTCTGCTCGACCGCGTGCGCGAAGTCACCCGCATGGAGCAGCAGGCTGAAAAGCTCACCGCCCTCGGCAAACTTGCCGGTAATCTTGCCCACGAGCTAAACAACCCCGCCTCCGCCGCCCGGAGCGCTGCTGCCAGCCTGGCCGACGCACTCAGCGCGAACCGGCAGAACCGCTTCAAGCTCGTCAACCTCTGCCTGAGTGAAGAACAGATTCTGGGAATTCAATCCTGGGAAGAGAACATCCTCGGCCGCACCGTCCCGATCCCCAGTCAAAACCAGGAACCGAATGCCCTGGCCTTTATTGCCCGCGAGGAATCCATCCGTGTATGGCTCGATCAGCTCGGTTGCTCCGAACCTTGGGAGGTCGCTCCTCAAATGGCCGAGCAGGGCGTCTCCGTCGCTGACCTCGACCGGTTGCGCACTCTGCTCGGAGGCGTCCACGAAACCTGCGTCTCCCTCCAGTTCTTTGCCCGTTACCTCCGCGCCTCGCGTTCCGTCCAGACGCTGGCCCACTCCACCGCCCGCATCTTCGATCTCATCGACGCCGTCAAGGCTTACTCCGGCATGGACCGCGCCCCCATTCTCGAAGTCGACGTCCCTGCCGGCCTCGACGCCACCGTGCAAATGCTGCACTCGCGCATGACAAATATTCAAATCGAGCGCGACTATGAGCCCGGCCTGCCCCGCATCAATGCCTACGGCGGCGAGCTCAACCAGGTTTGGACGGCTCTGATCGAAAACGCCCTCGACGCACTCGGCCCCGCGGTCCCCACCGACAGGTCTTCGTCCGTGGGGTGGAGCAATCAGGGCCGCCTGCGCCTTGCCTGCCGTCTCGAAGCTGATATGTTATTGGTTGAAATCTGGGATACCGGCCCCGGCATTCCACCCGAGCTCCAGGAGCGCATCTTCGAGCCCTTTTTTACCACCAAGGCCCCAGGTCAGGGCCTCGGATTGGGACTCGATAATGCAATGCGCATCGTCCGCAAGCACCGCGGCCACATCAGCGTCCGCTCCGAACCCGGCTCCACCTGCTTCCGAGTCCGCCTGCCGCTGGATCAGCTCCAGGCCTACTGACAGCCTTGTGATTCTTTGAATTTTGGGTGCCCCATCCTTGAATCGTCTTCCTGATTCAGGGGTGGGACTCGATCAACTCAATCTCGCCGCGTCCTACGAACTCCGCCAACACGCGCTGAGCGCGGCTAACTCAGCTCTCCTCGTTCCCAGGCAACAAACGAATGTCCACTGACCAATGACCACTGTCACTAGAACGACACATCTGCCGGCTCCGTCACCCGCATCACCGACTGATCTCCTGTCTTCTGTTTCCAAGCCGTCCGAATCGCCTCGATCTTCTCCCGATTCTCCTCGGTATCCGGATACTCGATAATCAGCATCTTCGAACGCAATCGCTCCGGCGCGTGTTCGTTCTTCCCCTGCCATTGCCCGTAAACATCCAACACGCTCAGCCCGGAAGGAAAGCGCCGTGTCACCTCGCGGTCCAGAAAGCTCCTCCACTCCGTCTCGCTGATTCCCTGCTGCGGGTCGTCCGCCAGCCCCAACCCAAAGTAGAGCTTTGTATCCACCCACCCCCGCGTCACGTCCGGGTGCGCCGGATCGCCGCTCAGCGTAGCAGCCGGAGCAGACGAAACCGCCGGCCGATGCATTGCGCACCCGTTCGGCAAGATTGTCAGGAGACAAATAAACAGGACTCTGCGAAGCCGCATCTCTACTCCTGACTCCAAGTGTCCTCTGAATTCGGCGAAAGAAAGTCCGCGCCTTCGGTTGAAGGGTACAGGCTATAGCTGAAGGGTACGGGTTTAGCCCCTGAGGCATATTTTCCAGGCACTAGCCCCGCGATCAAACCTGTTCCCTGTTCCCTATTCCCTGATTTCATCACTCCACTACGTCCACTCCCCGCCAAAATGCCACGAGCCCCTTGATCTTGCGCGCCGCAGGTTTCGGATCGGGGTAGTACCAGGCAGCATCCGGATTGTCCTGCCCGTCAATCAGCAGGCTCAGGAAGCGCGCCTGGCCCTTCCATGGATCGGTCGACGTCGTGGTGCTGGGACGAAAATACTCGCGCTTGAGGCTGGTCTCAGGAAAATAGACGTTCCCCTCGACCGTCTCCGTTTTCTCGCTTTCGGCAATCACTTTGCCGTTCCAGATCGCTCGTGCCATGCTCAATTCCGCTTGGCCCGCTTCTGCGGCAATTTCGCACACAGCCGGGCCGACGGATACGACACTACCAGAGATTGAGCGGTGGGTCGAGTCCCTTTGCGTATTCAATTTTCCCAGCGAATCCTACTTGGCCGCCCCGGTCACTTTGCGGCTTCGACCGCGTCGATATGGACGCTCTTCGTCGACGCGTCGGCAGTTGCGGTCACGGTCACATGGTCGCCGTAAAAATCCTTCACCGCGTCCGGGTTGTCAATCGTCCAGACTGCCTTGTTGGCCTCGTCCACAAACACCGGCTTCATGCCGCCGTCGATGCACTTCTTCACGCATGCCGCACCGCTGCCGGCGTGCTTGGCGCCGCACATCGAGTCGGAAATCCAGCCATTGATCTTGCTTGAATCCGCAGCCTTGGCCGCGAGCGCAGTCAGGGCAAATACAGCCACCACAACAAAAAATACACGCTTCACGAGTTACCTCCGGGGGAGTTGGAGAATCACGAACAGACTCAATCATCCCCCATCCGCCGTGCTTTCCACAAGGGACGGCGGGATGAAGTTTTCTTCAGGTCAAAATACCATCGGCAGGTTTTTACTGCGTCGTAAGACGCTGGCGCCGCGCCTCCAGGCTCTTCAGCACCACCTCGTACCGCTGCGACGCCGCCGAAAACCGGTTCACCAGTTCCGAAGTCTTTACCAGGAACCCCGGATTCCGCTCCCGAACCCCTTCCAGGATGGGCGCAAACTTCGCCAGCAGGAAAAACCCTTCGCCATTGCAATCCACAAACAGCTCCGCTGAAACTGCACCATGCAGCACCATCGCCGCCGCCATCTCCCAGTAGCTCAGCACCTGCCGCAAGTACGCATTATGCGGGTCCGCCGGATTCAGCAAGACGGCAAACAGCTCTTCCGCGGACGTCGGCCAGAACTCGCCCACCACCCAGGCACGCGCCTGCCGCATCACCGATTCGGTGCGCAGTGAATAGAGTTTTAAGATAATTTCCGCATCCGCCGGCGTCGCAAGCATTCGTTCCATCTGGTCTTCTCCGATGCCTCATACTACCGGATTCAACCAGAAAATGCCGAATAGGAATCTCTTGGACAAGCCTGGGTGCCCCAGAGCCTGCCCTGAGCGAAGTCGAATGGGTCTCGATTTTGAGACCTGGGAAAGGTTGGACTGATACGGCGCTGGCGTCTTTACGCCGGCACCAGCTCCTTCTTGCCGCCCTTCTTTTCCACCACCGGCCCATGTGTCTCAACTGTCGGCAACGGCGGCGCATCTCCAATACGCTTCGAGTAGCTGCACACCACCTTTGCTCCCTCTTCAATCGGAGCCGCAACTGCCTTCTTGCCCCGCTTCTTCGGCGCGGCCTCGTCCTCGACCGGTTTCTTCTTGTTCGGACACTCCAGGAAGATCCCCGACCGCAGTGTCTTCTCCACCAGGTAAGGGCTCCCGCATTCCGGACATTTCTTCGCCACCGGCTTCAGGTTCGATGTGAAGTCGCACTTCGGATAATTCGTGCAACCCCAGAACACGTTCCCCCGCCGCGCCTTGCGCTCGGCCAGGTCACCGGTTCCGCACTTCGGGCACTTCATTCCTTCAATCAGGTTCTGCTTGATGTACTTGCACTTCGGATAGCCCGAGCAGGAAACAAACTCCCCGTACGCTCCTTGCCGCAACACCAGCGCCTTGCCGCACACCGGGCAGTCCTCGCCCGTCGGTTCCGGTGGCTTCTGTTGCTGCTTCTGGCTCAGCTTCCTGAACGTCTTGCACGGTGGATCGGCGTTGTAGTCTGGACACGACATGAACGGCCCGAACAGCCCGCGCCGCATGATCATCACCTTGCCGCAGTTCTCGCAATACTCCTCGGTCTCGCCCGCCTCCTGCGCCTCCGGAGTGTTAAGGTCCGGCTTGCTGGCAATATTCTCCTTGGTAAACGTGCAGCTCGTCGGATCCTTCTTGTTGTAGGCCGAGCACGCAAAGAACGTCCCGAACTTGCCCCACTTCAACACCAGTGGAGAGCCGCACAGTTCGCACTTCTCCTGCGTCACCTGCTCCATCCGCTTGATGTTTTCCATGTTCTTGCCGGCGTCCTTCAGTTCTACCTCAAAGTAGTCGTAGAACCCGTTCAGAAGGTCGGTCCACTTCTCCTTGCCCTCTTCAATATCGTCCAGCTCTTCTTCCAACTTCGCGGTGTACGCAGTGTCGAAGATGTAAGGGAAATTCTTCACCAGCAGGTCGCAAACCACCACGCCGATTTCAGTCGGATAGAATCGTCCTCGCGATCCGCCGTGTTTCACCACGTACTCGCGGTCCTGGATTGTGCTGATGATCGACGCATATGTCGACGGACGCCCGATCCCCCGCTCTTCCAGCTCTTTCACCAGCGAAGCCTCGTTGTACCGCGGTGGCGGCTGCGTGAAATGCTGCTCCTCGTCCAGCTTCTCCAGTTCCAGCGCCTTCACGCCGTCCAGAATGGGCAGCTTGTTCGTGCTCTCGTCGTCCTCATCCTTCTTCTCTTCCACAACTTCGTAGACCTTCAAAAATCCGTCGAAGCGAAGCACCGACCCGCTTACGCGAAAATCGTACGTCTTGCCCGTCTTTGCCGAATGCGCAGCGATATTTGCCGTCGTCACGTCGTAAATCGCGGGAACCATCTGCGACGCCACGAACCTCTGCCAGATCAGCCGGTACAGCTTTAATTGCTCGTCGCTCAAGTACCGCGCAATTGACTCCGGCGTCCGCGAAGCATCCGTAGGACGAATCGCTTCATGCGCGTCCTGCGCGTCCTTCTTGCCTTTATACGAATTCGGCGTCGCCGGCAGATACTGGGCTCCCAATTGCTTGGTAACCCACTCCCGCGCCCCGGCAATCGCCTCCGGCGCTATGCGCGGGGAATCGGTGCGCATGTAAGTGATCAAGCCGACCGTGCCCTCGGAGCCCACATCCACGCCTTCGTAGAGCCGCTGCGCCACGCCCATCGTCCGGCGCACGTTGAACCCAAGCTTGTTCGATGCATCCCTCTGCAATTGGCTCGTAATGAACGGCGGCAGCGGCCTCCGCTGTTGCTCCCTGGCCTGCACTGAAGCCAGAGTCCACTTCGCCTTCTCCAGGGCCGCCATCGTCTCGTCCATCGCGGCTTTGCCCGCTAGCGCGTTGGCAATGAACTGCGGCTTCCCGTCCTTTTCGGTCCCGTTCGCAACCCGAACCGGCTCCCCGTCGATGCCTACGAAACGAGCCTTGAATGTCTTTTCCGCCTGCTTCTCCGGATGCAGCAGCGCGTCCAGCGTCCAGTACTCCACCGGCTGGAACGCGCCAATCTCCCGCTCCCGCTCCACAATCAGCCGCACAGCCACCGTCTGCACGCGTCCCGCTGAAAGTCCGCGCCGCACCTTGTCCCAAAGCAGCGGAGAAATCTGGTAGCCCACCAGCCTGTCCAGCACGCGCCGCGTCTGCTGCGCGTCCACAAGATTCTGATCGATATCCCGCGCGTGGCCGAACGCGTCCTGCACAGCCTTCTTCGTAATCTCGTTGAAGGTCACGCGCTTGATCTTCTTCCGCTCTTTCGCATTGGTTCCCAACTGAAGCGCCAGATGGTATGCAATCGCCTCGCCCTCGCGGTCCGGGTCAGGCGCCAGAAAAATCTCGTCGGCCTTGGCAGCCAGCTTCTTCAGCTGGTCCACCACTTTCTCCTTGCCAGGAGACACCACAAGCTCCGGCACAAACGTCCGCTTCTCAAGCTCCACGCCAATTTCGTTCTTCGGCAAGTCCATGATGTGCCCAACCGACGCACGCACCTCAAAGCCCTTGCCAAGATACTTCTCAATCGTCTTCGCCTTGGCCGGCGACTCAACGATCACCAGTGATTTCGTCATTGCCATCCTTAATACAGTACCCAACCTGACCTGTCAGCCCTGTTTGACTCCGCTTTCACAATTTCGATTCTTTCCGCGCTCGCCCCTCGGGCTCGCTTCGGAAAAACCCGCCACAAGAGATGCACCCTACCACGAAATACCGCCGCATTTCCACTCGCCGGCCTATTTTCAAAGCAATCAACTGGCTCTTGTCATTCAAAACAACCGCCTAAACGACCGCGCAAATCTTCTTATCCTCCATCAGCCGCCATGATTCCATTTCGATCTATAATGGAGCAAGAAGTAGCAATTAATGCCCGGAATCCCGGAGTCCATCCATGCCGGAAGTTCAGAAAATCAGCATCGCCTTGACCGCGGAGCAGATCGGCGCCCTCAAAGCCGCGGTTGAAACCGGTGAATACGCAACCACCAGCGAAATCGTTCGCGAGGCCCTCCGGGATTGGCAGTTCAAACGCGAACTTCGTCAGGAAGACCTGCGTCGCCTCCGCCAACTTTGGGACCAGGGCAAAGCCTCAGGAAACGCCAATCGGATTGTCTTTGACGACGCCCGTCGGCAAGCACGGATGCGGCTGGCGAATAGCAAAGAAAATAAGACCCGTGTCGGTTGACCTCCTGTGGACTCCTCAAGCTCGAGAAGACCTGTATCGAGATTTATGAGTACATCGGGATCGATAATCTTTCCGCCGCGGATCGCATCTTCGATTCTATTCAAGCCAAGATTGAAACCCTGGTGCAATACCCGCGGATTGGCGTCCGTCGCCCCGGCATCCGCCTCTCAACCCGGATTCTGATCGAAGGGCCATATCTGATCCTCTACGAAACCCATCCCGACACTGACGACGGCCCCATCGAAGCCTTGGAAATTGTGAGAATCGTAGACGGCCGCCGTAACCTTAAGAACCTTGTTTAGATCCCAACAAGCCACTCACTGCCTTTTCCCATTTCCCTGACTTTCTACATCGTCCGAACGTAGTTCTTTCCCGGCAACCCTCGTACCCGCCCCGCCATCTCCAGCTCAAAAAGTGCTGTAAATACCTCCGAAGAAGTAAGTTGCGTCTCCAGTAGCTCCAGGATCTCGTCAATCTGCAGGCTCGCGTCCGTCCGCAGAACCTCCAGAACCATCGCCTCTTGTGGTCTTAACACGGGGTCTGGCAATAGGGATGCCGTCGTCTCCGATTTGGATTCAAACGGCGCCAGAGATTCCAGTTCCAACCGCACCTGCGACGGCAGATCCTCCCACACGTCCTCCCAGGTCGCAACCAGTTTAGCCCCCTGTTTAATCAGGGTGTTAGGTGTCCACGACCCCTTGCTGGTTACATTCCCCGGCACAGCGAACAGATCCCGGTTCTGCTCCGCTGCGCACCGCGCCGTCACCCGCGTCCCAGAGTTCTCGCTCGCCTCCACCACCAATACCGCCACGCTCAGCCCGCTCAAAATCCGGTTGCGCCGGGGAAAATTCTGCGGTGCCGGAAAGGTCCCCATCGGCACTTCGCTCACGATCGCCCCGCCCGTCGCAAGGATTTCTTCCGCCAGCTTCTTATTTTCCTTGGGATACACCACGTCGATCCCGGTGCCCCAAACCGCGACCGTCGGCATCCGTGCAGCCAAAGCTCCTTTGTGCGCACATGAATCGATTCCCCGCGCCATTCCGCTCACAATCAGCAGCCTCCGCGCCGCCAGATCGCGCGAAAGCAACTCCGCGATTCCCGACCCGTATGGAGTTGGATGCCGCGTACCCACCACAGCGATCGCAGGCCGGCTCAGCATCCCCGCATCTCCGCGCACCCAAAGCACAGGCGGCGGGTCGTAGATCTCTTTCAGCCGTTCGGGGTATTCGGGGCACCCAAAGCTCACCACTGTTGCCCCTTGGGCCGTAACCCGAGCCCACTCAGCCTCGGCCGCCGCTCGCGCCTTCCCGTCGAAGATGAACTGAGCCGCCGAGGCCGGAAACCTCAGCCCCTCCAGTGCTGTCAGCGGCATCGAGAATATCTGGCTCGCTGCCTCCAACCCCTTCACCGCATCCAGAATGCGCTTCGGACCCAGCCCCGGCGCCAGCGCCAGCGCCAGCCACGCCAGCCGGTCCTCCCCAACCACTGCAGCTCCAACCGCCGAAGCCAGTGTAAATCCCGAGTTTTGAGCCGACATCGACATAGCGGATGCAAGAGTGTCCCAAAATTGCACACTTCCGCTTCCTCACAGGAAACCACTTGCGCAATCAAAGGTAATTGCGCTCACGTTACCCTCCGGCGAGCCCCCTGTCAAGCCGGTAGTGCCGCCGCCGGTACCCAGCTCAAACCTGTAACAAAAAATTGGTAGTCTATGGAAGGTGAACCCTGTGCAAGATGCACGTCTGCGTATTGCCGCGATCGGCTTTCTGAATCCCGCTCCCCTCATGTGGGACTTCGAACATCCACCCCTCGATGCTCCGCTCGCTCTCCGCTACCAAATCGACCGCATGTCCCCTTCCGAGTGCGCCGCGCGCCTGGCCGCCGGAACCGCCGGCATCGGCCTTATCCCCATCGCCGCCCTCGCCACCACCCCCGGCCTGCGTATCCTGCCCGGCTGCACCATCGCTTCAAAGGGCCGCGTGCGCTCCCTGCTTCTCGTTCGCCGCGCTGGCCAGCCCTTGGCCGCGCTCCGCTCCGTCGCCGCCGATACCGCAAGCCGCACCACCGTCGCCTACGCCCGCATCCTCTTCCACAAGTGGGCCAATCCAACCGTTCCCTTCGAGCCCATGGCCGCCGACCTCGACTCCATGCTCGACCGTGCCGACGCCGCAATCCTCATCGGCGACCCCGCACTCTTCGCCCTCGAAGAACGCTCCAACCGCTTCGAACGTACAGGCGAGGAGCTCGTCTATCACGACCTCGCCCAGGAGTGGCTCTCCCTCACTGGACTCCCCTTCGTCTCCGCCATCTGGGCCGCGGCCTCCGCCGTGAATCTCAACGAAGTCATCAAGGACGACTTCATCCGATCCCGCATCCACGGCCTGCAGAACATCGAAGCTTTGGTCGCTGAATGGTCTCACCGCATGCCCATCCCGGAACAAACCATCCGCGCTTACCTCACCACCAACATCCACTACGTACTCGACCAGGAGTGCATCGAAGGCATGCGCGGCTTCTTCCGCTTCGCCGCGGAAACCGGCGTCCTGCCGAAATACGATCTGCCCGTGTAGCTCCTGCGGAGGCGTGCCGCCGCCCAAAAACATCTCCTCTTCGACGATCAAACCAATTCAACCCAGGTAAAAGCCGCTCGCCGACGACCCGGAATTTGCCTGCGTTTACACTATCCCCGAGGAGAACATTTCATGCCGACCACCCTGTCGACTGCCGAGATGAAGGAGCATGTCCGCCGCCACTTTGAAGACTTCGTCAACAACCGCAAGCCCGAGGTCATTCGCCTCAACATGACCGGGAATTTTCTTGACCATGACGGCCCCGGTGGAAAGCCTACCGGCGTTCAAGGAGACGAAGAGATGATGCGTTCCATGAACCAGATCTTCCCCGACCTCCGCATCACCATCGAAAAGATGATCGCCGAAGGGGACACCGTCGTTTGCCGCAACCGCTGGCAGGGCACCAACTCCAAAACCGGCCGCCGCATCGAGTTCCACGGCTTTGTCGAATGGCGCTTTGAAGGCGACAGGATCGCTGAGCGTTGGGCAACCGTTACCCCGCCCGCGGAAGTAGCATGAATGTGAGCAAGCATCCCATTTCCCGATTCCTCGGAATCCGTTCTATGTCCGCTGTTCCTGCACCCTTCACCACGCTCCACGAATCCAACCCTCCACAGGAGATACATCCCCAATGCCCCAGAAAGTTGCTTTCATAACAGGTGGTAATCGCGGCCTCGGCTTCCAGACCGCGCTCGAACTCGGCCAGGCCGGTATCAAAGTCGTCATTGGCTCCCGAGTCCTCTCTCACGGCGAGCAAGCCGTGGCCAAACTCCGCGGCGCTGGGCCCAAGGGCGAGATTGCCGCCGACGTCCTCATTTTCGACATCACCCGTACTGCCAGCCATAAGGCCGCCTTCGACTACTTCAACTCCAAATTCGGCCGCCTCGACATCCTCGTCAACAACGCCGGCATCGCCGGAGGCGCCTTCCCTGGAACCGGCCCCGAACATCGCGCCGCCGACGTCCCGCTCGAACTTCTGCACAGGGTCTTCGAAACCAACTTCTTCTCCCAGGTAGCCCTCACGGATACCCTCCTGCCCCTGATTAGGAAGAGTTCCGCCGGCCGCATCGTCAACCTCTCCAGCATCCTCGGTTCGCTCACTCTCCACGCCGACCCCAAATCCCCCATCTATCACGCCAAGTCCTTCGCCTACGACGCCTCCAAGGCCGCTCTCAACGCCTTCACCATCCACCTCGCCTATGAACTCCGCGACACCAAAATCAAGGTCAACTCCGCCCACCCCGGCTGGGTCAAAACAGACATGGGCGGCCCGCAAGCCACCCTCGAGCTAAGCGAAGGCGGCAAGACCAGCGCGGCCCTCGCGCTCCTCCCCGACGACGGCCCCACCGGCGGTTACTTCCACCTCGGCCAACCAATCCCCTGGTAGCGAACCCCAAAACCCCTGACAGAAATGGGTGCCCCAGGTCTCGTCCGCCGCGGCGGAAGACCTGGGATCGCCAGGTGCTCTTGATCGCTTCGTAACCCTCGGCCACCCTTACAATTAGGCTGTACAATGCGAGCGAATCTGTCTTCTCCAAGGAGACTCCAATGCAAAAGCGCTGGATGAAAGTTGTTATTGCAGCCGTCGCACTGGCTGTCATCGCCGTTGTGCTAATACCCTTCCTCGTCAACGCCGACACCTTCCGCCCGACGCTTGAGGACCGGCTCTCCGCCTCCCTCGGGCGCAAAATCGCTCTCGGTCACCTCAGCTTCTCGCTCCTCAGCGGCAGTATCGTTGCGGAGAACATCTCCATCGCCGATGACCCGGCCTTCAGCACATCGCCTTTCATCCAGGCCAAGTCCCTCCACATCGGCGTCGAGACCGGGCCCCTGCTCTTTCATCGCCAGGTCAACATCACGAACCTCTCCATTGAGTCTCCGTCCATTCAGCTCATCGGCGCTCAGAACGGCGTCTGGAACTTCTCCAGTCTTGGCAACCCCGCTGCGAACCCCGCGCCTCAAAACCAGACCGCGCTCCCCGACCTCACCGTCGGCGCATTGAAAATCACCGACGGTACCGCTACCGTCTCTTCTCTCCCCGTCAATGGAAAGCCCTTCGTCTATACCGGCATCAACCTTGCCGTCCAGCAGCTCTCTCTCCTCAAGTCGTTTCCCTTCCAGCTTTCGGCCCAACTCCCGGGAGGGGGCTCATTCGATCTCAAGGGCTCCGCCGGCCCGGTCGCGCAAAAAAACGCCGCCGGCACGCCCTTCCAGGCCACCTTGCAACTCAAGCATTTCGATCCGGTCGCTGCCGGCGTCGTCGACTCCGGCGCTGGCATCTCCATGGTGCTCGACATCGACGCGCAGCTCGCCTCGAATGGAGCCTCTCTCAGCAGTTCCGGAAAAATCCAGGCTGCGAAGCTTCAGTTGGCGCGCACCGGGTCTCCCGCCCCAAATCCGGTCGGCATCGACTACGACCTCTCTCACGATCTCAGCGCCCGCGCCGGCAAGGTCTCTGACATCGCAATCCATACCGGCTCCGTCGCCGCGCATGCCACCGGCAACTATCGGCTCACCAGCCAGGCCATCGTACTTGACCTGCGTCTGGCTGCACCTAATCTTCCCGTCGATCAACTGGAGCAGTTGCTGCCCGCCGTCGGTGTCAGGTTGCCCAGCGGATCTTCCCTTCACGGAGGCACCCTCACCGCGAATCTCGCCATCACCGGCCCGGCCACTACCGTCACTCTCGCCGGTCCGGTCGAGATCGACAACACGCAACTCGCCGGATTCGACCTCGGCTCCAGAATCGAGGGCATGAATCCCTTCGGTGGAAAGGGTGGCGGAACCGGCATCCAGACTCTGCGCGCCGATGTGAACTCCTCCCCGCAGTCCACCCAGCTCAACAACATCTATGGCAATCTCCCCCAGATCGGCACCGCCGGCGGCAGCGGCATCGTCGCCCCATCAGGCGCGCTCAATTTCAACCTCACGGCCAAATTCAATTCCTCCACAGGAGTCGGAGCAGTCGCCGCGCAGGCTGAAACGATGGTGGGCAATCTGCTCGGAGGCTTCGCCCCTCTCAAAGCCAAGGCCGCGTCCGTCGCCAACAACGGAATCCCCCTCACCATCACCGGAACCGCCAGCAACCCCATCATCCGCGCCAACCTCAAAGCCATGCTGAAGTAGCTGTCCAAGGGTGCTGAGGGTGCCCCCGGTCCCTAGAGCGGTTTCGCTTTTACTGTAGACCGGCTTTGAAAGGGCACGGCCGGGGTACCCTCTGGGTCGCCGTGCCGCAAAACGCCAATAAAACCATGGGGCTTTAGGCCCTGAGGGAAAGCCCTATGGTCTACACCATTTCCGAATCTGCTCTAGCTTTTGGGGACCGGGGATGGAAGCACCACGCCGCCCAAGCTTTTCGCTTGGAGTATTTGTCTCTTGGCAACTCTAAGCGGGGGACATGTTTCCGCCCGGATGATGGGGAATGAGCGCTCGGCAATGACCAGATTTTCTTCGCCCAATATTCGCCCTTGCCGTATAATCCAACCATGGACTTTCAACTGGTCACCACATACAAACCCAAGGGCGACCAGCCCCGCGCCATCGACGAACTCGTCAACGGCCTCTCCGCCGGCGAAAAGCACCAGGTGCTGCTCGGTGTCACCGGCTCGGGCAAGACTTTTACCATGGCCAAGGTCATCGAACAGTCCAACCGTCCCGCCCTGATCCTCGCCCACAACAAAACCCTCGCCGCCCAGCTCTATCACGAGTTCAAGCAGTTCTTCCCCGGCAACGCGGTCGAGTACTTCGTCTCTTACTACGACTACTACCAGCCCGAAGCCTACATCCCTGCCGGCGACCTCTACATCGAAAAAGAAGCCACCATCAACGAGGAGCTCGACAAGCTCCGCCTCTCCGCCACCCGTTCCCTCT